>Ga0307509_10005675_pt1 | contig 17219 bp, 9 predicted proteins | sample 10_EM_MG_FD_202245 | JGI IMG/M metagenome (GOLD analysis project Ga0307509, IMG submission 202245) | Populus trichocarpa ectomycorrhiza microbial communities from riparian zone in the Pacific Northwest, United States - 10_EM | ecosystem: Host-associated > Plants > Roots > Unclassified | place... | reverse complement strand
TGGCTAGCTTTATAATGCGGGCTAGGCAATGTATATAATTTTAAGTAAATTTTTAATGCAGTAGAAGAATATATTAATATTATAAATGTGTTTTATTATATTATAATTTTTTAAATAGAAAAATATAAAAATGTTGTTTACTCTTAATGCAGTAAACATAAAAATATATGAATCAATAAATTAAGAAAGAATTAACAATACTAATTAAATACTAAATGAAAAACTAATCTCTTTCCTAAAAAATATAAGTATGTAAATACTTAATCTCAAATTTTCCTTTTAGTTTATACATTTTTATTTTTATTTTTATTTTATCTTGGAGGTTATTTTTTCTTATTAAGAATAAATAATTTTTATTTTTATAAATATATCATAGTTTATTTATATCAAATATAAAATAAAAAAACTTAAAGATACATTGTGATAATATTTTTGAGATATTATAAAAATAAATAAAAAATAAAAATTAACTATTATTTTAAAAAAAGATGAATTAAACGAAGCAGGCTAGTTAAATTTACTAAATGGTTTATTTTTATTTTTTATTTTTTCAGATATCAATACTTTATAGAATTGCTTTTTAGAAGTAAAATTCATCGATTTGATTCAACTGTATTAAGATGGTAAATAATCTCACTATAGCTTAAGGTATGATTTACATTGTATTTTAAAAATATTTTTTTAAAAATTTAAAAATTATTTATTTATTTTGTTTTAAATTAATATTTTTTTGATATTTTCAGATATTTTAATATTCTATGTTAAAAATGATTTTTTAAAAATAAAAAAGTATTATTTTAATATATTTTAAAATAAATAATATTTTAAAATTAACTACAAGACACTCGCAAACACATTCTAAAATTAATTAGAGGATACAACAATCAACGGTGATGACAAAAAAAAGAAAAGAAAAGACCAAGCCAAACAAGGCCACTCTCTTCTTGCCATTCTCGGGGTCAAGATAAAAACAAGTACAAAATTAGAAAAAAAACAAAAAACACGTGGCACTAGTAAACAACATAAAACACACAGAGGTTTGCACATTGAATAGAAAAATAAAAAATAAAAAAATAGAGAGTGACCGTTTCCCCCACCTCATCAAAATCTGGCAGGCCGCCAACACTATCATAGTATCATATAGAAGAACACAAAAAAGAAAAAGAAAATCCAATTCAATTACACAAATATTTTTTTGGGTTCTAATTCCACTTAATTGGGAAAATCAAATCCCATTAGCCTGCATCTACCATCGTCTCTCCTTTTTTCACATTTTTTTGGGCATCCATTTTCTGTATATACGGTGGTTTTGCAGGCTAAAACGAGGTAATCTAGATACAATTTTGCTCTTAAATTCCCTCATCTTTTATTTCTTAATTTATTTTTGATATTCTTGGCAATTTTATGGTGAATTTTTTTTAAAATGCAACACAATATATTCACAACAATGCGTAGCGTAAAACTCTCGGAAGGATGTAAAGTAACTCAAGTTTATGCTTTCAATCCAACCGGCGGAGAAGCCGGTGGCGGTGGTTATGGCGGTAAAGTTGGAGGGAAGTTCTTACAACATCTACAAGATCTAAGAGCTAATTCAATTCGGACGAAATGGAGTCGAAATTCCCATCCACCGACTAACCATAACCAAACGACAAGAACAAATGTCTCTGTCGAAAGTTTATTGCCAGCTGGTCTTCCGACCGTTGATCTCATCGAGCCAAAGATTGAGCCTTGTCTTAAATCTGTGGATTTCGTCGAATCATTAGCTGATGTCTATACAAAAGTCGAGAATTCTTCGCAACTGGAGAAATCAGACAGATTTCTTGAGCAATGTGCGGTGTTTAAGGGTTTGTCTGATCCGAAATTGTTTCGGAATAGTCTAAGGAGTGCGAGGCAGCATGCTGTGGATGTGCATTCCAAGGTTGTTTTGGCTTCGTGGTTGAAGTTTGAGAGGGGGGAGGATGAATTGATTGGTTTGTCGGCTATGGATTGCTGTGGAAGAAATTTAGAATGTCCTAGGGCCTGTTTGATGTCGGGATATGATCCCGACTCAGTGAAGGATCCCTGCGTGTGTTTGAGAGGGCAGCCGGAGGAGGATGTTTTGATGGGGGATGAAGAATACTTGACTTTTGATGCTGATGAGGGTGGTGGTGGTGATGATGATTGTGATATGTCATTTTGCATTGGTGATGATGAAATTAGGTGTGTAAGATATAATGTGGCATCACTTTCTAGACCTTTTAGAGCAATGTTGTATGGGGAGTTTAAGGAATCCAGGAGGGAGAAGATAAATTTTACGCAGAATGGGATATCGGCAGAGGGAATGAGAGGGGCGATGGTGTTTAGCCAGACGAAAAGATTGGGCACGTTTGATCCAAAGATTGTTTTGGAGCTTCTTTCTTTGGCAAACAGGTTTTGCTGTGAGGAATTGAAGTCAGCTTGCGATGCTCATTTGGCATCCTTGGTTTGTGATATGGAGAGTGCCGTGATTCTAATTGAGTATGGATTGGAGGAAGGTGCAAACCTTTTGGTGGCAGCTTGTTTACAGGTGTTTTTGAGAGAGCTTCCATTTTCAATGAACAATCCTTATGTGATGCGACTGTTGTGTGGATCTGAGGGTAGGGAGAGATTGGCTTCGGTTGGCCATGCTTCATTTTTGTTGTATTATTTTCTGAGCCAGATTGCTATGGAGGAAGAGATGAAATCTAACAACACTGTGATGCTTTTGGAGAGACTGGGAGAGTGTGCAACCGAAGATTGGCAGAAACAGCTTGCCTATCACCTCTTAGGTGTTGTTATGCTCGAAAGAAAAGAGTACAAAGATGCCCAGAACTGGTTTGAAGAAGCAGTTGAAGCAGGTCATATATACTCGTCGGTGGGTGTTGCAAGGGCTAAATACCATCGTGGCCACAAGTATTCAGCATACAAGATGATGAACTCGCTGATATCTGATCATTCACCAGTTGGTTGGATGTATCAAGAGAGGTCTTTGTTTTGTACTGGGAAGGAAAAATTGATGGATTTGAACACAGCAACTGAATTGGATCCAACACTTCCATTCCCATACATGTGTCGGGCTGTTTTGTTGGTGCAGGAGAACAAACTTGAATCAGCCATCTCAGAACTCAATAAAATTATTGGTTTCAAGGTCTCTCCTGATTGCCTTGAATTACGGGCCTGGATTTCTATGGCATTGGAGGATTTTGAAGGGGCTCTCAGAGATGTCCGGGCACTTTTGACGTTGGATCCAAATCACACGATGTTTTATGGGAAGAAGCATGGTGACCAACTAGTAGAACTCCTCCGTCCCCTTGTTCAGCAATGCAGTCAGGCAGACTGCTGGATGCAACTGTATGATAGATGGTCCTCTGTTGATGATATAGGCTCCCTAGCTGTCGTACACCAAATGTTGGCAAATGGCCCCTGGAAGAGCCTTCTACGGTTCCGACAATCTCTCCTCCTTTTACGGTGATAATTCATAAATCTTACCAATGCTTTGCTTAACTGTATTAATCACTTCTAATTCTTTCTATTCATAATGCATTTTGTGCCCTAGTAAGACATGCTATTTGAAGTTTTCTAATTGACATCATGTACTTTCATCATTCTAGCTACAAGTTCATGTCAATGCACTGGCCTTGAACTTAATTCCATCTTATATTTCCATAATACTTGTATTCAATCTTGCAATTACAGAAATTGTTGGTAGACTTGTATTGCATATGTGCAGAACTTAAATTGACTTAAATTGTTCGATGCAACATTTTTTTTAATTAAATAATTGAAACATTGTACTGCGAACTTTACACACAAGGATCAAGGTGGTCTAGCATTCATATCCATAGAATGGACTCCAATGGTCATGCATGGAACTGAGATGATATAATTGGTAGATGTAATTCAAAACATCAACCACTGTCCCATCTAAAGTAGGTGTATATAAGGTGGAAAAGCAATGAAGAAAAAAATATAGATAATGTTTACAAGTAATTATGGTCATGGAGGAGGACACAACTAATGCAACAGTGGTTGCCACTGGAAGCTCTTGCTTAATATTTTATTCTATCATCTTATGATGTGCCTTCAGTTGTCTGTTGATGTAGGGAAGATTGAATTTCTGTTCAAAGAAGCACTTTGTGATGAGCCAACGTTTAAAAAGTGTAGGATTCTGGAGCTCAGAGTTCATAAGAGAAAGGGGTCTAGGACGGTAATAACATTATTGGAATTTCTGGGCAGCAACTTAACGCAGAGATCGAGGTTTTCCTTAAATGGTTTAATTAGCATGGAAAGAGTTCGAAAAATATGTAGGAATATAGGTTAACACTGATTTAATGATGGGACCAGTTTAGAGGCTAATTAAAGAGAAAAAAGAAGGGAAATTGGTGGCTATTCTGATTCCCTATGAACAAGAACAATAACTGAAGTGCTGTAGTGAAGGAAAAACAAGAAAAGACAACTTAGAGAAAAGAGAAGTGAAAACGCTCTACTCCTGCATAGCTTCCAAAATCAAATCAATATTTTCATAATTTCATTATCGAAATCCTTATTTGTGTGACTTTGTTTTTAATGCATTGGTCTTGGACCACTGACCTCGGTTAGAAGCTAGGAAAGGATTCCAAATTTGTGCTTAAACTGCAAAAGCATAGACAGAAGATTTATGGAAAGAAGTATTTCTTTGTCATGAAAAGTTGTAATAAAATCTATCGTCAGAGTTTAGAACCTGTAACAATGTGATGGAAACTTTTCCTTTTTCTTGACATCTAAAGCATTAATCATTACTTTTCATTAGTAAGGTTTTCATGCTAATGATATTAATGGTTTAGTTACAAGTTGATGTTTTCGTATTCAAGTGTTGAGTGCTCTTCTGGTCCTTTTGCTTTGTCACTTTTTTCCATCTCCTGGTCCCTTTGTCATGGATGCTAAGTATCTAGGAAAAAAGGAAATAGAAAAGACAATGCCTCTGTGATATATGCACAATTGCTATTATTGTGGAGAACTGAGTCTAGGATACAGAAGAGTTTCTTATCCCCCAAACCTTATTCTTTTTGGACCATTCTAAATATTTTATTATATCTATATTAATGGAACCTTTTGTTTCTCAATGGTATAGGCTAAATTGTCAAAAGGCTGCAATGCGTAGTTTGCGGCTGGCTAGAAATTATTCTACTTCCGACCATGAAAGACTTGTCTATGAAGGATGGATCTTGTATGACACTGGAAATCATGAAGAAGCACTATCCAAGGCCGAGGAGTCTATTTCAATTCAGAGATCGTTTGAAGCTTTTTTCCTTAAAGCATATGCTTTAGCAGATTCAAGTCTTGATCCTGAGTCCTCAAAGTATGTTATTCAACTTTTGGAGGAAGCTCTTAGGTGCCCTTCAGATGGCCTTCGGAAAGGACAAGTGAGTAACAACTTTGATGCAATTCTATTGCTCTGAATGCACCTCAATATTATTTAAGTTGGGTAATTTTGCCATTCTCCAGGCACTGAACAATCTTGGGAGTGTATATGTTGATTGTGAGAAGTTGGATCTTGCTGCTGACTGTTACATGAGTGCACTAGAGATCAAGCATACAAGAGCACATCAGGGTCTGGCACGTGTACATCATCTAAAAAATCAAAGGAAAGCAGCATATGATGAGATGACAAAACTGATAGAAAAAGCTAGGAATAATGCTTCAGCTTATGAGAAGCGTTCAGAGTATTGTGATCGTGACATGGCAAAAAGTGATCTAAGCATGGCAACACAACTAGATCCACTAAGAACATATCCATATAGACACAGGGCAGCAGGTAAGCTCTATGACAACATCTACTTTCTTTGAGATTGTTATTCACAATCATTCATCAATGATTATGCTATAAATCTTGGAAATGTGAACTAACCACTGAAACTATGAAACTTTGGGCGTTGAAGTTGCAGAGATATTCTAATTCTTAACTGAAAATTGTTAAACATCATTGACTGGAGGACTGAATGTAGTCCTGTTGGAGATTCTTTGCCTGATAGAGTGGTCTTAATGGTATCCTTTCAGCCTTCTGTTGAAGTATTCCCTCTGGTCATCTTGAAACTAGTTTTCATTAAAAAAGAAGAAGAAAGAACAGAGAAATAGGCACCACTGTTAGGCTGATTTCGTTGTAGAAAGATGTCGGCATTTGACAAAAGATCAGTTGCTTGTGTAGTTTGCTAGGGGTTTAATAGCTCTCAATTTTTGTTTGAAGAGATCTGCATCTCGAGATCCTTAGTGAAGAGCTTTTTCAACTAAAAAACTGTTTTCACCTTGTTGGAGACATTTGTTTTATCTATGATCTTGTCATATAAATAGAACTTTGTGGCACCTTAATTATTTAAAATCTAGTCTCCTACTCTGAGCTTTAATAAATGGTTGGCTTCAAAGCGCCCCCAACATCCTCCTGCCTAAATTGTGCTTATTGATCTAACTGTAGGGTGCTTGACTAGAATGACTGCGGTTCAAAGTTGTCTCATTATTAAACGTCAGATTAATTGAATGATGGACTTCTTCTAGGCAAAGGAAGTACACTATTTGTTTGTATTGAAGAATGCATGCTCTTGGCTGCTGCTCTGATATGCTTCTGGAGTATGCATGACCATGTTCCTTGTTTTTTGTTTATTCCATGCTACAGTTTCAGGTTGTCTTGATTAATATTAGCATAATCAGATGAAAAGCACTTGATTTTTGCTTCAAAGTTATTAGAAGAAAGTTAGTTTGGTTTTTGTTTCTTCTTCTTTCAGAATACATGTTTTCTGTTGACTCAAAGTTTAGCTGGTCATATTTTGGCTTCAGGCTAATGATCTAACTGAAAAACACTTCTATATTAAACTATTGGGATTATCATTGCATTTTGTGTAGTCGGAATTCAGTGTGGATTATGTGAGTGAATACACATTTAATTTTAAACTACTAAGACTAATTCTGTGCCATTTCAGTTTTAATGGATGACCACAAAGAAGTGGAAGCCATAAAAGAGCTTACAAGGGTCATAGCTTTCAAGCCAGACTTACAGCTGCTGCATCTTCGAGCAGCATTTTATGATTCAATGGGTGATAATGGCTCCACCCTTCGAGACTGTGAAGCAGCTCTCTGTCTTGACCCCAATCACAAAGGTACCATCGAGCTCTATAAGAGAATATGGCGGGGTAATGAACAAGAAAAATGAGAACCAGAAGTTCATGCTTGTTATCTTTAGTATCTGGGCAATCACATCATTGCCACCACATTTTCTTATATTTGGTACTAGAAAGGCCAGTTTTCCTAGGAATGTTTTTTTGGATTTTCTCCATAGAGACGCAGACATCCTGGTGGCCTTTTTGTGAAAGGAATTTCAGCAGAGGAAGAAAGGGATAATTTGAATTTAACAAGAAAGGGATTGTAGAAAGTGGGATAGCTTGTAAATGTATGTGATATCCTGCCACTGCCCCATATTTCACTTCAGCAAAGATTGAAGTGAATGTATCATTGTTGGAAGAAACATGTATTTGAATGGCAGCTTGTGCTGAAGTCTGCCTTGTTAAGAGGCTTACGGATTAACTGATTTTTGCTGAAGTTATACTGTAGTGTCTATTGTTCTTTGTGCTTCACAATTTTCTCATAAAATTCATGCCCAATTTTCCACGTCTCCGTTTCAGTACTTATTTACTTCCTTTTCTTTATACTTTTCATGGCATATATCAGTTTTTAGACTCTAGAACATCTAGAAATAATTGCAAGATAAATTATTTCTCAAAACTCAGTAGCCATAAAGTTTGATATGCCAGTTAGGATCTTTAATTGTTGAAATTAACACAAATGATGCTGAACTACTACTTTAATCACTTGTCGAGAAAGGATCTTTCCTACCTCTTGCCTGTGAGGCTGTGAGCATTTCATAAGGTGGAGATTAGGGAGCAACGTATTGATGTTAATCGTCCCAGAAAGCTGAACTTAAACCTGCCACTCTTATCGACTAGGCGGTCACACTGGTAATGGAGAAATTTATTGTACAACAAATTCACAGGCTGCTTTGCAGGATACGAGTGATAGGATCCGATAGAAATGATGTCCATGAAGCAGAAACTCCTCTGCGGACGCTCCCACCATGCAGTTGTCATCTACAAAAAGCAGCAGCAAAAAGCGGTGATCACAATTGTATCGTCAACTTGATGATCATGATGATGGTTGTGATGCTGATGTTGACGACGACGATGATGGTGGAGAGGTTGATGTGTTTTCGAATGCTATTACCATTGACAGAAGCAATAGATATTGCACAGAAATGTGTGGAATGGCACGGATTAGACAGGCTAAATTTAGAGAGTGTGGACTCAACTGAAAACCGGTCTCTAAATTTCACGATGGAGCGGTTTCTTCCAGATATCACTGCATCATCTGCGCTTTGCGCGTTGAATAATTCTGAAAGAAGCTTCCCTATCCATTCAATTATTCAGAGGAGTACGTTTCAAGAACAGTCGGACGATCATAACCTTCACATATAGGCTGTGGCCTAGAAGTTCTACTCCCATGGTGCATGGAGCACAAGCTCTGTGGTGTAAAGAGTTTCTTGAGACAAGTCTCATCAAAAGTTCATCCTCAATATTGTTCTACAAAATAAAATAGAAAGGGTACTAACCAAAAAAAGAAAAAAATAATAATCTCCAAATCATATAGAAACCCAAAAGAAAATGTAAAGCATTTCATGAGGTGGCCACTTTCCATCCCCAAAAGAAAGCCCAATCAAGCCCATTGAATTTTAAACGTTGACACGCGTGCGACATGACTCACACATGAGAGAATTCAAAAAAGCTAGGGTTTTTGAAGTCGGGCAGCACTGGGGCAGCCAAAAAAACCCCTGCCCGTTGTTTTTTTCCTTTTTCCACGCTATCATTACCTCCTGGCTCCCGCTTCTTCATTCCATTCGAAAATAACGACAACAGCGATAACATTTCTTCCAAAACCCTGAAATCAATCAATCGAACAGTTTCTTCATTGAAGTCCGTCTCTCCCTTCCCTCTCTCCGTTTCCACTTCTCTCCAGCTTCAACAACGAAAGAGCAGGTCACGCTTTTTTAGTGCCGAAGGTTTCCCTCTGATTTAAGGTATTACTTTATTTTTATTTCTGTTTTTTTTATTCTAATCACTAGATCTTCTGTGAGGGATTTTTTTATGGTTTTACTGTGAGGGCTCCTTTTCTGTTTTTTGTTAGTCGACTGTACATTTTTTCTTGTTTCGTGCATTTTTTTTTGCAGTATTTGAGTGTGTAATTTTGGAAGGAAATCAATGTTGTTTCATTTTTATTGTTTTAATTGAGTGAATGAGATTAAAAAAGTAGTTGGAGTTTTTTTGTTGTTGAGTAATTTTATTATTTGATCAAGCATTTGCTGTTCGAAGAAGATTGTCGATTTAGCATATTTGTTTTTTAATAAAAAACCCAGTTTATCAATTTGTATATGGTGGAAGAAGGCTGTGACTTTCTGTTATTTGATCTGATTTTGCCAAATCAGTTCGTCTGGACTGTCATGATTAGTTACCTAAATCTGCTAGAATCTATTTTTTTCCTGTGGTAATTGAAGTACGATATTGGTGGGACTGCTTGATTAATCTTGTTGATATTTACATATGTAGGATCTACATATCATATTTTATATGTAATGAATGCGTGCATATTTTGTAATGGATTTAGGATTTTGCACTGCCTTTGTTTTTATAGGTTATGGGGCATTCCTGTAATTAATGTTTTTTTAATCTGTTTCTCTAAATCTCTCCTAAACATTTCATTTGTTTATGGTTTGATTCTGGTTATGATTTTATCTGTTTATTAGCTCGATTTTCAATATAATTTATAAGTTATTGAAATTATTATGGTATCATATAGATGGAACTGAATGTGTTATCTTGTTGATGGATCCGTTGATGTTTATTGATGTAGATTCTACCATGTTCATATACTGTCATGGTATACAATAATTTGGTTTCACCCGTTTTTATGACTCTCAGGGTTTGATTGTATTTAATGTTTTTATCTTTCTTTTCTCATTCCATTCCGTTGTTTACCAAGTTCTTCGATTATTCATTTTGCTGCTGTTTGATTTATTGTTACTACTTTCACTGATAGGACTTTGTGTTGTTTTCTCTTGCAGTGTTGAAAGCAATGGCATTGGAGATCACTCAGTTTCTATTGGCTGCCCAATCACCGGATGCAAATATCCGTACTCAGGCAGAGGCCAGTCTTAGGCAGTTCCAAGAGCAGAACTTGCCCCTTTTCCTTCTATCCTTGTCAGTGGAGCTTGCAAACAATGTAAAGCCTTTAGAATCACGTAGATTGGCTGGTATTGTTCTTAAAAACTCTTTAGATGCTAAAGATTCTGTGAGAAAGGAACATCTTGTTCAACAATGGATGACAATTGAAATTTCTATCAAATCACAAATCAAAGACTCACTCTTGAGAACTCTTGGGTCATCTGCATCGGAAGCAAGGCACACTTCTGCCCAAGTAATTGCAAAAGTTGCTTCCATTGAGATTCCACGGAAGCAGTGGCCTGAGCTCATCGGATCATTGCTTAATAATATGACCCAGCAAGATAGTCCGGCAGCTTTGAAACAGGCGACCCTGGAAACTCTTGGATATGTTTGTGAGGTGATATCGCATCAGGATCTTGTGCAGGATGAAGTTAACTCTGTTCTCACTGCTGTTGTCCAAGGCATGAACCTTGCTGAACACAGTCATGAAGTACGTATTGCAGCAACAAAGGCCTTGTATAATGCCTTAGATTTTGCCCAGACCAACTTTGACAATGAAATGGAGCGCAATTACATCATGAAAGTGGTATGTGAAACAGCAATTTCCAAAGAGGCGGATATCAGGCAGGCTGCTTTCGAGTGTCTTGTTTCTATAGCATCAACATACTATGAGGTGCTTGAACCTTATATGCAGACCCTCTTCCAGCTAACATCAAATGCTGTAAAAGGGGATGAAGAGAGTGTTGCCCTCCAAGCAATTGAATTCTGGAGCTCCATCTGCGATGAAGAGATAGAGCTTCAAGAATATGGGACTGTTGAAGGTGGGGATTCTGGGTCTGCTCATTCACGCTTCATAGAAAAGGCCCTCCCATATCTTGTTCCTTTGTTGTTGGATACTATGTTGAAACAGGAGGATCAGGATCAGGATGATAGCATTTGGAATATATCCATGGCAGGGGGAACCTGTCTTGGTCTTGTTGCTAGAACTGTTGGGGATTCTATTGTGAAACTTGTAATGCCCTTTGTCGAGGGTAATATTCTTAACCCAGATTGGCATTGTCGCGAGGCAGCCACATATGCATTTGGCTCAATTCTAGAAGGCCCTAGCGTTGAAACATTGGGTCCACTTGTTACTAATGGCTTGGATTTTCTGCTTAATGCAATAAGGGATGAAAATAATAATGTCAAGGACACAACTGCCTGGACGCTTAGTCGTATATTTGAGTTTTTGCACTGTCCTGCCAGTGGATTTTCTGTGATTTCCCCGGAGAAGCTGGAAAGAATTGTAACTGTCTTGCTGGAGAGTATTAATGATGCTCCACATGTAGCTGAAAAGGTTTGTGGGGCAATCTATTACCTTGCACAGGGATATGAAGATTCTGGAACAAGTTCCTCGCTTCTAGCTCAACACATCCCTAGGATTATCTCTGAACTTCTCAAAACTGCTGAGCGGACAGATGGGAGCGACTTTAAGCTCAGGACTTCTGCTTATGAGACATTGAACGAGGTTGTTAGGTCTTCCAATGTTGTGGAAACATCACTAATTATTTTGGAGCTGCTCAAAAGCATCTTGCATAAGTTGGGGCAGACTCTAGAGCTTCAAATTGTCTCATCAGATGATAGAGAGAAGCAAGGGGACTTGCAAGCTTCCCTTTGTGCTGTTATCCAGGTGATCATCCAAAAGCTTAGCAGCACTGATGAGACTAAGCCCAGTATACTTCAGGCAGCAGATCCAATTATGATTCTGCTCCTCAGGGTTTTTGCTTGCCGCAGCTCTACTGTGCATGAGGAAGCAATGCTTGCAATCGGTGCACTGGCTCATGCCTCTGGTCCAGAATTCGAGAAGTATATGCCTGAGTTATACAAATACCTGGAGATGGGACTACAGAATTTTGAGGAGTACGAGGTTTGTGCCATCACAGTTGGGGTGATTGGTGACATTTGCCGCGCACTGGAGGACAAGGTTTTACCATACTGTGATGGGATCATGAACCACCTTGTCTGCAATCTCCAAAGTGCTGAACTCAACCGGTCGGTCAAGCCTCCCATATTCTCCTGCTTTGGGGACATTGCTCTTGCTATAGGCGAGCAATTCTCTAAGTACATTGAGCCTACAGTAGCAATGATGCGGAGTGCTGCTGAGGTCTGTGCTCAGATGGATAATAGTGATGAGGAGTTGATGGATTATGGCAACCAGCTTAAGCGTAGCATATTTGAAGCTTATTCTGGTATTCTTCAGGGATTCAAAGATTCCAAGCCTGAGTTGATGCTGCCACATGCTGGTCACCTTTTCCAGTTCATAGAATTGGTTTTCAGAGAGAAATATAGGTATCTTGTCCTCTTTCATTTCTTTTCTTCCGCTGCTTCCTTCCCCTTCACTCTGATATATATATATACACATACACACACACTGCATTTATTTGTTCACATCTAATATTCTGTTCCTTGTTGTGCAGGGATGAGAGTGTTACAAAAGCAGCAGTTGCGGTGATGGGTGATCTGGCAGATGCCCTTGGTCCAAACACGAAAATACTGTTTAAAGACAAAGCATTCTGCGTTCAATTCCTCGGCGAGTGTCTTCAATCTGAAGATGAACATCTCAAAGAGACTGCAAATTGGACCCAAGTGATGATTGCTCGTGTTGTTTCATGAGACGGAGCTAAAGTTGTTTATGGTCATTGATTGCTTCATCTAGAGAATAGGCACCTTTTTTCCCCGCTCTCTCCTCTTCTAGTTTTGGTAGGCTGTGAGGGATCCCAGAAAGAAATGAGGTCATCTATCCATGTGCAAGCATGGTAGAACTCTGGTTCCTTTAATGTATCCACTAATCGGTGGTCTGTTGAGTCATTTTAAAGTCCTTTTTCTCTAGCTACTTGCTCACGAATCATTCTCTAATTGCTTCATTCTTGTATGTAATGAACTCCGAGTTTGAATCAACGTGGTGTTGTGGGTTTCAGCAATCTCTAAAAATTACTTAAAATTGAGATTTTAGGGTTATTTTCAAATTGACATTTCATTTGGTGAACATATATATGTTCGGTTTTCAGTGATTGTAAAACACTGAATAATTCACAACATAGACCAGTGCAGTATTTGGTAGGACAGAATCAAATGGGATAAATTAAAATCATGGAGCTAGGGGCCTTCCTTTAGCCATGAACGTTAGTGCTGTTAATTTATGTGGTATGGCAGGTGTATTAAGTGACGCTCTACTTTGTATTTTTTTTTAATATCATATATACACATTTATGGATGCAATTCACGGACGGTTATTTTTAAAAGTTAAACCATGAAAAAAAAAACCTGTTAATTTAAAATTATTAATTTAAACTATTTATTTTTTTATTTTAAAAATATTTTAAAAAAAATTAAATTTTTTATATTTTTTTACTTCAAATTAATATTTTTTTTTTTAGTTTCACATGATTTTGATACGTTAATATAATAAATAATTTTTAAAAATAAAAAATTATTATTTTAATATATTTTTAAATAAAAAATAATTTTAAAAACAACCACAATTATATTTAAAAATACTCTCACAAATATTCTCTCTCCTCTTGATTTCTTGATTTGTTAGCATTTGACTATTTCATGCTAAGATACTAGCTCATTTCTCGTTTACTTTTATCAGATAGAGATAACCACATCTAGCACTTTTGGTAAAGCCTTGCAAGTTCAGTTCAGAACAAAAATCATGAGATTGATGCATAACACGGTCAAGAATCAATTTCCTGTTCTGCATGACTGGGAAATGAAAGAAAATTAAATAACTCTTTTCAGTGTACATAATCTACTTTTGGTAGAATGGAACTAGAACTATATATAAGCTGCTAGTATGGAACTTATACAAACTATAAGCTAAAAAAGCCGATGATGATGATGAAATAAAAGGAAGATGGATTCTGCTATCTGCCTGCATCCATAGAACTTGAAGTCATGTAACCGATGGAAGATGAAGGATATGATCCTGTGATCGTGTTACTGGAAACCGAAACTTCCTTAAATTTTGTGCTCCCACGCAGAGAATCAGGAGAGCCCAAATCATCAATTACAGGAAGCTTATCTTCCCAGTTAAGATACCGTATAACTTGTCTCATGGTTGGCCTGGCTTTAGGTTTGCGATGAGAACAAAGAAGACCCAACCCTAGGACCAACTCCATTTCTTTGACCACGAATGCAGAGTTCAGCTTTGGATCAGCTGCATCAATAACTCTACCCATTTGATGGTATTCAATCACTGAATCTATCAGAATGAAGTTACTAGTTTCAACGGGTTTTCTGCCACAAGCCACTTCAAGAAGCAAAATACCGTATGCATACACATCGGAGCTGGTAGAAGACTGGCCAGTGCGTGTCAATTCAGGTGCAAGATACCCTATCGTGCCAACAATATTTGTGGTGTGCGACATCGTGCCATGATCATACAACCTGGCTAGACCAAAGTCTCCTAGCCGCCCGTTCATTTCTGCATCTATCAAGACATTGCCTGACTTGACATCTCTGTGAATCACCACTTGCTCCCATTCCTCATGCAAATACAAAAGCCCTGCTGCAACGCCTTTAACAATATTGAATCTTTGCTCCCAGCTCAATACAAAGTTATTTCTCCGACTGAAGAGGAGACCGGCCAGGCTTCCATTTGGGATGAAGTCATAAACTAGGAGGAGGTCATTATTTTTCTTGCACCATCCTTGGAGATTCACCAAGTTCTTGTGCCGTAAACGTCCCAGGCTTTCAATCTCCGCAGTGAATTCTCTCAAACCCTGGATTGAGTTGTTATTGATCTTCTTAACAGCAACTTCGTTTCCATTTGTAGGCAATCTACCTTTGTACACTGCGCCAAACCCACCCACTCCGATGATCTCACTCTTTTTAAAACCCTTAGTTGCTGTATAAAGATCTTGATAGCGAAACCTGTGTGGACACTCCAATTCCCAGTCTTCAAGAGCCTCAGATTGCCGCCACTTTATTTTATACACCGTAAGAAAGAACAGTATTACAAACAGAAGAGTGGTCACACCGCATAAAGATGCGATAATAACAATCACTGAGGGTCGGAAAGACGATGAATTTTTCTCCTGCAGTGCGATAGGAAGCCGAGAAAGATTTAGTGGAGGGGCTTCTCCCTTGGTGGAAAAACTCCATCCCAGTATGTAATGAGAACTCGCCTTATTTCCAGTAGAGGCGGAGAAACCAACATACATATCCTCCTTAACATAAGTGCTTAGATCTTGTGGGAAGGAAATGAGTGGTTCAATCGGTTTGCCATGGTCCATGGGAGCTATTGTTACGTTAATACATTTAGTCACACCATTATATTCAACCCAAGCTTGAATAGGTTGACCACTCTCCAACACCAATTCTTCAAATGAACCAAGCCGGTCTACGTCGTCGATATAAGAAGCTGGTTTTCCTGCTTTTGAATCCACGCTGTTGATGTTGATTCCGACATGATTGCCTACAGAGTCTGTACTCTCGTTGAATCCATTAACTGTGTCGAATTCGACAGCAAAAATATAGTTGGAGGACCAACCATCGTTCGTAGAGTTGAAAAGACCAAGGTAATGCCCCGCCTCAGCCCCAGGAAGCCGATCGGAGGGAGATAAGGTGAAAGCAAAGCCGAATCCTCCCTCACCTTTGGATGGAGAGATTATCTGAAAGACAAAAGCTGTGCTGAAAGAAGAAGCATTCGGAGACGAAGGTGAACTTCTGTTAAGCATTTGTACTTTTTCGGAATAAAATGCATGTCCTACAGCATTTTGCGTTTTGTTGGTGAGCCTTAGTAAACCACTAGGCTTGATAATGGAAACTTTATCAAGTGTGAGGTTTGCTTCACTTCCATTGAATCCATTGAAGAGGAATTCTACATCTTGAGCCTCAGCGACCATACAAAAGAATAAGAACAACAAAACTAAATAGATCGTCGAGGCCATGGAATTTTGAGAGTTAAGAACTTGCAACTCGAAAATAATTAATTTAAACAAGTATATTGCTTAAACAAAGAGATGGGACGTAAAACCCCCAAGAAGTTTGGCTAGAAAGGCTAAAAAGTTTTCAATTCTATCTTATCACAAGAGCATGTGGTGTAGCAAGTGCAAGGAATAAAAACAAGTCTTATATTGCCTAAACATGATGATGCAAGTACAAACCCCAACGAGAATTATTCCTGGAAAGACTTGAAATTGTCAAAGTCAATCTTAATTAGGACAGGCGAGGTAGTGTAGGAAATGCATAGTGATGTTGAGACCTGTGAAGATACTCTATAAAAAAATTTTCAAGGTTGGTTGACTCGCTAATATTACACCTAAGAATATGTAGCTGTGGACTTAATGCTTAATTTATTGCCCGGTAAGCATGGTTTCTAGATGCCCGTAATTTTGATTTTTTTCCTTTCCTTTCCTTTCGTACAGGAAAAATCAATCATCCTTTTCAGAGATATGAATCCAAAAAAACTAGAAGATGTAATTGGTTGATCAAATCTGGATGATTCGATCGAATAACTTTAAACCCAGGTAATCTAATCTGGGCGATACTTGATTTTTTTTTGACATATATATATTTTAATTATTTGATAAACTCTAAAAATATAATATTAATTTATAAATATTTAGTCTCACATTTTATTTTTTATAGACTACAACTCATATATTGTTTCTTTAACTTTTCGATATATATATATATAGTTTACATTCATATGGATTGTTTTATAGGTTTTCGATGTGGGATAACTATACTATAGTTCATATATTATACTTCATGCTTCACATTTATCTTTTATAGCTTATATTCACATAGATTATTTCTTAACTTTTCGATATGATATAACTATGCTACACTTCATGCCTTAAATTTCTTTTTTTATAACCTACATTCACATAAATTATTTCAAAACTTTTTTATGTGGGATATTAAAACCTCAAAGATAATTTCTTTTCTTTTCTGGGTTGATTCAAGTTGACCCGGGTCAACCTATGTGACCCGAGA
>Ga0307509_10005674_pt1 | contig 17221 bp, 7 predicted proteins | sample 10_EM_MG_FD_202245 | JGI IMG/M metagenome (GOLD analysis project Ga0307509, IMG submission 202245) | Populus trichocarpa ectomycorrhiza microbial communities from riparian zone in the Pacific Northwest, United States - 10_EM | ecosystem: Host-associated > Plants > Roots > Unclassified | place... | reverse complement strand
ATACGATAGTTTTGGTTTATGTTTTATATCATCCATATTCATCAATTCTTCTCATTACTTGCAGCTCGTGCCTTTGAACACTTTCTAGCCATTGCCATCACGACATACATAAGTTTAAATTAAAAGTCACTGTCATAAGGCATATTTCTAATCATGGCTTTTCATTCCCCATTCCTTTCCAATAATAAAAAAGTTCTAAATAAAATAGAAAAATATAGCAAATCTCGAACAATAGCTTCTCTGAGAATTATCAAAAGATGTTCTCGATTTTTGATTGCTATAAAATTTTAATCTTATAGAAACAAGCCTATGGAATCTTCTATCAATTTTTCAGTACAATCCAATGATCAAATTGAAAATTATATCCATTAACATATTAAGTTGCATGTTCAGAAAAAATCTCTGCATCATTTTAAAAGGACTCCTTCCATAATGAAAGTATTTTGAGCCATTAGGATTCTAGCCTATGAAACTTTGCATGGAATAGGAGAACTATAGTTGGAAAATGAAAGGATTATAGTTTTGATATTTTAGATCATCTTGTAATAAAACTAGATAACCTTTAGGATTGAGGTTGTATTCCAAAACCCAAACTGCTCCAGGATCAATACCAAGACAAAATTAACGGAGCAAGGTGACATGCTCTAGGCTCTAGGTTGTTTTTCTTTTTAGACCAAGTTACATATTTGGTAAGCATTTTAGTATCTTTTAGTTCTATATATGAGTGGACTTTTAGTATCTTATTGCAAAGTGTGTCATGGCTCGTGCGCGCGGCGTTGAAAAAGACAACATTTGCCTTCTGAGAGTGTGGTGAAAAGAGGGTTTGGGGATAATCATAAGATTATGATTATAAGGTTCAGGAGTCGCCACCTAGTACTATGATTATCAGAAAACCTTTGGTCAGCGAGAGTCCGAGTAAGGGACTGGTTGTGCAAGGGGAAGATGCATCACCCCTAGTACACCCTATCTAAGGTAAGCTGTATTGTTGTTTGATTGTTATTCTAAGTCGCATTTGTGTCTATTGGTCTTAGCTAAGGTTCAAGGTAAATCTCCCTTAATTCATAAGAAAGTTTCTACCTTATCGGGTTAAATCCTAACCATTCTAAGATTTAAATTTTAGTATCACATTTATTTCTTTGTATCTTTAATACAGGAAAGTATACTTTACTATGTAATTTTACATCCTAAAATATTAAAGTCTACAGCTAAACCCTAACACTTTAAATATAAAGTGAACAAAATGATTGGTGAAGGGTTTTTGATATTTTGGCCAAACCCTAACGAATAATTATAAACTGGTTATGATATCTATTTTTCATTTTTAAATTATGATAAAAACGACTCTGTTTTTTAAAAGTATGCATGAAAAACTTTTAGGATTTGGACGTATGCACGAAAACAATTTTTTTTTTTGTTTTTTGCAATGAAATTTTATTTTTAAATTTTTTGATTTATTTCTTATTTTTTTGAAGTTTCGGAGGAAACCAAATATTTTTAATACCAGATCTGTATCTTACAGTGTAAATATACAACCCAATATCATCCAAAATTGTTGGAAAAACATGCGAGAGACCACAAATATTTTTAAAATACCATTTGAAAAATTTGAAGTTTTTTTTATATATTATTTTATTATTTTATATATAGGGTTGGACCCGGCCCAGCCATCCGGACTAGGCTAGGACAGGTCTAGCCCGACTTAGTCGGGTTGGGCTGACTGTCAGCCCAACATCCTTCCCTCTTCTTTTGTTTTTTTGGGTTGTGCTAGACCCGACCAAGCTGTATTGGCTGGGTTAAGATGGGTCCAACCCAGCTTATAAGTTAATTAATTTGTCTCCTGTATGCAAAATGAATTTTCGTTCTGCATGCATGGCTGATGTTAGTAGGGAAAAGAAGAAGGAAAAGAAGAGAGAAGGGGATTACCTTGCGTGGAAGGAGAGGTCAGTTGGTCCTGCTATCGACTGATGGTAGAGCTATATGTGGGTGGAGACGCCAACGACTTGTGGTAGAGCTGGTTACTGGAAGAAAGTCTGTGGTGGAGAGGAAGGAGTTTGCAGTGGCCACTCTTGATGTTAGGGTGGATGGCTGGTGGTCGTGTCGGCGACTCTAGGTAGTGTTGAGATTGTAGTGGTTGAGGACACAACAAAGGAGGAGGCAAAGTGGTTGAGATCACGACAAAGAGAATAAAATTGCAGAAAAAAATGGGCAAGAGATGATTTTTTGCCAACTTGTCATATTGATTTCTTGGTGCTCATTGATTGGAATCCACCCTTATTTATAGGGGGTGGAAGAGGAACATTTTGTCTCTTTTAGGGACAAATCTTGGCATTTGATTCGAACCGGAATGATCCCAACCATTGGCTCAAAGTGACCATCATGAACTGTCAAATTTGACAGTTAAAGGCTGCCTGAGTTGGCCTTTTTGGGCCGGCACCATGGTTGCTGTGGTGTCAATCGGCCAGAAAGGACCATATCGAGGTGTAGTCAAATGTCAGACCATCATTTTCGTGCAAGTTTTGTCAAATTTGATGGAGAGATTAAGCATTAAATGCCCCTAAAAAGTAGCCCCCCTCAATAGTATTTTCAGGCAAAAATGATGAAGAAGATTAACTTCACCAAGACAATGTCGTTTTGGTAAAGTTCAATTTTATCCTTCGATTTATGATTTCTCTCAATTACACCTCTGATTGACTTTAAACTTTTAATTTTAGGCAATTTTATCCCTGCCGAACTTCAATATCAACCTCGAATACTAGATCCTTTTTCATATTAGTCATTGGTCTTATATTTCTTTAATTTAGCCCCTAATTGACCATTAAACTTTCAAATCTCTTCAATTTCACCCCTGATTTCATTCAATTTTATCCCTAGAGTTCGGTGCCTTTTCAAAATGGTCATTGACTGCAAAATTCTTCAATTTAGCCCTTAATTGATCCCAAAACTTTGATTTTCTTGCGATTTTACCCCTGATTTGAACCAATTGACTTTGTAAAAATTACATTTGGTCCTCTAAAATTCTCTATTAAGCTCAAATTGTGTTTCCAAACTTATTTTTTCATCATTTAAGTCCCTAACAAAATTAATTTAACTCATTTAAAGTATAATTAAGTCCTTGCACCTAATTAAATCCTTTAATTTGATCCAAATTAATTCTTAAACATAAATAAACTTTTAATTTATCCCATGATTAAATCAAATTGGCCTATTAAAAATCTAATTATGTCATTAGACTAAAGTTTTATGCAGATTTGTCCAATAATCATTTTATTTGACATTAAATCTGCATTGTCTCTCAAGTTTTGGGCACAACAGGGTACAATCAAGCTTCTGATTTTGTCCAAAATTACAGCTTAATTTTGTACATATCTGAAATCCTTTTTTAGCCAGCTTTTTTTTTATCACCAGTCTCCTTACTATTATTATTTATTATTTTAAAAATAAAAATAAATAAATTTAGAGGAATAATCCAGAGATGAGTTATGACAAAGTGTACTAATGTAATGTAATTGTAAATAGTAAATTATAAACCATTTCTGACGTAATGTAAAGTGAAATAGTGGCCATTAGCACTCCAACACAGAAATGTTTTCTTGCCTCTTTCTCTGTGAAAATGTAATCCCATTTCTTCTCAACCATGTCTTGGTTCATCATATTCGTAACTATAACCTTTTTTTCAGCTCCATTTTCCATGCTTTTTGATTAGTTGGTTCTTTTTTTTTGTCCTTTTTTTTTTAATCTTATAACTAATATCTAAGATTTTTTCTTGTAATATTGATTTTTAATTTAACAATGCTAATATAACTTGGAATGATAAAGTTGTAAGAAAATAAAGTTTAATAATCAAAATTAAAAAAAAAAAACGTTGTATGAATGAATAATGCAGTCAACAGGATGTTCAAAACCCCTAGTGTTTTAATTTCTTTTATAATTTGTACTTTCTAATGTAATTATTTGTCCTATATCCTAGATTAGATTCCTGTCTCAATATCAACACTAATGCCCCTCTTTGTTTTTAATGGTCAAGTTTATTCTTTTGCACTTGTGCAGCGTCGTGGCAATCATTTATTCTCAAGTATATTTTAATTATCTGGCAAATATAGACAGATAAGAAATCCTTGTCTTTTTCAGTGAAAAGATGGAAGGAAAGTCGCCACCTAATATTTTGGTCATTAGGAACCCTAATTGGTTTCAGAGATCGGGTACGGAGACTGGTTGCGTAAAGAGAAGATATTAGCACCCCAAATACGCCCTACCTAAGGTAAGTTGCATTGTTTTATTGTCTGATATATGCTAAGGTTTCATTATATTTCTATTTGTTGATATGTCTACGGTTTAAAAAAAGTCATTCTCAGTAAGGTGGTCCTTATCTTATCGGGTTAAACTTAACCTTTCTAAAGTCAATATAAAACTATCTTTTTAATATCGAGACTACGTCTTACGTATAAGCGCGTAATCCTTAATATTAAAAGAAAATAAAATGATTTTTTTAAAGTTTTTGAGATATTGACTTAGTTCTCATGACTTTAATAAATTGGTTATTAAAGTCAAAATGCATGCTAAAATTATTTTTATTATACGGAAATACAATATGATTTTTTGAGACTTGGCCATATGCATGAAAACAAAAACATATTTTTTTTTTATTTTTTCAATGTTTTGATGAAAACCGGGTATTTTAATACCGGATTTGTATCTTTATAGTATGAAAATACAAACCAACATTAAGCAGTAAAAAAAATATGCGGGGAATTCACAAATTTTCCCAAATGTTTTTTGAGATTTTTTTTTACTGGCCGGACCCGGCCCAGTCATTTTGGGCTGGGCTGATGAAATCAAATGTTATACTACCTACAATGTATTTGATAAAATCAACAAATGTTGACCCTACGAACGTGATGTAGTTCTTGACTCATCAAATTAAAAGATTCATAACATGGTTTATATTCTTTTTCTTTATTTTTTAATGTGCTCCATATTTTAAACTTTCTTTCCTTTTGCATCTAATTTTTATTTTGAGACATACATATTCTACTATTCTTAATGGAATAACATGGTGAAATATTATGTGGACATAAGACATGATAAATTACTAAAGTCAAATAAATTAATAAAATACTCCTTTGGTATGGGACTAAGTATTTAATTGAATATGGGTGTATATATTCTTTATTTTTATATTACGTTAACCAACTAACATACAGAATCTTAATTAAAAAATATAAGAAGAAAGAAAAGTTCATAAAAAATTATTTAAGGCAAAGGATGAAATATCATATTTTTTAAAAATAATAAATAAACCAAGCAAATAAGCAAATGATTATATAAGGAGTGTTGAAGATGCTACAATTACTTATAATTATATATAAAAAAGAAGCCTAACAGCAGTAATTAGCTGTTAATTATCCACCGTTATATATGCTTTTGTTGTTGATCTCTCCCCCCATCCTCCGATATGGTCCTAAGCAAGGATTAAGTACGCCATAACAAAGATCAGCAAGCTGAAGACAGACAATGCCTGCAGAATCATTCAAAATGCAATTCAGCTTTAATTATACTTCAACCAAAACACTAATTAGTAATGATGAGAGAAAATGTGACTTACATTTATATTGGATGCTGCTGAAGAATAAACTACTCCATTTGTAGGAAAATGATCCTGCAATCCAATATTATAAACTGGGGAACAATCAGGATAGAAGAGTCCATAGTTCCTTTCAGATGTTGGACCAGTTTTTAAATCCTCGTTAAAGAGTGCGGAAACATATACTTCTATCGGGACTGATGGTTTTGCCGGTGTACCTTGCTTCTCCTGAATTCTTTTGATCAAATTACTATGATATAGCCTTGCATTTTCTGGTGTTGATCCCACCTCATCAGGGTCACCCTTCGATGGCCAGCCTGTTTCTGAAATCTTAACTTCAATATCCGTGTGCCCCATTGCTTTCATTGCTGAATACACGGCATCTACTTGAGCATACAACATGTTATCATAAAGCAAATTAGTATTTGGATCTTTCATCCCTTTGTTAGGCTGGAAAAGTACATAGTCCAGAGAAATCTGAGTCGGGTCAGCCTTGTACGCAAAAAATGGATACGCATTGATAAAGAAAGGCGACTTGATTTGAGAAAGAAAACTCAATAAAGGCTTGATGTATTCAGCAAGATCTTCTCGAAAAGTGCCACATGAAGGAGGATAGGAATTTTCCAAGATGTTAAAAGAATGTGGAGTAGTGATCATCACTTGTTTATCTAATCCAAGATTCACAAGAGTTTTATGAATCATTTTCATTGCTGGGAGAAGGTTGAACATTAACTGGGCATCATTACTGCTGAAGACCTCGTTTCCGACAGCGATGCAAGTGATTTTGGTTTGAGGGATATGGGGCTGAACATTCTGTTGAATCCAATTTTCAGCTTCTGTGGGAACAGTCATTTTTTGAATGTCCTCATTGCCAAGTCCAATAATGAGCTCAATATTAGAATTGGAAAAGGCAATTAGGACATTGAGATCAGCATCAAATAGTTTTACCCTATGGACATTGAGAGATTGAAGCAGCACAGCTGCTAGAGTGGGTGATGGGAGATCGTTGGCAATCTGACCATAGTTAATCCCAAGTTCAACGCCATGGATTTGGACAGCTGAACCTGAGAAAAGAGTGACAAACAGAGTTTTTAATTATGTGAACAAAACTAAAATCAAGAAAGGTGCAGCAAAAAAAGAGAGGAATAAGCACAAGAATCATCAAATATCATAACAAAAAGAAAATAAAAATCTTTGGTTCAAAAATTAACAGAAAAGAATGAATATTTTTTAAGAAAATCTCAGGACACAGAAAAGGAAACTTTTTCTGAAAATATATAGAGTAAAAATAAATATTACTATCATGATATCATCAATTCATCATAATTGACATTAAGCTTCAGTTTCACTAAAATTCTAAATCCCAATTCATAATAAGAACACAATCAAGAGAAGAAATACAAAAAAAAAAAAAAGTAATCCAAATACAAAAACAAAGAAGTAGCACGTAATCCCACTAATTTTATCACGAAATTGAAATTAAAAAACCTGTGTTTTCATGCTTGAATAAAATACAGTGTAAAAGTAAAACAATATGCTCAATAAAAAAAAAAAAAAAAAAGCAGCCCAATGAAGCCAAAGAATTATACTACTCAATTAGGTAACCCACAAGTTTAAGTTTTTCTTTTATTTTCTTTCAGTACTTTTCCAGGAAACCAAACAGAACAATGCAGGCATAAAAAATAGTTAAAACAAGAAAGAAACTTACCCCAAATAACAAGAAGCGAGAAAAGAAGACGTAAAAGGACTAAGCAAGTGGCCATAACTGATCTGTTCTTGGTTTAAACAAGGCTTGATGCACAAAGACGTTCCACTTGCCAGCAAATTGGTGGCAATTAGGCAGACCTTTCTTCACAACAAAGCAGCACAACAAAATATAGTGAACGTCTTGTGCTCTTTTATCCCTCTCTTGCATGGAATGTGAAAGAAATCAGTCTTTCGTACGGACAGACCTCCTCTGGGTTTCCTGTTTAGGTTGCTGGTTTTCTTACAAGTATTGGAAATCTCTCTCTCTCTCTCTAATGTATGTGCATTACCTTTTCCGGCTGACTTATCCGTAGTGTACAAGGAAAGCTTTGTGTGCTCGAATTTTTTTTCCTACTTCGATCAGGAAATTTTTTTGTTTTAAACAATGTTAGTGTTTGGTTAAGCAACATGGGCAAATATGTATTAACAAAGTGTTTAGCAACTCTTTAATGGATTAGGTTCTGAATTAAGGACGATTTCTACAGTTATTTGAAGACTTAATTAAAAAAATTATATTGACATTACATCCCTTCCCTTTAATAATCGTTGATTATCTGTCATGAGGTTCTCCCATCATCTTTTTTACAGTCATACCAGCTACTGTGGCAGTGATATTAGGAGTCTATATAGTTGTGATACGATGGATGGATTATCTACGACCAAGCCAATGACTCTCTGGTGGTGGAAGAATACAAAGGACAATCAAAAGATTGAGGCATTCATGGTGAATTATCAATCTCTTACTCCAAAGAGATATTCATATTCAGAATTCAAGAAAATGACCGACTCATTCAACGGAAAATTTGGTCAAGGAGGATGTGGTGGTGTTTATAAGGGGAAGTTGCCAGTTGATTCTCTTGTGGCAGTCAAAAGTTCTAAATAAATCAAAAGCTGGAGGACAGGAATTTATTAATGATGTTGCATGCATTAGTAGAACTTCCCATGTAAACATAGTTACTCTTATGGGGTATAATTTGTTATGATAGGACTAAAAGAGCTTCGATCTATGAATACATGCCTAATGGATGTCTAGATAAGTTTATATGTGGTCAAGGATCTCAACCTACAGACCATCCTTTGGAAATTAAAGTACCGTATGACTTGCTATTGGAAATCAACAGAGTTCTTCTCAGTGAAGGTTTTTGTCCAAAGATTTCTGATTCTGGTCTCTCAAAACTATGCAAGAGCAGGGAAAAGTAAGGTTTCGATGGAGGGTGGTTGCAAGAGGGACTGTTGGATACATCACACCAGAAGTATTATGCAGAAACTTTGGAGGAGTTTCATACAAGTCTGATGTGTATAGTTATGGAGTGCTGGTTCTTTAAATTGTTGGAGAAAGAAAACATGATACTGCATCGGTCAGAAACCAGTGAAATGTATTTTTAGATTTGATTTATAAGCATCTTGAGATGTAAAAAAATAGAACTAATTGGATAGGTGGCACACACTATGTTGTGGATCGGGCCAAACTTTTTTAAATGCTAAAAAGTGATATTTAAGTGCCGATAATCCAAGACAACTCGGGTTAAATTAACTAAAACATGACTCAAAATATGAGACTGAAAAAACTCATAGAAAGAAGCAAAAAGAAATTGCAAAGTTCAAGATCTAATAACCTAATGTCAAATATTAAAACAAAAAAAAATTCAAAAAATATAATGCCAAAAACAAAAACCCTAGTCAACTCGGGGTAACTTAGCAAACCCACAAATCATGATATGAGATCAAGATTAAAAAAAAAAAAAAGAATTTCAAAAGAAGAACCTAGTAAAAAAAAGTTAAAAAAAAAACATAAAAAAAACCCTAAGCCAGCTCAAGCTAACTTTACCAACCTGCACTCAAAATAACTAAAAAGAAATAAAAGTGAAAAAATGACAAAGTGGCAAATACTTTTATGCAAAATGATAAAATTAAAAAAAAACAAATCAAGGAAAAATCAAGGAAAAAAAAGTGTAAATTCGGGTTAACTCAACTAATACGCCACCAACAACATGAGATCATGATAAAAAAATTAGACTTTCAAAAGAAGTACCTAACTAAAACGACCAAAGTTAAAGAAGAAAAAAACATTGCGAAAGGAAATGCAAGCTGACCTAGATTAACTTGATCAACCCGCTATTGAAATAACAAAACAGAAAGAGAAGTGAAAAATGACAAAGCTCAAAGGCAAATGATTTAATGCAAAATGATGAAATTCAAAAAAATAAAAATAAAATTAGGGAAAAAAACAAGTCAACCCGAGTTAACTCGACTAACTCACCACTTGTAACATGAGATCAGGATAAAAAATAAACTTACAAAAGAAGAACCTAGCAAAAACAATTGAAGTTAAATAAAAAAAAAAACATTGAGTAAGAAAATGCAAGCTAACTCGGGTGACTAACACATACTCAGGATAACCCAATAAAAAAAAAGTGAAAAAAATCACATAGCTCAAGGACCAATAATTTCATGTCAGAGTATGAAATTGTAAAAAAAAATCAATTTCATAAAAAAACTGGAAAAAAAAAATCTAAGGTAACCATGTTTAATTTGACTAACCTATTACTCGGGATATGAGATCATGATAACTTAGCACAAAAAAAAAAGCAACAAACAATGAAGCTAAATGTTTAATAAACAAATGTCAAATGATAAATTTAAAAAAACAAATTCAATAAAGGATTGTTTTATTGGAAGGCAACTAAGAAAAAATAATAAAGTAAAATATCTAACTGTAAAATAATTTAAAACTCAAATAATGCAAACCAAATATGGTATAAAAAATAAAAGAAAATAATTATAGGCTAAATTGAAATAAATAAACTAAGAAAAAGATTAAGAAAAGTAATTGAAAGAATGAGGACAAAAACTGGATAAAAAAATCAAATGAAATTAAATGTTGAGGGACAAAAAAAATAATTAAAAATAATTGAAGTTAACCAAGTTTAACCTTCAGAACTTGTGACACGAATTATAAGGCCGGATCACAACATAAAAAAAAATGAAAAAATAACAATGTAAAATTCCCGACCAACCAAAATAATCAAGGATAAACTTGAAATGTTTTTTTAAAAAATATTATTTAAAAAATATAGATTTGAAAAGAAAGAGAACCAAATTTGACACAAAAAGAAAATAAAATTAAATCATAAGAGATAAAATTGAATAACAATTTCAATTATATAAAGAATAAGAACAACAAAAAATAACAATCAAAAGAATGAAAACCATATCTAATATAAAAATCAAATGTCAATTGATGAAATTGAAAGATAAAATAATTCAATAAAGAATTTAAAACTAAATACATCACAATTAAAATAATGAGGACCAAATCTATTATAAAAATTAAATGTAAATGGATGAAATTGAAAAGAAAATTAACTCGATAAATTGTTGAATTCCAAATACAATGTAATTAAAAGAATGAGAACCAAATCTAATTTATAAATCAAGTGTCAATGGATTAAATTGAAAAATAAAATTAACTCAATAAATCATTCGAAACCAAATATATTGCAATCAAAAGAATGAGAACCTAATTTAACATAACAAACAAATAGCCTAACTTTTTTTGTTTTTGTTTTTGTTTTTTTTTTTTTTTTGCAATGATCAACACATTTTTCTAGAAAGAGATGAAAGATTGCAGGAGGAAAAATCTTATAATCGGAGCTCCTTGCGTGTCAGATGCAAACACACACCTCACCACTACGATAGGGGTGGTGAGGTGCATCAAACACCGCCTTAAAAGGTTGCGTTCAGTGTTGTCTTCGTACTGCATACTGCACTTGAAGGGCATGGACGACACCCACTTGATGGAGCGTGCTTAACAAATACACCCATGAGAATTACAAAGAAAAATGTAGCAAAATATCTAAAGTGCCCTTCCATCCTTATTTTTTAGGAGCATTTAAGTAATTGAGTTGTAAGAAAAAAAGATGAAAAACCTGAAATGTCCCTTGAACTAAGGAAATTTTTTTTTTCTAAGGGTCATTTAATAATTACACTATAAACACAAAAAATATATATCAATTAACCCCTTTAATGTAATTACTAATATGTCTCATTAAAAATTCCTTCCTTCCCCTAAACTCAAGCCTGCTCACCAAGCATAAAATTAGACATTCACCATGCGATTCAACAGTATGATCTCTTTAAGAATAGAGTATAATAATTAAAAACAAAAAAATGACGTTTCTTTATAACAAAGCAAAATACAGAACAGAATTCCATACGTGGCATGCCAACTGGATAAGAAGAAGGCTGTGTTGTGGGGATGGACAGCCAATGGCCAGTCCAAGTCTAAAAAGCATTTCGGTTGCGATGCATTGGTTTATCCAAACCATATAGAATTATAGTATTTCAAGCACATGCATGCATGCCCACGGTTGCACCATAAAAGTTGCTGCTGAAGATCTGTTCGGCGCCACTGTTGGTTGCCCTTCAAAGACAAATCTGCCATGAAAGACAAACACCCCGATTTTTGGATCTCTTGTTGCTTTCTTCAAGAAAAAAGAAAACTAGCTTGGTTCCAAAGACTAACTATTTTGTGGCCACACCACACAGCAACATCATACAGAGCCGCGTTAACAAAGACACACTAAACATTGGCTTACAGAGCTTGTGGCTAAATTGCAAGTTAAGCAAGCAGAAAACATCCTTGAGCTCTCAAACATTGTCCCCCTTTGAGCCCACGGAAACAACAAATCATAAAAAAGAAATAAATATATGCAAAGGCCACATGCATTACATGCAGTCCAACCAAAACGCAAGTCTACCCAACAAACTACAGGGAATTGCACGAGCAGCTTGGCGAAGACAAGCAAGGGCGTCATTGCACCTTCTGCGCTCTCTGGCATGAATCATCCTCTGGGTCACGAAGGGTTCCCAGCATCCAATCCATCCATATAGTATAATGGCCGTAATTATGCTTGTATGTGGTATGGTGAATGGTGTGGTACCCAGCACCCATCACGGGCCATAGGTTGGCATGGATGCAATCATGGATGTTTGCTGTCCATATAGCCTCGATGAATAAGAGGGCTACGTGCGATCTAAAATGGGTTGGCACAAGAAACAGAGCTATAACATGTGGTACAGCTTGTAGAATCCCGTCAACTGGGTGAAATGCCAAACCTGAAATAGGCCAATAACTTCCAATAAGTGATCCTTGTAAAGGTAAACAATTAAAGATGACTTGGTTCAAAAAGCAATGCCTAAATGCAAAGTCTACAATACCTTTCCCCTGCAGGGAAAGGTCAGAGTTTAACGAGTTTTTGACAATTTTTTCACTGAATTCCTCAAAAGCACCACATTGAATTCTAAAATTCAGAAATACCAAATCACGGAAAGTGCAAGAAAAAAACCCACTAAGTCAGCGAATGTGTAAGATAAAAGTCCCATAAACGTAGTGTCTACCTCTAATGTAGAGGCCACCTGATGTTGCTGCAATTATCAACAAAGTTTCTTCAAATTCATCAATAGTTCCGCAGTCTTACACTCTTCTATTTGTGGGTGGCTTCTACATTCACACTACTGTTTTGAAACTTACATCCAACATTCATTAACTAAATCATACAATGTGGATTCGTGTCCCACACATTGAGTGACTTGGTCAAACAAGGTGAGCTTTATTGGGATCTGGTATTAACAAATTCTGGAATTCAGTGTGGTGTTTTTGTGAAATTTGCCACAGATTAAGTGCATTTCGAAACGTGAATAGAGCAAAAGAAAAAAAGGTAAGCGGTCAACATTAGCAGAAAACAAACTTGTATTATAAGCTAATCCAGTTCTCTTAGTAATTGGATAAACTTTCAAGATTTTCAGCCAAGAAGCTACAACAATTTTCACTGCAAATTCTACAATGCCCTTCCCTGTATGCCTTTTCCAAAAACACTGCACTTCATCCACAATTTTTTTAACTTCATTCTGCAATTATTACACAAGTCATACCGAATAGGTCCACATAGTTGGTACCAATGGACCATATCAGGTCACCTTCTGGCCAGATATGGATTGCTTATTGTCGAAATTCAGCAACAAAGAAGGCAGTTCTATAACAGTCACCTTTCTTCTTCTTTTTAACTTGTAACAAAGTAATGTGACAGTAATTTGCAAGGGAAGGCATTCCTTCGTTGTCACTACCAAATTTCAACAGTGACAAATGATATCCAGAACAAAGTTCACCAGCTGTCCCTCAGATCTGGTCAAGGTCTTACCGGCTATGCCATGTTTGGTAACACTTGTAAAGTGGCAAGGAACCACTTGGGAAATGACATGAGATATTGCACGAGGAGGTCAGATTTGGGTAAAGGAATTTTAAGGCATTGTAGAATTGACCTAATAACAAATTAAAAATAATAAGCCTTAGACCACTGAGTCCAGTCTTTCACAATCACCAATTGATGGTCTACCACTTTATGGTAAAAGACAACTTCCACAATTATATATAGTGGACATTCTACGTGGAAAGCAAGGCCTGATGACTATATTTCCCTGCCATCAGCAAGGTTCTTAATAAAAAAGGGGCCAAAAGTTTATCTTCGTTGCACTAATAATGCTATAAATGCTCAACTGACTAATCACAACATAAACAATGAACATAAAAGAGCTGTATTAAGAACATACCAGCAAATGGAGATAGAGTGTTCTGTTTGTTGTAGATGTGATGGGTTGCATGAAGATACTTGTATAGAGGTTTTATATCATGCAATTCTCTATGCATCCAGTAAATCCCAAACTCCACAATAACAAGATATATAGGAAAATATATGATGTAGGCGAACCAACCAATTTCAGATATGCTAGAGAAACACTTTGTCCAGCCATTTTCAATCATGTACTCAGAAACTGTTGGAAGAAGAGTGTACCATGGCATAGCCTTCATAGCAACATATATTTGTAAGAGCATGGCTCTGTTTGAAGGTATGGTATCTGCAAGAGATCAAAAAAAGGTGTAATCTTAGGCCTGACAAGTAAACTGGCAAATCATCATCTCAAGTGAATGATACTAGAGTCTAAATGAAATTCAAACACTACCTTACATAAGAAAACTCCACCAATAAATCAATCAGCAACTTTTAAAAGTCATGCTTGCTGATTGAAATGGTGGATCAATCTTATTAAATAGGCATATACGCATGCTGTGAGAAAATAAGAAAAAAAGTTGTAATTTCTCAGCAAATAGGAACAGAGAAAAAAAAAACATAAAAAGCGGTAACTTCTCTACACATCATAACTTCTGTTGTCATAATCATGAAGTAATGTTATGTTACATGGCATTCGGGCTTCAGGACATCACTTGGCTTTTTGAAACTCAAAAAAAAAAAAAAGGAAGTAATTGCAGTGGATATCACTTGCAGAAAAAGAGGACGCATTCTACATATTTCCAAGAGAGTTGAAAGAGGTAAGCATGGGGGGCAAGAAAAAGGTATAGCATGTTATTGTAGTTACAAGCAAAGTAAGGACAACAAGCAATGTAGGTAAGAAATTGACAAAAAGGAAAAGAATTCTCAAATTCAATGATTACAGATCTGGAGGTGGGAAAAAAGGAAGAAAATCCAAAGTAGCACAGAAAATCAATAATTAGAAAGAAGAATGGCATTAAACAACTCAGATACAAACATTAACTCATAATTGAGAGCCAGTCAAAATCCACATAAAAAGTTTAGAATGAGAACAAATGATACCAGAATCAAACTTGACAGCAAAGCAGATACTATACATAAGCACGTATGCGAATATTAATGTCATGAATATGGACCGTAAGCAGACAAAAGATTCAAACTTTACAACTAGACACGCACTTGAGAGTTGACAGAATGAATGGTTCAATTAAACACCAACACATCAGAGCTGCCAGCCACAAATCTATCATCTCATGTTCAACATGAAAGACTTCAGAAGTAAAAAAACAATCCAGAAAGAAAAAAAAAATGAAAAATGAAAAGGGAAGACCCAGATTGAAAATCAATAACTAGATCAATCTCATTACGCATTAACATCACAAAAGAAGAGTTTTTGAATCATATCTGTTAATTAACAAGAAACACTAAGAAAACAAACTTAGATTTCAAATTAACATCTATACTAGATCAAAGTACAAAAAAAAACAAACTGGAGAAAAACTTATGAGCCCAAAAGTCAACAAAAAAAACCCAGATTAAAAAATTCAAGAACCGAACAGAATCAATCTCAAATCAAGAAAAACATAATAAAAAAAAAAATGTGTTCTACCTTTAGGGACATAAACGTTGCGTTTCAAGTAATAAATATAGAAGCACCAGAGGAAACCAGAGATGAAGTAAAGGAGAGTTCCAGCAATGTAGTTACGAAGCCAAGTCTGCAAGAAATGAGGCAGAGTGACCCACCAATTGGACGGTAACAAATGACCCAAAACAATGCTGTTGAACATTGATGTCTCAACCAAGAATTCCTGCAAGTACTTGTCTCCCTCCATTGTTATTGTCTTTCTGATTCTTGGTCTTTCAGATTCACCGACGAAACGACGCCAGCGACGATATCAGAGAGAGAGAGAGAGAGAGAGGTACGGAGATTGAGGTGTAATTCGGTGGGCGAGAGATATTTAGCTCTCTGATAAAACTGTGTGGTGTTGTAAACTTGTACTTTAGACTTCGGAGTTAGGAAGGATAGTATTTTATTTGTACGTTTAGCGTACTGTCGTATATGCACACTCTTTTTTATATTTATTTATTTAGATTTGTGTGGTGAAGTGGTGATCCATCGTATTTGCTGCTGCCTCTTTTTTTTTTTTTTTCTTTCGATTCATGGTAATTACTAACACCTTCTCTAGGGTAAAATCTCGCTTTCTGGATTTATTTTAATTTATAAGTAAATTTGAATTGGATTAATAATTTTTATATTTAAAATAAAATAATAATTATATTATTTAAAATACTTATATAAATGAATTGAATTATTAATTTTAACTATTTTGCCTTTAATTTAAAAATCAATAGATGATTGACCCGCGCTACACTGCAGGTCAAATTAAATTTTTCTTGAACGTAAAAAAAATATTTAAATGTTGTTAATGTTTTTTTCCTAACAAAAAAACTCATGTGAGGGTTTATCTGATATAACCAAGTTGATTTTACTAGTCCAAAAACAACTCATATAACCTATGAAAACAAATTTTGACTAAACATTATTTCAAGATGATATTTTTTCTTAATATTAAAATAAAGATATACTGTATTGATCTTGGACAGCCCGGGTTAACATGTCAAATTCATAACTTAGGTTATGAGACTATGATAACCCTATAAAAAGTAAATCAAAATAAATTATTAAACCTAAACCTAATTCTCAATCAACTCAGTATTGAAGGATGAAATTGAAAAAAAAATCAATTAAAAAAGGATCTAAAAAAATAACTTGGGTTAACATGTTAAACTTGCAACTTAGGTCATAAGACCGAGATAACCCATGAAAAGCAAATTGAAACAAATTACAAGTTTCAATCCCTAACCAGTTTAATATCGAATGATGAAATTTTTTTTTAAAAAAAAAACATAAAAACAACATGAGTCAATCCTCCAAACTCATAACCTAAGTCATTAAAGTGAGATAACCTATTAAAAAAAAATGACCTGATTTAACCTGGATCAACCTGTCAAATCCACGACTTTGATCTTGAGACTAAGATAACACCATAAAGAGAAAGTCAAAATGAATTATAAAGCTAAATTCTCAATCGTCTCTGTCAAATCTAATGTTGAACGATGAAATTTATAAAAAAATTAATTAAAAAAATGATATAAAAAATAAGTCAAGTTAACCCGAGTTAACCGTTAAGCATTATTACCGAGTCATGAGACTAGGATAACCTAATAAAAAATAAACAAAAATAAATCATGAAGTCTAATTTCCAATTAAACACAATATTCGTTG
>Ga0307509_10005673_pt1 | contig 17224 bp, 15 predicted proteins | sample 10_EM_MG_FD_202245 | JGI IMG/M metagenome (GOLD analysis project Ga0307509, IMG submission 202245) | Populus trichocarpa ectomycorrhiza microbial communities from riparian zone in the Pacific Northwest, United States - 10_EM | ecosystem: Host-associated > Plants > Roots > Unclassified | place... | reverse complement strand
GAAACGTGAACTCTTTGAGGTTCCTGAGTAGTCTCCCAGATGCCTCCGGGAAGTCCCTACTCAGGAAGCTTGGGTTCGGATATATGCTCTCCCCTATGGTGACATATACCTCGCGCATAATTATGCATGCTATTCCCGCTAGGGTAATAGTTTATATTTAGGATTCCTGGTATGGAATGGTCATGTAACACTGCGGGAGGCTGAGCTATATTTCTTTCTTTGCTCTTCATCAGCAAAAAAACTCGATTTTGCATCCACACGCATCTGAACGCACCCTGTAGTGGAGTTTGTATCTGGTCAGCATCCTGTGCCTCCCATGAATCCAGTTTTAAACTTTAGAAGCCAAAATGGACATGTAAATGTTGTCCGTTAGGGCTGAAAAATCATGTTTGTCTACGTAATTGTTAGATTAATCTTAAAATGAAACGGGTTTTTTGATTACATAACTTCAAAAAAATTGTCCCACAGAACGCAGCCAGAAGATGGAGGGTGCTCTGAAATGCAAATAACGCAAACTGATTTTTTTTGCTGATGTTGCAGGATTATAGGATTCTGGTATGTGCTCAGCTACTGGTAATGATCGTGATTGCAGGAAGGCTATTGCTCCTGGGTTTTGTATTTAAACCTGTCTCCTGGCTCGCAGCAGACAGCAGACTTCAACAGACCTTCAGTCTAAGAATATACTTGGTTGAACAGCAATCCTTGAGTCCAATTTGTCCTTCAACTATTATCCTTCTAGATAGTGGTTCCTTGAAGCCTCCCTTAGCACCCACGCTAGCAGGCCTATCGCCAGTCCTATTGTATTTTCGTTAGACAGGAATAAACCTGTTACAACTAGAAGCCACCGACGACAAGGCCTAGCAGGACCAAGTTGATGCTTCTACCGTCACCTGTAAAGACCACCTTTCCGCCACCTCAGAAATCAGTGAGAATGGCACTGCCGATAAGAGCAATATATCTTCTAGTGCTCAGCCTACACATGGACTTGTTACTTCTAGACCTACCAAAAAATAGTCCAGTGGTCCTAGCAATGAGTTTCCTACCGGTTAATCCGCCAACTTCATCATACGAGAGATTTTTGAGCACAAAAAAACTCTCAATAATGCTGAGGGCGAAATCCTTATCATTGTATCCACAAACATTCTGCCTATATCTGAGACTAGTAATATGACAGTCGATTCCACCAATGGGTATTCCACTGATAGAGCTGACCTTGACACAATAGAGGATGACGAAAACTGCATACTTCTCACTGCTATTCCAGATCTATTGACACCTAGCTCTACTATTTCCTTCCAAGTTGATAGTTTCCAGGAACCTGAGGGTGGGTTAGAAGAAAGGGAAATACACGAAGACATAATTACAGTTTTCCATAATACCGTCAAATTCAATGTTAAGCATCCATTGATTAATAAATGGACTTTGTGGTATACCAGACCGCCTGATGGAAAAGTTTGACCGTATTCTTCCTTCTCCCCCCTTCAATCTCACACTTACTAACCCGCTGCAAAATTAAGCCCGGCGAAACCTGGGGCGACCTCCTGCAAGGAATCCAAACCTTCGATTCTGTGGAGGAATTCTGGGCCATTTATGTATGTCTCCCCAAGTCCACCCTTTCTTTATCCCATATTAACTTCTTACAAAGAACAATATTGCTCCCCCCTCTACCCTAGCCAACAAATGAGACTACCAACTGTTCAAGTTCGGTATCCGTCCAGAATGGGAAGACCTGGCAAACAAACGCGGCGGCCGGTTCTCCTTCATGTTCCGTGAGAGACACAATATTGATACGAAGTGGCTCGAGGTCCTACTCACCACCATCGGCCAGACGCTGGAGCCGGACGGTGTGAATAAAGTTCAGGAAGTGGTAGCCAACATCCGCAAGGGGTTCGTCAGACTCAGCTACTGGACCAGGACAACTGGCAATGGGCAGAGGGACATGGACAAGTTGATGGCACTAGGTAAGTGCTTCAAGAGTACCCTCGGGCTGAGGAGCGGGGAGAATCTATACTTTTCCGAGCACGACGAGAGTGCCAGTTCTGGGAGTGCAAATGTGAGATCTTCTTTTTCAGTTTAAGTGGATGGATGGTTGAGGTGGTTCAGTCAAGTTGACCCCATGGCTATTATGGTATTTATATGACCTACTTATATTGGCTTACCAGAGTAGTTAACTTCAGTTCACGCGTATTTATTACCTATTATAGCTTGTCTTGTGTTTTTCTCCTCAGTCTTCTCTCGTCCTTTATTATCTGTTTCACTACACTTCTTCCTTAGTTACTAGTCTTCCTTAGCTACTAGAATGGGTTTTAAACATGGCTGGTCTGGTGTTCATGTCCTACTCCTATATGCCAATTCACCCTCCACCCCACCCCACCCATAACTCGATAAAGTTAACTTGCTCGAGTAAAACAATGTCACTGCAATAAGCACCGTACTATCAATTGGCACACGTTACGCCCTTATCCAATCAAGTCAAGCGAAATAAAATCCCCCCCCCCTCCTCCTCCCCTACCTACCCAATGCCAGTATCACAAGTTGGCATAAAAACTACACACCCGGCGTGATCCACCCTTCCATTTCCACCCCTCCTCCCGTGTATCAAGTACCTGGCATCAACAACGAGTGATACTTTGTACGCCAAGACGTCTCTCACCTTGCCAGGGCCCTAAGGTATCATACTTACGGTACTCTATTACGAGTACCGGTATCTACACATAAAACTCCCACCGTCACAGGATTTATAGCTTCCAAAACCATACTACCACCCACTTCAACCCAGCTAGCGCCCATCACACCCACCAAAATTACTAACCTTGCCTCACTTGACATGACACGACACGACACGAAACTACTAGTGCTTATAACTGCAGCACGTTATGGCTTGACATTTAGCCGACCAACCGGCACAGTACGAGCATTAAGATACCGGAGGTTGTTTACATCCTTGTGGATGTGAATGCCGAGTTCTCTCACCCGGGTCCAATGCCGTTCACGTGCACTCAGGGAAGGCAATCATTTCTACCGAGCTTTGAAGGAGTCATTTCCTCAGGCTTCGAATCTGGGGTGAGGACGTATCGTTGACAGGGTATACTTTGCACAGCGATGTTCGCCCGGACACGGTTGGATGGGGAGATGGGAGTGGAGGGAAAAAATGAGAAGATTTAAGTAAACATAAAGGGGGGAAAAGAAGCAGAAAAAATGTTAGAAATGGGAAGATGTGGGGGAATCGACAACGGGCTTGCTTGGCGATGGTTAAGAACGAACAGGAGAAGAAAAAACTGATACCATGATATTCTTCTTCTTTGTATCCAAATATTACAGTTTGCCTTAATATTATGTGCCGTACAGGAGAAGCAGTACTAAAGAAAATTTATAGTTCGGGGATATGGTGAAGGGGGTACCGTAGGTAAAAAAAAAAATGACAATACCAACATCTATAAACAGATCACATGGGCAGGACGGCAGGACTAAAATTGCCCGTTAGCATTCATCAATTAAACCAGAAGTAGAGAATATACCCAGCTAGGATCTTGTCATCTGTCAACGCCGTGTTGCTCGATGTAATCACTACGTAGACCTCCCCGCCCAATCCCGGAGGAACTGTGCAACTTCCCTTCGAGAACGGGGTGAATAAAGTTCCGACCTCTCCAGCGGTGAACGAGCAGAAGGTTGTTCCGTCGGGGAACGCAGTGGTATCGGCAAGGGTTAAGGTAGATCCCGACTTGACGCTAGCAGCATTAACAATGTTCAAGGACGGGAATGCCTGGAGGGGCAATGCAGAGCCGGCGGGACAAGAAGTAATGAATGAGGCGGCCAGTGTAAAGATCTGGCGGGCGCCGACAGCGACGTCGAATGCCTGGGGAATGGGATCCTCGCGCAGAGCAGTGCGGATGAAGGTCTGGTGACGGGACTCAATGGTGACAATTGACGCCGCTGCCGATAATATCTTCTTGTCGGTGACAAGTGGTGCTGCTCCGAGATATCTGCCCAAAACGTTAGAATAGGCTGGTTGTGCAACCCGAAGGCACAAGGGGGGGTTCTTACGCGCTCACGCCTACTGCCTCAAGCACCTTCGCTGTCGCAATCATTGACTTTGCGTCGGTGAATTTGAAATCATAGGTACACGGCGACACGGGAGTAGCTCCAGCGCCGGCAATCGCACCCATAAGAGCAGTGACATGTGCAGCCTCTGTCTTTCCAATCTTCACCAGTCCATCAATCTGCTCCTTGCTCAAGCCCAACGCCGTGAATTCTGACGGAGGAAATTTTGCGAACCCCTGCTTGTAAAATGCTGCTTCCAAATGCTCGAGGGTCAGGGCACTAGGGTTCATCCATTTAGCTCAATGTCTCACTCGGTCCCAACCGAATAAAAACTTACAATTGCAAAATGTCGAGATCGGTTAGTCCCGGCGCACCGGTCTGACGTCTGCTGTGCTGATGATGGAGCTCCTCACTTCCCAAAGGACACGGGTGAGCATCCCTTTTGTAAAAAGGTATTGATACTGGGTGAGCACTAGTGACACAGCCAAAGGCAACCAATCCGACAGAAGCACAGGCGAGGAATTTTCTGATGACCGTCATGTTTGTAGTAGTTTAATCTTTGAAACGAGTATACTTCCGTTCAAGATATCAAAGGGTTCCGCCGGGGCTTTTAAAGAATGACTATCCCGAGTTTTTCTTGTGATAAAAGGGCTCGCGGAGCTTTAGGAGAAGCAGTATTGGATATAAAAAAGAGAAACCGGAAAAGAGCTGACAGGAAAACCGATTAAGTATTATAATAAAAATCCAGAGTGCCCGCAGATATCAAACAATCACGAAAGCTCCGAATATGGTCAAGAAAAGGCTCCGCCTGGGATCCTGTCCGAGCAAGAATGAAGATAACAGGAAAGGAGGGGTAAAGAGAGGGAGAAAGGGCGACGATGGCGGACCTGCAGAAGGTTGAAGGAGGGTGCAGAGCGGAGACAAGTGGGAGGGTGGGAACCCGAACGATATATACCCGTACGAAGAGTCTTTTAGCACATAGCTTAGGCTTATAGTAGAGTCGAAGTAATACGCAAAGCAGTGAAATCGAAAGGGGGGAGGGAGGGGGGGGGGGTTGTGATAGATGGGTGGATACTTGATGCTCGAAACACGGTGAAGGGTCCAAGAGGTAGGAGTAGCAAGTAACAAAGGAATAAGCAACATGAATGTCATATTCTGCTTCCCGTATGCATGGGTATCATACTCATACGAGAGTATAATGTCCTAGGGGCACGCTAGGGAGGAGTGGTTAAGCAAGAAGGAGTTGGACCTATCCATAATGAAAAGGATCAGAGGAAAATGCGGGTGAGAGGAAGATCATCCCCATCCCCATCCCCCATCCAGATGAGGATCAAGAGAGGGGTTTGGGAAGGAGAGATGGAAGCTTTGGAGGGGGGGGGGTTTGTGCAGGGGACGAAGTTCTATTCAATTGGGTAGCGATGAATTCCAACAAGCTTATTTGGCGAGCAGACACAAAAGAAGTGGGCGGGAATGAGATGCGAAACGTTGTTGTAGAGAATATCTCTGCACGAGGTCACACTTTCCCTAATCGGAGCGAGGAGCCCCAAGGCGGCTGGCGCTGGTGTCGGAGTTGTGTTTGGGGAAGGGGTCCGGTCCGAACATTTGGTTGTATCGTAAAACAAGCTTACTTGACCCTTACCGACTCTCTCTCTCTCTCTCTCTCTCTCTCTCTCTGCTAAGCCCGGACCTCAGCAACAATCAACAGGCAAAGAGAGTACGGTATAAGTATATGTAGAGAAATGAAGTGAAAGGGCGACTGAACGGGGTAGACAACCTCTCCGAAACAAGACTCCACGAATGTCTGAAACCCCTCATTGGGCATGCCAAGCACTCACAAAACGTGGCCTATCCCCAATCATCACACCGGGACCCAGATCCAGCCTGCCGTACTCTACCGCAGCTTCCTTACCCACAGTTCGTAATTTAAACCCAGGTCTAATACCTGCCAAAGAAGGCCTAGCTTTCCTGTCAACTCAACCCAGGCATAGCCTAGAAGATAGCAGAATCCCCCCTCGTACCTGACGACACAAAGGCCCCGAGAGTGAAAACCCATCATGTGCATGGCGCCAAGTAGCATAAAATCCGTGCGATAAGCGGAGGAGTACCGTACAGTGCATCAGAGATCACAGACAACCAGGAACCCAGGCAAAATCCCTCCTTCAGATTCTATCAAGTTTAGTGTCCAGATCCTATCACAAGTAGCTAACCGGAGCGGCCCTACCACCCTATACTTGCATCGTATGGTACTGTACTCAAGTATATTACATATTAGATAGTACTATAGACCCTATCCATCCAAGAACCAAGTCGATCCTTCCCCTCGAAAAGAAAGGGGGAAAGGGCCTAATACGCCCGATCCTCTGTCAGGATGCGCCCATCTCCAACAGCCCCAATGTCCGAAAGGGTCACAATGAAAAACACACCCATACCAGCATCAGGCATTCATCAGGTTGGATGTTGGAGAAGAGACAGTACACGTACAGTACTAGCACAAGCAGTGGGGTAGAGGGAGAGAACGAGGGAGTAGTCTAAATGCAGCAGGCACCAACAAAGCTAAAATGTCGCACGGGATAAGAGGACTAAAAACATGCATAATATTAATAGAGCGCTACCGGTACTGTAAACTCTATTTAGGCATAGGCGCAATCGACCTCGCATACTGCTGAATACAGTACCCTACCTACCGCACCTCTTCGTTCCCTCGTGCGCCATCTGGCCGGCAACCCCCTGTTGAACCTGATCGGTATAATATTAAATATTGTCATAATCGTACATACGGTATCCCCCCAACCTCTCACTATTCACAATACTCAACACCCCGATATCCGAAAGCATTACCACACCCAGCAACTATTCATTACATTAGCCAGCATTTTCCCATGCCCACACGGCCAACCCACAAAATAAAACCAAACAATGCAGAAAAGTGCACAAGCATCGCGCTTCCTAGAATCCCGGGCGCCACACACTCATGATTCCAACCGTCCAGAAAAACCATCGAAACCCCCTCGTACGCCCCCTCCCAACCCCTCCCAACCCTACCCAATCTAACTCATCCACTGCCGTCTAAACCCCCCCCCCCCCCCCCCAAATAGCCCATCTACAGTAACGAAAGCACGGATTCCCCCTCCCTCCTTATTACCTGCCCGAGTTCTCGTGAGTACAGTGTGATGCCGGTAACTCAACCAACTACATACAGTACTGTAAACTAAGACACTGCATTATCGCGTGCGCTAAGGTCCCTGGCATCTCCACTGGCGGTTTGGTTTCGGAAGTTGTTCAGGTACCCGGCTGTCGCACCGTATTTGCAGGGATGAGATCTTGGGGATATTTGTCACACGATGGATTGGGCGGTTGCCCGATTCTTCAGAGTGCTGTACCGGTACCGTATTACCCTTTCCCCTCTAGTCTGTGTGGAGTACCGTACAAGTATGATTGCGGAAGTAGATATCTTGGTATTATAAGTGAATAAGTATTCGAAGCATGTTTGCATGTTCCCTTTTTTCATTCTTTTTTTTTCACCCTCTACTCGAGTACTAGTACTAGTACTAGAGCGCACAGTAGAGCACAGTACGGCACGGTGCTATACGTCTCGTGCCTATAATAGAACAAACTCAGACTCACCCCATAAGTCGTTGGAGAGAGGCAAACCGACCTACCGGTACTTGTAAAGGAAGAAAGGACGTAAGATAAAAAAGACTATAAGAAAAGAATAAAAGAACCCAGGCCACAGAACTTCCCCTCCCTCCCCCCAATACACATCACAAGAGAAGCCCACCCCCACCTTTCCAATCCACGGGCCCCATTCTAACCCACCGTACTCGAGTAAACCACCTACCGCTACCCAATATCACACCCACATCACATCACATATCGTCGTAAACCCCGCTCTTCCTCTTTCCCTTACGCCATTCATGTCTCGCACTTACTGACCTTGATACCACGCTTTGTGCATATAGAGTACAGTCTTGCCACTAGGCTCAAGTTTAATGGGTAGGTAAGTACCGTAGGGGATGCTGGGCTTCCTTTGGATGATGTTTCTACTTACTTATATACTTTCTTGTGCTTGTTGGGCTGGAATAGGACGGAACGGGCTGGCGTGGCGTGGCTAGGCAACCACTCTAGGGGTGCTTTACCTCGTGCGCTCTTCCAGGGTTTAACATGCGGTGCTTCAGGAGGGAAAGGGTCCAAGGGGAGGAAGCAAGAGGGTGCTAGATTGAATATGCTGTCGATTGGGGACTGCAGTGCCGGTGGGACCACCGGGGCCTTTCCTTCCTTCTTCCCTTCTTTTAATTCCTAAGCTATCTTACAACAGGTAGATATTTATTACGCTTATCCAGCTTACTGACCATTGAGCTCCATCTGCCACTGTTACCCCCCCCCCCCCAATGCACCACACCTAGCTATCCCCTACCTCCGTGTCCCCACCGCATTCCACTGCATTCCATCCATCCATACTCCCATACTACCCCAAAGCCAGTGCACGCCATCATACCAACATACTACTCTCCCAAGGCTCACCCAACTTAATAGTGAGAGCCTACCCCAAATTTTGACCCAAGAAAGGCAACGATAAGACTACATGAGAACAAAGAGGGGGGGAGGAGATATCCGTGGCTTAAACAAAGAAAGTTCGCACGCTCCCCCTACTCTTGACTTCGTTCGTCACCATACTCTCATTCACATAGACTGACAAAAACCCATGGAAAGAAAAAAGAAAGAATAGAGAAAACAACGACGATAACAAAGTTATTGGCCATTTAGTCGACATCTCAACAGCTAGAGTAAAATATCATGTCCGGCCTACTACTTCCCTGACTACCCTCACAAGAAAAGCAATGTTTTCCCCCCATGCAATCCAAACCAACACCGTTACCGTATTTATCACAAAACTTTGCGATGACACCTAAGACAAACACACCATGCCAATTAACCCTTCCATTCCCTTCTCCCCACAGTATCACCAACCATTACCTCGGATTATCAAGACTTTTTATAGTGCATATGGGTTTAATGATCGGATAGTTAGGCAACTATATCTAACGTAAGTAAACCGCACGCCAAGTGAGAATGACAGGGGGTACCCACGGAGGACTCTTGCTCAATTCCGTCTTCAAAAATACCGGTACTCGGGTCAATTCGCGAACTTCTTGGATGTAATCTCCCTTCTCTTCACGAAGGGTAAACATTCGTAGATACCTGTCTTCGTTTGAAACCTCCTGTCCATCTACCTTTTCATTATCGTGGGCGGCCACAGATATTTTGGGGTCAGACCGCGTGCGGTGAGGAGTCTGCGAAGATGTGGGCGAGTTTTTGGTAGGTGAGCCAGGCATGCTTTGGGTTGGCCTCGTGCTAGCTGCAACAGGAGCGAGAGTAGTTGGCCTCTCTGTAGGAACACCTCCATCAGAGGGATTTGAATCGTCTTCGTCCTCAAACAGGTCCTGCTCAGCATCGGGGTTTCGCGAAGAAACTTCCATCATCTTGCGCTGTATCTCCTCTTTCTCTTGGGCAGCCTTCGCTGCTGCAGCGGCTTGACTGGCAGCGGCGGCGGCATTGGCAGCACGAAGGGCAGCCCCACCCTTGGGGCGCTCATCTTCCGGAATGTATACATTGGATTGAACGCCCTTCTCCCAATACAATTCCAAGACACGATTGGTTTTATCGAATTCTGCCTTCTTCAATGGAAGTTGATCGCAGTGCACACGCTTCTCGAAACCATATTCGGGGATCAAGACATCGAAAGCTGATTCGTAAACGTTGATTACAATAGCCTCGCAAATCAGCTCTCCACCCTGGGCCTGGCGCCTCCTGTCGACAGCACGGCAGAGCTCGATGTGAATACTCTGCTCAATCGCATTTTTTGCTGAATCTTTCTTTACATTGCACTGTTCGGCAGTCTTGGCAAGAGCTTCTGTATCCTCAGTAAAGTCAACTGTGCCATTAGACAGAACCGCTTCCAACTGTCTGTGTACAATGATATCTGCGTAGCGGCGAATAGGGCTAGTAAAGTGAGTATAGACAGGGACATTGTAAAGATAATGCCCATGAACCTCAGGTGAGAGTTTGCTAGCCACGAAGTACTTGGCTCGTTGCATTCCTTTGATGAGCACTGTTTCCATGCCCTAAAATACAGTAAGTGAGCACGATTTCCCATCAAGCTGGGCCTAGGTGACATACCTGTCGAACAACGGGGTCCTTCAAACGGAAAAGACTGGTTTGCAACGCCGCACTGCTAGAAACGTCAATATTCTGATCATAACGATTCATACGCTCGGCAAAGTTCTCGACACGGCGCTGGTTAGGGGGGGAATGGCGGCGAAGCAGAGCCTTTTCAGGAAGACCAGCGGCAATCTTTTGTGCGATAAAGCTATTTGTTCTAATGAACAGCTCCTCGACAATCTCATAGGCTGGACGGGTCTCGAAGATGTTATCCTCAACCGGAATATTCTCATCGTCCAGTTGGTAAACCAAACGAAGAGCGGGAATATCGATGTTTTCGGCGGAATATCTCTGTTTACGGGAGTTGCGAGTCATTTTCTGTCCAGTGTTAGCGTCGGGAGTAATCAAGCAAAGAAGCAGGATAAGTCATACATGGAGCACAGCAACAGCAACCTTAAACTCTTCAGAAACCTTCTCACCCTCAGCCCCAGATACAACAGCATCCACATCTCCGTACAGGAAGCTAGCGCTGTTCTTAATTATACCCTTACCAACCCAAGTCTCCTCTTCAATAATCTCACTCGTGTCCGCATTAACGGTAAATACAACACTAGTGGTAAACCTATCCTGCCCTTCCTTCAAAGACAAAAGATCCTCTGCGAGCTTTTGGGGCAACATGGGGACCAAACGATTGACCAACTCAACACCAGTGCCCCGCTTTCTTGCCTCCCGGTCAACCAGGGAGTTTGGTTTGACAAAATAGGCAACATCAGCAATATGGACACCGATTTCCCAAGTAGTATCGCTAGCTTTCTTGACATGGAATGATTGACTAATGTCGCCAGTGCTCTTGGCATTGATGCTGAACGTTTTCACATCACGGAAGTCCTTGCGAGCGGCGATAACCTCATCCTTTTCAGTCTCGACTGACCAATTGTCAATGACATTGCGAATGACAGCTTCAGAGAAGTCATCGGGCCCGAAGTTATTATCGCGGAGAAGAGCATCGGTTTCAACCTTGATGTCGCCCATCTCCCCAAGCTGCTCAAAGAGAGTACCGAAAGGATGAAGAGATGTGATAGGCCAACGCTTGATACATGCGACGAAGATGCGATTGGAGTATGACTGGTGATTCTCAACGAAGTCGCGGGGGGCTTGCTCGGTTGGGATAGCAATCAAAGGGACCCTCTTATCAGTCGGCTTGAACCACACAATCTTCGGTTTGTCTTGTGTTCGCTCAGGCTGGTTCTGCCGTCCAGAATGGCCCTCGCGAGCTTGTCGTTCTGCCTCTTGCTTCTCCTTAGTCGCCTGACTGCTAGGACGCAACAACCCGAGGGTCCTAAAAAAGGGAAACATCAGCCATGAATCAGATTAATGTCAATAATAGTAACGTACCCGGAAAACATTTGCCCAGCAACCCGCTCAATAACGGCAACGATGTGACCGGCGAAGAGGGGCTTCTGTTCATCGTTGACCTCCTCCTCCTCAACCAAAAGCAAGCTCTGGCCTTCGACCTCAACGTCGTCATTCTTCTTTTGAGTTGGTCTCTGGCGAAGGGATCCTCTCCTCTTAATTCCGGTTCCCTCTTGACCTCCCTCGTTAGTAGAATTTCCATCACCGCCGGGATTGTTGCTAGAGGAACCAGACGGTCCCCTCGTCTCACTAATGTCCTTACGCTTCTTCTTCTCTTCTTTTTCACGCTTCTGACCCCAAACCTCATCAACATCAAGCAGCTCAACGGCAACCAGATCGCCCTCCAGGGCACGGTTACGGTCCTTACTTCCACAAATAAAGATATCGGCATCCAAGAGACCATCTTGAGTAGAAACGTAGGCGTCACTTCGGTTCTTCTTGTTGACTCTCAAAATACCGGATACCAACTGTCCATTACTCAGCAAGGCGGGTAGGCTAGCTTGTGGGAGATATGGGGTGAACAAAGTCTTCCTCTGCTGTTGTTGGTTTGGCATATTCTGACCAGTGGCTTGGCCGAGGTTACCCAAGTTCAATGACTGAGCATTAATAGCCGCTTGCTGTAGTTGTAGCTGAGTCAATTGTTGCTGCTGTTGTAGGAGACCAGTATTGAGGATTTGGGGCTGGCCGGTAGCGGGATTGATAAAGATACTCTGACCTCCATGACCTGGAAGCATAAGGCCCGGTTGAGCAGGAAATTGGAATGTGCCGATAGAAGCTCGGGTACGATGCCCTGGCTGGAAAGCAGGGTTGAGTTGGCCCATCCCCTGGTTTTGGCTAAGATTCTGAAGATCAACGGATTGGTTTTGCTGATGCCCGTGAGACTGGTTTTGGTTCGGGTTGCGCCAATTATCATAATTTCGGGACCCGGTCCTGTTATGTCCTTGAAAGCCAGAGTTACTACCACGACGTTCCACGTTTCCACCTTGTTGTTGATTACCTTGACCTTGGTTTCCAGTAGTTGAGCCGGCCCCTGCATCGCTCGTAGCCATGGGAGGAGGAAACTGGAAACCGCCAATGCGCCCACTCGCTGGACTTCTACCATTCGTGCCGACAGCCATGCTCTGGCTTCTTCCGTGAGTAGGCACTCTAGTTCTAGGGGGAGCCAGTGTTGCCGGCTGGTTAGCAGTTGTTGCCTGCACTTGAGTAGTAGCAGCTGTAGTAGTGGGAGTCTCTCCGGTAGCCGGTGGGGAACCGGCGGGTGCGGGAGACGCAGTGCCACCGGTTGTTGGGCTTGATCCATTGGGCGTAGAAGTGGCAGGACTCCCCGATGTCCCTCCAGTAGCGGGAAATTGGAAACCGGCCTGGCCTCTTCGTGCCTGTGCAAGTTCGGCGGCCTTTTTCGCTTCGGGAAGGGCAAGTGAATGTCTACGCTGATGCCCTCTGCCAGCATCACCGCCCTGGCCTCCAGTATTACCCGAGGGCCGACGTTGAGGAGAATTATTACTTCCAGCAGTTGAAGTAGAATGGCCCATTGAAAACTCGCCAAAAGTACCAGACGAGCCAGAAGAAGGCGCAGGTGGGGGGCCAGCAGCGCCACCCATTCCGGGCATGGCAGACTGGTTCCTTCTATGAGACGATGGCTGAGTAGGAGCTCCGGGAGGAGCAGCGCTTTGTTGGTGTTGCTGAGGAAATTGGAATCCACCTTGAGGGTGCTGAGGCGAAATATTAGACATTTGTTGCTGCATGGGAGGGAACGATGGAGCCAAGTGAGCCTGTCCAGGAGGAATGAGACCCATATTTGCATACTGCTGATGAGCGGAAAGCATTTGTTGCTGTTGTGCTTGCAGCATTTCGATTTGTTGCTGAAGAGCCAACTGTTCCACTAAGGAGCTATTAGCTTTATTCCCAAGGCATATAATCCGGAGCGATCAATTGACAACACAATTGAACAATGGCAGTGAATTATTTTCCCCTGATTCAAAACATTATGCACAGGGGCAAAACACATACTCATTAACGGAGTAAGTTCCGAGGGTGATCTCCTATGTGCGATGTGAAGCCTTCGACCCCCAGTTCCAGCTGCATTTTGCTGTTGCTGCTGCTGTTCCATTTTTAAAGGAGGGAGGAAGAAAAAGAGGCTTCAATGCTTCTTCTAAAGCGAGTGCAAAGATGAGAAAGTTAGGAACCCATGAGCGTGCAATGGCTGGCTGAAGGACGTTGACTTACCAGCAAAAAAAATTAAAAAATTCTATACGAAGGCGAGCTCAGCACTTATTAGCAGTGCCCCGTATGTGACGACACCAGCAAGATATGACGAAACAGTAACAATTCAGCAACGCCACTACTAGAAGAACAAGCTAAAAAAAGTACCCATTTTATTAGAGAAATTTCTCAACAGGCTAGCCTGGTGCAGTAATAAGGAAGTTTAAATTCTTGTCATACCAGATTCGTGTAAATGAGATTGTTTTTTATCGGCTTTTAATATTTTTTTTGTTTTTTATCTGAAAGCAGTGGAACTCGTAAAAAAAAACGTTTAGAACTAGCGAGTAGCGTATGGATCGATCCTTATCCAAAAAGGTATTCAAATAAACTTCGTAAACGGTGTTGGATCCTTCTTCCAATTTCGTGCGTATCGTGTCCTCGTACAAACAGATCGATGCCTAGTGATAAACAAAATACCAAGAGATAACGATCAAGGAGAGACTTTCTCTAATAGGGGTAGAGACTCGCTGGTAGGATAGTCTGCTAGCTAAGTTTGCCGGCTTTTGGTGGGATCAACGCACAAGCTAGAAGATAACTACTTGGCGATGCCTTATCTTTGCGAAGGAGCGCTGTGGGGGTGAGACGAGGATGATGAAAGGGTCTTAGGGAGAGGCGGAGGTAGTTGATGCAAAGGAGGGAGAGGAAGGAAGGAAGAATCACAGCGAAGGGTAGGAAGCGTAAGCAAGAAATTGTTCGTAAGGAGGTTGTGACTTTTCCGTTGAGGAGTCGGAGACGGGCTGTGGGGTTTTTCAATTGCCAATCTTTGCGCAGCAGTCTGTCGGATTGGTGGCAGGCAGGATCGGCTGGTGGGTTAAGGAGAGAAGGCTAGACAGTAGTAAAAGGTTAGGCCGGATGAGCAACTGAAAGGAAGAAAAAAAGGGAATATAGAACTAAGATTGGGCAATGTGTGATAATCAGGACTGGGTGTTGGGGGGAAGCGGACAAAGTGAATAATGGGAGCGATTGAAGGGGCGAATCAAAACCCGATTGGGAGAAGCTGAACTAGGATAGAAGGAGGGGTGTGTGGGTACTGATAGAAGATAGGACAGGAAGAGGACGCACAAGCTCCCGCTGGATGATGCACCTTGAAGGGGGATGGGAGCATAGCAGAGGCAGTGGAAAGGAATGGATGGAAGCTTTTTCATCTCGTATGAACATTGTATGGACCCTTTAAAATCCGGGACACTGACAACAAGCAAGAACCAATAAAGCTAATAGCATACCTTTTAGCAGTTGACAAAAGCACTTGGTGTGAGAGAATGAAGAAGATGATGCAAAAAAAGGAGAGAGGCTAGAGAGGAAAGAAGGGAGGAAGAGAGGGAGGAAGAGAAGGAGAAGGAGGGGGGGAGAGAAGGAGTGGGAGAAGACAAAGTGTTGTTGGTGTTGAAGGAGGAGAAGAAAGAGGGTAAGCAATAATGAGAGTGAGTAAGAGGGACAGAAATGGAAAAAGAGAGGAGTTGAATGGTGGTACCCTATGAGAGGGGAATAAGCCATTCGAAGGAGCGCGAGGGGTTGCACTAACTAGGTTCTATCTGGTGGAGAACGGTAAACGACAGCCAATGCTGCATGCCTTAGGCTTTTGCGACGCTTGGCGTGTTGATATTCCTTGTGGGGAGTTGCCTGGTTGACCGGGCTTCCCATGAATGGGCTTTTGATCGTAGTTAAAGGATCAAAACGGCCTGCGTGCTGCCTCTTCCAATCTGACATCTCTACAGGAAGGCTGTCTTTTTCCCCTTCACCAATTCAATGCTTTAAGTACTTACAAGATGCCGGTGCGGCACTCGATACCAGCATTGCAAGTCATTCACATTTATGCCGCTGTGGAAGAGGAGGACAGCCATCCGGTTCATTTTCTTTTGATCCTGGGACAAAATGTTCTATCATAGCCTGATGTCTCCAGCATGCACAAAAGCACACACAGCTCTTGTTGGAATTAGCCCCCCGTATGTGCAATGAACCCCCAAATCCCCCCTTCATCCCTTGCTTTGGCTGAGCACGATGCTCTTGATATCGGATCCTCCCGGCTCTTTCCCCACAACTTTGCTGTTATGATACCCCAATTGTCACTTTTCCACGAACCTCAACCGCAATAGAGCACCGAGTAATACCCCTCCCTCACGAGGATGATGACATTCCCGCCAGAAATCCCTTCCAACATGGTTTGGGGATTAAACGAGATGGACGAACTTTCTGCACGTCTTCCCCAGAGTCTAATACTTTGGAATTCCTACATGCCGGCATTGGTACAGGTCTTCCCTGCTAAAACGCCTGCCAGCCGCCACACTGTGCAGGAGCTTGTTTGTGTCACCTGACGGCGCGTCCCATGATTCCATGCAGATGTTTCCATTCATGCGCGAGAAAACAGTTTGTGGGATATGATCACAACATCCATCCACGATGACAGAATTCTTTTTCAAATAAATGAAAACCGTTTAATCTATTTCAACCAGATGTCCGTTTATCGTCGTCTTATAGGACACCAAATTTCATCAACGAAAACCCAGTATTGTATCTCTATCTAACCCTTTCCAACATATCCTCCCTCTTAGACATCCTTTCCTCAACCTTACAAAATTCCCGGAACCATAACATTCCTCTTCTTCTTGTAAGCGCTGCCAAAATCTTTTCTGTACCTCCTCTCCTTCTTTTGAGCCCAAAGGAACATTATAGATGTCCCAGCAAGGGTGAACAACGAGGCAGCCCAATTTCCACCACTCAGCACCCAGACACAAACCCACGACAAAACTTCAAAAGAATAATTGGGGCAAGTAACAGAATCAAACCCATATCCCTTAGGAATCTGTCTCTTTGTACTATTTGCGGGTCGAAGATTACGCAATGTGAGGTGGGTTTTGAAGTTCGAGATCTGAGCAAACACCCAAAGCGCCACCATGCTATAAACCACAACAGGATTATTATCGGCATTCAACGCAGTCGGCCACCAGGACGCTGCTGGAGAGGCAGCAGGCGTGTACAAGGAGTAGGCAAGATTCATCCCAGAAAGGATCCAGTAGTGTGCAGAGTTCCTAAAGATATAGCGAAAAGGCATCGTACCCCCCGAAAAGCGGTGGATAAAGAAGGTTTCATATTCGCGCTTGAGGAAATGAAGAACGACCAGTGCGCACAGGAGCGTTTGCGTCTGGGTTGGTGGAGGAAGCTCTTGACCGGGTTCGAGTGATGGGCTGAATGGTATATATGAGAGGGGGTTGAGAGGGGATGACGAATAGACGTAAGGTCGCACAACATAAAGGAGTAGCGGGTGAATGAAGAGTGGCCCTAGGTACTCAGTCACGAATACGGTACGCCAGGCGACTTGCGGACCTATAAAAATAACATTAAAAACGCCATA
>Ga0307509_10005672_pt1 | contig 17227 bp, 20 predicted proteins | sample 10_EM_MG_FD_202245 | JGI IMG/M metagenome (GOLD analysis project Ga0307509, IMG submission 202245) | Populus trichocarpa ectomycorrhiza microbial communities from riparian zone in the Pacific Northwest, United States - 10_EM | ecosystem: Host-associated > Plants > Roots > Unclassified | place... | reverse complement strand
CCAGGGCAACTATCGCCCTTATCCTCGCCCCCCCCTCACACCCCTCCTCCAGCTGACCCCTAAATAGCAACATATCTTTGATAACAATCCTCAACCCTTTTCTTCCCCTTCTGGTTGACTTTTAACACGTTTATCCCCCCCCCACCACTTCCTTACTCTGCCACCCCGGCACCCTCGGTGGTGAACCAGAGAAATAATTATGCAAAACGACGAGGTCTACCAGGCCACTACAGCCGTCTTGAGGGCTCTCGCGAAGGGTGATTACCAGGCCGTTGGGGAGGAGCCCAAAATCTGTTTACCTGGGCACGACACCTTTGAGAAGCGAACCCTGGAACGGGAACTACTTTCTCTCACTCACCGAATCCGCCATTTAGAGGCAAAGGCTGCTACCGTCAGTCGGAATTTTCCGGATACACCAAATGAAAATGGTGCTCCATCATCTCCCTTTGGTCTCGGAACCACAGGTCGTCATCCTTCTCCCATCCCTATCAATGGTGTTTTGACGGGCGGTCAAAGAAATGGTGGTAGCCCCGGAAGCGATGCTAGTGACCAATCGAGTCAACTCGAAGTTCTTCATCAGCATGTGAAATCTCAAGAGCAGGAGATCCAAGAAAACCGGAAGATAATGAAGAATCTGATGGAAGAGGCAGAGAAGGCCAAACAAGCCCCACAGCTACCAATAGATGAAGCTACTAAAGTAGAACGGCTCCATAGGGAGCTCAAAAAATCACAGCAAGCGAACGAGGCCTTCTCGAAAGCTTTGCGTGAGATTGGTGAGATTGTAACGGCCGGTACGTTTTCACTCGTCACTTTGAGATGGGTTCTGTGGATTGCTTGGAAACAATCACTAACTTTTGGATGAACGAACCGACAATAGTGGCCAAGGGAGATTTGAACAAAAAGGTTACTGTTCATGCTATAGAGATGGACCCTGAAATTACTACATTCAAAAACACCATCAACACCATGACGGATCAATTGCAAACATTTGCTAGCGAAGTATCTAGAGTAGCTCGAGAAGTGGGAACTGAGGGGCGGCTCGGTGGGCAAGCCAAGATCGCTGGGGTGGAGGGAACTTGGATGGAATTGACCAACAACGGTATTTGCAACATTTACACATTTTACATTTTTGCATCGTTTCATTTTTTTTTTTTTTTTGCGTTGTCCCGACGCACGGGGTAGATGCGGGATGGGATGTGGTGCTATTGGTTGCTGACATGCGGTATGATTAGTTAACGTCATGGCTTCCAATCTCACCAACCAAGTGCGAGAAATCGCGGACGTTACCACGGCTGTAGCCAATGGTGATCTCTCCCGAAAGATCCACGTGCACGCTCAAGGCGAGATCTTAGAACTCCAACAGACTATCAACTCTATGGTTGACCAGCTTCGTACTTTTGCATTTGAAGTCACTCGGGTGTCTCGGGAAGTCGGAATCGATGGTATCCTTGGTGGTCAAGCTGAAATACGCGAGGTGACTTTCCCTTCCTTATCCGCTATTATAAAGCTCAATCCTCATGATATGTTTGCGGTATTTAGGTCAAAGGAACATGGCGGGAACTCACAGACAACGTCAATGCTATGGCTGCAAATCTCACGGATCAAGTCAGAAATATAGCTGCTGTTACTACCGCCGTCGCTGAAGGAGATCTAACAAAGAAAGTGAGCGCGTTATGCAAGGGCGAAATCCTACAGCTTAAAGAGACTATCAATAAGATGGTAGACCGTCTTCAAAACTTCGCCACTGAGGTCACAAAAGTGGCTCGAGAAGTCGGAACAGAAGGCAAGCTTGGTGGACAGGCTCGTGTTGAGGATGTGGAAGGCACGTGGAAGTCTCTTACTGAGAATGTCAACAGCATGGCTCGTAATCTTACGACTCAAGTGCGGAGTATCGCCTCCGTTACCACTGCCGTGGCAGAAGGGAACTTGTCACGGAAGATTGATGTACATGCTCAGGGAGAAATTTTACAGCTTAAAGACACTATCAACAAGATGGTCGAGCGTTTGCAGAACTTTGCTACTGAGGTCACCAAGGTCGCTAGGGAGGTCGGAACTGATGGTATCTTGGGAGGACAAGCAAGGGTAGGGGATTTCTCCTGGTCTGCCCCCTGATATATATCAGCACTTTGTTAACGACACCCCATGACACAGGTACAAGATGTTGAAGGAACGTGGAAGGATCTTACCGACAATGTCAACATCATGGCCAACAACCTTACGACACAAGTGCGAAGTATCGCCGATGTCACCACCGCCGTTGCTCAGGGTGATTTGAGTCGAAAGATCACTGTGCATGCTCAAGGGGAAGTCCTAGCCTTGAAGTCAACTATCAATAAGATGGTGGATCGGTTGGAAGTCTTCTCACGAGAGGTCAAGCGGGTAGCAAGGGACGTGGGAATTGATGGCAAATTGGGTGTGCAGGCTGAAGTCAACGATGTCGATGGATTATGGAAGGAAATCACCAGCAATGTCAATACCATGGCCCAGAATCTCACCACTCAAGTCAGAGCCTTTGGATCTATCACTGCCGCTGCGGCAGATGGTGACTTTAATCGCTTCATCACTGTTGAGGCTTCCGGAGAAATGGATGCTCTTAAGACTAAGATTAACCAGATGGTGTTCAATCTCAGGGACAGCATCCAGAAGAATACCGCTGCTCGTGAGACCGCGGAATTGGCCAATAGGACTAAATCTGAATTTTTGGCTAATATGTCACACGAAATAAGAACACCAATGAATGGTATTATCGGAATGGTATGGCTAACTCTTCCGACGGAAAATGCTTGTCGAGGAGTAAAAACTAACGTTGATCCAGACACAACTAACCCTTGACACCGATTTAACCCAATACCAACGAGAGATGCTAAACATAGTCCACAACCTTGCCAATAGTTTATTGACTATTATTGATGACATCCTCGATATTTCAAAGAGTATATTCTAGCATTTCCGTGGCACTATTCGTTTATTTATTGATATCCTTTTAGTTGAGGCAAACCGTATGGTCATGGAAGAGATACCATTCTCATTGCGTGGAACAGTTTTCAATGCCTTGAAGACCTTAGCCGTCAAAGCAAACGAAAGGTTCTTGGATCTCGTGTACTGTGTCGATAATGTCGTCCCAGATCACGTTGTTGGCGACTCTTTCCGCTTAAGGCAGGTTATCTTGAACCTTGTCGGAAATGCTATCAAGTTTACGGAGAGCGGGGAGGTCAAATTGACCATCCGACAGCACGACCAGTCGCGGTGTTCGGATAAGGAATATTGCTTTGAATTCTCGGTTTCGGATACCGGTATCGGAATCCAGTCGGACAAGCTGGATTTGATCTTTGACACTTTCTGCCAGGCCGATGGATCAACAACTAGAAAGTTCGGTGGTACTGGGCTCGGATTATCTATCTCGAAGAAATTAGTCAACCTCATGGGTGGTGATGTTTGGGTCAAGAGTGAATATGGCCAAGGAAGTACATTTTACTTTACCTGCACTGTCCGGCTGGCCACCACTGATCTCGGCTTGATTGTACCACAACTTAAACCTTACAGAGGTCACCATGTTCTATTTATTGACAAAAACCGGGAAAACGCCGACATCCCCGAAATGTTGAGAATGCTCGACCTGGTGCCTATTGTAGTTCATACCGCCGAGGAAGCGCCCTTACCGGACCCGATAACTAATGGACGGAAGGGAGTTATGTACGATGTCATACTAGTTGATTCTATGGAAACTGCCTTGAAACTGCGCACTTTGGACGAGTTCAAGTATATACCGTTGGTCCTCTTGTGCCCAATAATCAAGGTTTCCTTGAAATCTACTCTTGATCTGGGTATCACATCTTATATGACTACCCCATGCTTGCCAATCGATCTCGGTAATGGCATGATCCCAGCATTGGAAGGAAGGGCGGCTCCGTCGGTTTCTGAAAATTCACGGTCATTCAACTTGCTCTTGGCAGAAGACAATATTGTCAACCAGAAATTAGCTGTCAAGATTCTCGAGAAGTATCATCATACGGTTGAGGTAGTGGAGAATGGCCTCCAAGCCCTGGAAGCAGTCAAGAACAAACGGTATGACGTCATTCTCATGGACGTTCAGATGCCAGTAATGGTAAGACTTGTGCCTCCGTATATGTGCTCTTGAAGGTCCTAATAGCTCTCTAGGGTGGTTTCGAGGCCACTGCAAAGATCCGAGAATACGAGAAGGATGCCGGGCTACCACGGACACCCATTGTCGCCTTAACGGCTCACGCCATGCTAGGTGACAGAGAAAAGTGTATCCAAGCACAAATGGATGAGTACCTATCGAAGCCACTGAAGCAGAATACACTCATCCAAGTTATCCTCAAGGTGACCCTACAACGTCATCCCGCTTACGTACAACATCTAACAGTCATCTAGTGCGCCACCCTTGGGGGCCCGCTTCTTGAGAGAGGAAGTGGGATACTGTGTTCGATTCCCGACGATAGCGAGCGAATTAGCAGGGTTATCAATGGCGCAACGACGCAGATGAGGTCTAGACCCGTGCTTGAGCCACGGGCTGCAACAGCAAATACACCGATTTCAGGTGCTAGCGCCTCAAGTCCGCCCCCCGGGCTTGTGGATGCAGATCCCATTGAGCGGGTGAGCCAAGATGTAATTCTTACTGTTGTGCGGGATGGAAGCGCCGAGATCTTGGGATGAATCTCCATAGTACTAATACCCTTGCGTTTTGATAGACTTTGTTCCGATCCCTAAGTAGTTAGACACGCATCCCGAAGGGCGACCTTCTTTTCTTGATTTCATTCCCGTTTTCTAGTTTCTGCTTTCGGAGTGGAGTTACTGCGCGTGGAAAGGTTTGATGAAGTCCTGTTTGCATTTATCTTGCGAGCGAATGAGCCTTTTCCCGCCGCTGCGGGCCACCGTCGGTGAGGGTTCTCATTTTCTACCCTTTAAAGTTATGGCATACCTTTTTCCAAATTCTCCTCCTCCCTTTCTTTGCCGGTATACAAACCAAAAAGATGGTTACCTATGGGATTTTCTCTCTATCCATTGGAGATGGTGAAAACGGATGGATGACAGGACCAGCTTTTTCTTCTCCTTTGTCTTTCCGTCCTTTGGCGCTCTGTCCGTGATATCTAGCCGTAGTAGGTTGGGGGTGTTGATGGTTTATCCCAAGAAAGTCCCGGAGGCCGACCCATATATATGTTGTTTGAATTACCTTCTTGCTGTTTACTGTTTTTTTTATGGTCTGATTTCGGTTCAGTTCGGGGGGGGGAGGTTTTTTATTCTATTCTCAATTTCGTCTGGGCAAGTACAGGGGTTTTTTTCCTTTTTTCCTCTTCCCTTTCCTTTTCACCTTGCTTTCCAAATACACCTTATTGCTTGTTACCGCCACTGCATATTTGAGTTTATCCTCTTCTTCGTTGTTGATTCTTTTTCTTTTGCCTTTTTTCCCCCATTGTTTCCTTCGAGTTATACCATCCATCTGCCCTGTCTCAACTAACGCTCTTACTTTATCTCCTAATTTCAATGAATCACCATCCTTTATATTGTGGAGGCCGTTCATCCCCCTCCCCCTTTCCCCTACACTACAAGTGAAAAATTCACTAAAGGTTCTTTCTTCCCTTCTTCCTTCTTGGTGTAATTTCTTGTGAATGGATGGATGCATGGTCGGTCCCAACGTGGCCAGGCCGCATATTACAGTAATGGGCTACCCCCAGGCTTTATGTACCGCTAGTGGTGTTCGTTTTGCTTGCTTGGTTGACTTACGCTGTTTATTATGTGTGATGTACGGTTCAATGTGAAGTTCGTGTCCTACCAGATCTAGGGCCTGGTGTGAGGTTGGCGCGGCCTGTTCCGTTGCAACGAGATGGGGGTCGGCCTTGAGAAATGATATTTCAAAAGCGGCGGCTGTGATTGGGACCAATTTTTTCACATAATGAACTGTCTCATACCCAAAGATCTCATGGGAAAAAAACAGGTTGGGCCCCAAGATTGTGAACATAGAGGTTCCAAAAGCAATACTTTCGCTTCCTAAAGTGTACAGTATATCCACTACCGGTATTACAACTATAATGATAATATTATGCGGAATCTCCAATGTCCTATTCTCTACGGGCGAACAATGGCGGTTCGGCCAAGGTATTGGAAAAATGGTCTCGGGAGGTTTGGAGGAGGCAGCACAACTGCTGTTAATAATATTCTTGAATTTTTTTAATTTTTTAAAAAGGACACGGTATTATTATTGTAGTAGTAAATAGGATTTACTCGAGTAAGTGAAAAAGGTAGGCTGTGATCTCAATACTAGGGGTGTTGAAAATTGTATGATGGGTGATCAAAAAAACTGTTTAGAAGAGCCATCACGAGACAGTCCAGCCAGGTGGCGGGCCAAATATGATAATTAGGGCCATGACCAACTTACGCACGAACGATCCTACACGCACTTATCCATTTGAAGAAGTCTCCGAACACTTTGCCTCTTATCTTTGCACCAAAGCGTCCGGAAAATTTTTCCAGTCCCATTCCACCTCACGTGACTTGTGTGTCCGAAAAATCCCAATTCTTTCAAGGCCTAGCTTATCCTGCTCCTCCCCGTTCCACCACACGACCCCACCGACTACCCCCTTCCGCCATCAAACCTATGATACAAAAAAATGTCACCACCGGCACAAATCCCCGATTACACAATCCTTCCGATAACTCTCCCGCCCACGCCCCTTGTTGGAGCAGCAACGCACTACCTCTACCTCCGCAAACATTCCCCAAAGCAGCCGACACCACACGACCCGCGCTCGCTGTTCGTGGTGAACGTCCCCGTCGACGCCCAGACGGCACACCTACGCGCGCTGTTCACTGCGATTGGCGGCGGGCGGGTGGAAAAGGTCATTTTCGAGAGGGAGGAGGCGACTACTACTACTAGCAGCACACGTGCCATTGGGAAACGGAAACGTGGCGGTGAGGATGATGATGAAGATGAAGATGGAGGGAAAGTGTGGGATAGGCAATTGCGCCAAAGCGGGAGCACAGCTGTGGTTGTGTTCGTGGATAATTCAAGTCGGGATATGACGATTAAAGCTGCTGGGAACTTTTCTAATAATAAGAAGAAGAGTCCGGTTTGGGGTGCTGGTATCAGCGAGGATGTAAATATTCCTGCTCTTGGGATATCACGTATGCGCGCCCCCCCCCCTCCTCCTCTTGCTCCCACTCTTCCACTGGGAGATTGCTGATATGGTCATGCGCAGGCTATCTAACACATCATAACCTAACACACCCTTCCAAAGCCTACTTGCAAGCCTCGGTAAACACATTCATGACCGCTTTCGAAGCGGAGGAGACTGCAAGGCTTCGCGCCCTAGCGAGGCGCAGACAGGAGCCCGATGAGGACGGCTTCATCACCGTTGTTCGGGGCGGGAGGACGGCCCCGGCGCAGCAGGAGGAGGCGAAGGCGGCACTCGAGAGTAAGAAGGGAAAGGACAAGCATGAAGGGTTTTACAAGTTCCAGGTGCGCGAGGAGAGGAAGAATCGGCAAATGGAGTTGCTGAGGAAGTTCGAGGAGGATAAGAAGAGGGTTGCTGAGAGGAAGAGTTTGAGGAGGTTTAAGGCGAGTTTGGATTTCCATGCATCATTCACAAGGAGAGAAGCGAGAGCTAATTAGGTTTATATAGCCGTTCTAATCTATGTAGGCATGGCCTCCATTTACGAGCCAAATGAAGGGAGAGTGTGTGAGAGTGGGCGGATATAGGTTGTATAATTATTCTGTAGAGAAAAGGTCCCCTGCTTTATTTAGAGGCTCTGTTATTAATGATGCACTTTCACCAAAGCACCCTCATCTCTCACTCCCGTGTGTGTGACTTTTTGAAAACGCTATCTCGTTATCCAATCTCACCTTTAATACACTCATCCGAGGGTACCGAGGGTTTGACAAACGGGGGTTTTTTTTTACCGATATATAGTCTAACATTATATCAGCCCCTAGCGATTCGGGACCAATCATCCAATTAACGGGTCGAATATTGTCAAAGGTTTGCTTAGACTATTAACCTAAAGTTATGTCTGAGAAACTGACAGAGGTGGTATCATATAATACAAAATTTTCCATGGTTTCGGCAGTCCAGGAAATATAGGACCGCGAGATACCGCGTGGGGGCGGGGTTAATATCACGTGATGTATGGCATTAGCTCTCCCGGAGGGGATCTCCTCCCTGGGTTTTGCCGCGAAGGCCGACAGTCACGTGCCTTATCTACTCGAGTACGGTACAAGTACGATACCGTAGGCGCACTGCACCCAGAAGGGTTCACCAAATTTCTCTTATCACATTATAGGTGGGAGCGTTCTTATCGAAAACCTATGTTGCTTGGGGGAATAAAATATTTCCGCTGGAAGTGTGGCATCTCCAGTTTCGCGCTCCCCAGGTTGAGCAAAATATATATACACTTTTCATTTTTATTCCACTTGGGTCCAGAGATTTTTAAATAAAGGAAAAAAATAACTCATCCCTTCAGTCGTCGTGATTTTCAAACGCATTATTTAGTGATTTTAGTGATATAGTGCTCTATCATATCATACTTGTAATTTTTTCCGACGCCGCCTAAAACCCACCCCACTCCACACAAAATGTTCTAACCTTCCCCTCCTCATCTTCCCCCCCAACCATCCACGCCTTCTTGACCCCCGTTCCTAAGCGCCCCCCGCCGACCACGTCGCGCATCTCAATCTCCTCATCCCACCCCAGGCCATTAACGACAAAGTGCGAGTGGAACCGCAATGGATCCCCGGGGTAAGCCATGTACTGACACCCGAACCTGAGCCCAGGCGAGAGGAAGTAGCCGTTTTCGTGAAGATGCTTGTAGAGCGGGTATCCCTGTGTTCTTTCTGGCCGTGGCACGGCGGTGGCGGCGGTGGCGGCCTGCACATCCGAAGGATCCGGGTGGTGGTGGTATATTTTATGGGAGGTTGACGGTGTCGGGTAGTATACCGCAGAATTAGGGGCAGCAGCTATTGTAGTAGTAGTAGAAGAAGCCGGCTTCGGGTTTGACGCCGATGAATTCTCAAATACTGTTTTCCCCTCTACTCCATCTTCTTCTTGCCCCTCGCCTTCGGCCGCTTGCCCACCGTCCACCTCTCCTCCTCCTTCGTCATTACTCCCCCCCCGCAATATAAAAGCACCCCTTTTCTCCTCCGCCCTCCTGACATGCTCCTCAATGCCCCTCCTCCGAGCCTCCTCCCGCTCCTCCAAATATGCCTTTCTATCGGCTTCTAGCATGCCCTGCAGGCCGCGCTCGTGAGCGCGTACGTCGTCAACGATGTATCCGGCGCCTTTCTCGACGAGTAGGAGGGCCTCCTCGGTCATTAGCTCTAGGGGTAAGCCGAGGAATATGTTCTGCTGTGGTATTTGAGGGAGGGTGCCGGTCAGGCAGCCGGACATGCGGTGTGTGCGGCGGACATGAGAAATTACTTGGATAGGTTAGCGGGGTGGTGGTGGTGGATGGGGGAGGGGGGGGTTCTATACCGTCGGCGTCGTAAAGAAAGTAGCGGGAGCTGATGAGGTAGATTGGGAATGGTTCTTGCGGGATGATAGGGGTTGTCATTGCGTTGTGGCTGCGGTTGCGGTTGCTTTGCTTGGGATAAGCGCAGTCTGAGTATTATTTTATTATTCAGAGTAGGGTACCAATGTGTACCGTTGCTCCCGTGGATGAGTTGTGATAAGCCTTTTATATCGTAGAAACTGCTGGGAGGTTGGAATTTCCCTCTCTTGGTATCATAGGATAAGTTCTGGTGGTTTTTGCCTTTTTTCTTCTTTGTCTTAGAGAGCATGTTTCCCAAGAGAGGGAATTTTGGACTATGATACCTTTCACATGGTTTCAATTGTCCAAGTTCTTATGAGAAGAGTAAGTTAAATAAGTGTTCGAAATGCGAAGGGTGCGATGGTGGTCATTTGTAAAAAGAAAAAAGAAAAAAAAGGCTTCAGGGTAACTAAAGTAATTATCATACTAAAACCAAGGGTTAGGCATTCTGGTCCTAATTTTTAATCTGTTTGGCGCGCAACCAGGAAGAAAAGAAAAAAACCTCTTTAACCCTACACATAATACAATCAAACCTCAAAATAAAATAAAAACGAGGTTATGAAGAAGAAGAAAAAAAAGCTAGTTATATTATATCATAAGTGAGATAAATGATATTTTGTCAGGCTGCCAAACAAGGCCGAAGTTTCATCAACTCCACGATGGTGGGGCATGGCATATACGGTACCCCCAATTACCAAAAACCTACGATACCACATGCCCCTTCATCTAATACTCAATGGGGGTGTTTGATTTATTCGAGCCGAGCTATCTGTGGCAGCTGGGGTTTGTTTTTTTCTCAGCTCGACAACAAATCAGCCAGATCGCATGATTATTAGCAGTGCTACAGCAGTCGATTGCCAGACCAGGTTTCGAGCGCTCTATGAACGCGCGCAACCACTTAACCTCATGTCCGCAGTGACTCATGCATTATCTGTTCTATTCTGAGGAAGAAGAAAAGAGAAAATGCATGCCGGTGCTTAATCTCGACATTGCCATAATTTTTTGCAAACCTAACGCCAACACCCTTTTTAGATACATATCTAACTGTAGTTGCGAGGATTACCTGTCACCCCCAGCGAATAAAACTCTCCCCGAGACCAATCCACCTGCTTTGCAATACTAATCCGATTAACAGGCCTCCAAGGAAATCGTTCACCCCACAATGCCAAATCCTAGATCAACTCATCCGCCAAGGCAGAGACGTGGATTCACGAACCCTCTCAGGCGTTTAGCCAGTCCTCAAAATACACACAATTACTCGCACTAACTGGGCCTCCCTCCTTGCACAAGGTAAAAACGGGGCACCTCCCACAAGGACTCTCAGTAAACCCATTGATGCTATCCGGTCTCCTGACGGCCCGATATGCCGTTCCTCCCACCACACGCTCAATTTTTCCGTCGTACACCAGCACGTCGAGTAGGCTTCTGATATCGGCCTCTGCAAGATCAACCTCGGTCAAGTTACTACTTTTGACCCAGAGATAGACTTGGTTTAAGGTTGGATAACCAGTGTAGCCAGGAGGGAATGACCCTAAGGCTCCTCGGGTGGGTAGTTTTGGGAAGGACTTTGAGACCATGAACTTGGTGATAGCGGTTAGCAGTTCGTTCACGAACTCTTTGTCGAGCTCCGAGTCAGTGAACCAAGGACCTCCAGTGACTTCTATTGATGGCGTGAGCTCGTAGAGCATGTAGATATTGCGTGCTGGGTGCTATACGGGATCGTTAGCCTTATTTCATGTGTCTCTTTCATAGTGGAAGTGCCAGGTTAGGGATCATTCGAAAGGTGACCGTGAGTTCACCGAACTAAAAACCCGCATGGGACCCCGAGACTGACGCCCCGTTTTTCGTCACCTTGTCTTCCGCTTTGTCCAACACGTGGCTCAATGCTATCGATTTCTAGAAGTGGTGGACCCTTCGGCCAAATATCAAGAGTGACTCACATTGACACTCTTTATGGATTTGATATACTTCTTCCTCTCCAACCCTTTCAACGCCTTATTAACCGCCGTAGAATGCATATTCGACTTCAATTTCAACTGCTTTGTCCAAATCCCTTCCCTCGCCGACTCCTGTATATATCCATATAGCATCTCCTCATCCGCAGTCATATTTTTGACCCTGAGAATACAGTCGCATTAGCCCATCCAATGGCGCGCAATGTAGATGGGGTGTGACTCACTTGTCCGCGAAGTCCTTAGGAACAGAGCGGAACACTGTCTGGGAGCCTCGGGTAAGAGCGCTGAGAGAGCGGGTCCGTAACAATTCATTGAGGACTTTTTGTGTGAGCTCAAGGTTGTTTTTCCCAGGGACTAAGTCCTGTAATTCTGAAACAGAGAAGAGGTAGTCGCTTGGAGCTTGTAGGCATTGCTCGTAGACAGCCTTGGCCATCGCATCGAGGCTGGCTTGGGATGGTTGAGTGGCCATTGCTTAGTTGCGTGGCCGGAGTTGGATTGAGTAAGGAAATGACGGGTGGTTGCGGCCGGTGATGGGCTTATCAGTCCGATGTCAGTTTAAACAACAAAAGCAGGGTAACAGGGTAGTGCCGTGCCTAAAACACTCGAAGCTATTATCATAATATTATCCGAGTGGGAGGTCCCCAGCTCTTCTAAAACCATCCTATCAGATCGTTCTAGGGCACACCGGTAACTGGGAGCCTGGACTAAAAGTAAATCTATCCACCGGGATTTGTTCGCCAAAAACAATATTGGGCTTAACTATAAGTATGATACCCTGAATACTCTTGCGATTTGAGATTGCGGTTCTCTTTTGTTCCCTGTCAGAGCCCTACCTACCCACCTTTGCTCTCGCTGATAAAATTTATAAGTATTATAATTCTACACAAATGATCATGATTGCCGTTGTGATTTGTTACTGCACTATAACTTATTGGTGTGCAACAGGAAGGCTGAAACCCTCATAGTATTCGATCGAGAGGACTGGGGATTGGCTAGCATAGAATAGGTTTTCTCAGTGTTGTCATCTTTCTCCCTGCACTCTGGATAGCACTACACACCCCTCCAATGACATTCTCATCCACGCTACCTGACTCAACCCATCATGTCCATAGAGGTTAACTGGGAAACCCTCACATCTGGCCCGGACGGGGCCCGATATGCTGAAAACATCCGCTCCTTTGTGCACGAAAAGTTCCAATCCATTCCCTTCCCCAAATTTATCAAGTCCGTCAATGTACACTCCTTCTCGTTTGGCAATGTGCCCCCCGACATCGAGATCAAAGAGCTCTGCGATCCTTACCCTGAATTCTACGAAGACGACGACGACGAGTATTCTGACTCCGGTTCCGCCGATATAAGTAACGCAAACACCGGAGGTGAGGAGGAACAGGATTATTTGCTCAAGCTTGAGCGAGAGCGGAGGAGGAGGGAGAGGAGGGATGATGGCAGTGCCAGTGGAGGTATGAGGAGTCCTCCACCGGGATTGAATCCTCCGCCGTATACTCCAGATGGCAGGACTGGTATTCCTTTTCGGGGCCCGTTTACGCCTGGCATTCCGGATACTTTTCCCGGAAGAGTGGGTGTTGCTGGTGTCACGACTCCATTGTTTCATCGTGGGGGGAGTAGCTCAAATTTACACTACTTTCACTCGGCATTATCGTCTGGGTTCACTGGGGCAAACACTCCCACGTTATCTGCATTTCAATCGCCTACTTCACCAGCTCCTCCAGAAAGTCAGCCCCGTTCTGCTTCTACCAGTTCTATCCCGTCACGACCATCCACGGCTGACTCTGGCGGTCTTATATCTTCATTAAATATCACCGATCCTCCCAGTGTCGGATCGAGCTCTCGCGAGCAACTCCATACCCCGACATCTGAGGACTCCCGTGCCAGGAGATCATCTTCCCCCGCGATCCCCCGATTGACAGAACCCAGGGACCAGGACACACAGATCATGGCTCGTGTCCGCTACTCAGGCAATATCCGACTAGAACTTGCGGCCGAGTTACTTCTCGAATACCCCATTACGAATTTCGTCGCTCTCCCGGTCCGTCTCGTAGTCACAGGGTGTAAATTCGATGGCTTGGCCTGTCTGGCGTATATTCGTCGACGTGCACACTTTTGCTTCATAGACGAAGAACAAACACCAGATCTGGGCGATGGCGAGGAGGTTGCTCGGGTTCGGACCAAGAGTTTGTTGAAGGAGATCAAGGTTGAGAGCGAAATCGGTGAAAAAGGCAAGGGGAAGCAGGTGCTCAAGAACGTAGGCAAGGTGGAGCGATTCGTGCTAGAGCAGGTTCGCCGAATCTTTGAAGAGGAGTTTCTGTTTCCGAGCAGTTGGACCTTCCTAGTTTAATAAAACCCATCCAATAATAATTCAAAGTTACCCCAGGCATGAATTCATGACACTGTGCTGTATTAACACGATGCAACACACAAGGCAAACCTTGAACCCCCTCACCCAAAACAGACAGGAAACACAATCAGTAATTGCCCCTCCCTCCACCCATCTCTACCTCCACGTTAAACCGCCAAACTCTCCCTCTAGGCACCGTATCCCCAGCTCCCCAAAGCACCCCATACTTCCGTCTTCCCAATCCAGCAGTCCTCCGATCGTACACGAATCCCCCTCTACATGCCGGTATCTGTCCCGGCAAAAACCCTCGCCGCCACTGACGCACCTGCTCGGGGCTATACCCACAGCTAACGTGTCCCCAAGGCCCACCACGGCGCAAGCCCTCCACGTTGTTCTGGTAGTGTAGACGTGTGAGGGCTCTTCGATGGGACGTAGCTGGTGGGTGCAATGGTCGTGCGCATTGAGAGGGTGGTTGTTGCCGGCTCGAATGAGTTTGGCCCATTCTATTGTCGGGGTGTGTTTCTGGGTGCGGATTTTATTTGGATTGATGGTGGCGCTCCGGGAGGAGTATTTCTTGGTGAATTCCACAAGAAAGCGGTCAGTAGGAGGTTCTGGTGGGAGGACGGCTGGTATTATACGTTTGGGCCTGCGTCAGCAGCGGCGTCTATCCGAAATCATGTCGGCCGTGTTAAGAAAGGAATGTTTTTGCTTTGACTTCACTGCTCTGCTCTTTTACGAGGGCTCGCCTATTGCCCGGAAGGCTGTCGTCATGCTTCCTCAGCTACTAGGTGCCGAATCGCTCCTAACCCCCCACCAGTCCGTCCCGGGATGTGTATCATTCAGAATCACTCGATAGGAGCAAATCCAGTTTCTTCAAGTGCATAGATATTCAGCAAGTGGAAATAGTTGACTCGCCTCTCTCAAGATACACAAAATAACTCGGGCACAACTCTCATTTAGCCGCACTCCTTGTGCATGCCGAGAGTGCTCAAACGAGTGATAAGGAGGAAGGCGCAAGATTAGCGTATAACGACAAAAGAAGACCCCAGAGCCACAACTTATCCCAACAGGCGCCAACAATGCCCTTCGAGTGACCACCCATGAAGACGCCAAGTCAAATCAGTGGCATGTAGCATTCCGGGGAGCTTTTTTTTACTTCGTGAACTCACTTTCTAAGCCATGGTAAAGCCTATGCAAACTAAACCATGACCCCTAGTAGACCATCTAGATGCTCTCTCCTACCGTTGAAAATTTCTCTCCCTAGTGGTTCATATTAGCTAAGGGATCAGAGAGGGACACTGCCCTCACCCCATTTCGATAAACACATCTAGTATGATACCCCCCCCCCCGAGTGATGGCCTCCACTGAATTGTGATATGATAATATGTATAATATACTCCCCCAAAAACTCCACATAAACCCTCCCTCGTTGTACTTCACTTGATTCACACAAAGAGACACGACGGTCGTTCGTAACCCCCACCGAACTCGAGGGCAAGATGTCGAGGGCATGTCGTGCTAGTGGCGATACGGAAAATGGCAGGAAATGGGAAGAGAGATAGAGCAGGATACCATAGAAGCAGATGGGTGCCGGCTAGCTAGCTAGCAATTCGGTACTAACCCAGCATTCAACTGACAAAAATACGTCCCTCAACCAATACCCAAATAAATAAATAAAAGAGGAAAAAGAAGAAAAACTAAATTAATCAAGAGGCTCACAAACCAAAGAGAAAAGTGAGTCGGGGCCGAAAGTCGTTGTTTAATCTGAAATGCACCCCAGGGAATATGGTCAAGGGCGATCAGGTAATAGGGTTGCAGCACCTACTAACTAACTGGTAAGTAGGGATCGGGCTGTTATCATGTGGAGGGTGACTTGTTTTTTCTTCTGGTGTTTGTGTGATAGTTGGCCCCACTGTGCGAGTGGCCACTACAAATTGTATTTACTCTCAGCCGTGTTCCTTTCTCTCTGTATCATACATCACCCCATTACATCCAACAGAGAACACAACACATCTCACTTTTTCTATCACACCCTTTGTTCTGGGCTTCTCATGATGCTGATGCTGCATATTTTGTTTTGTGCTTGTCACTACACTTGCTTCACTTTTGGTTCCTGGTTATGAGGAACCGTGAACCGAGGGTGAAGCAGGTGTAGTGACAAGTACAGAGCAAAATATGCGGAATCAGCATATAAGTTGGACAGTTTGGAGACTGATTCTAGTCAGTATGGTATGTACTCTTTAAAGTAACAGGACAGAAATAGGGGAAGACTTTTATTGTATACAAATTTGATGATTATCACATTAGCTATTTGGTTGACCAGCAGTGTACACCAGATTCAAACTATTGAAGGAGTGTGTAGACAATCTGCTGTTGTTAGCACAAATACATCGCAGAGCACAGATGGCAACCTGAATCTTGATGTCCTGTGCTCGTTTATAAGAGAGAATCTCAAAGTGCTTGGAAAAACAAAGAGGATTACCAAAATACATAAGGAAAAGACAGTCTCATGAGTGGTACTGATGAACAAGCCAGACTTTTTTGGTTGATAAGATCTCCAAGAACTACAAAGAAGAAGTAAAGAACTTGACATATTTCAAGTTCTGCCCTACTAGCATGAGATTATTTGAGATCAAGAATGGAGTTGATGTGATATTGGGTTATAGATTTATTCTACCAATAGAGTTGGTAGAAACCTCCCTTGCACTCCTTTTCTCAGCAGTACAAAATGAGCACAGGTATGGCAGTTATGCCATTCATTACTCTACCACTGGGGTTCACTTCACAATTATCCTCTTTCAAAGTACTAAGGGGGTGTTTGGCCCGTCCATGATTCTGATTTGAGATCAGGCCTTGGCATTTTGAAATCAGATTTTTTAACCCTAAATCAGGGTAATGTGAAATCATGATTTGAGATTTGGACACGCCAAACACTATGTGATTTAACTATGATTTTGCTTTGATAATTCTTCCGCTATAGTCTAAAACCAAATTTCATAATATGTATTTAGCAAATCAAATATAATGTCTAACATATAACAATATGTTTAGTAATACTATACCTTTTTAAACCATTCCACATATCATACTTGAGTTGAAGCTGCTTTCAGCATGTGACCAAAGTGGGATTGCTTGAGAACTTTATTAAAAAGGGCTTTATTCCTTTTGTTATCCCAGGTGGCTTTGGACTTACTACCTTTGAAGCTCATCATACCTTTAGGAGAATATATAAAGACTTTTTAGAGAGAATAAACAACTTGTTGAAGATAAATAGCATACTTCCAATTCAATATATCTAGTACCTCAAGCCTGCTCAGTACAAACTCAGTTATTCTATTAATCTTGATGTTTAAATAAAAAGTTATATTATTTATTG
>Ga0307509_10005671_pt1 | contig 17228 bp, 20 predicted proteins | sample 10_EM_MG_FD_202245 | JGI IMG/M metagenome (GOLD analysis project Ga0307509, IMG submission 202245) | Populus trichocarpa ectomycorrhiza microbial communities from riparian zone in the Pacific Northwest, United States - 10_EM | ecosystem: Host-associated > Plants > Roots > Unclassified | place... | reverse complement strand
GTCGTTGGAGTTGCCTTCTCTGGTAAGGTCTGGTGTTTTTTTGTTTTTTTATGACTCCCAGAGGGGCTGAGCAGCTCTTTTTTTGCCGCAATTTTCACCCCTTTTCCGAGGTAGGGAATTCTCGACTCCATAGCACATTATTCAATTATTCAAGATTCTACGGTACTATCCAAGCATTAATAGGCATTATTGTTATTAACATTGGTAACCACCACTTCTGCCATGCTCCCCCATATGTGCTTTGATAATATCCTTAAGTCTTGTGCTCATGGTCTCTTTTTTTGTCTGTTATCACCATGTCGTAGCCATTCCTCCTTCACAGTATATTTGAGTCTGATACTGGGTAGATTCTATCACTAGTTTCACTCCCACCAAAACTTTCACTTTTTAATCTTGAACTACTTTTACATACACCCCTTAATTATATAAAAAAAATCACTGCCCTCCTCTCCTTTCAAATTGCTTTCTCTGTATGGCTTTTTTTCTGAAAATATTCGCAGTTTTGGTTGACTAGTTGAAGATCCCGTTTGGCCTGTTTAGAGGACCCGGTTTGACTCGTTTTGCACTAAATTTATACTTTTTCCGCCTCTCCAGCTACATTTGGTTCTATGCAAGTTTCCGCTTCCTAGCTTGCTCGCGGGTGAGGGAGGTATAAAATATTTTGACTAACGGACTTTGGCCTTGCAGACTTGGAGGCCTTTGAGGTTATCGCTAGCAGCTCCCCTTCGTTATCACCTGCTTATCCCTTCGCTCTTAACGAGGTGAGTTTTTTCCATCCTCCGATGTTGATAATGGCATATCCAGCGCGGCGTAGTTTGTGGGAAGATGCACGTGCAAGATTAACGTTCCACTTGGTAACGTCTTCGCAGATAATTAAGATGCCCAGACCCCCGCCCCAGAGAACAGCTTTCAGAATAATGGCTTGGGGTGATGATGCATAAACCAAAAGATTGATCAACGCCGTTGCAATCATTCTGGGCTCGGTTGAGGTCAACGAGGGATGTAAAAGATAGGTCAGGACTGAGCTTAATCCAAAGTGAAGTGGCGGGAGAAATGAGAGCGCACCGGAGTTAGGTTCAAAGTTTAGCTGCTGGGGGAAATGCGCCGGGATGACGAGGGGGAGTAGGGACAGTACCCAGCGAAGATCCCACCTCGGTATAAGAGTTGGCGGCACAGATGAGAGACTCAGGATAAAAATTGAGACAACGTACGGGGTTTTGCTCCTTGTGCTCTCCTGAGTCATTGAAAGAGCAACCATTATCAGAAAAACGATAGGATAGAAGCGGCGATGGATCAAGAAATCTCGGAAGCACGAGTTGGTCGCCACCGAGCAAGATTAGAAGTGGGTAAGAGGCCAAAGTTGTAAAAAGCACAGTAGCCCATGCAGCGAACTCTAGATCCCCAGGTTAGCAACAAAATAAAAAAGGAAAAAAGCTCCTCCGGTAGTCGTTGAATCCAACCGCTGGCTCAAGTTCGATTTACCTTATTTCTGTATACTCACTTCTTTCTAGATCTTGCCTTCTTTACTGAAAAGGACAATACTAACTAATGCTCTCATTAAACCGATTTCAATACCACGGCGCACAAAGACAATCCCGCTTGGTTTTCTTTTCTTCTCTCATCCCAGTTCGCATCCACCACCGGGCAGTGTCTGTCGCAGTCTGCCTCTCTGGTCTTCGTAGCCATCAACAGTATCATCTTCTTCCCCGTAAAACCTCCTCTTCTCGATGATGTGTGGCTCCCCTCTTCCGCTGGTGCCGGAAGCTTTCGCGCAAGCTCATCTTCGGCTTCTGTATCCGATTCCGACCCCCCATAGCTGGGCTTTCGCGGAAGCGGAGAAATTGCTCGGGATGCGTTTGGGGTGAGAGCTGTTGAAGGATGGTATGGGGCTCCGCCTGGGGAGGGGACATGCTGCACCCTTGGGGACGGGAGGGGTCTCCTCCAGTAAGGCTGCGGTGTGCGAGACGGTTGCCGGTCAGCAACTATAGAACCAGGTTGAGAAGGCAAGGTGGGAGCTCTCAGGAAATGGATCGGCGGATTACTCTTTCCCATCCCTTATTCCTGCCGGGGGTGCTGAACAGGGGAAAATAGGAGCCAGATGGAAGCACTGTACGGCAGTAGGAAGGAGTGAAGTTATTATTTTGGATATTTATGTTCCGGATAGGGGTAGAGCCAGTGGAAGGAGCGAGAAGTGCAAGGAAGAATGGAGGGGTTTTTGAGGGAGGAGTCCGTTCGATAAGTGAGGCATGGGTCTGAAAGACTGACGACAGCTCTCTTGGGATGGCATGCTACACTGGTACCGATATACGTGCCAGATCAAATATTGCTTAGTCGAATTTGCACTACAGCTGAGACCCGTGAAACCGACCCTCAAAGTAACAACAACTGAGGAGAAAAAGACATGAATGCCAACAATGGCAGGTTAACATACTAAGAAGCACAAGTCCCACCCATAAAAGCAAGGAAGTAGAATTATTATTTTTTAGCATCTCCCTAACCTACCCAAATACCGGTATGAGAGAGGGGAGGGGGGTGAACGAAAAGGTAGCTGCAACGAACAGCCCAAACACAAGCGACCTCTTCTTATAATATGCTATCCATGCATTCTATCCCAGCACCCCTCTCAAATATCTCTTAGCCCGTTCAATCCCCTCGATACCACCTCATCACCTATCCGGAAATTTAGAGTCAAGTAGTAACAAGCTGTCACCTCTGAACTCTTGCTGTAGTAATGCGGTGTCGGCCATGGCTTCTTCCCGCTGGTCATCATCTAAACCATGCCGGGCCCCAGCTTGTGATGTACCAGGGCTCTCCAATTGGGATCTCAGACTGCCACTTGCCCTCTCATGCACGATGTATTCTTTTAAAATCTTTTTTGCCACAATCTCACCTAAAGGCCCCTCCATGTTGGGCATCCCCCAAGGCCAGTACCATTTCCCATGCGCACCTCTAGTATAAAACTGCCGTCCGCCCAGTTTATTGAAGGCTTTTATCCAGATGCGACAGGCAGGGCAGCTGAGCTTAGAGACCCTAATGTAGGAAAATGGCGGGACATTGTCCCATTGATTCTTGTGTGTAATTTCGAGGTAATGAATAAGTTTGCATTCGGAGTGGACTGCGCACTTGTATTTCCCTGGCCCAAACTTTCCCGAAAGCCTCCTTGCTTCCCGCTCCTGCCAGTTGTAGCTCCGTTGACATGCGTTTACCAAGAGGAGGTTCCACTCCTCCTTCGATGAAGGTAATTGTCCAGTACGAGTCCGTCTTGGTACACCAATAATAGTTATACGGTATAGCCAGGCGGGCCGGAGGCGTGGTGAATGAGCAAATCCAAATAGTGATTCAATATGCTGGGGTAGAGAAGTTAGTTTCACAAGGGCACGTGGAAGATTGAAGGGCCAGGGACAATCATCTAGTTGAGAAGCGAAGTTTGGTTAAAGACTAAAACAGAAAGTATGTAGTACCGGTACCATAGAATCTGTTGCGATTCGCGATGTACGGTAGGCCACTAATCCCTGGATTCAGAGACCAAATACCTGAGAAGGAATAGTGTATACCACCCGTGGTATAACTTAGCTGGGGAAGGAGGAAAATGAAATTACGCCACCAGACAGGGAGATCAAACCGCCCCAGTCTGCTCAAGCTATACTGTGTTAGGTAAACACTATGCCTTCTCGAGGTGTTTTGTCTACAAATCCGGAGATTAGTGGCCCACCAGAGATAGCAAAACGTGAGATTTTATGGTACTCGAGTACTCAAATGATGGGGAGCAAAAGAGACATACCTTTTAGCTCCTCGGTCAAATCCTCGCAGCCAGTCCCATCTCTAGCAGCAAGCACAACTCTTACATCCTCGTTGGCCTTCATGCTTTGGAGATATAGCATCGCCCATTCTTCCTCTTCAAGCTGGCTTTGTGGATTATTATCAAGCTTGTAAACCAGCTCCAGTGCCGCCAACAATGCAACCATAGCGTTGAATAGATTCAATTCAAACCCTTGCAGGAGCCCATGGCGTCTAACCAATGCCTTCATGAAGTTGCCAAGCTTCTGAAACCACTTTATTACTCGCTTCATCTGCTTGTCTAAAGCGAACAGATATATGTCGCGAAATATCTGTATCTTCAAAGGGCGAGCCACATGCATGGGCATGTCTGGTGAATGCAGCTGGTAGGAGGGCTTGTCCGATCCCCTATCCCTATGCTTTGCATACTCATTGGATAGGGTTTGCAAATTTCTCCAAACATTTCGGAGATGAGCGAGTAGAGTCTTCGCAACACTTTGGTTCTCGGCGATTGTTAGGCAAATTTCTTCTTTCTGAGGGTCCAGTTGTAGGGCTACTGCGATGACCTGGTGTCTCTCCCAAGAAACAGATATATTGGCAATGGCATCCAAGATGGGAAAGGTGCGAATGTTTGTCGCCTGGTTATCCACAATGCCGTGTTCGAAGCTGTGAGATGAAGTGTCCAACCGGCGAGAAGACCCGGCTTGCGTGTCAGCAAAACTGTGGCTCATTAGTGCCACCAGGTGGTGCGGATCGAGCTCGTTGGACATGACTCTAAATCCACCCGCCAATGGGCAAAACAGGATGTGGCGGGCTTTTGCTCGGACTAGGTATCCAAAATATTTGTACTGTACCATATCAAAGCGAGCGAGTCATTTAATTATACCGTCGGTAATATTACAAGAGCTCTTGCAATCCACTATCTCCGGCAGCCCAGTAATCTCTGGCTCCTGAGTCCCAAGCTCCTGAGAAGGATTGCTGTTTTCACGATGGGGTATCGAGCCAGCTTAAGAGGCAGTTGGGTCTCGTTGGGTAGTATTTGCTCTTCTGTTAGCCTGTCGAGCGAGACTTTATCGTGGGCAGACAGGTTGATTTTCGATGATAATTTGATAGCAGGTTTCAAGAATTTCCTAAGGTGATGGCGGGGTGGAAAGCCTAAGGAGAGAAAAAAGTCTAAGAGGAAACGAAAGGCTTATGGACACAATGGTTTGGAGGGTTGCAGGGGTGGGGAGGAGAAAAGGCTCGAGCCAGAGAAAGACGTAGATCTATGCTAGTGGGCGACTTTCTTAGTTTTGATATCAAAGGATCGCCCGCATGATCGTATGGTGGGGGGTTAAAGGGGAGGAAGAACGAGGGGGTAGCGGGTGGTGTCAACGTCAGGAGAGAAGAATGGAGGGAAAGTGAACTCCCTCAAGCACCATGCCAAGACATTTGTTTGTAATCACGTGATGCATAGCCTCACACCAATTCGGCAACACCAGAGCACAGCTCTGGTCGTGATCCTATCCATCGCCCCATAGAGCGCCCCTCTCTAGTTACTACAATGTCCATATGTCATCATCATTGATCAATCTTACAACAATTACGGCAACATGTTCTTGCGCGAGGTATTCCCCGCCACTATCCTTCTCCCACGCACAACCATTAGACTCGCAAGAAAACACGATTAACCTTCCAAGAGCTGCATAACATTACTCTCGAGGACTGCATGCTCCAACCCCCGTCCACTCAACCACCACTAAAAAGGGGTTTTAAAAGACTATTCACTACGTTTAGGTCACTGTCCCACGAAAACCCGTTAGTACCCCCTACCTATACTGTTACTCTCTGCTGATGTTCTTTATCACCCTCTAGGAGCACACAATCTAACTGGTCACCTACTGCGCTCCCCCCAGGGCCTTCCCCGGTCAGGATCTCCACCGCAAATTCCACAGATTCTGCGAAGTCTTCCAACAAAGAGACCCATAAAAGGCGTCTCCAGGGTCCTAGCAGTTTCCTCAAGGTGGTGTCGGAAAATCCGCTACTGCGGGTACGATCCGGTCATCCCTCGCTAGAAGGGGTAGCCTACACTATTACTTTTTCCCCTCCGCCCATTAAGTCAATCCGGCACCCGCGCTGGGGAGGCAAGACAAGCGGACAGGAATATTAGACACAGACATATTCGGTCCTTCCATACCTAAATTATTAAACCTATGGGGTGAACCCGGGCTTTATCCCCGCAGGTGTTCCTCATACAACGCGCCTGGCCCTCCCTCCACAAAGGTGTTTTATTGATCTTATGGATAATCAGTTAATTGCGCTAAGTAACTGTAGCGTTAAATCCTTGTGCATGGGGTATCTCGTCGTTAAAGAAGCACCAGGGGCCCGGAGGGGCTTGATAGTCATGAAGGCAATGAATCAGATGCTGAACGAGGTCAAGTGGGATGGGCTCGATGTTTTGGTCCTTGATCTCCCACTAGGAACCGTGACTGGTGGTGTCCAGATTAGCAGCATCACTCAGCAGGTCCTAGGAGACAATGTGTATGAATTTCATTCCTCTTGCACTTAAATCGAATTGCATATCACCGCCCACGTGAAAGCTCAAGATTAGTACTTTTTTTGCGGGAGAATAATGCTCATCCGGACTCTCATGACGCATATATAAAAAGGGTGTTGCTAATTGGGTTCACAAAGTAGGATGCGTGCATGAGGTATGCTAATTCTAGCAAGCAGGAGCTTTAAGTGTTTCAACACCTCAGGATATAGCTCTCATCGCCGCAGTCAAGGGAATTACCATGTTCAAGAAGGTGAACATCCTGGTGAGTTCCTTCCCTGAGGGATCTCCCATCCACATCTGAGCCATATGGCGGCCCTCATCCCAAAATCTTGTTCTCCAACTTCCTTCGTCCGGCTATTGGGAATGGTGCGGAACGTGGGAATATTCACATGTCCCGACTGCCAGCATGCTACTCGCATTTTCGGAGCGTATAGTGTCGAGAGAAAGTGCAAGAAACATGGCATAGAACTTCTCGGAGACGTTCCTTTAGACGCCTCCGTAGGATGCTGACCGGGGGAAGCCCACAATAGTATCTGATCCTACAGGAGCGCTCACTCTGGCTTTCGAAGGAATTGCTGGAAAGGTCAGCAGAAAGGTTTTTTAGTTACTTTGATATTTGCAAACTTCACAAAACCAAGTAGTGAACACTCATGTCATACCACTTTGTATCTTAATTTCAGCTCCAACAAAGTATATCTGCTTGCCCTCCCTGGGACACTTGAAGATATCCCGTAGCGAAAATTGGGGGCTTTGGGATCCGATTAAAAATATCACCTATTTCGCCTGGTAAGTTATTTCAAAAACCCTAGATTTTTTCTTCGATAGGCCGCCTGGGAAGCTAACACAGGTGAGATTGAGGCATGAGATATATACCTCGGCACAGGTGTGTACAGTACCGTATGATAGACCCACACCCATGCCCCGCGAATTCTTGATACACTATGGCACGGTATCATACTGCAAATGCCCCTCCTGACCCTTTCAAAGATCCTAGGGAATTAGATATCTACCAGAACCCCTCCTCCATCGTAGTCATCACCATCATAATCACCACCATCTCTCCACAACATCTATTCTAGGAACAATTTCCCCACGCTTATAGGTGTAGCCGAAGGCTCATACTGATACAATACAATACCTACCGAACAGTATAATTTTCGCTATTTGTATATCGAGAGGATGTAATTAAGCTAAGCTTGCTCGGCCGTATTCTGCATATCCCTCTCCTTCATCCCGCAGAAGAGTACCAGTAGTATGTCTTAATCACCTTTCCTCTCTAAACCACCGGATCTCAAGAAAGGCACAGACGCAGTTCTAAAGGTAGAATAATCCTACACACCTACGCTCTTTCTCGCCTCCGACCACGATATAATTCCACTGGCGCGTACCCTCTGTCAAAGCCTATTTCACATCGCATCTCCTACTCTCTAACAAACACAAAAGAAAGAACAGAAAAAAACCTCCTACTTTACTTACCTAAGGCATACTTCGGTTTCATACATACCTCTTGTTCGCACCCTTCCACTACCTACATATAGTACCTACCTTTCTCTTTCGACGGTGAGCATACAAGTGCGGGCGCACGACGGGGAAGAAAAAAGCATAATCGACTGGGGGATATGGAAACATATCAATCAGAGGGAAGAGAGAACATTGGAATTGTCCGCCTCCACATCACACCGTTAACCCCCGAGACCACACACTCAGAGTCGTCCCCCGCTTGTTATCTCGATTCTATGAAGTCCTCTAGCCAAGGCAATGTGACCGATCCACATATCGTGCGCTTAGTCTCCAAACCGACCACCGGGTTGTTGTTTTGAAAGGGAGGCGGCTTCCACTCGGCCTGAAAGCCCTGTTAAGTGCAGGTACTTTACAGACAAGCAAGGGATCGGAATCCAGAGGACCCGCCAGAATTACATTATCCTTGTGAGGCAATTTCTAAAACGTAATTTCCGACAGTCAAGGTCTTCCCCTCCCTTTCCTCATCACAACATATCTCTCACCCTTAACTGAACCTCGTATCAGACGCCAATTTCTCCTACAACGTTGTTATCCGCATCTGGCGCCGCGCACAGTGGCGCAGAAAAACTACAGCTGGCACTGACTGCAGGACAGTTGTTACAACTATGCCGGCAAGAATCAGGAGCGATACACCATTTTGCCAGAAGCCCTCTCCCTACGGAACGGCCTAGCTCAATTGGTGATCGAAAATTAGGCAGGAGGCAGCAGGTCTCCATCGGGACGCAGAAAGTCGTGGAACAGAAAAAGCAAACTACCACTTCCGCCACTCAGTCCACGCTTCACGGCTCCTAGAGTAGCCCAGACTAGATTGTGCCCTGCGCACCCTACAAGGAAATCACCCCACGACTGGAAATTTACCTACAGGATCTATCCATCCGGCGCCCGAGCTCCCTCCTTCATTAGGACACCCCTATCGCCACGTGCTCCCTCTCACACAAGCTATATTTCTGGTTCCACGTGACGGCAAATTACTTCACGGACACATACCGCAAGTATCCCCCTCCCCTTCAATCTCCTTCCAGCCTCCAAACACACACGCCATAAGAAATGGAATCCTCGGTTTCTACGCATTATACTAAACCGCCATCCTCCTTGCCCTCAACCTCCCCGTATCATGCCTCATCCTAACACGCACACTGGGATCATTGGCATTGGCAGGCCCATGAATGTCAGGAAGTGCATCCATGAGGGGAAGAGAGGGTCAGATAAAGTCTGAATCGTTCTTGTTGGTTATCGGTATGATATCCAAATATAATCGTCATCAGCGCAACCCTGCTCCCGTTTTTTGGCTTCAGCACAAAGTTACTCAAAAATTTCCAAATTAGATCTGAGGAAAAGAAAAAGATTATTGTATGGTTGCAAAGCCAACTGCATCGTAGTACTAGTGCTAGTAGTTAATGATATTTTCCAAGTTCAGCTCCCCTAGGCTATACCGAATATGGAAAGCATTATTCCTTCTTGGAGTCTTTTGTCTCAGATCAAGGGTGGTCGATTTATTCAGAGTTCACGGCAATTTTGGTGTATGTGTGTAAAATCCTTGGGTAGAAAAATCCCGGTGTAGTATAGTGGTTAGTATATCCGCCTGTCAGTTATTAGTTATTTCTGAGCGCGGATGACCGGGGTTCAATTCCCCGCCAAAGAGATATTTTTTGACCTTGTCCCCTCCTACGCTTCCACTCTGCCCCAAGGGGTTACAATACCTATGTTCTCATTGTGTTTTCAGAATAAGGAAACTATTAGGAGTTAATTCTGTATGATACAATACTAGCTCTCTGACTCATGAGGAGGGAACTTCTACGTCATCCGTTTTTTAGCATCCATTATCACAGATCTTCACTCGCGCGTCCCTCACAGCCTTTCTTCAAATATGTGTGTTTGGGAAATCACCCGCACGATCACGAGACCAATTACAGATAGTAGACAACAAGCCATGTGTTTCTGATACGGTTACATCAAAAATATAGAAACAAATGAACCGACAGGTACCATAGCTATTAGGATCAGACAATTCGACCTTTCTCATGATCCCTCCCCCACCGGAACCTCCCCTCACTGATGTCCTCCTCTGTCCCCTCTCTGAGAAACACCGACCAGCCAACACGAAGAGACACCTGAGGATTTAACAGCAAAAGTACACAAGAATGAAGAGATAAAAGCGAAAGTAGTATAGATGCAATGCTGAAAATTTAAGCAATCACGATCAAGAATAAAGCGGGCCGTGGGAGGAAGCAGATATGGGAGAAAAGAACAAGCAAGGGAAGTATATTGTAATAGGACTCCAGAATTCCACAACAGAAATCATCTTATAAAAGTCAACCAAATTAGTAAATAGATCAAGCGGGAGCCTCATTGCGACCTTGTTAGGCCGTCTCCGCTGCATGGCTCGAGAGGCAGGGTTCGCCATAGAGGTATTGAACAATGACCCTGCATTGGGGCCATCAAAGATTGGCTGGCCAAGCGGCTTGCGGGCGCTGGCCAGCATCTCCTTCTTGCGGACGTACTGGTACTTCTTCCGCACAGGGACAATAATATGTTGTTCTAACCGCTGTGGCATAGAACGCGTTACCGCAGCCATGACTAGCTCCGTTTCTTCATCGGAGTCGATCAGTATGTCGTTAGCTTCGATTTCGTCAGGGGGTGGAGCTTCTGCATTGATTACCGCTTCTAGTGGCTTGTTAGCTGGGTAAAACAGTGCGTGAAGGGATTGAATATACTTTGTTGCTTTCAATGGTTCTTCTTCTGGTAGGCTGCCAGGAGAATGTCGTATGGCTGGGAACGGCCGAGGGCAGCACGCTTGGCTCCCATTGAGTGGGACTTGCAGGTCAGGGAACTGGCACAGAGGGCGTCGTGAGCAAGTTGGACTCCCCATTGCTTCTCCACATCAACGGGGGCTAGAAACATTAGCAATAAATTTCATAAAATGAACCAGGAGGGCTACCATTTGGTTTTGGATTGGGCTTCGCAGGCTTTTCCCTCTTTTTCTTTGCCTTGGGTTCCTTGAGAAGCTTTGGTTCTGTGCAGAGTCAGTACAATGACAGGTATTGCAGAAAAGAGGTGCCCCGCCATGCCTCTCTGGAATATTCGTATTAACACGCTCCCACACCAGCAGAAGCTTCACTACCCCATCATGTCCCCCCCCGCAGCCCACAAGGGCGGTGTTCTGCCATCAATACCCGGTAAATCCGCATTGACCTCGCTCTGCGCCAACAATAGCTCATCTACTTTATTGATCCTAGAATAGGCAGCCAAAGTAAGTGGTGATCTCCCATTATGGTCTTCAAAGCTGAGGTTGACACGTTCGTGTTCAAGTAGGAATTTCACAACTCCAAGATTTCCGAATATCGAAGCCCACGAGAGAAGGGTTTGCCAGCTATGAGCTCGCAAAAGTCGGAGAGGGAGAGGGGTCACCCTTGCACTGTCCAGATTCGATATGCTGGGTGATGCGAGAAATAGAGTTAAACAATGTATCGCAGGCGTGACACTGATGAGTGATTTTTGGTTTCGGCTTGTGGACCTAGCTGTAGTATTAGCTGGCAAAATGCGCTCCAAGAATGGAAGGGAAGAGGGGTTGAAAACAGACCTGCTTCCAATGAAGATCAAGGGCCTCAACAATGCGAAACTCCTGAGAGTACTCACGACAAACAAGGCTAATTAACAGGGTGTTTTATTGGGCGAAAAAGTGTCCTCCGCCCCACTAGTTTACCCCATCAATCCGGCCCTCAGCACACCGGTAATAGATAATCTGTGCTAAAACCAATTGACCTTCAATCACATTTTCTTGGAATCCGACTCAGAATTGTAGCATGGGACGCTGATAGCACGGTCGGCTAAACCCCTCTAATGGATAGTATTGATGAAAATGGGTCTAGTTGACAAAGGATAAAACAAAAATTCAGAGAGCACCAATCCGTAAGTGAGAGCGGACTGCACCCTGTTGCTGTTAAAACTGCGGCCAAGGAAAAAACCACAGCCAGGGAAAAAACTACGGAGGGAGAAAAGGCCGTAGCAAAAGAAAAGGCAACAGCGGGGCGGGGGAAACCCATAGCAGGGGGGAAAGCCGCAATAGGAAAATTACGGCGAAGAAAAACCGACAGGGGAAGAAAAAACTGGGGCAGGAGAGAAGGCCGCAGTAAAAGAAAAAAAGTACTGAAAGAAAAAACATAGTTCAAGTACCACTCTATGAGTGGACAAACGGCTACAGCTTTTCATCTCCTACGAGACGCCTCCAGGCAATCCCGTCGAAAAACACCTTCGCCTCCACTCCTTCTGGGTTATATATGAGGCTACCTTGGTTGTTACACAGAAAATCCGCGCCAAGAATATTAATGTCCGAATAATGAGAGTTGCGCGGGGCTCGGTACACACTCTGTTGTCGTCCAGCAATCCGAACATGCACGGGCGTATCTTCGCGAATAGCTAGAATGCCAAAGAGGTCACTAGTCTATATATCCCGTAGTTAGTTACAGTATTCCATAGTATAGCAAGTTCACGGCATCGCGAGTTGACAGCATAGCGAGAATGCCCATACAAATAATCCCTGTCCTATAAAAGTGTTATGAGCATTCTCGCCTCACAGTGGACTCGCTTCGTCGTGAGTTACTCATCCCAGGCAAGAAGTACCCCGAAACAGGGATTAGATTTTCGTACTCGAGTACGGCAAACCCCCTGCAATTATCTGAGCGGTCATACAAAATTGACCCCCCTGTTTCCGGGTATTTCTTGCCTGGGACGAGTACTGTAGATGCTGTTATTTCTGTACGGGAAACCTTGGGACTTACCTCAGCAGAAAGATAGGTTAGGGGTGCCCCTGTATCAACAAGGAAGACGACCCAGAACGCTTTCCCGAAACGCTGGACCACTGCCGGAAACATCGTGCGTACTTGCCGCCCATATATAAAACAGTCACCGATTCTGACAATGGCATTCGCTTCCTCCTTACTTGCCGGTGAATGGTATGGAATGCCTGCGGCATCGGAAATTTGGTGCTTGAGCTGGCTGACTCCGACGTCGCTAATCAAGACATCGAACTCCTTGGGGTCAAGCCCACCGATATCGTGGATGTCGACGAATTTCGTATCCCCCCCCCCCCCGAATGGATGCTTGTGGGTGCTGATAGTGGGTGGGTGAACATCGGAAGCCGAAGACGTTTGGGCGGTGTTGGTAGTTATACGGGGGCCCAGACTCGGATGCTGTTGCAGAGAACCGTGAAGCCTGGAGGAGGTGCCCCCCGCAAGCGCCCCCTTCCCAGACACCTGCAGGGAGAAAGCATGGGGACGAACAACTCCATGTTTGGTTCCGCAAACTGACCCGACAAACCGAGATCGAAGGAGATTGAGCATGTTCAGGACTGTACCACCCCCAACTTAGTCAGTTTCAGCTTAAAAATACAGTCTCTCATCAGGTCTTGACGAATATCAGCGGGCGGAGAACAGGGATTAGCAGGCATTTTGTCACCCTGCCCGATTTTTTACTGGCTGAATACCCCTGTCCGTCATCCGCTGATGCCATAAAAACTGGAATAATTGGACCTAATCCAAAAGAGGGAATTCCAGACGTCTTAGGGTGAGATCCAATTATTCCAGTTTTTACGGTATTCGTCAAGGCCTGATGAAAGACTGTGATGGAACAATAAATAAACTTACTCGGTTGTTAGTAGCGGGTGGTTTGAAATTTGATGAACGGGTTCGGGTTGTACAAGAAGACTGGTGGGAGGTGTGCTGTGGTGTGTGGATGGGAGTGGAGGGGGATAACTTGGGGGCGGTGGGTACTTGTGGGTGACAAAAAAGCGGTCACTTCAAAGGAGGGTACAAGTACGAGTGCGGCCGATAGATATATCCGTCACGTGCTTTATCAGGGAGCCGCTACAGGAACAGAGTTTTTTTTTCTAATTTTGTTAGGGCTAGGGGCTTAGTTGTTCCAGTTTTTGAGTCAACCTTATGCCAAGGCTTCAATCGAGGTGTTGTGTACTACTATGTGGCCGGAGCCATACAAAACTTTCCTTCTTCCTTCCCCCCTCAAACAACTACAGCGAACCATGTTTATTTCCCTCCGCACCCAAGCAGTCAAGTCTGTTTCCAGAACAACACTTGGTGTCCATCTCCTCTCGAGCGGTGCGCATCGGATGCATAGTACCGTTCGGTATAGTCCAAGAAGCGATAGATGGGAAGTGTGTAACCCCCCTTATCATGCAGTGGCTTGCGTGCAAATATTGAAAATCGTTGTGTGCAGAATGGTCTAATTGACAGCTCTCAGCCGATAAAAAAAGTCGAAGTTAGGAGGTTACACACTTCCTCTCCACGGCTTCTGGGGCCATACCTTCGCCCTCTCAGCTACGAGTACGAATCGGCCGCAAGACGACTCGCTTCACGGCCCATTCTACCTAACCTCCGTGCTCATAAAGCCAGGCGAGAGGCCAGCCAATCTCGCCAATCTGTCGACACCCATGATCCCCACGGTCTCGGTCGCGAGGATTATGATATCTTGATCCCTGATATTGATGTCAGGAAGCTTAAAAACGGGATAGCGGACGTGGCGGGCATACCATACCATTCGCCTGCGACTAAGGAAGAAGCCGATGCCGTAGTCAAAATCGGTGACTGCTTTCTCTACGGGCCGAACTTGCGCATTTTCTTCCCGGCCATTGTCAGTTCTCCTGAGGGCAAGGCTCATTGGGTCTTCTTTCTTGTGAACTTTAGCTCATCTCTGACTTATCTCTCCACTCAGGTAAATGTTCTCCGCTGGAATTAAGGCATCTGACTGACTGGAACAACATAGACCAGTGACCTCTTCGGTATCACTTCCCGCCATGCGGATGTTTCGGCTGCTGTCGCTATCGCTGGATATCACCACATTGTCTACCGGGCACCTCAGCATTCTCACTTCGCCGAAGTCGATATTCTCGGTACACATTTCTTGAATGCCCATGGAGTCAGCTTGGTAACTGATTTCGCTGCTCTCCGAGCGAAGTTATTCTTCGGTGGTATGGCATGGAAAGTTATGGTACAGGGGGCAAAGTTGTAGCAGTTGGTGCACTTTTTGGCTTGTTTTTTTACCGCTTGTACTTAGGGTGTGCGCACAAGTCTGTCGAATTGGGTCTTGGTTGGCCAAAATTACGTATGTGTAACGCGAATTATGCGGCTGAGGAGCCTGTAGACGCTAAAATTCGGTCAAGGAAAAAAGTCCGTCGAACTTTTGGCACAGTGGCTTGAGAAAACAGCGTTCTCTGAGTGGTCCAGAAGGGCCCGGGGCCAATCAGACGGGTTCGACAAACTTATCCACAACCCCCGGGTACGAGTGTAACTGAACCATATTATCATTGCGGTATTGTACTGAGGTGGGCAGGAGTATGGGCTACTCAATGGCCAATCTGTACGTGAAACTGATTTTAGAAATGTTGTTGAATCTCTGCCACATCTCTGTGCTTGCTCTTTTCTCACCTTGGCCTTTGGTCTCCTTGATTGCTTTGCAGTGCTCTAGTACTCGTTGCAAGATTGAGTCGTGTGACGACACCCTCTACCCATGGAACGGCTTAGCTTGAGCGTTGATTTAGAACCGGGCAGGAGACAGCAGCAGATCTCCGTCGAGACGCAGAAAATCGTAGAATGGATGGAAAAAACAAACTATGGTTCCGGCCATCTATACACAACAGTTTGATTGACGCAACGGGGGACGCAGAGGGGGACGCCTTGGCAAGAAGGACTTGCCAATAGAACATGGTTTAAGTGGTCTAATAAACTTACCCAACGGCCTTTCGTCCACTTTAGGTTAGCGGATGGCTTATGTCAGCACCACAACAGTTTAATATACGTAGCCTGTAGTGCACCTCCCATATGATAGCTGGAATCCCATAGTTGTTAGGGTATGATAGTTAGTCTGGGGTACGACCGGTTTAGGGTCGTGACTGCCATTTGTGGGGTTTTCCCGTTGTGTGGGTTTTTCCTCTTTAGTGCGTTTGTGGGCTCTCTTTCTGTACCTAGTCTAAGCTACAGTAGAGAGCTTCCTGTACATCATTATTGAACATCACAACATCAATCAATTGATCAACACACCACCGAAGTGCTTTTCTCCGGAGCTTCGCACCGTTACCTACGCTACCCCAGTTGTCATTGGGCTGTGAGCGAGCTGCCATTAGAGTGTTGCTATCAGGTTATGAGCCCGGCCTGACAAGTCCGGAAAAAAGCTAAGAAAACTTTTTGCCTTCTAAAAGAAAGTTTTTTCACTAGTGTCAATCCATCCTCTCAAAGCGCATTATTGCCGGCGAATTTGAATAACACGTACCTAGTCAACGGACGCTGTTTTTCTCGGAATGACGCGATGAGTGAACGCGAAGGTTCGTCATCTCTGATGGGAGTAACGTTTCCCAAGCTTGATGGGACAAACTATCGCATATGGTCAATGTGAATGACAGATGTACTCCAACGGGAGGGACTCTGGAATTTGACGATCGGTGATGAGGATATCGTGAGACCACCAGACTCGAAGGTACTGGTTATCGCCTCCGACTATCAGAAAGCCATGGATCGATACCAAGCGCAGCGGGGGAGAATTCAGAATGCAGTTGGAACTCTCCGCATCGGTATGACTGATGCCATCGCTGTTCCCTACTACCATGAGAGTTGGGCAACACCAGAGAAGATCTGGAAAGCCGTCCAGAGCAGCTACGAGAGCGCAGTTGGGCACTACGCAAATCACCTACAGAAGGAGCTGTACGAGTGCAATCTCAAGGAGTGCAGTACTGTGCTCGAGTACATTAACAAGATCCGTGAGCTACGCGATAAGCTTGGTATTAGCAGAAATACGCCTTCATATGGACAACTCATTTTCAATTTACGCGAGGGCCTCCCCAAAACGCCGGAGTGGAAGACCTGGATCATTGTGACCAAGAGCCTGCTATCTTCAGTTACGACGCTTACTGGTTACATGGAACTGAAAGCAAAGCTCACTGCCTACAAGGTTGAGTGACGACGAGAACGGGACTTGAGCCTGGCCAGGCACTCTTTTCGAAGTATACGAATTTGGGGCAATCACGGAAGCCGTCCAATTATTCTAAACGAAGTGTGCCTCCTACTATGAGGAGTAAGCCTGCAAAGGGGATGTTTACGGGCTCGTGCCACGATTGCGGAAAACCTGGTCATATGATTCACGATTGTCGAGCGAAGGCAAATGAAGAGAGTGGATTAGGAGTTTCCGTGATTATGAGATCGTCCATACTGATGAGGATATCATAGTCTGATACTGGCATGACTAGCATAGACACCTTGTTGACTTTCATCTTGCCTAGCTGAATCATAACCTCAACAGAGAAGTTGCTAGTTGATCGCGATCCTTTAACTGCCATCTTCAGAGTGACGGGATTCTTCCTAGCTGTGTAGGGGATGTTGTGTGTTGTAACGAA
>Ga0307509_10005670_pt1 | contig 17233 bp, 20 predicted proteins | sample 10_EM_MG_FD_202245 | JGI IMG/M metagenome (GOLD analysis project Ga0307509, IMG submission 202245) | Populus trichocarpa ectomycorrhiza microbial communities from riparian zone in the Pacific Northwest, United States - 10_EM | ecosystem: Host-associated > Plants > Roots > Unclassified | place... | reverse complement strand
TTTTCTCTTACTGCAAACCGTGTACCCGGCCGTCTGTAACATGGGCGTTGAGAAGAGTGTTGCCGACCGTGCAAATGCTCTAAGCGAGGCAGAGCAAAAGCGGGGTAGGGAGAGGAAACATCATCAAGAGAAGACGAAATCCATCAACCCAGAGTGAAGAAAGCCCAAAGGGATGAATCTAAGGGAAGGGGAGTGTAGAGGAGGTATGACTCCACCCACTAGAGCGAACTCATAACGGGGGGTGGAGTTTGGAAAGTGGTGATAATCCCGTGGTGTTGAGATTTCAATCGCCGGGTGTGTAGAGGAGACAGAGGATGATGTTTTATTTAGATTTGATCGCCGTTATATGAAATGTCAATATGTGTGAATTAACTGACCAATTTGGTACGATACTTTGATATCTCCTATAAGCTATATAATTTAAAATAACTCTTATGCTTTTTAATATCGTTTCTCTAGTATATATATCTTTCTCTCTTTATTTAAAATTTTGATGCTTTGTTATATCATAGCCAGTTTTGAGTCAAACATCTGGCCAAATATTACTAGTTCCTAGATTCTACTCAAATTGAAACAAATTCTTTAAACTTTTACCTTATTAAAACATAAAATTTACTTAAGCTACAAGACCGCCTGACAGCAATTTTTATTATTTTATTTAGACACAATTTGATTTATAAATAATAGGTAAATGTGAGAGTAGTAGGCAAGATTGGTTGTTATAGAGGGGTATAAAAACTGTCTAGTGCAGCTGTACTGAAAGCAATGTGTAGAAAGGTACTAATATAGGTTATGTGAAAAGGTTATCACCCGAGGTGTTATTATTATATTATCTTTGTTTAAAGGGTCAACTGTAGATATGAAGTCTGTATAAATTATGAGATAAGATGTCATCCAATAATGAAAGGCTACACTACATTAAGACCAAAACTTGAGATCAAAATCTGTACCTTCAAGAACGTCTGGCATGGGCCCAACTATATATTCTATATTAAAAGAACTATTACCTTTTAGCAGCTGTAGTCAATCACAAAGAAACAAACTAAATACATAGGTAAGAAAGCATAAGAAAAATACTAGATAGAACCATGACATGAACTCCTATATCTATAAGTATGATTTCAGTTGTTTTCCTATAATTCAACTCTTATTAAATCAACTCTAAAAATCATAAACTACATACAAACACTAAAATGAAAGCTCTCCAACAGTAGGTGATTTGACCACAAAATTCCTAAAAGGTCACAGGAGGAGGAGAGTATTGTTAGGGAATACAAACACTTGTAGTATTAATAAGTGAAAATCTTTGGCAATGACAACGGCCTTCCCCACCTAAGTTATACCACTATTATGAAAACCCTCCAAAAAATTAAAAAATATAAATACATAGTAGAAATTAATATTTAGTATACCATCTATGAGCCTTAATAATTGCCTATATGCTATCCACCATTAACCCTACCAAAGTACCAAAAACCTTTGGGTGTAGTAGTTCGCAACAATTAGTGATTTCCTTCTCTATTGCCTTCTTGACAACATTAACATTACTCCTCATAGGATAAAGCATAGGATAGTGCTCATTAAGCTTATCTCACATCAGAGACCAAATATTCCCAATTGGATTGAGATCTAGTAAATATGCAGAAATTTCCATAAGAGCAATTTCCTGCCTTCTGAGCCATCTCCTAAAAGGCAAGTCTGTCTTAAGATTGTCAATGATGAAAAATCTCTCTTCCTCTCCAACCATTTGCTTGATATTCTCCCATATCCCTAGAAAGTGTTAATGATTATAGACATCAACAATTGACTTTCCAGTCACTCCACTCTGAGCAGAAGAAGGATCAGGAAAAACAGGTAAAAAAAGACCATGAGTTTGACGATAAAAAAAGCAATCATTATCTGGCAAATCTCTCTCTCCCCTGTTCTAGTAGTAGGATTAATACAATCCTTATTCTGTTTCTCATTTGGGTATCTAAATACCAATTTTCTCCTCTTTCCTCCACATATTTCCACTGATACCTCATTCTCCCATAATGCCTTCCTTCTCCCCATTTCCCTTCTCCAATTCCTATTGTCTAATGCCCATTCCAACCTCTTCTGAGCTAGATCTTCATTCAAGATTATCAACTTTCTCTTGTGCAATCCATTTTTTAAGATGCTTTTATTGATTCTTCTCTTTACTGTCTTGGTAGAAACATTGTATACAACTTTTTTACAAATCTCAAAATAGGTAGTGTCATGCTTGTTGAGAGTTTCCTCAACCATGATGTTATCCTGGAAGTTGGTAGTCTTAGGATATTATCCACTACCCTCATTGATATTGCCCTCTTAATATCCCTTTGCAATTATGTTTCTAACTGTAACAAACAGCCTTCCGTGAGGTGCTTCGCAACAGGGAACGACTATCGAGACTATCATAGACTAGCGATCTAGCCTACGTAGTCTTCTTCGTCTATTGGTAAAGACTAACATCTTTCTTTGGTAGTGTGTATGTTGATCGTGGGAATACCTATCCTTATAGGAATAGAGTACTCGCCTACAAGCGAGGTAACATAGAGATAAGGGGAATAAGTGTATCGTGTATCTTGCACCTATGGAAGGTCACTGTCAATGGACTTGGCCCATGCTCCAGAGTCTGAGTGTTGTATTACTTAAATGGTTGCGTGAAGAGCTCTAACTACTTTGACCTTTTTATTTGATTTGTTTAAATCATATGCATTTGATTGGTTAAGGTACAAAGACAGCATGCAGCTTATCGCTATGGGCAACAAAAACCCTATTCCTCCTCACCCCAGGAAACATCCAAACCCCCAAGTCCCTCTGGTATGTGTAACAATCCTACTCTGAGGGAGTTTAATTGGGCAACAGGAAACAAACCGCGAGAGTATTCTTCTTTCCGAGATTATTTATAATCTCTTCTTTCGTTCTTAGACTATCTTATAGTCTTCGTATCTCACACAAATATCTTATTGTGGAGAGATGGTGAGGGAACTTCTTCTTATCGTAATCTCTTCTCAGCTGAGAGAGATGTGAGACTGTCCTTGTCTTAACAAGGTCGTAGTTGCTCTGACGCTTTTAAGAGCTAAATTGTTTGTATATACGGGAGAGGTAAAGGTAAGGTTATATTTGTAAGAAAGTACTTAGATGGTAGCGTGAAGAGCTCTAACTACTGTGACCGTTTTTTTTTTCTTTTTTTTTCTTTTTTTTCTTTTTTTTTCTTTTAATCTCGCTTATTTATTGTTTCTATCGGAGCAAAATGCACAACTGTGCTCATCCCACGGTGTTAGGTACAAGGGTCCTCGGCTGGAACGTAAGCCATGTGGACCAAAACCTCCAACTACAGTCCTTCCCGCTATCCCCAAGCTAAAACCCTCTGACCCTGCCCGACAAAGAAAAAATCCCCTACCCGGTACTATGGGTAGAAACAACAAGGAGATGAGACCACGGGCCTGAAAGCCACGAACCAATAACCCCCGCGAAAGCCTAGCCTAAAAGAAAAACATCCCCAACCGACAGTAGACACAACCAACAAAGAAAAGCAAGCCGACTCCCCCAAATCAAACAACCTATAAGCTAAACCGTAGTAAAACCTGACCGGGCCCAGCTCCTGAAGGAATAGGGAGTCCTGAACGATGGGTCTTGGGGTCACAACAAGGGGAGGTAACTCCCGGGGGCATATAGCACCGCCGGCCGAGGCTCAGGAAGAGCGATCGAGTTTGAGAGGATGCCGCCTAAAGAAGGAAGGCTCATGGCAGTCGGGGGAAGATCCGGTCGGCTATTTCGGGAAACAGGACACGGAGAGAAGGTTTAAACATGCGCCCCTAGTCCTATGACATCAGAAGGGAGCAGAGGTCTGATGGTGGGCGTAGAGCCGCGAGCAGTAGGGTGCCAGCTGATCCCAACGTCGGGGAGGGGGAGGGCGGAGGGCTAGCCGACACGAGAAGTGCGAGGAAGGCTGACGGAAACGGTGTCACGATGTTTCGAAAAGTCCGACCGTACCAGCAGAGCACAAAGGAGATAGTGCAATACCAGAGAGCAGTGCCACTGGGGACAGCTACTTTACCGATCAACCGAGACTAAAAACCGACCGTTGACGGGTGAGGGGTTGCCGACCATGGAGGGCTGCCTAAGCGAGCCTGGAGAACAGGGGGTGAAGGCGAACTCAACCAACCCCTAGGAACAAGCTTGCCAGGCCTGACCATCAGAAGGGAAAGGAAGAGGGAAGGGAGATAGCTTCACCCAGACAGAGGCGATGTGGCGTGTCTGAGGAGGGGGGGGTGGATGAAAGTGACGATGATTTCTCGTGGTGTTGAGATTTCAATCGCCGGAGGTGTAGCGGAGACGGAGGATGGCTAACTACTGTGACCGTTTTTTTTTTTTTTTTTTTTTTTAAATCATATGTTCATTGTTTCTACGGTACAAGAAATGACATGCATCTTTAACGATATGGCCAAAACAAAACCGGAAATCAAACTAACAATCAACAAATGAAACAAACATAACCAGTTCCCCCAACGCGACCAATAATCGTCGCAAAACAGCCGAAGCTAATATAAAGGAAAGTAAAAACCGCTAAACTAGTCTCGAGGGCCAGGGGCGGGTGGGGCAGTAATTTGAATGAGAGGATTCGGAGGGGGAGCGCGGAGGGAGGCGGCGAGTGGGGGCATCCCCGGAGGGAAACCGGTGGCAGTGGTGCGGATGAACTCAGCAAGCGCAATGAGCAGCTGCTGGTCGGACCAGACAGGGGCCTCGGGGCCCAAGTCCGAGACCCCTTGGAGGAGGCGGGATCTCTGACAGGCGAAGGAGGGGCAGGACAGGATGGCATGTTCGAAGGTCTGCGAGGCCTCCGAGCACAACGGGCAGGACATGTCGGCGTCAGGATTGCTCCATGAGGGGTGAGCCACGAGATAGCTTTTCCCAGAACGCATCTGGTGTATCCTCCCTGCAACAAATTTGCCCAGACCCATGAAGGGGTGGGGACGTGTCGAGGGCGGGTAGGGATAGTAAGGGGGGGCCGGGGTGGCAGACCAGTCGGAAAGGAGCAGTTGTTTAGCCTTCAATTTGAGGCGCGAGTATGATGGAACAATCCCCGGGATCGGGGGTAGGTAGTCTGTTAAGTGGAGGGAGATGGGTGGCAGCGTAGTAACATCTTCCACTAAGGGGGCGGCCGCATTAGCCAAGGCTGTGATAGCGTTGTGTCGGTATCTCGGGTTCTTAATCTTGTCTGGAGCAGCACGCCAGTCGAGATTGAAGAAGAGATAAGGCTGGGAGGTAATCTTTCCACGTGCCATTGGAGAGGCACGGTGGGGCGAGAAGGTGAAAACTGACTTAGGGAGGCGTGCTGTTCCAGGGTTTATCTCCGGGGGGGAGCAGATGAGCCTTAGGCCAGCAAGGCGGCGATGGTGGCGTACAAGAACAGGTAGCGGGGGAAGACAGGCTTCCCTGTGCAAACATGACAGGTTGGTGGAAGAAAAGCAGTTGGTGATCCACCTACAAACCCGATGCCAGAAAGCGGACATCGGGCCCATGATGGACGGTGGGGGGGCCCAAATCGCCGACCCATACAGGAGAATCGGGGCAAGGAGCGAACGCGCTAAGGAGAGACAAAGGTAGGGTGGAAGGCCCATCCCAGGCGGGGAGAGGCGGCGGATCGTGGCTAGGGCGGCATTCGCAAGCGTATACCTCCTGGAGAAGTGGGATCTTGAATCAAAGGTGGGGGAAAAAATGAAACCCAGCCACTTCAGGTGGGACTGTGGGTAGAAGAGCTGGTCCTCCAGCTGCACCGGGAGGGAGCACGGTGGCTCATTGCTCCTGGCGGTTCTCCAGTGGATCAGCTCGGTCTTCGGGACGGAGAAGGAGATGTTAATTGGCGAGGCCTTTCTCTTGAGCGCAGAGAAGGACTTCTGAAGGAGGCGAACGTTGGTTCTGTAGGAGGGTGAGGCCACCGTGACAGCAAAGTCGTCGACGTAGGATATAATCAGTGATCTGGGAATCTCCAGGTGGAGGGAGGAGACGTATATGACGAACAGGAGGGGGGAGATAGGGGATCCTTGAGGGACCCCAACTGAGACAGGGGCGAAAGAGCGGGGGGATCCCTGGAACGTCAGGCGGCAGGTACGGTCCCTGAGGAAAGAACCGACCCACTGAACCAAGTACGGGCTGACCCCCTTTCTGCGGAGAAGAGAGAGGAGCGAGGGAGACTCGACATTTTCGAAGCCCCCCTTCACATCGAGGAAGAGAGTGGAGACCTTGTATCGGAGGCGGTGGAAGCATTCAACGTTGTGCTGTAAGACAAGGGCGGCATCGGCGGAGGACCTCCCAGGGAGGGATCCGCACTGCAGGGGGTGGATGAGCGAGCATATCGTTGCTTGGGCTGAGAGGCGGGACGCTACCACTCTCTCGAGAATTTTTGAGAGTGTGCGGAGAAGGACAATAACCCTAAAGGAGGAGGGTGAATCATATGAGGGTTTGCCCGGCTTGTCGAGGACAATACCGAGCGCTTTCTTGAGGGAGGGAGGGTGAAAACCGTGGGCCAACAGGGGGTCGAGAAGGGAGGGAAGAAGGGAGGGCTTGATCCGGTGCACCGACTTCCACACAGAGTATGGGATGTGATCGGGACCAGGGGCGGAGGTGTTCGAGGACTTGGAAAGGGCCCTTGAGACCTCCTCAGAGGTTAGGGGAGTGTAGTCCTCATAGCGCGTGAGGCGGAGGAGCGGGGGAGGAGGGGGCTTGGAGGGAAAAAAGTGGTCGAGAAGCGTCTCTGCCACCTCGCCTGGGTCGGAGGCCCCTGGAAGGTCCGGGAATCTCTGCGGCGGTCGACCAAATGCGAATCTTTTGGCCGTCCAGAGGGAGGGTGCAGTGGCCGAGGACAAGAAGTCCGACCAGTGAGTTTTCTTGGCCGAGGCGATGGCCTTAAAGTATGTTCTCCTCGAGCTCTTTACATTGCTCCAGTTGAGGGGGGAGGGGTCGAGGCGGGATACCCTTGCGAACTTGTGGTATTCCCTCCTCAGGGACGACAGGCGGGGGGACCACCATGGCTTCGAGCGGGGGCAGGGGCACTTGCTCGGGGCATGGGAGGTCAGGAGGGAGGTAAGTCGGGTGGAGGAGATATCGAACCACCTGCTCATAGAGTTGGGAGTGGGGCTCGCGGGGCAGGGTAATGTGGTGCAGGCATCCAGTTCCTTTCCTACCGCGTCTAGGTTGAGAAGGGCCCAGTTTGGAGTAGGAGGGGGAAGCATGATTGCGGGTGGCTTTAGTGTTATTACACAAGGAACAGGGTCCGAGCCAGTGGAGGGGAGGGGGGTATCCCATGAAGAGACGAAGGAGGAGAGGGCGGTATTCGCGAAGGCTAGGTCTAAAACAGAGGGTCGTGAGATAGTGTCAAAAGGAAACCGAGTGTAAACCCCGGGGGTGTTGAGGAGATGATACGGAACTTCAAAAGCAGCGTCAAAATAGCGTGTGGAGATGATGAACTCCCGCTCGGAAAGGGAGAGACAGGGGTCTGCTAACGGGTGGTGGAGGTTAAAATCACCTAAAACCAGGTGAGGGTAAGAAAGAAAAGAAAACAACCGCTCAGGCAAAACGGAGCGGTAGGGAGGACTATTTGTGCGAAGAAGGTACACCGAGGTGACCCTAAGGGAGCGGTGGGGGGATCCAAACAGGCCTTCAGGGGAAAAAACATCAACCGAAAGAATATCTGAGGAATCATGAAAAACAGTCGAGCAGGACAGGTGCAGATTCAAAGTGCGAGAAACATAAATGGCCACCCGTGGACGGCCAGGAGGGGGTGGTGCAAAGGATATAAATCCCAGGAAAGTCGGCAGAACCGAACGCCTGGAGGGGGGTCTTGAATAGCAACAAGCAAGGGAGGGTGAGGCAGCATGGTAAAGCTGTGAAAAAGTGAAAGAAAAACATCCCAGCTCCCAAGGCAGTTATGTTGAACGATTGGAAAGGACGGGAAGACAGCACTGCTGTCGGTGTAACGAGTGAAAAGATTCTCCATTATGGGACAGAGCCCTCGGTGGAGTCAGAATCTAGAGATTCATCACCGCTCTCTCTTGGGGCGAGATCAGTGATGGTGATGGTCCGTTGGGCTCTCTGCCTAGGTGGAGGAGCATCGCGGGGGAGTATAGAGGTCTTCGGGGTTCGGGGAGCGGCACCTGATGCTGGGGGAAGGATCGTCGAAGGGCCAGCCTGGTCTTCAGCGAGATCCATGCTGTCCTGCGTTTGTCGAGATTGCACCTGTGGTGACTCTGGAGTGGTTTTTGGGCGGGAGGGGCAATCCCTGCTGCGCGCAGAGTGCTCTTCTTGGCAGTTAGGGCAGCATGCCACCGAGGATGGACAGCAGGCGAGGACAGGTCGGAGATTGCCACACTTAGGGCAGGAAGGGTTAGGGCAGCGATGCTCCGCCTTGGTGTGGGCGAGCGAGCAGAACGGACAGACTGGTAGTGTGCTGGGACAGCGGGTAGGGACGTGGCCGAACTTCCAGCATTTCCTGCACTGGCAGTTTTTAGAGGAGGGATCTAACTACTGTGACCGAGTCTCTTACTTATATAGACTCTTCCCACTAACGACCCTAACCCTGGTGACTCATAACTTGAGTCACGCGGTCCTATGACTGATAATGAGTCATATCCGAAATCCATCAGATGACTCCTATGAGTCACTGCGCAACATGCCGTAAACCAATCATAAAACATAAAAGATGTCAGGTGCGCAAAGCGCATCACCTGCGTGGAACTTGTGACTCATAATGTGAGTCATGCGCGAAAGTCATTACATGATTATGACTCACAATCGTGAGTCATAGAAACATCAACCAATCATAAAACATAAAACATGTCAGGTGGACAAAGCGCGTCACCTGCGTGGAACTCGTGACTCATAATGGGAGTCACGCGCGAAAGTCATTACATCATTATGACTCACAATCGTGAGTCATAGAAACATCAACCAATCATAACATAACGATGATACGCAAGTGCGAGTCATGTGGGAACTATGAGTTAACTGACTACATAGCGTAAAAGATAAACATACCTTATGACTAATAACTATTAGTCATGTGAAATCTGCCTTGCTTAGTCACGATTTGTGACAGTATGAGACAAACCGCACATCTCACCTATCGTCCAACCAAATCCTACGAACATACACGTACATATAAAAGAAGCAGAAAGGAAAGAAGGAAGCAGGAAGGAGAGGAAAACCCTTAGCGACATCTACAAAACCATAAGGTAAACAAAAGAAAGTATGAACCCCTGACAAAGGAAACATACGTCTGATAAGTGACGCATATCAGCCAAAGCTTAGGAAAAGAAAGAATGGTCCTGCTCGACGAAGTGGTGCCCAGGAACGAAGCAATGCGCGGGGGCAGGTTGAGACTACAGGATGGAGAGGACATCAAAGAGGAGTCCTTGGTGGGAGTGCCTCACGGTATTAGCAACGGCCAGGAGGATGGGTGTAACCGAGGTATGTTTTTGTATAGTGACCGAAGGTCGACCGCTCAGAAGGGGTAGCAGTAGGGTGCCAGCTAGGAGAGGACAGGGCAGTAGGATGCTAGCCCTGGAAGGGGCAGTAAGGTGCCCAATGGGGGGGGGTAGTGTAGCTGTAACCGAGCAATGGGACGAAAGCCAGGGAGGTGGATGTAGGCAGGACGAGTCCAAATACTTGAGATGAGGAATAGAGTAACCGTGGCCGATGCTTTTCCGAATGCGAAACGAAGATCAGGCCATGAAGTTACTAACCGAAGTGTTCCCGACAGGAGCATATAGTCGAGAAGGAAAGGTACTTCGCAAAGGGCTTGGAAAGCTCAGCGCCGACCGTGAACAAAGGGAACGGAATGCCGACCGTGTAAAACCTAAGCGAGGTGCAAAGGAAATGCAGGGTAAGGGGGGTGAACCGAACTTCATGAGTGGAGTCAACGACAAACAAGAACAAGAACCCTGTGGAGGGAGGAGGGAGGGCCCCAGAAAGAGAGAGGAGTGGGGATGGCATCGCTCCCCTAGGCTGAAGCCATCAAGGGAGAGGAGAGAAGGGGGTGGAGGAGTGGACGATGATTTCTCTGGGGTTGAGATTTCAATCGCTGGAGGTGTATAGGAGATGGTTTGTGTCTAACTACTGTGACTTTTTTTCTTTTTTTCTTTTTTTCTTTTTAAATCTCGATTATTAATTGATTCTATCAGTGCAAATGCACACCTGTGCTCATCTCACGGTCCTAGGTACAAGGGACTTTCAACCAAGCACGGGCCATGTAGTCTAAAACCTCCAACTACAGTCCATCCCGCCATCCCCAAGCTAAAGCCATCTGACCCTGCCCGACAGAGAAAACCCTGCCCGGTACTATGGGTAAAAACTACAAGGAGATGAGAAAGCGGGCCTGAAAGCCATGAACCAAAAACCCCCACGAAAGCCTAGCCTAAAAGAAAAGCTTCCCCAATGAGGGGAGAAAAGCTCCCGGAGGCATATAGCCCCGCCAGCGGAGGCTCAGGAAGAGCAGCCGAGTTCGAGAGAATGCCGCCCAAAGGAGGAAGGCTCGTGGCAGATGGAGGAAGATCCGGTCGGCTATTGTGGGAAACAAGACCTGGAAAGAAGGTTTAAACATGCGCTCCTAGTCCTAGGACATCAGAAGGGAGCAGAGGTCTGATGGTGGGCTTAGAGCCACGAGCAGTAGGGTGCCAGCGGATCAAAACGTGAGGGAGGAGGAGAGTGGAGGACTAACCGACACGCGAAGTACAAGGAAGCCCGACGGAAGTGGGGTCACGGTGTTTCGAAAAGTCCGACCGTACCAGCATAGCACAAAGGAGATTGTGCAATACCAAAGAGCAGTGCCACAGGGGACAAGTACTCTACCGATCACCCGAGACTAAAGACCGACCGTTGACGAGTGAGGGGATGCTGACCATGGAGGGCTGCCTAAGTGAGCCTGGAGCAGAGGGGGTGAAGGCAGACTCAACCAAACCCCTAGAAACAAACTTGCCAGGCCTAACCATCAGAAGGGAAAGGAAGAGGGGAGGGAGATGGCTTCAATCAGACAGAGGCAATGTGGCGTGTCTGATGAGAGGGGTGCGGGTGGAAGTGACGATGATTTCTCGTGGTGTTGAGATTTCAATCGCCGGAGGTGTAGCGGAGACGAAGGATATCTAACTACTGTGACCTTTTTCATTTTTCTTTTCACTTTTTTCATTTTTTAAATCATATGTTCATTGTTTCTACGGTACAAGAAATGACATGCATCTTTAATCATATGGCCAAAACAAAACGGAAAATCAAACTAACAATCAACAAAAGAAACAATCACAACCAGTTGCCCCAACGAGACCAATAAGTGTCGCAAAGCAGCCTAAGCTAATAAGGAAACATATAAAGCTGGTGTCTAGCCTCGAGGGCAAGGGCCAGGTGGAAAGGTAGAGGAAAAAAAAGGATTCGGAGGGGGTGGGTGAAGAGAAGGGGTGAGCGGTGGCATTCCGGGAGGGAAACCTGTAGCGGTGGTGCGAATGAACTCAGCCAGAGCAATAAGCAAATACTGGTCGGACCACAGAGGGGCCTTAGGGGCCAAGTCAGAGACCACTTGTAGGAGGCAGAATCTCTAAGGGGTGGACAAGGTGCAGGATAGGATGGCATGCCCAAAGGTTTGTCGAGCTTCGAAGCATAGTGGACAGGATATGTCGGCTTCAGGGTTTTCCCATGAGGGGTGAGCCGCAAGGTAACCTTTTCCGGAACGCATGTGATGGATCCTTCCTCTGACGAATTTGCCCAGGCCCTTGAAGGGATGGGGCCGCGTCGAGGGGGGATAGGGGTAGTACGGGGGGGCCGGGGTGGCAGACCTGTCAGAGAGGAGGAGTTGCTTGGCCCGGCGCTTGAGGCGCGCATACGATGGGACCATCCCAGGAATAGGGGGTAGGTAGTCCGTTAGGTGGAGGGATATGGGCAGTAAGGTGACCACGTTGTGGACGAGGGGGACGGCCGAGTTAGCCAAAGTGGGGATGGCGTTGTGTTGGTATCTCGGATTCCTGACCTTGTCCGCAGATGAGCGCCAGTCGAGATTGAAGAAAAGATATGATTGGGAAGTAATCTTCCCACGTGCCACCAGGGGGCCACAGTGGGGCGAAAAGGTGGGGACCGATTTGGAGAGGCGTGCCAAGGCAGGATTTATCTCCGGGGGGGAGCAAATGAGCCTCAGGCCGGCAAGGCAGCGCTGGTGGCGTATAAGAGCACGTAGTGGGGGGAGACAAGCTTCTCTGTGCAAGCATGTTATGTTGGTGGTGGAAAAACAGTTAGTGATCCACCTACAGACCCGATACCAGAAGACGGACATCAGGCCCATGATTGACAGGGGAGGGTTTCAGACAGCAGACCCATATAGGAGAATTGGAGCAAGGAGCGAACCGGCCAGGGAGAGACAAAGGTAGGGTGGAAGGCCCATCCAGGGGGGGAGAGGCGGCGAATCGTGGCCAGGGCAGCATTTGCAAGGGTGTTCCTCCTGGAGAAGTGGCACGTTGGGTCAAAGGAGGGGGTGAAGATGAAGCCCAGCCACTTCAGACAGGATTGTGGACATAAGAGCTCATCTTCCAGCTGCACCAGGAGGGAGCATGGCGGCTCATTGCTCCTGGCAGTCCTCCAGTGGATCAGTTCGGTCTTCGGAACAGAGAACGAGATGTTGATAGGGGAGCCCTTTCACTTGAGCGCCGAGAAGGATTTCTGAAGGAGGCGAACGTTGGTTCTATAGGAGGGCGAGGCCACGGTGACAGCAAAGTCGTCGACGTAGGAGATAATAAGTGCCCTGGGGATTTCCAGGTGGAGCGAGGAGACATATATGACGAACAGAAGAGAGGAGATGGGAGATCCTTGAGGGACCCCGACCGAAACCGGCGCGAAAAGGCGAGGGGACCCTTGGAACTTGAGGCAGCAGGTGCGGTCTCTGAGGAAAGAGCCGACCCACTGGACCAGGTATGGGCTGACCCCTTTCCTGCGGAGGAGAGAGAGGAGTGAGGGAGACTCCACGTTATCAAAGCCCCCTTTCACATTGAGGAAGAGAGTGGAGACTTTGTAGCGGAGGCGGTGGAAGGACTCAACATTATGTTGTAGGACGAGGGCGGCATCAGTGGTGGACCTTCCAGGGAGGGCCCCGCACTGAAGGGGGTGGATGAGGGAGCATATCGTTGATTGGGCTGAAAGGCGGGAAGCCACCACCCTCTCTCAAGAATCTTAGAGAGCGTTCAAAAGAGGACGATTACCCTGAAAGAGGAGGGTGAGTCGTATGAGGGTTTGCCCGGCTTGTCGAGGACAATGCCAAGTGCTTTCTTGAGGGAGGGAGGGTGAAAGCTGTGGGCCAGTAGGGGGTCCAGGAGGAAAGGCAGGAGGGAGGGTTTGAGGTGGTGTACAGACTTCCACAGAGAGTACGGGATGTGGTCGGGGCCAGGGGGGGAGGTGTTCGAGGATTTGGAGAGGGTCCTGGATATCTCTTCAGGGGTGAGGGAGGTATAGTCCTCATAGTGCGCGAGGCGGAGGAGCGGGGGATGTGGGGGTTTGGGGGGAAAAAAGTGGTGGAGGAGCGTCTCTGCTACCTCGGCCGGATTGGAGGCCCCTGGCAAGTCCGGGAACCTTTGCGGTGGGAGACCAAATGCGAACCTCTTGGCCGTCCCGAGTGAGTGTGGAGTGGCCGAGGACCAGAAGTCCGACTCGTGTGTTTTCTTGGCTGAGGCGATGGCCTTAAAATATGTTCTTCTTGAGCTCTTCACATTGCTCCAGTTGAGGGGGGACGGATCCAGGCGGGATATCCTTGCAAACTTGTGATACTCCCTTCTTAGAGACGGTAGGTGAGGGGACCACCATGGCTTCGAGCGGGGGCATGGGCGCTTGCTTGGGGCATGGGAGGTCAGGAGTGAGGTAAGGTGGGCCGAGGAAATGTCGAACCACCTACTCAGGGAGTTGGGCGTAGGTCTCGCTGGGCAGGGTAATGTGATGAAGGTATTCAGAGCCTTCCCTACCACATCTAGGTCAAGGAGGGCCCAGTGTGGAGTAAGGGGGGGTAGCATGATCGAGGGCGGTCTTAGTGTTATCACACACGGAACATGGTCTGAACCAGTGGAGGGGAGGGGGGTCTCCAATGAGGAGACGAGGGGGGAGAAAGCGGTATTCGCGAAGGCCAGGTCCAAAACAGCCGGTCGCGAAATGGTGTCAAAAGGGAACTGAGTATAGACCCCGGGGGTGTTGAGAAGATGGTACGGGACGTCAAAAGCGACGTCAGGGTAGCGTGCAGAAATGGTAAATTCTCTTTCGGATAGGGAGCGGCAGGGATCTGCCAGTGGCTGGTGGAGGTTAAAATCACCTAGAATTAAATGAGGGTAGGAAAGAAAAAAAAAAAGCCGCTCAGGTGGTATGGAGCGGTCGGGAGGACGGTTTGTATGAAGAAGGTATACCGAGATGACCCTGAGGGAGCGGTGGGGGGATCCAAAAAGACCTTCCGGAGAACAAACATCCACTGACAGCATCTCTGAAGAGTCGTGGAAAACAGTTGAGCAGGATAAGTGCTGGTTTAAAGTTTGAGAAACACAAATGGCTACCAGTGGGCGGCCAGGAGGGGGGGGGGCAAAGAACAGGAATCCGGGGAATGTCAGGAGAACCGATCGTCTGGAGGGGTGATCTTGAATAGCAACAAGCAAAGGAGGGTGAGGCAGCATGGTGAAGCTGTGAAAAAGTGAAAGAAAAACATCCCAGCTCCCAAGGCAGTTATGTTGAACGATTGGAAAGGACGGGAAGACAGCACTGCTGTCAGTGTAACAAGTGAAAAAATTGTCAATTATTGGGCAGAGCCCTCGGAGGAGTCGGAGTCTAGGGATTCATCACCGCTCTCTCTTGGGGCGAGATCGGTGCTGGTGCGTTGGGCCCTTTGCCTAGGTGAAGGAGCATTGCGGGGGAGTACAGGGGCACTCGGGGTGTGAGGAGGGGCACCAGGTGCTGGGAGAAGGACTGTCAAAGGGCCAGCCTGGTCTTCAGCGAGATCCATGCTGTCCTGCGCCTGTTGAGATAGCACTTTTGGTGCGTCTGGGGTGGCTTTTGGGCGGGAAGGGCTATCCTTGCTCCGCGCAGAGTGCTCTTCTTGGCAGTTAGGGCAGCATGCCACCGAGGAAGGCCAGCAGGCGAAACAGGTCGGAGATTGCCACCCTTAGGGCAGGAAGGGTTACGGCAGCGATGCTCTGCTTTGGTGTGGGTGAGTGAGTAGAAGGGACAGATGCACAGCGAGCTGGGACAGCGGTTGGAGATGTGGCCGAACTTCCAGCACTTCTTGCACTGGGAGTTTTAGAGGAGGAAAACATTTGTTCCACGCTCCGATTTTGGGAGAAGAGGTTGATGGAGGGGAGGATGGCGTAAGCGTCCGGCAGGGCCACTGTAACAACCACGGAGGTGGCCCTCTTCTGTTCACGAGATTCCGGGTCCGGGTTAAGGTAACGTGCTAAGAGAATGGAGACTCCCCTGGCATTGTGGATGGACTGATGAAGAGAGGGGATGAGTTGGTCATCGTCTGAGGGGAGAAAGTCGAGAGGGATGGAGTGAATCAAAAGTTGTGTTTCGTTCGGAGTGGGCTCAAAAAGATCCCAAGGGGAGTTGCCCACCGGAAAGGCCTTGTTCAACCTCTTAGTAAGGGAAGCGAAGTAGGTGGTGTAAGCGGAGGCGGGGGTGTGAAGGTCGGTGCCGAGCAATGACACTGAGCCTTTGTCGTTGACCGTGCAAGTAAAGGAAAGGGGAAGGGAGCAGTTGGCCGGTCTGAGGACAGAGGCAGCGATTTCAGGAAAGTGGGCTGCGATTTTGAGCGCTTCTGGGTGGGGTTCGAAGGTGGTTCTGGAGGCGAAGAATCTGCGGACAGCTTGGGGGAGAGGAGGGGGAGGCTTCATAAAAACCTCTCCCAACGCAACAGCAACGGAGGAAGCCGAGACAGGACCCCTCACCTGACGACCCTTCTTTCCTGTAGCAGGGGGTGTGGCAGCTTGGGCGTAGGTGGGGGTGGCCTTGGAGGTCATTGTGGTAGGGGGATGCCAGTCGGGTCCCGATGGCTGGGGGTCCGAGAGGGGCCGGGGGGGTATTTCCCTTTTGCGAATTCCTCCGCATCCCAGGTGTGGGGGTATTTTTTCGCGAACGCCTCTGGGTTGCCATATAGTGTGGGAGGGGAAGTTGACAGGTGGTATCTGGGGAGATCTGGGTCAGCTGAGGGGGAGGGCCAGGCCGTGTTAGGTGGTGGTGGGGGTGGAGCCGGAGGAGCTCTTTCTTTCCCTTTCTCTTGGCGAGCGGGGTCGGTGTTATTGGAAGGGGTGGGACGAGACCCACTAGCGGAGTGTGTGGCCTGTGGTGGGCCATAAGGGCGTTGGGGGGGAAAAGAGGCCTGAGTGGCTGACGGAAGACCGGAGGCAATGTCGCGGAGGGATGCCTGGAGAGGGGCAAGGTTTGGGGGTTGTGGGGAGAGGTCCAGGTTAGCAACCTGAGAGGACAGGTCGTGGATCTCAGTCGAGAGGTTCGCAAGAGCAGTTGCGATGTGGACGCTTGATTGAAGCAAGGTGCAAGGTAGAGGGAGGAGCATTTGTTCTCCGATGGAGAGGGTGGAAATGTTGGCTGGGGTAATGGGGGGAAAGCTTGCGGCAGGGAGCCCTAGGTCAGCAGCAGTCTGGTGGAAAATCGAGACCAGATGGTCGAGATTTGCAGTGGTCGGGAGGGGAGAGAGAGGGGCTGGAGTAGCATTTCTCGAGGGGCCGCCCTGGTGGGAGGCCATGTCTGAAAGTGAGGGTAGGGACGCGAGGCCCAACAATGAGGACGAAAAGTAAGGGAGGGGAGATTGTGCGCAGAACGACGTGGTGTTGAGAAATGTAGGTGGGGGGAAAGAGGGGAGCGGAAGCGTGCTAACTACTGTGACCTTTTTTTTTTTTCCTTTTTCTTTTTCTTTTTTTATATCATGTATTCATTGTTAAAGTACAAGAACTCCCATCCTCCGTCTCCTCTACACACCCAGCAATTGAAATCTCAACACTACGAGATTATCACCACTTTTCTTTTCTCCACCCCCCGCTATTAGTTCGCTCTAGGGGGTGGAGTCAGACCTCCTCTACACTCCCCATCCCTTAGGTTTATCCCTTTGGGCTTTCTTCACTCTGGGTTGATGGATTTCGTCTTCTTTTGATGATGTTTCCTCTCCCTACCCCGCTTTTGCTCTACCTCGCTTAGAGCATTTGCAAGGTCGGCAACC
>Ga0307509_10005669_pt1 | contig 17234 bp, 23 predicted proteins | sample 10_EM_MG_FD_202245 | JGI IMG/M metagenome (GOLD analysis project Ga0307509, IMG submission 202245) | Populus trichocarpa ectomycorrhiza microbial communities from riparian zone in the Pacific Northwest, United States - 10_EM | ecosystem: Host-associated > Plants > Roots > Unclassified | place... | reverse complement strand
TTATTAGACACAGATTTTATGGCCCTGGGGCCCGACAATAACGCTTGGAATGTTGTGCGTACCTTTTCCCAGTTCTCCGCTTTGGGATCTGTAAGTGTCAACTTCAGACTCGCTCTGAGTTTGACAAAATCCTTTTGGACCATGCGGAGATCACCGGGACTCAAGTGTTTCAGTCTACCAAGGTTCTGTCACTTGACTTTTCAGGTGAACGCCCAGTTTCAGCCCAGTGGACCCACGGACCATCTTCACATAGCGGAGCGATCACATTCGACTATCTTATTGACGCCAGCGGGCGAGCCGGACTGATGTCGAATCGTTACCTAAAAAATCGACGATTTAATGCCAGCTTGAAGAACGTAGCAATGTGGGCTTACTGGCGAAACACGGATGTCTATGCTCGCGGCGCGGCAGCAGAAGGTGCCCCTTATTTTGAGGCCCTTTCAGGTATGGTAGTATTTGACCCCATAATGCAAGTGCACTAAACCTCAGCATAGACGAATCCGGATGGGCTTGGTTCATACCCCTCCATGATGGTCTCACCTCGGTTGGTGTCGTGCGCGATCAAACAGCATTTAATCAGGCGGTGCGGTTGCACAGCTTGACCCGTCGTGATTCCCAGTCATTTACCTCCTCACCGACTACACCGTTGACGGGATTTTGGGACGCAAGCCCAACCTTTTCCTCAGCAGAGTCCTCATTTCACCGTGACACATCTACCAACCCACCATCGTGGGGAACTCCTCCATCTTCCCTCTCTCCCTCTAGTCTCCCGTTCTCCCCCGGCGGTTCATGGTCTGCACTTGCGGGAGCTGAGCAACGGTACCTCAAAGCTCTAGATCTCACTCCCGGCGTCAAAAGACTACTAGGTTCCGAAGGTGTCATGCTCCGGGCTGAACCAGAGTCGGACACTGTCCGCACGGCGAGCGACTACAGCTACTCCGCATCGTCCTACGCCGGTGAAAATTTCCGCATAGTGGGAGATGCCGCTGGTGCATTTTTCTTATCATAGTGTAAAGGTTTTAAACTCTAATCCTAAAAATTTCTAGCCTTCATCGATCCATTCTTCTCGTCTGGTGTACACCTCGCCATGACTGGCGGCCTCTCTGCTGCAGCATCGATTGCGGCTTCAATTCGAGAGGATTGTTCCGAATCTGATGCGGCGGAGTGGCACACGCAGCGCATTGGCGTTTCGTATACCCGGTAAGCGCAGCCTTGGTTGCTTCCTGTTGTACTTATTGTGAGCCCTGCGCCCAGATTCCTCATAGTCGTCCTCAGCGCATATAAACAAATGCGCGCACAATCAAAGGATGTACTCTGTGACGTTGGCGAGGACAACTTTGATAAAGCGTTTTATTTCCTACGGCCTGGTATAGACCATATCGTTATACATTTTTCGCCCACTCATAGCGTTTATTTACGTTAGTTATACAAGGCAACGCGGACCTTGGTCCCCGGCTCTCTGAGGTTGAGGTACAGAACGCATTGGACTTCTGTGCAGGTCTGTTCGTCCCTATCAACCCAGACGTAGCCAATGCACTACGAAAGCATCTCGAAGACGTCGGCGGGGACCCATTGCCACCTCCCGGTCTGGAAGAAACTGACACAAAGGACATTGATAAGCAGACAAAGCAAGATATAGCAGCCGTTCCCCGTACGGGAAGGAAGCGCAGTGGGACCATTGACGTGGTCCGTAGGTGGTTCGGAAAAGTTGGTGGAATTCCAGAAGAGGTTGAGCCCGACCCTGTTACTCGTTGCCCTCCCACAACTCCAACCGCATCCGGAAAGCCATCCTTGTTATCTCGACGAAGGGGTACAGTTTCTAGTACGATTCCTCCGCTCCTAGCAACAGGAAAAGGTGGGTTTAATACGAACGCCGCCGCACTAATGGACCCCAATGGCCCGCTTCTACCCCCTCTGGAGATTCAAAACGTTGCTAGGCACCCGTCCTTACTTCCACCCCTTGAAATTGGTTCTGCGGCGGAGGCAGAAGCCGAAATGCAGCGTATTCTCGAGAGGATAAACGCGCGTCGTGTAATTCATCGAGAGCACAATGGCTTGCACTCTCTGGAGGAGGAATCACTTGGTGCGGGATATCGAATGAGATTACAACGCGGGAGGCTGGGGCTCGAGCTCGAGAACGTTGAAACTCTGGATCAGGCGTCATAGCTCTAGATCTTTCATTTTGTAGGGTTCTTTCCATCATCACTCGGTCTCCGTTTTAGGATTTAACATGGGGGTATTCATGTCCATGCGCTACATTGTCAATATATTAATCGTGCCTGTTCTAAATCGACTATATCATCATGCCACCGCCGTACCTACAAAAGTAACACAGCGCCAGCAAAGGCAACACCCTACGATATATCCAACTTGAGAAGCGCAAAGAGCAACACCGCAGCGTTGCACACAGGACAGCGCGCGTTCTCACGCACTTCCTCTATGATGCACGCATTGCAAAACAGGTGACCACATGCCGTCGCCGTCGTCTCAAGACAAGGATCTACCCCGCATATGCGGCAGTAGAAAGGTGACCTAGCAGCTGCCAACGTAGCCACGGCCCTCTGTGCTCGAGCGACGGACGGGGAGATGCCTGGGCCCGGTAAGAACCGGTGATCGGCGGTGAGTGGCAAGGAGACTCCGCTATGGGCACGGAGGCCGAAGGCCTGAGCGTCGGCAGGGGACACGCTGGGCATGCTCGGGGTACGCGGGGAAGGTGTTGGGGTATCGAAATCGACGACGGATTGCAGGGGCGAGCCATTTAGCAGCTGAAAGTTGGCGAGGTCGCCCGAAGGCGTCTCGGCGACGGACACCTTGGACCGAACCGAAGACGGCTGCTGCTGTGGCTCCAGTTGATGCGAGGTCAACTGCGATTGGGACTGCGACTGTATTTGGGATTGCGATTGCGACCGTGAGTGTACGGCGACCCTGCGGGCGGGGGTCACGGGTCCTACGGCTCGTGGAAGGATCGGAAGTGGGGGAGACGGTGATGGCGATGCTGATAATGAGACGAGAGGGTGCGGGTGACCTACTAGGGACGCGTGGGATACCACTGAATGTGAGCCGAGGACGGTTGCAGAGGCGAAAGTAGGGAAGGTGGCGTTTGAGAGTTGGGATGAAGGGAGCGGCAGATCTGAGGGCTGGGGGTATCGCGTTGGCAGGCCATTATTATTATTGACGGTTTGCGGGTGGAAAATGCCGGAAGAGCTGGCGCTGAGGCTGGGTGGCGACGGGGTAAAGGTGGGAGAATGGCACAGCTCAGATGCTATGTCCGAGATACTTGTGCTCAAGCTGGTGTTGGCGCGGCTCGGGGGCTCGGGATTGCCTGCTGCCGCAGCGCGCTCTGCACCGACTACAGCAGAGGTGGCGCCCCAAGGAGGATGGACGTAAGGTTTACTATTCATCGTGGGGCTGGGCGAGTACCGAGTCACCAATGTTGTTTCCTGTGGGCGATATTGCAGCACTGTTGTAGCACATAAAGAGGAAAAGAAGAAAAGGACGCGTACGGTCACAGAATCCCTCGAGTTTTGGGTTTGTAGGTGTGTTTCGGTGAAATGCTGTGAGATTATGATGGGCTTAGCGGTGTGGCTGGTCATTTACCGGACACAACAGAACAATGTACCTCGACTAGCGCAGATGTGTCCTTGAACTGTGCGCTGCAGAATTCGCACCGACGATGGCTCGTCGGGTCGCCCGCATGAGCCTTCAAGGCCTCTGTGGAAGTGAACTGCTCCGCGCAAACCTTACACTGTAGTTCCGAGTGTAGTTCTGAATTGTGCTATTTTATCAATGAAATGATCATCGTAAGCTCAGTGATCCTCAACATATTGCTGAGAGCACACGCCATACCTCGGTAAATTCCTGCTCGGTCGGAAAACCGACGTTGCACGTATCGCACGCAGGATGGTTTCGCGAGCTGAGATAGTGCACCTCCAGCTCGCTCTCGTCCATCAGTGCGCCGCAACAGCGCACTTTAGGATGGGAATTGGCAATGTGCTGCTCCGCGGGGGGTTTTGTAAGGAGACCCATAAGATAATAGGTAGTGGCAGGTCGGCCCTCACCACAGCGAGGGCGCTCGTGTCTGCGGCTCCTGCATCGCAAAGGGGGCAGTTCGGATGAGCAGACGAGGCGCGCCAGTGTTGGTCGATGGCAGATTGCGACTTGTATTTTCGGTTGCAGGGTTGACACATGACAACATGTTTCGCCTCTACGTGCTACAGTACGGGGCATTCGGATTGAGCCCGGTGTGGACAACTGCAAAGAATGAATCGCGTACTTGGTCCAGAGCCGCGGTGTCCTTGAAAACTCTGAGGCATGTTGTACACAGCGGATGCAGATTCCTTGTCTGTCGGGCATGCTCCAGGAGTGTATCAGCACTCGAGAACGATCGGTTCCAGGTAGGTAGTGGACAGCGCGAGGCCGGACAGACGAGAGTGGACGACTCGCCATTATTTCGGGCCGATACTGACGCCATGGACAGTTTGTGAAACAGAAACCAAAAAAACAAGCGTGGTCGCCATGTTCACGTTGATGTTCAGGAACAAACGTGTGAGCAATCTTATCATATTCAGTTTAGTCTTGGAATTCAAGGCCGCCTGGCGAAATGGCATCGCGTCTGACTACGAATCAGGAGATTGCAGGTTCGACCCCTGCGGTGGTCATTATATTTTTGATTTTTTTAATCCCTTTCTTTAAATTTTTTTTATTGATATCTTTTCACTGTAATTTAACTTGGCTTTTTTACTCTGTCAGGCTAGCCTGCATGAGCATAACCTCTTCCTCCTCGTCTCCTTCATCTGCAATATCCTTGAAACTTTGTTGGATGGCAGGGAAGTATACAGCCATCTTCCAAAGGTCGCCTACACGTATGCATGCGTGATCCATTGCCAATGCTATTGTAGGTTGGTGGTCGGTGCCATCGTCCTTGGGTGAGGAAGCAAAGTATCGCGGCATAGTTGGGTAACGTGAGGAAAAGTGAGTCAGAAGAACGTTCTGAGCCCGCATCCTGCAACAGTTGGTTAGCAAAGCATTGTCTGAGTGGCAGCATGCTTGCCGTTTCGCCACATCAATCGCTTGACTGATTGTGCTGTGTGCCTTCGCGCGGGCCATTTCTTCCTGGTCGTCACCCATGGTAGCTTCATGGATTAGCAAAGTTGCGCCTGCGCCAACTTGCGCCAAGGTGTCTGACGGCATAGTATCTCCCGAATATCTGCACCAGCTATGAACAACGAATACCAAGATATGCTGCGGTGATCACTTACACAAGCCGCCAGCCGTCTTGATGTGTCACAATAAGACCGAGAGCTTTCGTGCGATGAAGGACGTTGACCGTATTTAATGTGCGGAGTCCTAACGCTTGGCACAGCATGTGAGCAGCCTTGCGCGAACTATCCAGGACCGGGCTCGGGTTCAAATAAAGTAAACACGTATTGAAAATGAAGGCTTACTGGTCAAGACCCTTCCATCCGGTCTCTCCAGTTTGATATTTTGCTCTGGCATTCAACACATCACTTAGAATGGGTATGACGCCGTTCTGCGTGTCCGTCGAATCGGATAAACCAAGGTCTTCCAAGTGGGCGAGCTCGCGCAGGTACAAGTGGATCGGTAAAATTGTGACAAGGTAAAGCGGCTCTGGGGGTGGTGGATCGAGCTGTTCTCATACTCGTCAGATACTGACCACGCTGTTAGAGTAAAACACAACGAAGTAACCTTCTTTCGCATTGCCAGTATCTTGGCAAGTCCTACATGGTGGTCTGCATGGGCATGGCTAATGAATATACACTTCAACCTGCGCAATGCCTGCCAAACATTCGAGGGTCGCGCTGGGTCTGTTCCGAAGTATCTTGCCATCTGTCCCCACGTTCCTTCGCCAGCGTCGAGTAAGAGGTCGCCCCAATCCGGGATTTGAATTAATTGACCAGAAACTGTCTGAAGATCAATGGCCGAAGACAACGTAAGTCAGAACAATCACCGTTGCGGTACCGGCTGCTGATAGCACTGTTAGTCCCGAGCGGGACCACCACGAGCTCATCCCCGGCGTTAGGTACACTATCGCCCAGCTTTGCTAGGTGACTCCCTACAATACCCTTCGCTTCCGTGAACTTCGCATTAGTCGTCAGTGAAAGCTCCGGGAGCACCTCCGCTGCCATCGCGGGGTGAAACTTGTCCTTTTCTTCCGACACAGGATCAACTATAACACGTCTTGGCGGACGAATATCGACATGGTTGTTGTGTTGCATAAATGAAGTCTGAGGCGGGAGCTGGGTGACCACTGACACAGTGAACGTGAGTCACCGAGAAATTTGAACGAGTGTCGCGAGCGCAACGTACAGGAAAGGTCCTTTCGGGGAGCAGTGTTATAATGAGGGAGTGGGAACATTTCTGGGTCTAACTGGCTAAGCCTGAGCTGGCTGTGCCCTGCACTTGTGAATGTCAGTGGGTCCGAATTATGATCAGGGGAGCTGATAATGTGTTGCGTGTCATCCGAAAACCCATTCATGAAGGATTTGTATCGCCCATCTTCCAATACGTCAGGACCAAGGAGATGGTAAACAACATGAACGACGTAGTCCTTCCGATTTGCAGGCTTTTTCACCCTAAAAGGTGAATAGGCAGGGGAGGCGAAGGCGGACACCAAAGACTCGATATGATCGGGTGTTGGTACGTCCAGGATTATAACGACCTTGCTCACCAACTTAGCACACGGAGCGCAGCGTTGAATTGGGAAGCCTAACCTTCGTTGTCTCGTGTTCGCCTACGCAATCCTCCGGGCCCACTGTCCTTTGTACCTTCCCTCCGACGCCATCGTCCACAGTAAACGTGACGGTTTCCCCTCGGGCCACCCTTCCTCTCAACGGTCCGTAGAGCCCAAGCTCGTCTGCACGCTTGACGTCAAATTTTCCACGAACGTGAGGACCAACCACGATATACGCGGTGGAACCATGTCGGAGAGGCGGAGTGAAAGCGGGCAACAGCTTCAATGAGCCTGCAGGGTTCATCCCCTTGGGGCCCCGCTGCAGAGGTTTTTCTTGGTTCGTCCCTGCGTCCTCAGCCCAGTGAGAGGCTTGGGGCAGAGACGTAGGTCGACTTTCGACTTGAGCGGGCTGTGCTTCCGGGGCTTCCCTATCACCCGCATTCTGCCTACGTTTGCCCTTCTTACCCGTAGGCTTGGGGGGTAACTGGGGCTTTGATGGTGGTCCCTCCCAGGTGAACATGTGCTCGACGATAAGCCGGCGCCAGGCTTCGGCCTCGTCTCCTTCTAGAGTCGTTGGGTCGAATTTGGGTTGACCCAAAAAGCGGTCGAGAATCGGAGGGGTCGTCGTTGGAGTGGAAAGCCCATATCTAGTTGGGGCTGTCGGATCAAGAATCGTGCGCTTCGACGGCAGCTCTGGAGAATGCTCGCGTTTCCGCTTCAAAACGTTCTCCGACACATCTGGCAGTACTTCGGGCTCAGTGGATGGCCCATCTCCGGAATGGAGTGTAGGCGCGATGGGAATAGAGAAAACAGTAATGTTATCATCTCTAAAGACGGGGATAGCTTCAACCTGGGGTTTAGTCGTGAAGTTTGGTATCTCCGTAACTTTGAGACCTAAAGTGTTCCTGGCCACAAAACATTAAATTGAGTACGGGGTGGATGGAAAAACACGCCCCACGAACCTATATACGTACAAACGCATGGAAGCGAGAAAGTGAAGAAGACCACTTGGGCCAACAACCTGCATCGCCCGGGGGCAGCTATCAGCCACAGACATGAGAACTCCTAAACCAAGAACAGCGGTGAGACGACCATCGTGGCCACGCGGGCGCACAACAGAAGATAAAGAAATTCAGCGACGCACCTGATACGCCGCTCGACCTCTGCGTCCCAAGCTGCGTCAAGAACAATGCCTTGACTTTTTTCCAACCCCTCTTACTCTGCAATATCGCCCGCGTGGTGTTCTCCCCCGCATTAAATATGTACTTTGCTGAATCGAAGGTGATCACGATGGATGGCTCCGTGTCGGAAGAAAGGGCCGTATAAACGGAGGTTGACCAGTTCGTCATGGTGTTGGTGGTGCGCACGTTGGGAGCTGGGACATGCAACGACCGCTTCGAGGGGTGAGGAATTAACGGATTGAAATAGCGACTATGCAAGCATAGCGCACGTAATTTTGTGAATAATGAAATTTCTAGAGGTCTTCTAAGCGGGGCCAAGCCAGGCTATAGTGGTGGAAGCTGCAGTGTAGTCACCACCGCGAGTTCACGAACTAGACGAGATGATGAGGTATGACGGAGGAGCGCGCTAATGCAATACCGTAACTTCCTCATACAGTACGCGTGAGTCGGGTACACGCGCCGCGCCGACAACACAAACGCATCTTTCAGACATGGACTTTGAACTCGGCCGATTTGTGTTCGAGCGAGTATTGAACGAGGGTGAGCCCAGCGCCCAGCGTGTAAATCGCCTGAATCGAGCTGCATTCTGTGCACCCTCGACATACATCTAGACCCGGCCACCCACAGCGTCGCCTTGCTGGGTTCCCTCAGGCCCTCATCTGAATCCCCCGATACTTCAGATGGCCGAGCGAAAATGGCTATAGTCCGCATCGAAAGGACAGCACTGCCCTCCTTCTCCGACGGCCTTATAGCGACGGCCAAGCTCGTCGAGAGTACCGACATCGTCAGCTCTTCCCTCACATCCCCCCAGGACTCGCACCCTATGTCTGACGTTCTTTCTTCTTCCAGTATGCGTGGATGCTGGGCTGGCTGAGCCATTCCGAGGACAGACCAGACGTCAAGATCAATGTCATCTGCCCGGCCACCGAGGTGCACATTCGCAAGGTCAATAACACCTCGTCTCATCCGGACCAACGTCGTGAACCCCCCTAGTACAGTACTCCAAGCAACAAATCCACATCGTACGCGAAACGCCCGCGTTGTACCAACGCATCGTAAAACCGTACGTAGACGCGTTCCCACCGTCGCGCACCCAATGGTTTGTCTCACTCGCTCGCTCGCCCGCTTGCGTCCCGTCTCTATCAAACACTCACCGGCTCAAGCGCCTTTCTACAGGGTAGACGAGATCATCTCGGGTCGGTCGGAAGCTGAGAAGATACTTTTCCGCTCGCCACCGTCAGTGGACCCGTTCGGTTTCCTCATCCTGCCAGACATGAAGTGGGATCTGACCACCGTCGGGTCACTGTACCTCGTCGCCTTGATGCTCCGACCCGACATCAAGAGCCTGAGAGACCTCAATCGCTCGCACATCCCCCTCTTGCATTCTATCAGGCGCGAAGCGATCGATATCATCAAGAGCCAGTGGGGCTTGCAGGCGACCGAGCTCCGTCTCTTCGTCCATTATCAGCCAAGTTATTGTAAGCGTTGCGTCTCCCTCTCCTCACCCGCACTGAAAGCGCGCGCATGCCACCCACAGATCACTTTCACGTACACATCGTGAATGCGAATCATTTGGGACTGATGGGAATGACCGTTGGTCAGGCGCATATGCTCGACGACATCATTTCGTTGGTACGCGCATTTTTACCTTCGGGGCTTTCGCTTTCCGTTCATACCCTGTTTCGTTGATAGCTAGAGCTCGACGAGCCCACGGGACCCTCCATTTTCCAGCGTATGACCATCTCATATAGTCTCGGAGAGCAACATGGATTGTTTTCAAGCATGAATGCCGCCCAATCGGAACTGCAGGAGGGCTTAGATGACTCTTAGGACCCCATCACCTACAGGCGCAGAAAGAGCTATAGTATTACAGAACTCCATGTACGAAGTCTATGACAAGAAAGGCAGATGGGATAAATCAGTCAAAAGCTGAGAGATATCATATCTCCATTAGATCCTCCAAAAACCTGATGATATCTTGCGCCACGTCCTGCGTCGCGCCATCTCTCACCTGGACCTGAGCGGCTACTTCGTCTGAATCATCATTTGCATCGCCTGTATCAAATCTTTCACCACGGGTAACCCGTGCAATAAACTCTGTGTATAACCCCACGAACTCCTTGGCATGGCATATCAGACCCTTGAGGCCAGCGCCCGGCAACGCGTCCAGTATTATCTCTTGGTTGGCAGAGGAACCACGCATGAGCAGGCCGAACAGCACTGCGAGGTGCCCACGTATGATGTACGTGCCAGGATCCTCGTCGTCCGTTCGTAGATGCTGTTCATAGACGGAAGCAAGGCACTGTAGGACATTGACGGTGTTGGGACAGTTGCACCCGTATACGCACTGACGGAGGGCCGGACATGAAGGATCGAGTTCTGAAAAAAAGGAATTAAGTGTGCAAAGACGGACAAGAGGGAGCAGGACGCACTTGTCTCGCGACATAGATCTTTGGATTCCTCATTTACTTGGACTAGATTCGTCAAAAGTCCCAATGCGAGGCATAACCTGTCAAACACCTGTGCATCCCGTTCGCCTGCTTCGTCCTGCGATGCATGCAGGGATGTCGCAATGAGGGACGAAATGACGGGAATCATGAGCCTCTGATGGAGCAGAAGTTCGCACCAGGTCGGATTTTCGTGCGATATATTGATCAGTACGCGAAGCGCAGACTCGACACAGCGGTTGGCTTAAACGAGACAAGATGAGCAAAGAAAAGGATATATGTGTCCGAAGCTATTACCTGTCTGGACAATGTCCTCGAACTCACTGTTCCTAAGAATGATGTTGCACACGGCACAGAGGGTCGAGAGCATCTCTGCTAGATCTTCCTGTCCATCTCCGTTGATGACATCGTGATAGAGTTGCAGTTGCTCCTCTGCCGTCGCCCACCGGCCCAGGAGAAAGGAGTCTAAGATCTCCAGACAATTGGCGACATGATCGAGTTGCGGAACGCCAAACGGGTGTGTACATTCAGAAGGGTCAGGAAAAAGTGGAAGTCCGGACGCATATCCTGAAAGCCGCTGGAGAAGTGGGGATAGGCAAGCCTGGAGAGTCGAATATAGAACTGCCAAGTAGCTTGGTTGGTGGACAGATGGTGGGAGCGAGGCGAGAGCCTGGGAAAGAAGTCGGCGAAGCGAAGGTTGTTCCTCATCCGAAAGGAGCCCGGACTTGTTTACGATGACAGATCGCAGGGTAGTCAGCTGAAGGGGGAGTTAAAATGGGAGAAAGTGGGGCATTGTAGAAGAAGGCAGCTCACGGTAAGTTTTTCGGCCTTCCCAATCCCAACTTTCTTCAATTCCCCCTCGTTTGCACCGCCTCCAAGAAGTTCTAACGAATCTGCCCCGTTCAGCGTCGCTAGAATGTCCCACAGGACCGGAACAAAATCCGCCTTTTGTGTCAGCTCAGTTATTTCACGAGGGGACTGTGACACGAGTGCTGCGAACAGCACGAGGATAGCGTCCAGGACTTTATCACCCTCCCCGGCGCCAGAGCCTCGCAACGCGTCCCATGCCCGACTGCGGAAATCGGTTGCCTTCGCACGACGCGCAAAATCCGTATCACAGAGTTTCTCGACCAGTTCTAACGCACTGCATGTAGTGATTTTAGGTTAGCAATGGCAGTTTGGAGTTGCAAGAACATGGGCTCACCTGCCTCTCCGTACTCGAACGCTGACATCTCGACCCATGCCTTCGAATAGGTACCCGACTTCATCCATAAACCGCCGACTTTCGCCTTTGCTCCTGAGTTCCGTGACACTCTTCAAATCATTCATCATGTTTGGGGGAAGCACAGGTTTGACGCGGTCTTTCGCCTTTCCTTTTCCCTTCCGGCCATGTTCGGGCTCTGGTGATGAACGCAAGGAGGCTGCGGGATTAAGGTCATCCTCTGTTTTATCAACCCCCCACCGCAAACGCAAGTCCTTGTAAGATTCGCGAACTTCGAAGCCTAGGTCATCCGCATCAACCCCGCTGTCGGGGTTACTGTCCGTCGGTAGTTCGACTAAGAAGGAACGCGAGCGCCCAGCGTAAGTACGAAGACTAGCTTGTTGAAGAGATGCTGTAGATGGTCCAGGGACCGACGACGATTGGGACTGTTCTTCGGGGACGGTCAATGTGGGGAAGCCAGAAACTGTCGAGTCAACGGCACAGCTTGGCTGCAGTGATGGTTGAAAACCAACGGACGCGCTGGACGCCCTTGATGCTAGCGAGTCAAAGCTCGGGTCGACTGCAGTGTCGTCGTCTATCAATGGCTCTGTCCGAGTTCGACCAAGCATGCGCTTCGCAACGGGCTGACTGGGCCTCGACTGAAGAGAACGGGAATTGTTCCGTCGTGTTTTTTTGGGCGAAAAGTCAAACAATTCTGACAAAGGATCAACCGAGTGGTTCGACTTGGTCGGTGTTGATGCGTTGTCCATTGGGTGCGTGGACGTTCGCTTTAATGGAGTAGCGGAGAGAGGTGTGAGGGGAGATGGTGCCGGGAGGGACGTCGAGGACTTGACAGGTGTCTTATGGGTATGGTTCGCCGGAGGTCTAGATGGCGGAGGACTGCTTGCAGGAACCAGTGGGGTGGATGGGCGAGTGGGCACCCTGGATTGTTCCTCTGAGCAAGGATGAGCCTAGAACACGATGCAACGCCGAAAGGCACTAACGGGTAGGACTGCTCATCGGATGGGCAGATGTGCTGCTTGCCCTCTTGGGCCCGCCTCGTGGACTACGTTTGTGTTGCGGGTATTCCGAGGACAATGCAGTGGAACTGTCATCGACTAGCGAAGAGAATTTGAGAGAACGAACACGAAAGAGAACGTCACGACCATACGGGCATTAGATTTGGCAGCTTTTTCATCTACGTGTGAGCGCGAGGAGAAGCAAAGGATGTGACGAGTGTCCATACCTTCTGGAAAACGTTTGTGCTGTTTAGTGGTATCTGAGGACGAGGTTGGTTTGGTTGCCTCGAGTCGAACCTTTGATCGCCTTTGTGAATAATCTGAATCGTCATCTGAAGGATTGTGAGCGCGTTGTCTCCTCTTTGAAGCCTTTCTGCTGTACGTGGTCAACGCTGTGGGTGGTGGTCCTCCGTTCATCTGTTATTGCGAGTCACGTTACACGACGCGTCTTGTCACACCTCTTGAACACACCCAACCCAACTCGGAAGCGACTCATCCATGGAGGCCTTCAACTCTCGTCTCGAATCTTTCGCAAAGGCCAGGCGCGTAAAACAATCGAATACGAAGCGTACCGTCTCCCTCAAGTGGCCTCACCCTACTCACTTCCTCGCAACACCGGATACCCTCACCGAAGCTGGCTTCTTCTTCAACCCATCTTGGGACGCTCAAGACAACGTCGAATGCTTTTTCTGTGGTAAATGTCTCGATGGCTGGGAAGAGCAAGACGACCCGTTCGCGATACACTGGGACAAGTGTCGAGACAGCTGTGCGTGGGCTGTCGTTCGTTGTGGGCTAAGCGAGGATGTAGATCGCAAGGGCAAGTGCGTATCCCCCTTTCCATGTTGCCTCGGTGCACGGTCTGACCGCTGTCTCATAGCTTTACCTTCAAAGATTCAAGCCGACACCCAGACGGAAAGTCAATGGAGAAGGCTCGGTTGGCGACCTTCAGGCTCGATGATTCCTGGCCGCATGATCGAGTCAAAGGCCACGGTGCCAATTCGGCCAAGGCATGTTCCGCCTCAAATTTGCTTATAGTGATTTCATTGTTTTCGTAGATGGCCAAGGCCGGATTTGCATTCACCCCACAAACGACTGGCGACGATACAGGGACGTGTCTCTACTGTCGTGTTTCTCTCAGCGGTTGGGATGAAGGTGATAACCCTTTGTGAGCCATCCAGCTGTCGGCCCAACCAATGCGACACTGATTATAATTAGGGACGAGCACCACAAGCGAGTCAAAAAATCCAACCTCTCTTGCCCCTTCTTCCCAGACGCTCCGGCCCCGAAGTCAAGATCTAGAACAACCTCTTTACGCTCAACGACCCGACCCAAATCGCGCGCGGGCTCGCGACAACCTCATCCCGCCGCTTCCGAAGCTTCCGCGTCGCGTTCTGATGATGATTCCCAACCCGCACCCACCCCTGCACCACCCCGCCCGGCGAAGCGCAGTCGCACGATATCGACGGTATCATCTACCAAAGAAAAAGATGCATCTGATGCCCTTCGGCGCTCGACGCGTTCATCTCGTGCAAAGCCACCTTTGGAGGTTGAAGAAGATGTCAGCGGTACCGAGCTTCGCAGGTCGGCACTCGGTAAGAGCCGTGGCAAGTCCTCAGGAAAAGGAAAGGGAAAGGGTCCCATCGAAGTGATTGAGGAGGCCGATGAAGATGACATCCCTCGCGCTGCACCACCAACAAAACAGCGTGTCAAGGGAAAGGAAAACGTTGCTCATGATGCCAAAGTGCCGAGGCCCACGCGGAACACGAAGGCTCACTCTCCCAACGATACGGAGGAGACCCACCAACCAAAACGTCGTGTGCTAAAAAAGGCTACCCCCGAAGAGCCAGAGGAGAGTACCCCGGACGTAGAAAGTGAAAGCGATGCGCGACCTACACGGAAAAGACAAAACCGGGTGATCGAGAGCATTTCCTCCAGGGAGGAGTCCGCAGAGGAGATCAAACCAAAAAAAGTCCAGGCGCCAGCGAAGAAAGCCAAGGGAAAAGCACCAGTCGATGTCGAGGCAGACGACAACCGGATAGATGATACAGGAGGTCCATTGCGCCCGGCGAGGGCGCCCCCAAAGCCGCCTGCTAAGCATCGAGCCAAACCAAAGATTATCGAGGACAGCAGCGAGGGATCGGATGACGAGCCGGAGGAGACCGAACAGACAGCAAAATCCCTTCCCCTTCCCTCACTCGATCTCGGTAAGGATAAGGTTCAATCAAGACTGGTTGTTCCATTGGAGAGCCCCGAAGGAGTAGGTTCGCAGTCAAGCGAGGAAGAGGTGGCCATTCCATATCCCGCTCCTGTCAAAAACTTGGGGAAAGGGAAAGTCCATAAACTCGCCAGTGTCACAGTATCACACCACGAGCATGGCATATCTCGGACAACTTCTAACCCAAACAACTCTCTGGAGCCATTAATATCGGAGGGGAAAGCTACTACGCCCAATACAGCGTCTGGTCCACCCCAGGACATCCAAGATGATGTCATGGACATTGATTCCGATGTCATTCCGAGCCCTGCTACTCCTCCTCGAATGGTAAAGGCCCCGACTGTTCTTTCGGGACACAACCTCGTCGCGGATATGGATGGCGGCGAGCGTTTACCGTCTGCTCGCCCTCCCCGTTCCCCTCAGTGCTCTGAACCGCCTGCGTCATATCGTGAAGAGAGCTCCGCAACACCTCCACCGGCGTCATCGTCGCTTCTTTCTGTCTCCTCCACGACGTCTACGACTAAAGTGGAAAGTCACACGGATGCTGAGACGCTGGTCGAGCCGTTCGCTTCACGAACAAGCGGCGTGCAACTGGCGGATGAGGAACGCACGATGACCGTTGAACAGTGGTTCCGGCAAGAGATGGAGGTACAGTACGAGAGGTTAAAGCGAGATGGCGAAATGAAGATTCGGTTGTTCAAGGAGCGTGCGGAGGAAGTGAGAAGACAGATTGAGGCACTATAATTTTGTTCACCTACACAACCACCTTCGCTTTCCTGTTGTATGGACATTTGCTGCTGTAACAAGTTTTCTTGGTTGTTCGCTTTGTTTCCGTTTACGGCGCGGTCACGCCGAGAGAGATCTAAAAATATCTGGGCCACTTTACGCCAACTGGTAACCCAATTACCGTAAGGTTACCCAAGTGGGACCCTCAATCTCATACCTTATTTCTTTCCACCCCCGTCCATCGTCGTCCCCCCACCTTCCTTAGAAATGTTCACACTATCATTGCCTACCATCGTCACTCTTTTCCTCACTTCTTTCGCCGCTGTGCGTGCCTCCCCTTGCGTTGCCTTTGACACCAACTGGAATCTACTTGCCTTTGGCCTCGATGGCAAGGATTGGAACGCAGGCACTCAAGGCACGTGGGCAAGTGGTGCGTCTTTCTTTCGCTCCCATCCCTTCGTTTACGCCCTAAAAACGGTTTACCTACTTTCGGGCCCCGGGAATCTACAGGCACCGCTACCGATATCACCACCACTGGTCGTCCGTGAGTTCTGCCTTGTCACCGAGTCGATCCTAGCCTTGCTGATTACTGGTTTGCACTTGCAGACCTTTTGATGGTACCAATACGACCTGTTTCCTCTCACAGGTATTCCTTCTTTCCCCCTTTTAAATTGTAACCTCGTAAATAATGCTGTGTTTTGTTGGACTCAAGTACACCAATGCCATCTATGTGACCAATGGCGACAAGTCAAGTCCTTCGAGCTTCCATATCTATGACGCTACTGCCAAGTCGTGGTCCACGCAGGCCGTGACGACCGGCACATTCGACCCTTCGTCGTTCAACGCAATTCTAGACCACGACACAAACGTATTCTGTGCGTTGCTATCCGCTTCCATAAGCGCCATATAATTTTGTTCACCGGACGCCCTGGCAGACGCGTTGTCCCATGGAGAGCTGTATCACATGGACATGGGCCTTCTCAAAGCAGCCAATAGTACTCCGGTCGCGTGGGTGGATGTTGAACAGGCGCCATATCCGACCAGTTACGATCCCGTTATGGCCCTCGCTCAAAATCACATTTTCTTCCTCAATGTTCCTGACGTGCCAGCTGGCAGTGCCGACATCTACGTAATTCACTGTGAGTTAGGGCCATGTCTCCCTTCAATACCAGTTCCCACGTTTAACGTCGTTGATTCGATCCAGACAACTACTTCCAGCCTCAGATACAAGCCTTCCCAACGACCAGCGGTAGTGGGACGATCCCCGCCACTCATGGCCAGACCACGTCGTTCTTCGTGGCTGAGGGGGTGCGCGGCGTTCATTTTGCATTCACTGGGTACATTTCAACGTATTATCTCCGCACCAGGTACAAGAAGCATTCGCATTTATCCCAGATGATGGTTCTGCCACCTACGTGTTGAACGTCGAGACCAACACGACCCAAGTCTTGGCAGGACCGAGCACGAAGGACGCAGGGGCAAGGTACTTTGCGAGCATCACCGCGTTGGTTCAGTTGGACAGCCAGGGCGACGTGTCATATTTGTTGGTCAGTCCAACCGACACGGGCGCAAATTCGGCAGCCGGGTGGAACAAAGTCGTGTCCCTTGCGAATGCCGCACCACCGAGTAGCACTAGTTCGACATCAAGCTCCGCCGCGGCCAAGCCAACTGGGACGGCAAGGTCTTCATCGAACAACAGTACCGCATCCTCGTCCACGGCTGAGAATGGAGCCATCGCTGTGGCCGCACCACGC
>Ga0307509_10005668_pt1 | contig 17235 bp, 10 predicted proteins | sample 10_EM_MG_FD_202245 | JGI IMG/M metagenome (GOLD analysis project Ga0307509, IMG submission 202245) | Populus trichocarpa ectomycorrhiza microbial communities from riparian zone in the Pacific Northwest, United States - 10_EM | ecosystem: Host-associated > Plants > Roots > Unclassified | place... | reverse complement strand
AGTCTTTATAAAAGATCGCCTGAGTCTGAATGGCACCAAGCCCAACACTCGCTAAGAATAGAAGTATAGCGATACTAGGATCTTAAAGTCGCTTGTCACGCTATGAATCAACAGCCCCTCAATACAAGTTGATAGAATATCCTCGAGAGGATAATATGTGGTGGAAATACGATTACCTGATGGATAAGTCGCATCCAATACCAGTATTGTGGCATGTGGTCATGTAATCTCACTCACTTAGTGAACCAAAAATAGTTCGATACTCAAGAACCTATTTTCGCCACCCCTAATCTAAGCGAGGCCCAATCTCCACCATATAATTCATGGAAACAATAAATTTAATTAAGAAAAGCTTTATTTGAACGTAATATATAGTGATAAAAATAGTATATCCTATTGCTTGGCAGGCCTGGTCAGACCAGTCTTGGTCAAGTCGGTTTCGATAATCCTGACTGTCCAGTTGGTCTAATTTCCACCATTGGACTAGACTTGACTTTCGACCTGACTAGCTAGTCCAGTCCAGTCTTCCGCCGACCATTCGGAACCCTGGCTGGGGATGCCAGAATGATGGATCCCTTCTGACCCCAACCATGCGAAAAAAACCAAGGGTAATTGGTGGACGAAATTTCTTGCCAGATGGCCGGTATTGGAGGTGGTTTCTGTTGATTCATCTTTGCAAGTAGTGTGCTGGCACCAAATGGGACATATTCGCTTTTTCAATCTATTTTCACTGATGGCAACTAGCGAAATGGCGAGTACAGCACTTAGGGAGTGAAAAATTCTTGATGTGTAATCTTATATGTCCATTCATGCCTTAGTATACCCACACGTCCACACTTTAGTATTCCTTTATGCCATGCGTTCTTCCGGTTGCCTCCGCTCCAGGGGACTCCTAATGCAACACTCTGCTACCGGGATTAATCTACCATCAAACACAAGGGAGGAACTGGGTCAACAGGCAAGTGAGCGCAGGAATCGGAAAACTGGTGCGTGAGTGAACGAGCAAGTGGTCAAGTGAACAAGTGAATGTGTAACCGAGGGCAGGAGTGAATGGGCGTGTGGATAGGCAAACAGGTGAATGTACCGGTATGAACAGGCAAGAGATGAATAAGTGAACGGGCAAGCGAACATGTGAAGGGCTGAGTGGGAGGATGGTCACGTGGGCACATGAGGGAAGGAGTGAATTAGCAACCGAGTGAATATGTGAATGGGCCAGTAAAAGGGGGGATAGATGGGTGTGCAAAGGAGTAAACGGGCGAGCATGCGGGAAACCCTAGTCAGGAGATGCAAGTGGATTAATGGGGGTGGAGGTAGTGTAAATAGTAGGAGTACAAGAGTAAGTATTTTTGTGCATGTGTAATGGGGAGTCACGATTGGGTAGCAGGTAAAGGTAGGTAGGTGGTTGTGATCAATATAGTGCGCCCGCATTTTTGACAAGGCAGCTTAGTAAGGTGGGACATGTTTCACAAACACTTCGGATGACTGGCTGTAATTAAGCATCACGGTGTGAACCCCCTATTGAATCTCGGCGAACTTACAGTTGCCCGTGGCTATAATAAACCTCGTTATAATGAATTTTTGGCTATAAGGAGCGGCTCCTGGAAGCCATCCTAGTGAATCTACTGCAGAGTACAGTTTTCTATCTCTTGGGCTGGTGAAACGGTGGAAAGTTTTATGCCACCCTTCTAGGTGTTTGAGACGGAGATTATTAAGATGCTCTTCCTGTATTCTTCAGTGATGACGTGTGTAAATACCGGTATAGTTATATCGCTAATATTAGCCATGGTCTAGTGTTCGCGCGCCTGCGAATTTGTAGTAATTGACAAAAGTTGCTTATTGACCTGTGGCTTAGACGCTGAGAGGGGTGACATAAAATTTCGCGCCGTCTCACTAGTCTAAGAGATACGGTACCGGAAGTGCACGTCAATAGAAAAAATTAGTGAACGTGTCTTTGAGGTCGGGGTTCTTGGCGTTCATTATGGTCAGAGAAACCGTATTGGTACTGTAAAAACTCGTGAAATCCGTCAGCCCAGAATCTCAAGATTCTAAGTCAAAAGTTCTTAAGAAGGATTAGTGCTTTCCTGACACGGCATAACCTGAGTCCTCTGGCTGTGCTGGATCTTGTTACCTTGGCTAGCTAACCTATCTTAGGCTAATGTCGCGATTTACAGGGATATTCGTGACAGCACGGAGATAGTGGATTTCACGAGTTTTTACTGTATTGGATTTTGGAAACCTGCGGGTCTGATCAACGGCAAACTATGGGTTGCATAACGCTCAGGTAGACTGGTACTTGTACGACAAAGGGATCGCAGGGCGCCGGAATTATGACCCCACTTTCCATCAGCTTACGCAATTTCCATCAACCGGAGGCAACTCACCAATCTGTACCCTTACAACATCATAACCAGCGATAAAATGTCACATTCCAATATTAATCATGGCGATGCCAGCTCCTCCAGCAACGCTCACTACTCGCATAACACCCATTCTTTCAACACTCACGTTTCTAATAACGACTGTGTGTGGAATATTGGTGTCACAGACGAGAAGTCAGAGATTCTCGCATGGTTGTCTCCACTTGAGCCCCGCATCAGACATCAACATCTTCGAACCCTGCGGGCCGACACCGTTGGCGAATGGCTGCTACAAACAGACGAATTTCAAATGTGGTGCGATGGCGCTCGGCAGGGGCGATCGGAGCATGCGACATTGTTCTGTTGTGGCGGTCCGGCCATCGGCAAGACCTACCTCAGGTGAGAGACAACCCCTGAAGCAAAACCAAGGATGCTAGTGCTAATGAGGAGCGGTAATAGTTCACTAGTGGTGGACAGATTATGCGATAGGGCCAAAGAGCGGAATGCTGCTGTTGCGTGTTTCTACGTTGATTTCGCGGCTCGGGAGGAGCAGTCTCCGACAAACATGCTCGGTGCACTACTTAAACAGATCGTCGGAGGACTGGAAAAGATCCCGGATGAAATAAGGGAGACATTTCAGGATTACAAAAAGGTGATTGGTGGAAGGGGGTTACGAGTGGCTGAAATTGTGGGGATGCTGCAGACCGTCACCTCTCTACGGCCGACATTTATATGTGTTGATGCACTGGACGAATGTGTGGAAAGGCATCGACCTGAAGTTTTAGGCTCGTTAAGGCAAATCTTAGAGAAGTCCCCAAACACGCGGATATTCCTAACGGGAAGGCGGCACATCCGGGGAGAGATCGAGAGATGTCTTGGTGAGAAGGCGGCAATTTTATCCGTAAAACCAAACAATGATGATATCGTGGGATATATCCGGATGAGGTTGAGTAAGGATACGGCTCTAGATGCGATGGATAGCGGGCTGGAGGGCGAAATCATCGAAAGCATTATTAAGAATATTCCTGAAACGTAAGTGAGCGGCATGACGGAAGAATCTATTTTACGTTCATAACTAACAAAATGATCTAGGTTTTTACTAATTTCCCTAACCATGGATGCTATCCTCGGGGAAACTACAATTTATGGCAGGCGGCAAAAACTCAAGACAGTGACCGAGAGCTTGGATTTGAACGGTGTTTACGGTGCGACTCTTGAGCGGATAGAGAAGCAGGGTGGGGAGAAAACGAGGCTCGGGATGGCAGCACTGATGTGGGTCTCTCACTCGGAGCGGCTCTTACAGCTTGATGAACTCTACCACGCCCTAGCAGTGGAGATAGGGTCTACAGATATCAACCCTGAAAGGATTCCATCGGTGGAGACACTGCTGAGCTCTTGTTTGGGGCTTCTCATCATTGATCGGGAGGCTTCAACCGTCCGTTTGATTCACTTCACCCTCCAGGAGCACCTGCACACCTGCCCCAACCTTTTTGGACCCACTCACGCGATAATGGCGGAAACCTGCCTCACATACCTTAACTTTCAGGCTATTAAGGACATCACGTCCACTCTCTCTGCTCTACCCTGGTCAACCCCCTTCCTCAAATATTGTTCCTTATATTGGGGCGCCCATGCTAAGAGAGGAGCCCCGAAGGAGGTGGTTTCACTTGCGCTCCAGCTTTTCAGCCAAATTGAAAGCCATATATCTACAAAGTTACTTTTGCATGATATCGTGTTAAGGACCGGTCGACATAATCGCGATATCCCCATCAAGGGTCCCCTGGTCGGGTTTACTGGACTGCATTGTGCATCAATTTTCGGCATTACTGAGATTGCAGCTGTTCTCCTTGGCCGGCCGGATTGTGGTCTCGACAAAAGGGATTTTCTTGGCATTACGCCGCTCATATGGACTGCGATATGTGGGCGAGAGGGGGTAGCGAAGCTACTGCTAGAGCGACACACTGTCGACCCCGACAAGCCTGATAGATTCTTTCGTCGAACAGCGCTATCGTGGGGTGCTGAGAATGGGCATGAAGGGATTGTGAGACTACTTCTTGGCCGGGTATCTGCCGGACCCGATGGCATAGATAGCCGGTGGGGCAAGGCGGTCCAAGTGCTCAAAATGGTATCGGGAAGGAGATATGTCAACCACAACAAGCTAGACAAATATGGCCAAACACCAATATTGCTGGCTGCTGCGGAAGGCCACGAGGGGGTGGTTCAGCTGTTATTGGAAATGAAAGATGTCAAAGCCGACGCGGCAGATGGATATGGTCGAACGCCTCTGTTATGCGCTTCTAGTAAAGGGCACTCGGGAGTGGTGAAACTGCTACTGGAACGAGATGATGTGAACATTCATAGGGTGGATAAAGATGGCCAGACGCCACTCTTCTCGGCTGCGGAAGACGGATCCGTAGAAGTGATGGGACTACTGTTAGGGCGGAAAGACATCAACCCCAACACGCGCGGCAATGACGGTCAGACGCCATTCTCATTGGCTGCCAAATATGGGCATGATGGAGTAGTGAAACTATTATTGGGCCTGGAAGATTTCAACCCTGAGATTCCTGACGACAATGGCCGAACACCGCTCTCGTGGGCTGCCGGGAATGGACATGGTGGGGTAGTGAAGCTGCTGGTGGTAAGGGAAGACGTCAACCCCAATGTGGGTGACAATAATGGCCGGGCACCGCTCTTGCTGGCCGCACTGAATGGACATGGAGGAGTCATGAAGCTACTATTGGCAAGGGAAGGCGTCGACCCCAATATTCACGACGATTCTGGTCGAACACCGCTCATTTGTGCCGCGCAGAATGGACATGAGGGAGTGATGAAGTTGTTGTTGGGAAGGGAAGACGTCGCTTCTATTTTGCGTAACAACGGTGGCTCGTCAGCGCTCCGGTGGGCCGCACAGAACGGACATGAGGGCGTGATGGAGCTACTGTTGGAAAGGGAGGAGGTCACTTCCTATATGCGCAACACCGGTGGAGAAGACCTGCTCTTGTTTTCCGCACGGGATGGGCATGAAGGAGTGTTAAAGCTACTCTTGGGAAGGGAAGACGTCAATCCCAATAGGCGTGGCCGAAATGGCGAAACACCCCTCTCGTTGGCTGCCATGAATGGACATGAGGGAGTGATAAGGCTACTATTAGGGCGCGGAGACATCAACCCCGACATCCCTAACAACTATGGGCGATCACCTCTCTGGAGGGCTGCCGAGAAGGGATATTCTAAGGTAGCGAAGCTGTTGTTGGGACTGGAAGACGTCAACCCTAATATTCCTGACAATGATGGCTGGACACCGCTCTCGTGTGCTGCATATTACGGACGTTCTAAAGTTGTGGAGCTACTTCTAGAGCGGGAAGATGTCAACCCCAATATGCTCGGCAATCGTGGTGAAACACCGCTCCTGCTGGCTGCCGAGAATGGGCATGACATAGTGGTGAAGTTCTTACTAGAACGAGAAGATGTCAACCCCGACGTGTCCAACAAAATGGGTATGACACCACTCTCGATTGCTTCCAAGAACCGGTACAAGGCAATAGTGAAGCTATTACAAGCCCCCAAATCTGCAAAGCTTAGCACGGCTTAGCCCTGCCAATACAAATCTCTCCTATCGCCCCGACAACCACCCTTTGCCTCTTCTTCTCCCTCCCGATCGGCACGCTATATATAATGCCGCCCGCTTCCACTTGGTGAAGATCATTTTTACCTCCCTCCCTGGAGTGTATAATAATATCGTAGATATAGCTTCTCCTTCTTTTTCATTCCCCTCCCCAATCTTCGTTTCGTCCTAGTATAATTCCGTGTCGGGTGTGGATGGAAACAATTTTCTTGTAGCTGCAACATAAGCGTTCACTCTGCGTTTTGGTTTCTGTTTTCTTCCTTCTTCATACTAGTCTGGTATTAAGGTTTAGCTTGGTCTCTGTTTCTGTCTATAGAGTCTGAATCTTTCCTTTTTCCATTGTTTCTAAAGTATTATTCTCTCCCTTGCGAGAAATGCCTAACAACTTATTATGGAGTAATCTATCTCAGTATTCGCTTGGCCTCCTGGGGCTTATTGCGGGAGTGGTTGTTCAACCCTAACCTCGTGATACTTATCGGGGCTGAGTGGAACGAGCTCAAGGTGTCCCGGTTGAGCAGCGTCTGATACTCCAGGTCAATTCCCCGAGTTCGGTAAACCAGACACGAAAACAGCGCTTATACGATATACAATATGAGATTCTCTGATCAGCTCCTGTAATTTAAGTTAAGTTACAACTTACCACTCTTAACCGTGCCAAGGTTCCCGCCACTTTGTATGACGCTAAGCGACCTTCAATGTTTGACGGCACTGCAAGGGAGTGCCCGACAGGTCAACGAGGTGGACAGCCCAATGAGACCTTTATTGCACATGAGCAGAAACAGTGACAACTAAATTCCCGATACCACAAAAGAAGAGATTCTGAAGCTATTATTTCTTACTCCCATCCTTTACTGCTATTCACATTTGTTTTGAAATTTCCTTCCATTTCCTCTTGATCTTAGTTTCCACTATGATACTTTGATCAAGATCCCAAGTGAGCGCTGGCTCGCTGCTGATGCACCTCAAGCTCTTAAGCAATGGCATCCATATGGGATTTTTTTTGTCCATTATGCCTTTAAATTGCTTGCTAGATTCGGTCTATTGTGGAGCTAGTTTTGGTAGACATCGAAAAGGTTGTGGTTGTACCATAGGGATTTACTGAGGAGAGTCTTGTTGAGCTGTTGGGCACTCCCTTGGAGTGCGGTCAAACTTTGAAGGTCGCTTAGCGTGGCGGGAACCATGGCACGGTTATGCCCCTCAGCCCTTCCCATCCTCCCAGATTCAACACATAGCAATATTGCACTATTGTCGCCAAAAAAACCTCCCTATTTGGGCAGTGCGCAAGGTTGGGCAACAGCCCCGGTTTTCTTCTGCCCTGAGGTGTTTCATCAACACACCTAACTACGGAATCTGTGGATTAGATGCAACGAAAAGAAGGAAAATGTCGGGGTCATTCACAGATAATATCAACTCTTTCAATGTGTCTAATGTGTCTAATGTGTCTAATGTGTCTAATCACTATCCCCCGGCCGAGGATCGGTCTGAGATCCTCACATGACTTTCTCCACCCGAGCCCCGCCCCGTATCCGACATCAAGACCTTCGAACCCGCCGGGCCGACAACATCGGGGAATGGCTACTGGGCATAGACGAATTTCAAAAATGGTACGGTGGCGCTCAACAGGGGGGAGCCGAGCAGGCAACTTTATTTTTCTGTGGCGATCCTGCAGTCGGCAAGACCTATTTTAGGTGAGAGAGACCCCTCGAAGAAGGGGTAAGAATTGCGGTATTAATGAGCGGCGGCACTAGTTCGCTCGTGGTAGACACGTTATGAGATAAGGCTAGGGAACAAAATATCGCTGTCGCTTGTTTCTACGTTGATTTCGCCGCGCGGGAGGAGCAGTGTCCGACAAACATATTGGGTTCACTACTGAGACAGATTGTTAGTGGATTGGGGAAGATCCCGGATGAGATGAGTCGAGCATTTCGAGATCACACAAAAAGGTCATTGGTGAGAGGGGGCTGCGAGTACAGGAACTTGTGAAGATGTTGCAGGATGTCGTATCACTTCAGCCGACATTCATATGTGTAGATGCAGTGGACGAATGTGTGGAAAGGCATCGGCCTGAGATTTTAGATTCTTTAAGACAAATCCTCGAGAAATCCCCAGACACGCGAATATTCCTAACTGGCAGACGGCACATCCGGGGCGAAATTGAGAAGCAACTTGGCAGGAAAGCAGCGATTTTATCTATAAAACCTAAGGATGATGATATCGTGGGGTATATCCGGATGAGATTGAGTAAGGATACGTCCCTAGACGCGATGGATAGTAGTCTTGAGGGCGAAATCATCAAAAGCATTGCCGAGAATATTCCCGAAACGTAAGTGAGCAACTTGGAGGGAAAATACTTTTTGCGTCCGTCACTAATGGATACATCCAGATTTCTATTAATTTCCCTAACCAGGGTTCCGAATAGTCCGACCGGTCAAGTCTTGGAAGCAGGACCAGGCTGGCCAATCCTGGTTGATGTCGATGACTGGACCCGACTAACTCGGGTGGTCCGGTCCGGTTTGGACTGGTCCCAGACCAGTCTTTATAAAAGATTGCATGAGAGTCGGAATGGCACCTGGGCCAACACTCGCTAAGAATAGAAGTATAGCTAGAGTAGGATCTTAAAGCCACGTTATAAATCAACAGCCCCTCAATACAAGTTGAAAGAACATTCCGGAGAGGATAGCATGTGGTGGAAATGCGATTACCCGATGGATGAGTGGCATCAAATACTAGTATTGTGGCATCTGGTCATGTAATATCACTCACTTGTAGCACACAAAATAGTTTCGATACTTAAGAACCTATCTTCGCCACCCCTAATCTAAGCGAGGCACTATCCCCACCATATAATCCTGACTGTCCAGTCGGTCTAATTTCAACCATTAGACTAGACTTGACTTTCGACCAGACTAGCTAGTCCAGTCCAGTCTTCCGCCGACCATTCGGAACCCTGTCCCTAACCATGGATGCTATCCTTGGGGAAACCACGGCCTATGACAGGCGACAAAAGCTGAGGACGATGACTGAAGGCTTGGATTTGAAGGGTGTTTATGGTGCCACAATTGCGCGGATAAAGGAGCAAGGTGGGAGGAAAACAAGGCTGGGGATGGCGGCATTGATGTGGATCTCGCATTCGGAGAGACTACTGCAACTCGACGAGCTTTCCCACGCCTTAGCAATCGAGATAGGGTCTAAGGATCTCAATCCTGAAAGGATTCCTTCGGTGGAGACGCTGTTAAGTAGTAGCGGGGCTTATCGTTATCGATAGGGGGGCTTCGACTATCCGCTTAATTCACTACACCCTCCAAGAGTACCTTTACACCTGCCCCGACCTTTTTGGACCGACTCACTCGATAACGGCGGAAACATGCCTCACATACCTCAACTTTCGGCCGTCAGGGACATTTCGTCCACGCTCTTCGCTCATCCTCAGTCAACTCCCTTCCTTAAATACTCTTCCATATATTGGGGCTCCCGTACCAGGAGAGGCGCTTCAAAGGAGGTGGTCTCACTTGCCCTCCAGCTTTTCAACCAAATTGAAAACCATATATCTACCAAGTTTCTTTTGCAGGACATTGTGTCGAGGACTGGTCGACACAATCGCGATATTCCCATCAACGGTCCCCTGATCGGGTTTACCGGACTGCATTGCGCATCTGTTTTTTTTTCCGCATTTCTGAGGTTGCAGCTCCTCTTCTAGGCCAGCCAAACCACGATCTCAACAAAAGGGATTTTCTAGGCATTACACCGCTCATATGGGCTACTATATGTGGACAAGAAGGGGTAGCGAAGCTATTGCGTGGAGCAGCAGACCGTCGACCCCGACAAGCCCGATAGATTCTTTCGTCGAACAGCTCTGGGCCTCTGGCATGGGCTGCTGAGAAAGGTCATGTGGGGGTTTTGAGGTTACTTCTCAGCTGGGCATCCACCAAGCCCAGTGACACAGGTGGCCGGTGGGGTAAGATGCCCCAATTGATAAATCTTGTCCGGGGAAAGAGGATCAACCCGAACATGCCAGACAAATATGGCCAAATGCCGATATTTCTGGCTGCTGCAGAGGGCCACCAAGAGGTGGTGCAGCTATTATTAGAAAGGAGGGATGTCAAAGCCAGCGCGGCTGACAAGTATGGCTGTACGCCTCTGTTGTGCGCCTCTGGTAGAGGGCACTCGGGAGTAGTGAAGCTTCTATTGGAACGACAAGATGTCAACATTGATCGGGCGGACAAAAGTGGTCAGACGCCACTGCTTTCGGCTGCGGAAGGCGGGTCTGTAGAAGTGATGGGACTACTGTTGGGAAAGGGAAATATGAACCCCAACACGCAAGGCAATTCCGGTCAGACGCCACTCTCGTTGGCTGCCAAGCATGGACATGCAGTGTTCCCAACCGTCCCGGGCGGACGGCAGGGCCCTGGCGGGCTATAGTCCCGGGCGTCCCGGGCAGGGTGGGTACGGACGGCCGGGCAAGCCGTCCGTCTTTCATAAAGACGGCAGTCCTGTGGGTTGACGGCCGGGCCCTGCAGTCTTATTGAGAACGGGATCTGCCGGTAGGGCCCGGCCGTCATCTTGATGGATTGACGTCCCCTACAGGGCCCTGGCGTCATCTGCAGGGCCCGGCCGTCACCTATAGTCCCTGCCAATTTTCTGTTAGGCCTATAAATCGCTAGCACCTTTCGTCTCAGACTTTGGTTCCTAATTAAATACTCCGTATGCATGCGCAGGACTGGTGTGAGTAGGATGGCGGGTATAGGTTGTTCTATATAGCTTTAGGAATAAATTCTAGTTATGTATTCTTCTGGAATATACGACTAATTTTATTGCGGTAGTAGAAGAAAGGTTGTAACTCTATGTGAGCCAATAGGTTCTTCGTTAATGGTAGCGGGTTTGTTTGTAGCCGCCAGGTGTATCCACCTTATATCCACCTTATATCCATCTCTCAAAACTACAAATTCTCCCGATACACAATATATACACACATAACTTATAGTTTTATAAGAACAATTTCATAAGAACTTAAGCCATTGCCTCGGATGTTAGAAGCCTTATCTCACTCCTCGGTCATCAGCTGTTGTCTACGCCAATTCCCTCGGGGGGCCTCCTGTCCCGCCACCTTCAGGGCCCACCCGTCACGTGGAGGCGCACGGCAGATTCCGCAACCTGAGAGACACCTGCAGTCCCCGCCCGTCCGTCCCGGGCACTCTTCCGGACGGACGCCAAGATACCCGTCCGTCCCGGGCGTCCTTTCAAGTACGCCGTCCGTCCCGTCCGGACCCGAAGACGGACGGACTGGACGCTTGGGTTCACTGTGGACATGATGGTGTAGTGAAACTACTGCTGGGGCGGTAGGATATCAATCTCGATATGCCTGACAACGGTGGCCGGACGTATTTCTCATGGGGCACCGGGAGGGGGCATGATGGAGTAGTACAGCAGCTGTTGGAACGGGAAGATGTTAACCCCTGTATGCCTGACAACGGTGGCCAAACACCCCTCTCTTGGGCTGCCCAGAATGGACATGATGGAGTAGTGAAGCTACTATTGGGACGAGAAGACGTCAACCCCGATAGGCCAGACACCTATAACCGAGCACCACTCTGGTGGGCAGCCAAAGGTGGGCGCAATGGTGTAGTGGAGCTGCTGTTGGGAAGGGAAGAGGTCAACCCTGATGTGCCTAGTAACGATGGCGAAACACCGCTGTTGCGGGCTGCTGAGAATGGGCATGATGGAGTGATGAAGCTACTGTTGGGACGGGAGGAGGTCAGACCCGATATGCGGAGCATCGATGGTCGAACCCCGCTCTCATTGGCTGCCGTGAATGGACGCTCAAGGGTAGTAGAGCTACTGTTGGAGCGAGAAGACGTTAGCCCTGATACGCCAAACAGCCAAGCCCGGACCCCGCTCCTGTTGGCTGCCGCGACTGGCTATGATGCAGTGGTGAAGCTCCTACTAGATCGTGAAGATGTCAACCCCGGCACTCCCGATAAAAAAGGCATGACACCACTCTCACTGGTTTCCAAGAACCGGCACAAGGCAGTGGTGAAGCTATTACAAGCCCGTAAATCTGCAAACCTCAGCACCACTTGACCTCATCAATACAAATTTTCCTATAGCTCCCGAAAGACGCCATCCGCCGCCTCCCCGGTATTACGATTGACACTCCGATATACACTTTCGACCCCTTGCACCCGCTGAAATCCACCTTTACCCCCCTTTCTAGAGTTCACAACAACCTCGCAGACATTGTTGCTCCTTTTTCCTTTCCCTTCCCTCCCCTCCTCTCCGGCCTCCTCACTCCATCCTACTACAGTCGTGTGTCGAGCGCAAATGTGGCTCCTAGAGTGAGAATCTCTAGTCTACGTTTCAATTTTCTTTCCTTCCGCATTCCCAGCGGCATTAGCACTTCACTTAGTCCGCTTCTTGCTTTTGAATTCTGAATCCCTTCCACTTTTTATTGTTCATAAATTACTCTTTTCTCCATTACATGCGATATACACACAGCAACCTACCCTAGTATTCCCTTGCCCTCCCGGCGATTGCTGAGAAAATAATCGACAGTTCCACCCCGTGACACTAACCAAGGCCAACGAAATGGGGCTTAAGATGCCCCGGTCGAACAGAGTATGAGATTCTAGGTCCATTCCCGAGTGAAGTAAACCGGCCACGAGAGCAGCGCGTATATATAATATTGCCTAATACCCTACTGTATATCAGGTTACAACTTGCCGCTCCTGCTTCTCAACCTTTGCCATCCCTCCGGATTCAACACTTATACCAAAACTAGACCCACCAGCCAATTCATCACTTGAGTTGTAGGAGCCCGGATCTACAAACCAAATACACTCGTGGTCACTGCCAGGGCCAGTATAGAGGCTAACCGCAGCTACCAACTTATGCGGCCTTGTCGAAAAGATTTGCGCTGCTAGTTGATCTCTTCGGATGTGCTGCGGCTAAGGAACCTTGTAGATAGCCGTGATAATTGTTTTGTCTTCTCATTTATGCCAACTCATCTCCCAATGCTGTGCAACTTCCTTCTGCGAAGATGGGCATGGATAATATCCATAGTTTAATGGTGCCGTAGATACAAAATTGGATCACAAAAGCAAGAATGAAGCCACATTAAGGACCACCAGAGCGCGTAACCAGTTCTACAATATCTCCACGACAGAGGTTCGAAACACTCCAAACAGTGTGCTGCGCAATTGAAATTTCCATCCTCTGGGGTGATTTTTGAGCTGCCAATCGAGCTTTCCCTTTCTGGGTATAGTTTGTATCTACTTGTAGGAACAGGCACTGGAAGCTTCTGCCCCTGTAAGGCAAGCACACCACGCCCTTGCTGTTGTGCAGGCGATCGGTTTCAATACGAGAAAGCCCAATTATGTTACCGATAACCCTTGGTGATTGATTGTACTCGCCCCAGGAAGAAGTACAAGGCCCTGCCCGGTACGCAGATAGACTAACTATCCTCCACTTTTGCTCAGTATTTCCAGAAATATAACAAAAAAAAGAGCAAACCCATGATAAACCTATTATTAAATTTCCAAGATAAATTATTCTCGGATGAAGAGGATTTCGGGATTTATCATTCTTCCATCTTCACATCCGAAAATCGAAACACCCAACTTCCGACTCAGTGGCCGGCAGTCCAGCTACCGATGGTTAAAAAAAATACTTGGGCGAGTGCGAAACTCGAGTATCCCCGGAAATAAAGACTATTCTTACACCAAAGCATTCCGTATTTTCAGGAAATATCATACTGAGTATTTTAAACAGTCGCGTGCCAAACAAGGCCTTAAGCAGCGCCGCCTTGGCCTGGTCCGGTAGCTAAGATTTCCAATGTGCCTCACGACTCAGGGTCTTACCTAGATTTAACCGCCCATAAATTACTGGCACAGGCAACACCAGAGTCCCCCCAAAATATGACAACCGTGCCTGGTCGCGAGTTGGCAATTTCTCAACTGCCCAAGGGATAGGATATGGGTGATTGTCCGCAACGCAAATGGGTTGGAAATGGTTACATACGGATAGGCATGATATAATGGTGACTAGCACATGTGAAAAGGATAAGCTGCGGTTCGAGGTGGTGTGGGATTTATTATAATTTGAATGGGAGAATTTGAATGGGGGAAGCGAATGAACGCTGGGTGGTATTATATAGCAAAGTATCATACTCGATTAGCACTAGCCGGTTTTATTAGGGCTGATATTGGGGCAGGGGGTGGGGGTGGACGCTCTAGAGCAGGCGACGGCAAAGGCTAAAATCGGAGAAATATTTTGTGCTACGACGTTGTACTAGTAGTCGCCTCTCCGGGTAAGGCACTGCTCATAGTCCTTTTGCCTCGCCTTAATTGAAAGTAACTGTTCCAGCATTTCGCCCTTGCGTAACCGAGCCCCACGGTGCTTTGGTACCGTATAGTTCTGGGTCAAGTTAAATTACTGTTGGAAGTCGTTGAATGCTGCTACGCATGCTCAGGTTACAGCTCCATTGTTTGGATAGTCTTCGGGGATGCACTTAGGCTTGGAATTAATGCACCCGCCGGTAGGGGGATAAAGGAGTCGGATACATGGAGCCTATGATCAGCGGGAGTCTTTATGATACTTGCCTCTCCTGTATTATAGTTACCACAAGTGTACTCAAGGCAAAGGAGATATGCAGAGAAGGGGAGGATGGATCTGTGTGGCGATCGATGGAAGGATAGGATGAGCGACAGCGAAATCCCTTCGTTCGTATGATTTGGTTTATGATTTATATCTAAAGTAGTCCTAGTATTATTAGATAGATATTTAGAGACAAAGAAGCAAAGTTCCCCGCTCGTCCAAAAGTCGGATGCTCTGTGCGTGGTGGTCCTATTCACACTACTCTTAGTTCTTGTCTTCCAAGAGTTACTCGGATTAGGTAGCGAGAACACTGTAGAAATATTTAGTCACTGCGGTGCGGCGGGGGGGGGGTTGCGATCGGGAAGTCTGGAAGTCCTCGGTTGGCGGGACGGATGAAGAGGGGGGGGGTATGGAGGGGAAATAATGGAATTGTCGAAGCAGAGTACAGAACCAGTATGATAATCCTGCAGGTTTTTCATCTGCAAAGAAAATAATTTGTGGTTGTTGCTTTTTTCTTCTGGCTATCCAGCAACTACTTGTACTCACCACTACATAGCCCCCAGATCCGGGCATTGAAATACCCGAGCAAGTTCGCACTACCGTATTAACTCGAGTAAGAGAGCGGTGTGTATCGTAGTCAAGAATCCTGTGCCTTGGAAAAGGGGCGCGAAATATAGTATCATAAAACAAGAGAGGGGAAAAATGAAAAGAAAAGCTAGACTTACAGAGGGGAAAACTCGAGCGGCACAGAGCACCGCGCTCTTATCCAAGTTCATACAGTATCGAATACGAGGGCCTTGCGAGATCCGGGGGATAAGTGCTGCCGGACTCGGGTTCCCGGAATTAGGGGGAATCCGGGGGAAACAAAACCCCGCCTACCCCGAGCAATTAAAACCTGGTAGATAGAGTTTTAGCCCACTAGGAGCCTGGGTCGGTCGGCCGGGCGCAGGATTTCACTGTAAGGTGCATGAACAGGGGAGTGCGAGGGGAGGGAACCTGGACTACTCGGTTAGCTCTTAACTTAAGTGTGTGCTCATGAGTAACTTTAGGTCGAGCAATCGCCTCAGCGGGTAGAAGGGAATACATGCCCAATTCAATGGGTTTCCGCTCGCCTACTGTATGACGGTAGTGCCGGTATCATAATGCTACTCATAGCCGAGATAGGAGAGGGCCCGTTTATCTAACAGTCTTGTTGTAAAATTCGGGCGATTAAACTAGACGGTGGGATCTCAATCGGCACCGTTTCCCGACGGCGCAAGGGTGTTCTACTATACCTATTTTCTACCCTCCTAAATTCTTGTTGATAGATGGCCAAAAAGTGAAATTGCCTCGGAGGCGAGTTTGCAAATTCCACCAGACACTAGACTATATGCTATAGTAGGTGAGCACTATTTATTAGCCGGCACACAGCCACATAACTCTAACTGTCAACCCCCCTTAACGGTAGGCACCATCCCGAATTGCTAGGCAACCGACTATACACGTATAGGCAAATGGGCCCTTACGTGCACTATGAAAGGGAACTGAAATAGAAACAAAAAGAGCAGCTAAACCATTCCAGAGAAGTATAACAGGCATTTTATCCTATAAAATATAGGAAGTTCATTGAATAGGTTTCGAATTTTTCACTAAGGCAAAGTAAACAACATTTGCTACTGTTTTTTCTTTCTTTCGGAGCACCGTCTGGCATCCTTATGTCACTGGTCGCGGACTCGCGGTAGCCTTCAGAAGAGGTACCTAGAAACATAGACTTTCCTCCGACCGCTTCTCCCTTTTTGCCGGCTGATTGAAATACAATCAATCTGAATACTAAAGGGAAACGAGAATACGGTTGTCGTCAGATTATACAGATTTCCGACAAAGAAAAAAACAAAGGAAGTATGAGAGTATTTTAACAATTTCGGAATTGATTAAGAGAAGCACGTGCTCATATAGAATACTTCCACCTGTTTTTCTCAATTCTTCGTACAGAGGTGCGGTCCTGCGCCATTTCGTCTTGAGCACCCCCTGCCATCCTATACCAGACACGCAGGTCATGAGGCTAACCGGTGATATGATCGGCGGGATTGGGTTGTGTCAGGGGCAACCCGAAGACGATTTTCCGGGTTTCCTCTGATTTGTTCTTATAGAACGCCTCAGCCGAGGCCACTAACCGTGGGTTGAAGATCAAATGCAAAAAGCCTCAGGCCCTGTGAGCAATGACTGCTCACTGCGAAAGTTGAAGCAGCGCTCAACCAACTAAGTTACACGGTTACCCTCGGCGTTGGAATAGCGCGGGGGGGGACGAAGGAACGTTCATCCATCTTGCTGCAAAGAGAAAAGCAACCAGCTATGTATTGGCCACCTAAAAGAATAACATAGATGTATATTTTATAGATACCGTATGGCAATACCTCCAAACCCTTCCCTAGTATCCTGGAGATTTCCATTCTCACCCAGAAACATGACAGAACGAGGGGGAAAGCACATGCGCTAATTCACGACGCTCCTATACCACAAGCGATTTCTCAGAGCTCTAGAGAATTTCTGGCAACATCCATGTTACTATATGGTTTTCAAACAGTCTGCAGAGGGGGGGGCGCCCCCCCCCCCCCGCGCGCAGACGCGGCAAGGGGGGGGGGGGGGGGGGGGGGGAGAGGGGGGGGGGGGGGGGGGTGGGTATGT
>Ga0307509_10005667_pt1 | contig 17241 bp, 11 predicted proteins | sample 10_EM_MG_FD_202245 | JGI IMG/M metagenome (GOLD analysis project Ga0307509, IMG submission 202245) | Populus trichocarpa ectomycorrhiza microbial communities from riparian zone in the Pacific Northwest, United States - 10_EM | ecosystem: Host-associated > Plants > Roots > Unclassified | place... | reverse complement strand
TAAAACATGAAAAAAAAAGACGGCATATTAAAAAATGGGGCAAAAGTTCACCACGGTCCTCTTACATTCTAAATATTGTAGCAATCCATAATGATATTTTTTATGGTTTATCCCTCAAACATTGTTTCTATTTAATTGCATCATTGTAGACCCAATTTCATGATTAATTTATTAAAAATTGTTGAATAGAGACAAAATTAAAAAGTATAAGACCAAATTGTAAAACAAGAAGAAAATTGGTGTCAATTTAAAATTTAAAATGGGGGCAAAAAGTTCACTCTGTCCCTCTTACATTTTAAATTATAACTTTTTGATCCCTTAATATTTCACAAATTCAATAGTGATCTAGAACTGTATTTTTGTTATTTTTCAATCCATAGTGTGAGAGAGGAGGGGAGAAAATAGTTGGATTCCAATTGCAAAGAGAGTTTTGGTTGATACTGATTTCAGGTATAAAAAATTGATTTTGATGTCAACGAGTTTCATTCGACAAGAGAAGTTTCACCTATTTGTTTTTTGTCATTCTCATTGCCCTATATGAGAGGTCTAAGCTCAATAAGTTTTTGAATTTTGAATTCATTTCAGTTTTTTGGGTAATTTTTTGGTTTGTTTAAGGCTATATATGAGTTTTTTAAAGGTGCATAGGGTGGTTTCTAAGTTTTTGATTCAAAATCAAGTTTTAAGGAAAAAAACAAATCAATGTTCAAATTTCCAAAGGCGTCTTGGTTGCCTGAAATTAGGTTAGTATATAACACGTAACCTATTTATATATTGTTTTTAAGAAAATAAAAGGAAGATGAAATGTCATCCACCTCTTAAGAAATATTAATAAAAATTATAATATAGTTTTGGGCTAAAAGGCCCACATGTCGAGGCTTTGCTTTTTAAAGCCTATGCGTGTTGGACACCTAGTCTAGACTTGTGTACCTAAGGTTATTATTTTTTTATGTGCATTGATTTTTTTTTTATTTTTTTTCTAATTTAATGTTGGAGTTTTATTGAATTTTTTTGTTAGTTTTTTTTTTTAACTTTAACAAATCTCTATGATCTTTTTATATGATTTACTTTTACTTAGTTTATGAATAAATCGTGTTTATGACCCATATTTCAAGATAAAATATCTACATTAATATTTATCTTTTATTTTTTAATATAGTCTTTGATTTAATATTCTTTAATTTTTAATTTATTTTCATATAAAATAATTATATTTTGTTTCTAATACGTTTAACCTCACATAATTTTTATTTTATTTTATTCATTCATTTTCATCTGTGTTTTTTTATCGTATGATTAAATATAAATTTAATTATAATAAACAAAGTTATTAAATATGATCATGTATATCACTTGTATTGGTAAATTAATTATTTTAATTTTAATTTATCTCATTATTTTTCCAGTTTAATATTTTATTATTCTTAACAATTTTAATTTTATTTATTGATATATATAAATTTTAATCTATTTAATTAAATACACTTACAAGTTTTTTAATTTACAACTAAAACTTTTATATATAAAAAAAACATGATAGAAAAAGCGTACATATTATTTTTTGTGTTAAGAAAAAGAAAATCCTGCCCGCAGCCTTCTTTCTTTCCTTTTGGTTAGAAAAGAGAGAGAGAGAGAGATAAGACCCAAAACAAAGGGAACAACGAAGGGTTGGCTCATCTCTCTCTAAATTCTAACAATGAAACCCTTTGCTTTTTAACACACGCCTCTATCCTCTCTTTGATTTCTCCCTTCCCTTCCTCTCTCTCTACTCACAGGGAAGCAGAAGAAGAAGCGTGGAAAAAGAGGCTTTTTTAGAGAGAGAAACAGAGAAAGTGGTGATATTTTATTATCATGGACTCAACAACACAACAAGCAGTGGCGGCCATTAATGAGAAGGAGTCAATGGTGGATCCTTTCTTAGTTGAGGCTCTACAGAACCCGCGTCACCGTCTCACCAGTTAGTGCTTGCATTTTTTTGCAATTTTTTTCGATTTTTCGATTTGTTTTTTTTAAGGATATTTGCTGTTTTGTTCAAGATTTTAGTTTTTAGGTTATTTGGACGTGTTTGGCTATATGGGTTTCTGACTTTTTGTTGTTTTATTGATTTTGTGGATTTGTTTGGGGAATTTTGTGTTTGTATGAATTTTTTAGGGTTTTGTGATTTGTGTTTTGATTTTGGAATTGGGTTTTCGTTGATTTAGAAATTGATTTATCTAGGAGTTTTAAGACATATTAGATCTGGGTTTTGATTTATGTGAATTATAGGTTCGTGTGGTTGCTAAGGAAAGAATAATGTAACGGGAGGAGCAGAATTTGTAGCTTTAGTTTAGCTTGGTCATCCACAAACTAATTGCCTCCAAGTCACGGTTAGGAAAATAATGGGAAAATTGGATTCAATTGTCTAATTTCTTTTCCTTGAGTGCTGTTGCGGGAAATTGATTGGTTCTGAATGTAGCTTAGATCTGATGCTGACTTCTTTAATAGACTTCTAATTAGTCACAATAGGCTCGTTATTTTTTATGAACCAGGTGCTAACTTGAGTGTCTCAATGCCCCTAATAACACCTTTTCACTCCCTTGGGGTAAGTGATGTTGTAGGAGGAAATAGTTTGCTGCTGATTACGGAGTCTTCCAAATTTATGTGTGATTTAATTGTCATTGTAGTGCACGCTAATTCTGTTGTATGGATTGTTACTTGGATTTCTATTGAGTGCACACCTTCGTGTGTGTACATGTTAAGGTAGTTACTGCTTGGTGAGAGAATTATAGCTCTTAAGGTTCCTTTTTGAATCTGGTTACTTCTGAAGTTGCATGGGGGTATGGTAGTGTGTAATGTGTATCCTTACCAGAGGTTTTTTTTTTTTGCTGGGAAAGAAAAAATGAGGCGGTATACTATTGCATCCCCAAGGACATTGGTACAATATTTATATAACAGATGCAAAGTCTTATGTGAAACTTAGAGATGAGTATGTTGTTTTCCAGGTACCGTTATTTCCATTAACTAAATGCTCATATTTCTAATAAATGGCATGAGATGTTGTATTTCAACAAACACACCCGTTGTTGTATTGATTAGGATTCAATCTTTCTCGCCTCTTACTTTCTGAAAGCTCATATGCCTTTTATGTTTAACAAATCAGGTACTGTTGAGAATGTCATTAGTAGTTTGGCAAGGAGAGAGTATTTTATATCTATTGGAAGAAAGACCATGGAAAGTGAAAACCTTACAGTTTTTATGGTTTACGAGACTGTTTGGTATTGTGGTAGCTTCTGTTTTTTGCCAAAACACATAGAAAAAACTTTTTGGTTAGCCAAATAGCACTGAGCTCCACACATAATTGTGTTTCAAACCTTGGTTTTGTAGAAGCTAAAATAACCTGCTTTCATTCATGGAGACATGCTTTTCATTTATTTTGCAATCAAAGATCTATCTTTCAACAGTTTTAACCAAACATATTTTCTTAAATCTACTTTTTTAAAATTGCAACTTAAAAGTATTTTTCTTAAACCTATTTTTTTTTAAACTGCAATTGCAAAAGCTACCACAATGCCAAACACACACAAGTAAAAGTAGAAGTTGCTGCTGCGTGAATACAGTTTTGGTCTTGGACAGGGTGGAACTAGAAATTTAGTTTCAGGATCAAGACCTTTTTATACATAGACAAAGACATGTTTGTTGAGTGCATATATTTATGTTGGATGTCCAACCATGGCAACCCTTTCAAATCAAGACACTGACATGACTATTGCAGTGATGTATTGGCATGGAAACCTAAAATTTTAGATGATGTGGAATTATTTTTGAATTTGAAAGTTCTAGTCATCAAAACTGATTGTGGTCTTATTTCTTGGGGCCTTGATGGTAGTTAGATTTGGCTTTTTAGTATTTTGTAGTTATTTTCTTTTTCTTCCGATGAAAATTATTATACAATTAGCATTGACTTGCTACGGCTGCATTGACTTTTTGGTTGTGTTTGCTTTGTGTTATGGTGTCTTTGCTTTTCTGTTTTTTTCTTTCTGGACCACTAAGATTTATTTTGTTTCTCAATTTGCTGGATCAGTTTTGCGGATGGAACTTGATATCCAGAGGTTTTTGCAAAACCCTGATCAACAACTATTTGAATTCCAGCATTTCCCTACCTCCTACCTTAGGCTTGCAGCACATCGTGTCGCTCATCACTATGGGCTGATAACCATGGTACAGGATAATGGCATTGATGGTCTGGGAAATAAGATTCTGGTGCAGAAAACAGCTCAAAGCAGATATCCTGCAGTTTGCCTAACTGCAATTCCTGCGAAACAGTTGGAAAGTGATAAACCTGAGAAGATTAAGCTTGCCATTAGACCCAGGCCCAACAAAGGGTCTATAAATGATCCAAATGGGTTTGGGGTCAAACGGAATCCTGTGAGAAGTGTGGAAGAGAGGAAGGAGGACTATGATAGGGCACGAGCTCGCATCTTCAGTAGCCCCAGCAGCCCCACTGCAGAAGATACTGTGCCTGAGCTCCCTACAGATAGCAAAAATTTAAGTTCAAGCAAGGATGAGAATGAAGAGAGTAGGAACTCTGTTGTTGATCCAGAAAAAAATGTCTTTATCAGGGACAGCATGTCATCTCGTGTTGCCATTTTCAGAGACAGGGAGAAGGATCGCACTGACCCAGATTATGATCGGAGTTACGATAGGTAAGGAATATTCATTATATTTGGGGGTTGACAGATATGAAAGATTGGTTACTTCATTTCGTGGATTTTTTGTTGGTAATTCTTTCATGGGATGAACATATTGCCAAAATATGGTGTTGAATATCAACTTGTTGATGAGCCTTGTTTATTCTAAAGGGTTGTTCTATGATGGGTTGCTAACTTGTGATGATTCAAGGCCACAATGCATTCTTGGTTGTTTCCCTACTTGCCTTTTAGAAATCTTGTTCATAACAAATTGAACAATCACATGTTGGAGAACAAGATTTCCTCCAAAATGAGTACCCAAAACATTAAAAAAAACAGTCTATCCCTGCACAGCATGATTAGATAGAGACTGATTCTCAAGATTTGATATTCTCAAATTTTTAGAAACAGTTAAATCTCTTGTTACCCTAAATTTCATTTTTTTATTGAACAAACTAAATTGCTTTTGAATGATGCAGGTATGTTAGGAGCCTTCCAGCTAATCAGAGTTTTAGCTTGACACCATTCAATATGCAGAAGATTCCACATCCTTTTATGCAGTATGATGCTGGTTTTCCTCAGATGGGTCAGATGCCAAGGACACAGGCTTCCCTTGGCTACCAGCCTGCTGCAGGCCCAGTTATGAGCCCCTTCTGTGCATTGGGATCAAATCAGACATCAAGGGATGCCGCCTATGTACAATGGCCAAGCGCTGCAATGATGTATGCACATTCATATGAGCAATTTAGACATGCTGCTTTCCAGGTAGGGCTATAGTTTATTATTTACAATCTTGAATTTGAACATGTCTTGTTAGAATTTCCTTTATTTGTTTCTGCTTTTTTTTTACCCCTTTGAGGTGGGGCAGGGGTAGAACCTCAAATTTGACCGTCTTTATTTGATCAAAAAAGGGAAGAAAAAGAAAGACTTATCTTTAAGCCTTTGCGTAGTTTTTTGTGGCAAGTGACCCCATAAATTGCTTCCTTGCGGCCGAAATATTTGGCTCTTTCTTGATGTCGGCTCTTTGAAACAGTGTGATTCTTGTTTTGTGAACCAACTTCATTTGCGTGCTTACTTTTCTTCTCAATTTTCACATCTAAAATACTCTTTCTTTTTGCAGGCTCCATTCTGTCAGCAACCTCTTAGCTTTGATTACTCTCAAAACCATTAATGCTAGACAGATGGGAATTGTGTCACTGGTTTGCTATCAGATTTCTCTATACTAGATAACTCCCTGTTAGGATTTTTCAAAGACTTTCTGCTATAAACCTCCTTTTTTATTCCAGTTTTAGTTCATTTCTGCTTCTGTGGATCTTAATATTAGTAAGGAGTGTAATGACGAGACTATTTTATTTGCTCAAATTCACCTTTCCAGTATCATGCCTAAAAGCAGCAATATGCTCAGATCTAACAATAAATGGTTAGGCTATTAAGCACTAGCAATGACCCAATAAGGTGATTTGCTTATGTCTAAAGTAATGGCTAGCAGCCTTGTAATGGAATCCAAATATCCAATACGTTGACTAGAGAAATAAAGTTAAAACAGAATCGTATGGAGATATATGTATAAAAATGGGCTGGAGACATCATGGCCAGCTCCGATCTCATCATGCTTCAATCACTACCAATCAATTACTTGCTAACCATCTTAAACAATTCCCTTATGTTGTCTTTGTAGATAATGCATTGTTAGTTACTTTAATCTAAAGTCTTGAACTCTGAACTGTCAGTGTTGGACCTGTTGGTGTTCTCTTGCTGCCTACAATATGTAAGAATTAGTGTTTTGTGATCTGTAGCTGCAATCAGATCAGATTTTCCTAATATTTATGTTAAAAAAAGTTGGTGGGGCTATCTAAACTTGCCTTTCATTTGCCAATAATCCAAAATCAAAGTGAAATACCTAATTACTACTAAAATATTTTATTAGCCACTAGATCAAATACTTTAGACAGCCATGCAACTAGACTTTTAAGAGTATAATATAAGAAAATAGGTCTAGTCTCAGGCCACGCTTGTTTTTCTTCTCAACCTGCTTTTTGTCAAAAAAACAGGCTGAGATAAATGCAAAATCATTATGAAATAATTCTAAGCTCAAGGATCAAATTAAATAATTTAATTTTTTTTGGGGTTGCCCAAGCTAAAAGTGCCAAAGTAATGAAAATGAGGGGGTTCTAGATTGCAATCTTTTTACTCATAAAAATAAAATAAAAAATGACCAGGAAAAAGAGAGTTAGGCAAGACAAGACCGATCTAAAATGTACTGAGAATGGGGCAGAGCATGTCTTTGGCATACTTGTGATCAGGACTCGATACCCAATAATGCCTTGTGACAGTTTTCTGATAAGATCTAATAATCTTGTGAGATCCAGGTTGTTGTTTACCCGCCTCAGTATCAGTTGTAGTAGAAAACATGCATGTAAGCTTTGGTTTTTTTGGAGCATAGCTGTCGAAACCGGCTCTAGGTCTATCTAACTGCATGCTTGGAAGATTTGGGTTATTGAGTTAATATGAATTTTTTTTTTTCTTCAAAAACAACTTCATTTTAGTTATATTTTTATTTTTTTTTGGGTTTTGACCAAGTTTAGCCATATCAAATGGGTTACGAGGCAACTCTTATAAGGTTATTTGAGTTTCTCAAGGTCAATATCAAAACCATTTAAATTAAAACTAAGTTTAAATCATGAATTTATTAAATCAATCCTCCAAACTGATCAGATTGGGAGTCACAAATGAAATTGAAAATTGATTTGGTGGGGACACAGCTTCAATGCACCGAGTAAATGTACAAGAAAAAAAGTTTTTCTTTCTTTTATTTCCTATCATAGTCATTTTTTTTTTAAATTTTGAGTAAGCTTTTATGGTACAAAAGGCGAAAAAAAAGAAGAAGTACGATTTGAGCAGTATAATTCTCTACTGTTATGAAGCTATCATGTTACTCACAAAGCTCAATGAGCTTCTTATCCTCAAGAAGAGCAGAGCTGATCCCAATACTAAAATATACATTCATAACCTAATGTGCTGACTTTACCCTTAATTCAAACCTTCACACCTTAATTAATCCTGTAATTAGAGCAAAAACCAAATAAAACTATGATTAAGGAGTGACAAACCTAGGTCATTTAAGAGGCTAGTATACGCATGACACCTCTTACCAGCTTGTCCATGTGCTTATGAGCTCCCATGATACTTTAGGGTTTCCTTTTCTTATAAAATGCTTGCGCTGAACCTCAACGTGCCACATAAAAAATTGTGGTAACTAAGAGCATGCTTAGTTGCTCATCGAAACATTGAATGCAGCAGTAGTATAAAAAGGGAGAACACACTGGCTAAGATTAAAGAATTCAACAATGGTATGGAAAATGCATCTTTAATTCCTGCTATCAGTTCACATTCTCAGCAATAGAAAAATATCCATTGTGTTTCCCAACACGAATAAGATTCCATGGCATCTGTTTCAAGGAATATGGGAGGAAACGGGTGATGCCTGGAATGACACGGTTAAGTGAGCTGCACAGACCTAGCTAGACATGCTAGTACATGCACCAAAAAAGTGGAGAAATGAACTGGCAACTTGGATGAAATGATATACGACTGGAAGTAAAGAAGAATAGCAGAGTTGGGATAAACAATATAGATAATATCCTCCAACAGATCAACCAGCAGCCGAAGAGCTAATTAAGGGATCCCGGTCTTGGATCTCTTAATGTGCTGTTTAAGTTGAACATGACAATCTAAGTGAAAGGAGAACCAATTTGATAAAACAAAGCAGGTTACCGTATCTGATAAAAGAGAAATATCATTCAAAAACCTTTGAAAACCTGATGGGCTATTCCTGTAAAAGATCATGACAATGATAAAGGAACATAGAAGTATGTGTGAAACTGTGGGCAGGAAGAGGAAATCAGAAATGTTAACATTCACTTCAATCGAAACCCTTCTTTCCATTCCAAGTATCGACACCATTTCCAATCAACTAGCAAGTAAGCTTTAGACAATATGATGCAAAGTTTCCTGTAAAGTTGACTTACTGATTTAAAAGAAAAGTTCTTTCATGGTATGTCAAAAAGCAGAAAATGATAATAGCTTTGTTTCAAACTCGAACAACTCCAAAGAACGCGACTCAACTTTACCAAAGAAGAACAAACAAAACACCCGAGAGGTACAATATACATGAACATATTAGACAAGCCAATTGAGGGTCACCGAATCACCAAGAACAGTTTATAAAACCTTGTTGATGTTGCACACGATTTCAGCATTTCACAGGAAATGGTGAAATAGCTCCAACAAAAAAGGTTAGAGCTGGTTGGTAAAAATATAAGAGAAAACTCATATAGCGTCAAAATAAAAATTCAGGTCAAAGGCAGTGTCTCAAACCTGGTTGACTTTCATGCTAATGGTTCAAACTGGAGTGCAGATCTAGATTTTAATCCACATTATGAACATCGGAATCCATGGAAAATTAACTTTCAGCTGCTGAGAGTTCATAGAAAGAAACATTGGCATTTAATTCAAAAACTTTGAAACTGCAAAGAACCATGACATGGAGATGCAAGGTACACACTCAGCAGAAAGAGCATCCCTGAAGATTCTCAACAAATTATAAACTGAATAAAAAGGGCATCCATGAAGATTCTTGACAAATTATAAACTGAATAATCCATACCTTAATATCCACAATCTCAGCACCAATATCCTTAATTCATTCATTCTCTAATTTCTTTAAATTCCGTGGGGAATAAGGAAAAAGAATCCTATCTAAGTGTTTTTTTTTTTAAATAAATTTAGAATGATCATCTTTCAGTTGTAGACAAGAGCAACAAGAGCGAAAAGGTGCATCGCAAAAATATTTGAAACAAATATTAGTTAGCACAAGAAACAGAGAGAATGTCATGGGCACAAGAGAGAATGTCATGGGCACAAATAAACTTCAGCTACTTCAACTGGGACATTAAATTAAATTAAACATTCTAAAAACATTAGATTTTAAGAGAACCCTTTAGGGTCTTAAGTCTTCTATGAAGTCACACAATGTACAACAAGTACCGCTCACCTCTACACAACACAGGAGTAATAAACAGAAAAAAGGCCGAAGGCTCTAAAAGTAAAGAGAATTTTGGACCTCACTGAGAAACTGAGTTACCAATGTGCCAACCAAGGATACCGATCCCAAGCTTAGATTTCTGAAGAACATAAAATGCACTTGCCACCATTATTTATCCTCATCAGCAAGCACAAATGCTCCAGCTGCCCATGATGAACAATGACACTAAAGCTTCACTGACAAGAAGACTGTAAATATAACGACACTGAGCCGATTCCCATACAACCTTGGGATAAAGCAAACCCTCTCTGAAAACCAGATTGACACAATATCTCAAGACTGTAACAATTGTTGACATGGATTAAGCTTACATTATTTGCCACCAGGAATGACATCTCGATCTGTCACCAGGAGCTGAGAGGACATACAGAATGCTACCAATATCTTACTTACACATGTAGAAGTTGAAGGACACCATAAACGATACTATCCACCACTTCCAGTTACTCCCAAGAGAGACCAATATTAGAAGCCAAGAAGGAGTTTTTGGGATCTGTAGATGGAAGCCCGAAACCAATATCTACCATTAAGATTGCTGTCAATGACAACAGCAGCAGCTAATGCAAAAACGACAACAAAGTTTCTAAATTGAACTCTAACAAAACTACCAGAAAATACCAATTTAACAAAGACCCAGGAACCAAATCAGCCATAAAAGAGAAAGATCAATGGAGTCAACAATTACCCAAATTCAATCATCCCCTGTTGGAAATAAAGTGAGAACTTTCCTTCCTCCATTCCCATTCACTGACTCCAAATCTTCCACATAACCAGGAACTGTATTGGGCACTGGTGCCCCCATCCTATGCACAGGCTGCTGTGTTTGCCTAGGCAAAAATGGATGCTCAAACTGACCATTTGTCGGCGACCCAAAGTGCCCCATCTGCCTATGATACTGACTTGGCAATTGGGGATGTCCCATTGCAGCCATCTGGTGTTGGTGATGATGGTTTTGCAATGCAGCTACAGGCACAAACGGCAAGAAATGATCCGAATTAGGCCTCCCTGGATGCAGAAAATGCGCTGGCACGGGAGAACTTGCAAACAAATGATCCGTAGCAGCATCAGTACCACCAGTGAGTCCACCTCCACCACCAGTACCATTACCACCACCACCAGAGGACAAACCCTGCATTCTTTTCAAATAAAGCCTATATTTTTGCAAATGACTTGCAACATTCTCTCTAGTCAACCCATCTACATTCATTAACTGCATTATTGTCTTAGGGACGGCATTCTTGATCCCTAAATGTGCCACAGCATCCACAAACCTCTTATGAAGCTGCGGAGTCCAAACAAGCCTTGGCCTTTTAAGGGTTCTTGGCTCATCTCCTGCTGCACCTGAGCCTAATTCACTAGAATCCGCAGCAAAGTCCCCTGAATTAGGCTGTGGTGAGGCCAATGGATTAGTTGGGGTTGGAGAAACCGCAGCCGGTGGTGGTGGGGGAGGTGGTAAAGGCTGATTTTGATGGAGAGAAGAGTTATGGTTATTAGTAGTGGTGGTGGTGGTGGTATTACTGGGGTTTGTAATATCAAAAGCAAGAGCAAGATCAGGAGTGATTAGGGTTTGTGATAAAGGCATCAGTTCTTCAAGTGAAGGAAGCTCTTCTTCCCATCTTGAAAACCAATTTGAATCATCCTCTCTCATTTTCTCAAAAAACCCAATTCACTATTATCTCCCTTATTCTTCTGGCCTAAAAAACAGTACAAAAAGATTTGACTTTTTTTCCAAAGATTGGAACTTTCTTATGGATAGCAAGATATGGGGCACTAAATGTAACACTAACAAGAACAACAAGGAAAGAAAAAAAGAAGAAGAAAGAACACAAGGATGTGGGAGGACTTCTGTATGAAAGGAACGGAGTAAGAAACCATACAAAGATGGGATTTTTATTTGTTATAGTACAAAGAGATTGGATTTTTAAGATATGAGCACCTATATTTCTCCCCAGAAAAATTGTTTTGACAAAAGAGAGAAAGATGGTGGTGGCTGATGGTGGTGATGGGAATTGTGGGGAGGAGGAGGAGGAGGGGATGATGGAGTGGAGAGAGGTTCGAGGTGGATCTTGTTTGCTTCTTTTCAGCTTTTTTTATGACTACTGTTGCTGATGCTTTAATATTTTTGTTTTTCTCTTACAAGGCTTCCATGATTTCAATGTAGTTATAGCATGTAAGGTTGTTATAAGATGTAAGATAGTGTTTGGGTACTTACAATATCTACTATCCTGGTACAGAAGAGAAGAGGATAGAAAAAGAAAAGAAAAGAAAACTCTTATAGAAATTTATTTTAAATTTATTTCTATCTTTTTCATCAAATAAGGTTTTGATTCTATTTGTTTCTATCTTTTTTATCAAATAAGGTTTTGATTTTTTATATATATATTATATTTGTTTGATAACACTAAAAACCTGTTTGTTTTTGTAGTAAATCGCCATCAAATATTTTTCTATTTTTTCTATATATTTTTTTTTCAATAATTGTTTAAAACAATTTGTTTTAGTGGTGCCCCGTAAAAAATAGCCTAAATATTTTGTTTTGTTTTTTTTTTTAATTTTCGGGTCTTTATTTCTTAACTTTCCCTTTTCTTTTCTTTTTATGATACTTCCTGAGAGTGAGTGTTACCAAGGTTGGATTTTTAAGGATTTTTTTTCATCCTTAAACCTTATCACAAACTTTTTTGGTACTGGAAAGTGTCAGTCACGCGCCACTGTTTCAGGAGGGAGTTTGGTGGTGTACTAGCTAGGGCAAAGATCGGCTAGTTGCAGCAGAGAATCATGAATGGCTTCATTCTATCCATTTATGGAGTCTGCAATGGCAAGGTTTTGTACTTGGGTGGATCAGGTGGTACAGGAGAGTGGGGTTTACTTGCTTCAGTGTGAGAATGGAGATAAGGTTTTTAGTACTCCAAAGATGCTTGTACTGGCATAGATTGGGGATTAGGAAAGGATTAGAGAGAGAGAGAGAGAGAGAGAGAGAGAGCAAAGTTTGGATACTTTTGTAAGCCATAGATTTCTTGGGGTTCGATGATGAGGGAATCAATCGACTTTTAATTGAAGTTGGTGTTTTTCTGCTGTGATGATAACTCAATTTTCCGCAAGTCTCTACTCGAGCATCGACTTGTTTTTAGGCTCGGGTTAGAAGATTGATTGCGGTTAATTTTTTAAAAGATTTAATATAATATTATTTTTTAAAAAATTATTGTGTAATTAATAATTTTTTATTAGTTACTTCTTAGATCTATTATTTGGATCACAAATTTATAAATTAATTTTTTTAAAATTTTTTTATGATATTTAAAGAATAAACACTCATATTTACTCTAAAATAAAATACAAGAGAAACTAAACAAATATTTTCCAGCACAAATGAAAATATCCTATCACTTTTAATGAGTCTTAAATTTAATTTTCTTTTTCTTAGTATATTCATCTTACTTCAAAATAAACATATAAAATATTCATTCATATTCTAAGCATTATAAGATTTTTCAGCGTGTTTGTAAGTGTGGTTATGGTTATTTTTTAAAATGTTTTTCACTCGGAAATATATCAAATTAATATTTTTTTATTTTTTAAAAATTATTTTTGACATTAATGTATCAAAATGATCCAAAAACAACAAAAAAATATTATTATAAAATAAAAATAAAAATTAAATTTTTTCAAAAATACTCTTGAAACGTAAAAACAAATAAGCCTAGATCTAAAATATTAATACGAGTACAGGCTCATTTGGAATCAGAGTTAGATGTCAAAGGTTGTATCATAGTGTATTGTTGACGGGTGATTACAAGTGTTGTGAGAATAACTAGATTTGACTTTGGACAAAAAGATTCAACAGATTTATGCACAGTGTCTGTGCTGTTCTTGGAGCAATTTAGGTGGGAAATGGACAAATGAAAAATTGCAAAAGAAAAGGAAGGCAGAGAGCATCTTTATGGGATTGAAACAAGACCACAAATTACCTCGACAAAACTAGTCTACTTTGTTTGCTTGTTGGGACTAAATACCTTCTCCTTCGCAATGTCAATTTCTATGTTACATTCCAAAGGGTTGATGTCAAAATGCATGAATGTGAACATGCTGGTTTTGTTCCTATTTTGAGCCAAAGAATTGGCACAATAATTGTCTTTGCATAAAGGGCATGTTTTGTTTTTGCATTCAATTATCATCTATGGAAAAAAAACTTCATGAAAAATATGATCTTCTGATTTTTACGCTTGTTATCGTTTTGGTGGTAGCTATCAGATTCCGTTGATAGCTCGTGTTGTTGGGTTCATTCTAAAATAACATTATTCTAATAAAAAAATCTATTAAAATAATATTATTTTGAACAATTTTTTTTAAAAAACTCGATCTTATCGAGATATAACCTATGATTTTTGCGTTTTAAATTAAAAATGTATGATGATAAATAAGAATGTTTTGTTCAACTTTAACTAATGTTTTGATAAAATATTATTTTCATATTTCCTTGCATCTCAAACAACACCAGATGACTTTCACATCTCTTTTAACTTTAAATAGTGTTTGTTGTTAATCCAGTTATTAAATCAAGCCGATTAAGCAGTTGAAGATTCAACATCATTTCCAGCGGTGGTACCAGCATGTATTTTTGACCTGTCTCCATCTTTATTTAGAAACCCTAACGAAACTTACACTTAAAAGATTTCAAGACGCAATCATGCATATCTCACAGGTCATTGAAACAATATTAAAACACAAGATTAAGAGGCAATTCATTTTCGTGACCTTGGCCCAGCTGAGAGGTACAAATAAAATATAGAATCAAATTCAAAACCTGGTATTAGCATTAACTAACCTGTAGTATGATAGCACTACTCTCATTAAACCCCATCTGAGTAGCCAAAACCTAACCTGACTAGTTAATTTGGTGACTTGTTGACTCAAAACTTAGCTTGGACCAACTTAAACCGAGTGAAAATTGAACCGGTCAAACCCAATTAACTCGACAGGTCAGCCCGTAACTAGTTTAAAAACTAACTTGTATTAAAAAAAAATATTTCAACTTAAATCAAGTGAAAATTGAACTGGTCAAACTCAATTAACTTGACATGTCAACCCGTAACTAGTTTAAAAACTGGTTTGAATTAAAAAAAATGATTTTTTTTAATACAAGTCCCGATCCACTTTACAGCATTGGCTTCAGGTAAGAAGTTACAAGCGCTATATTTCTTTAGCCCTAACTTTATCCATGAATTGAAAATCAGTGTAGTAAAAACTTGATGCTTAACAAGACAAATCTACAACAATCTTGACGTTATGATTACATAATTTCACCACAGCAACAATTTTCAGTTGCATTTCACTACTGAGTGAATGTTTCATAAGAAAGTGTCGGTGGTATTGGCCCCATACACCCCAGTGAAATCCAAAACTCAGCTAACGACCAAGCTTAAATCAGGCAAGCATTTTCCACTCAATTGCGATCATGCAGACCAGACAGTGGTCCACTGCTGCTTATGAAAGAGATGTGTGAAAACGTACTGCATAATTGCTATTGCCCAGAGCCTGAGGCAGAGGAACGATTCAAGAACTGCATCGCGGATTTTATTATGGTCCTGTCATATCAATGTGACAGGAAAAAATAAGTCACCTTGGAAGAGAATTTCTGCAGAGTGCTACTAGAGTGAAGTTTTTTGACAGAAAAAGATAGAAACCTTTCAATAGCTTTTTGTTGAAAAGAAAATTGATAAGCATGAAATTTCATGATTCTGGATTACACCATTAAGATTTAAGAGAAAGGGTTGTCGTTTTTAAAGTGCATCCAAGCCAAGTGGAATGTTCCTGTTCCAGTTCACAGACCAAACAAAAGAAATAAGAGAATTTTCAGAGAAGAAATATCTACCTGATGGAAAACGAGTTTGCCCTGCTCGAGCACTCTTGGTTTCCCAATTCATCTTTGTCACTGGAGTGAACGAGCCTCTGAAATTTTGCTGATAGATCTTGATAAGAATTGATCTCCGTTGGCTGGACTTGTTGAATTGCAGTCTTTAAATGTTGCATGGGTACTTCCGAAGCATCAATATTCTCCTGCTAACAAGGAAAATTTTACATGAACAAACAACAAAGTGAAGTATACAAGAAGATAAGGAAAGAACTTAAGAAAACCTCAATGGCTGCAACAGCTGCCTCCCGGCAGATTAATGCTATATCAGCTCCAGTGCACCCATCAGTGAGACAAGCTAGTTCTTTTATATTGACATCAGAACTGCATGGAACTTTGTGCAAATGGATACGAAATATGTCTTCCCTGTCATTCTGATTTGGAGGTCCCACGTACAACAGTCGATCAAAGCGCCCTGTTCAAATTGTTTATCAATTAAGAAGGCACCATGATTGCAGGCTGCAGCAGTACAACAGTACATTTCTGTGGGTGCTTGGATAGAGAGGGTGAGAGAGAGTTGCACCTGGTCTCAAAAGGGCAGGATCAATCTTGTCTGGCCGATTTGTAGCAGCAATTACAGTAACATTAACTCTTTGTTGCAAGCCTACAACCAATGAAATATTTATTAATTTCAAAGATATAGGACTAAAGATTTGGAATATCCAAAATAAATTAGATGTTGATAATTTCCCTAGCTAAAATCAGTGAAACATCACCAGGAAAGTCATCACACAAGAAAATTCAAGATCCTAAATCTATGAGCTGCGCAGATGCTAAACAATCTATAACATGCACTGCCAAAATCCCACAAGCAAAAAGTTTGACAAAGTTTGATACTAATAAAACTTACTAACCATCCAATTCAATAAGGAGTTGACTCATAACCCTATCTGAAACCGAAACCCCATCACTTTCCTTCCCACGAATAACAGCAAGGCCATCAATTTCATCAAAGAATATAATTGATGGAGCATTTGCCCTTGCCTTTGCAAAGAGGGATCTTACAGCCTTCTCGGATTCACCAACCCATTTGCTAAAAAGTTCTGGACCCTTCACTGCAAGGAAATTCAATCCTGCTTTAGAAGCCACTGCACGGGCCATAAGAGTTTTGCTACAACCAGGGGGACCAAACATCAATATCCCCGTTGGGGGACGGGTACCAATGCGCTTGAATGCATCCTGGTGTGTTTGAGGCCATAGCACTGCTTCCATTAATTGGGTTTTTATTTCCCCCTGCCCGCCCACATCTTCCCAATTAACTTTTGGAACCTCAAGGATTACCTATATACAGAGCAAGTTTAGAAAAACAAGTAGAGTAACAAGCAACATTACATTATACTTTCGTTTCACCTGTTACTATAAAATCCTTCTAGAATATAGAGTGACAATTAAAATGGATTAAGTACCAAAATCTGAGAAGTTCAGTTCCAATATTACTTGGGTGCTATGAATGTGATATGCCAAAGTTCAGGTAGAACAGCTTATAGGTCACATTCTGATTTAGGTAGTAGAGCTTATTGTTCTGACCTGGTATCCCAGTTCTTTTGATAATTGAAAGATACAAA
>Ga0307509_10005666_pt1 | contig 17241 bp, 13 predicted proteins | sample 10_EM_MG_FD_202245 | JGI IMG/M metagenome (GOLD analysis project Ga0307509, IMG submission 202245) | Populus trichocarpa ectomycorrhiza microbial communities from riparian zone in the Pacific Northwest, United States - 10_EM | ecosystem: Host-associated > Plants > Roots > Unclassified | place... | reverse complement strand
GAGACACCTGTAGGGCCTGGCCGTCCGTCCCGGGCATGGGTTAGGACGGACTACAATTTGGCGTCCGTCTCGTCCAAGGGCCGCAAATTTGGCGTCCGTCCCGTCCTAGGCAAAAGACGGACGGACTGGACGCTTGGGAACACTGATTGCCTCTGGTGGGAACAAAAAAGATATGAGGAAGTAATAATATTCGTAGTAAGTCTCAATTGTGAACGCACTATGGAGAGATTTTTAGTCTTTATAATCATCCTGTCCATCCAATAACAGACAATTTATCCTCATTATTATGATAGACTCTACATAACATGCATTCACTTTGAGATAAACCGCAAACTGAATATTACCCTACTCGATTGGTAAAAAAAGGTTACCGGCTACCACCGGAAGCTTCCTGCAACTATACTCGTGCTTGCCCCTATGCTGTGCCATTCCACTTCCGGAGGGCCGCAAAACGCGTCTGTGTCAATCCAACTGGGGTGCCGGCTCACGCAGTTTGTTTTCCCCTTCGTCGGGCTTTGTCTCAGGCTCAACCGGCTTGCACGTAGGGGCAGCCTGCTGGTCACGTTTTTCGCGTTTCTCACGCACCGAATCCAATACCGCGCTAGCCTTCTCTCGCTCGTTTATCGGTTTCTCATCATCTGGTACCGATTCCGATTCGTCGATAATCCGTCTTGCCAGCCTTTCTGCATCTTCAAGGTTATCGCTCTCGAGATATGTGGAAGCCAGGTTCAACATAACTCCAAGGATTAGGCCGTCGCCGGCGTCAAGGTATTCCTCAGCACGCTTTAAAAGGTCCTCTCGGATATCTCTCGCTCCTGCGAGGTCTTTGTTTAAACATTTTAATGCTAAAGCTTCCGTATTGTCGACGACGGTCTTGTCGACTACCTTCAGGGCGTCTATGATTTTTGCATCTCCTCCCTTCGCCAATTCCTCGGGGGTCGTGTCAACATTGCTGGTAGCGTAGGGACTCCCACCGGCCCTGATGAGGATCTGGACTGCCTCCAGATTGCCCAATTGTGACACCTTGTGCAATGGTGTGGCTTTACGGTTGTCGGCTATTCGTGGATCTGCTTTAGCGTTTACCAAAAGTTCCATCACCTGTAGACATAGGTCTTGAGAAGCCAACAGTAGCGGTGTTGAACCCTCACTATTGATTGCGTCAACATCTGCGCCTGCTTCTAGTAGCTCTTTGGTTGCTTCAATTTCGCTGTAGGCATAATGTAAAGCTGTCCACTCAGCTCGGTCCTTCCTCTCTAAATCGGTACCACGTTGAATCAATTCTTTGACAATAGGCGAAAATCCGTACCATGCAGCCCAGTGCAATGCTGTCCGGCCATAGCTGCTAGTTGCGTTCTGATGCGCACCGCCATCTAGAAGGGCCCGGACAACAGATAGATCCCCGCACATTGCAGCACAATGCAATGGTGTATGTTTGCTTTGGTCTGTTGCGTCCGGATTTGCTCCGATTTTAAGAAGCGCCTCTACGGATTCCAATTTCCCCGTGAGTGCCGCAGTGTGTAACGGAGTCTGGCGAGACTTGTCTTGTGCGCTCGCGTCGGCCTCATGCTCAACAAGTTCTTTTATTACTAAGGTATTTCCCTTCTTAGCAGCAATATGTAGTGCAGTATATCGCTCGTACTCGGTCTTCAAATCTGATTTCGCTTTCCCTTGTTCCAGCAGAATTTTTAACACTTCCGTATGCCCACGTTCGGCTGCTAGATAGAGTGCTGTTGCTCCTGTGTTGTCTTGCGCATCTATGAACGCAGGATCAAACTCAAGGATTACTCTAACGACGAATTTATGACCATTTTCCGCCGCTATATGTAGGGGCGTTCTACCCTGCCAGGTGGTGGTAATGGTTGCCTGCCTCTCTAGGAGTTTTCTGGCAACTATGTCTTTCCCGGATCTTGCAGCAAGATGGAGGGCTGTCATCTCGGTTCCATCTTGGACCCGCTTGTCGACCAATGCCAAACCATCTAGAAGGGCCTCCACTACTGAGATGTGGCCTTTTATAGCCGCTAGGTGAAGTGGTACCATTCCGTTCGAATCTTCTGCATTGGGGTCTGCGCAGGCATTGAGGAGCATCTTCACTACCAATTCACTTCCACCTTCTGCAGCCAGGTGAAGTGCGGTTGATCCGCTGCAGACTTTCGCAAGATCAGTGCCATCTTTTTCGAGAAGCCTTTCGACGACATTCGCACTCCCATTTAGTGCAGCAACATGAAGTATTGTCTGGCCGCCCTTATTTGTCCATCCTACATCTGCTCTCGAATCTTGTGAAAGTATTTCCATCAATGCCCCATTTCCACTTTCTGCTGCTATTTCCATAGCTAAACAAACGGTTTCCTGCATTGAAACGTCCTTCGACTGCAGATATATCTTAATGACTTCTAGAAAGCCGAGCTGAGAAGCTAGAAGAAATGACAAATTGGACAGACAGGTCGTGAATGGTTGTTTTGCGTAGGCTAATAGCTTGTGCAAATCAAACCAGACAGGTAGTTGGTCCGCGTCCGCGAGCATGTGCGATACCCTCTCGTGGAATGCCGCTTCTGTGCCTGTTGTGTCAACGCTCCATCCAACGGCCCTATAATGCTGTGGCCAATATTGCCCAACATAATTCAAGAGGCCGAACTCTCGCGCTTCGGGAATAGCCAACCGTGGCGACCCGTCTTCGTCGAGTTGTACAAATGGCCCATTTTCCTGAATTTCTTTAGTTGCTAGGTAGGCTATACAGGCACGTGCAATATCGAGATGAGGTTGAATACTAGGGCGGTACCACGCTGCCTCGTCGAGCCACTTCCCTAGTAGGAATTCCCTCATTGACGGATGCACAAGGTGAACTCGATTGTTATCTATCCTGATGAGAGGGCCGAACGCATCCGCGAGGTCTGCGCCCAGGTCTCGGGAAAGTTGATCATTATCGATTTGTGGGGGCATCGTTTCTACTGCTAAGGCAATCGCAAGCTCCCTAATTTCTAGCGGCCGGAAGGAATGTAGGATCCACAAAAGCGCCTTCCCAGCCCATTGGTGAATTCTTTGAGGCACAGCTTCAAGGATATGTGCGTAAGTCTTTTCTATTCCACCCCGCAACAATCTAAGTTCCTGCTCAACGAAAAGTGGCGTTGATAATTTTTTCAGGTTCGATAGATGACCTAGAGCAAGTTGCACGCTGAGAAATGATTGTTCCGCATGACCTAATTGGTTGCTAATTTGTTGTTTCAGTCCCGAATATCCTGGAGCCTCCTCAATAAAATCTGAGATTTTACTCTCTCGGAATAACTCAGTTCCCTGGCGAGCTTCTTCTCCGGCGTCCAAGTCAATAGTAAAATCTGGTTTCTCCCATAAATTTGGGCCCCTACTACTAGTAACAATAAATTTGTACGATGCTTTTGCGTCTCTGTGGGTTTTTATTAAGTTCTCCAAGAACTCAGGGCATTCGCACTCGTTTAAGGCATCAATAATAAAGGTTGTGGGACCCCCGGCACAACATAATATTGCCCTAAAAAGCGACCATGTGTCTTTTACTCGCCAATTTGGACTTTCACGGACCAATTGAACATACATATCCTCTACTTGAGCAAATAGTGAAGGCCTGTGAATCAGAAGCTGATAAATGAGGGATAAGAGCGCCGCTTCTGGCCTTCCGCGAACTTCGTCTTCTTTGCTAAAGAAGAAGTAAACTGCGTCAGGCACCTTTTGTCCGATGCGAAAATGTTTGGCTAGAAAGGTCGAAAGAGCCGTTTTCCCACCGCCGCTCCTCCCGTAAAAGTATAGGAAAGTGGAGGTCTGCTCTGTAATCCACTTTTGGTAATTCACATGGTTCAGTACCCACTCAAAAGCCCCGTCGTGTGTGAGGACGTGTGTGGGTAGGTGAGTCTTGGGGCTCAAGATGGAGAGGTTCTGGAGACAATTCAAACACCCCTCACTAAAGGCTATAGCAACCATAAGTATCATAATATTGTGGAAATTTTGTTTGGGCTTGTGTATTCGGGGATCATGCACACACCTGGCGTTTGGCGAATGGACTCAGGGCAAAACCACTGAAAGTAGTCAAAAAGGTAGTAGTAAGGAGACTTGCTCATGTCTTCGTGGGTCACGCTATCGCCAGCGAGTGAAATCTCATTGCCGGTTCCCAACCAACTAGAATCAGAATCAACAACCTATATGTATATCCATTTCTAGTTAATACAAATACTTCCTAGTCTTATTTGTCGAAATATATTGAGGTAGGGTAAGAATTGTGTGGGGCTGGATTGGTTGTACGGAGATGAGCATGACTTACCTTTGAGCCCAGCCATGGGGTATCACTCGTTTCGGTATTATTGAGGATGTAGGGGTATTTCCTTGTTATTATCTTGAAGTCGTTGGAGATCTTTTCTACCGCTTTGGCACATCTTCGGGAGAGGTCGACATATGATTGCTTTATAGGTTGCTCAAAGGAAGCACAGATAACTCTAAAAACTATATTCTCCCAGGTTGATTCCTTTGTTGCCTGATGGGGAGTTGCTAAAAACACCTATAATAGGTATAGTGTTAGGAGTCTGTTATACAGAGAGAGTTTGGGAATTTTACTAGATAGGGATTTGCGGGGACAAACCAACATAGAGGTGCGGGTGGAAATTGGCATGTAAATGCTCTCATGTTCGGCAATCCACAGCGCCTGGGAGAGCCTTATGTTAGCATCGCCGCACCTATTGACAAAAGGTTACTGGAGTACCTGTTTAACAATAATACCCCCATAACTATGGGCAAGGAAGACAATAGGACGCATCTATTATTGTTGTTGGAGCCTTAGAAAACCTCATACCAAAGAAGAAATAACCCAAAAAACCATCGTTGGTAAGGGCGTTTTGTATACCTGATGCTCCTTCTGCCTTTTTGCCATTATTTCATCCAAAAGTCGTATCGCTGTCCTCCTTATACCACCGGGCGAAAGGATCCCATCAAGATCCTTATCGGAAAGGTATCCAAATGTCATGATACGGGAGCCTCCCGGAGAATAACGCAGTAGTCTGTCCACCAACCAAGTTTGTTGATCCGGTTTAGCGGAATCCTTGTTCGTGGGTATAAATGACCTCAGTGGATGCCCATTCAATCCATGCAACACTACAATGCTACTTCAGTTAGACCAAAATAACTTCAGGATTCACAAGCACTTACTCGCATCCAGATTCAAGGCTAACTTCCGCCTGATTCTGGGGATCGACATCTAATATGGAGAGGCCCTCATCCGGGATGGAGTCCCAGGTCCTCGAGCGCCGGAAGTTTGGGTTCATGTTGGGACAGCTTAGTCGCTCTTGGGCAATACCGGTAGTGTTAGCATTTGATCATATCTGTATGAGGGAGAACTCACAGATGTGTTATGTTGATCCTACTTTGATGGCTTTGGATTTGTTTTAACAGGAGGGCTTACGGAGGCACCCCCCAGGCGCTATGTTGGATTATCGAGACGGTGGAGTGGGGAGAGCGGGATAAAAATCAGCCAAGTTTGCTTCCACTGATCCTTCGGAAGCGGTTGTTCTGGACCTGAAGTTTCAATATGATACCAAAAATCACGCTTACCAGTGAGTGTGATCTAGCTGCAATAGGCGGCCCAATTAGGGCAATGGGTACCTGATATGTGAGAGAGCTTTTCACGACTAGGACTCGGCAGTTACCGGGCCTTGAAAGCACTATTGCGGTGCGGAAGGATATGGTACGTCCCCGCTATTAGGCAATGGTTTTAATGGGGAGACCCCCGCTTTTCCCAAGAATACCAAATAATAAAAAAAGGGAAAAGAAAAAAGAAAATCGGTTGAGTTTCTAGGTATTGTGTGGCACTTTTAAAATACAGACATATCCATAAAGTGCTCGCTCATGAAAAATCAAGCTACACTGCCGCATCAGCTAGAGCAGGCCAGGCAGACACTTTTGCGTTGAAATAAGCGGCTGAGCTGGAACTTAGAATTGCGTCGAAATCTGACCCTTGGAAAGCCTAGTCCTACCTACAAACAGTTAGCCTATGGGCTTTTATTGCGATTTTGAGACAAAACTAGGATAAACTCTTGTTTGAACGCATGGGCGCCTTGACGGCTCTCCTCACTAAATGCGATATCTGATACCTTAACAACCCAGATATCGTCACAAACCCAGATCGTGCAATAAATTGAAACCCTTGGGTGATGGGCGGTTCCTAGACTTGGCTAGATATATGGATGGGTGTTTTGCGAGGCCTACTTGCACAAGTTGTACTCGTACTGTACTAGTACTAGTCCATCGGCTATCCAAAGAGCCGGAAAGCGCGCCACAACCAGCCTAGGCAAGTGCATTTTAACTTCTGGTTGTCTTGGCCTCTCGGCTCCTCCGCACTTAGCTTCTGCATACGATCTTGTATGATACTTGGCGAGAGAGCTAATCTGTGAACACTGTCATATTGGCCAAACGGCTGTGGGTACCCCTTCTGGTAAATAAAAAATCCTAAAAGTTTTCATGGAATTTCTTTTCTTTGGTGTTTGGATTTAATCTTTGGCAATCAACATGCCTCGTTGAGCACCAGAAACAACCCATCATAACTTTCTTTATCTGCTTACCCTGCCAGAGGAAGTGGAATATCACGCGCAGTTAATCGACAAAAGAAAGGCGCAGAAGTTGTACCAGTGCCACCTGAGCAGTTTCTAATGTTTCACTTCTAGGACACTCGAAATCCCTCATTTGTTGAGAATGCTGAATGGGTGCAAGTTTCTGAACACAAGGGTTCAACCCCTCCTTCCAGCCGATAATTCGACTTGGATTAATTACCTGGCATCTGGTTTCCTTGCATGAGATGATTACTTACTCTTCCTTTACCAATATGACAAGCCGGTACTAGTACAGTACACCAAAATTAGAACCTATGTATCTCCTGCGCCTGAACACAATACCAACCGAACAGAGTCCACGAGTTTAACAGATAAAGAGGACTCTCCTAAGAACCCACGCCTACCCCACCCCTTTTATCATAGTCGCTGTCCCTTCTGTCTCCGTCAGATATTGTGACTAGCGCTCTAGTTAGCAAATCCATCAACCAATACTTTGCAGGTAAAGTTGACATTCTAAGGAGAGATTAAACTGTTCGGAAGAGAGCTGATTGTGCAAAGATCAAGCTCTTTCAGGAAATATAGCGCCCCTGCATTCTACCCTACGATTTTCTTTATAGTAATACCAACAACCAGAGTCCCGCTATCATTATGGAATCCTCCACACAGTTTCTTATCGGTCTCACTCCAGCTGGGGATGAGGGCTCAGCCTATCGCACGAAAAATGCCAATGGCAACGAACGCCAACGATCCAACATGCTGGATCGGGGTAGTGAGCTCGTAGTTCAAGGGGACTTAGTACGGGTCGTCCATGGGAGATACGGCCCAGGCTCCGTATCGGCGGCAACATTGCTTGTTGTTGAGTTTCATTTCCTAAGCTACAAAAGTGACCGTCGCTTCCGCCAGGCTGTCATAACATTGCAGCTCTCGAGCTCAGACAACAGCAAAGAAGGACCGGTGGTAGCTTCTATCACACCATACGGGCGATTTTGCCTGAATCCGACTGTGACCAGCGAAGAAAAGACTATCTCGACAAACATCGGAGCGAATGTAGGAGTCGGCGGGGTCGGGGGGGCGAATGTCGGCCTAGGTTGGAGCTTGAGCAAGGTGAAGGAGAGAAAACATCAAACGACATTGGTGGGCTCTACGAGACTAGAATTGCGAAATTATGGGGGTAAAGATACAGCGCGATGGGTCTTGAGTGAGAATCGCAGTCAATCGGATGGAATACCTTCTTTTTTCCGGGCGGGGATACTGCTCAAGCGCAACTCAGATGCCGAGTTTCTGGCCACTATCCAGATCACGGCAGAGGCCGACTTAGCATATAGTATTAGGAATACTTTTGAGACTTGGACAGGGAAGACCCCTGTCGATGATCCAATACTCTTTGATCCCTCACTAGAACCACAGGGAGAATATCCCCTTCCCGAAATCGATTTGGACCACCTCTCCAAGTACAATTTAGAGAGTATCATGTCTGTAGAGGCCCTCGGAGCTCAACAAAGTTAGGGTATTTACACTATTATCTTGGAAGAGTCAACCCGTTTTCGGGTAATTATACAGGGCAAACCATTGCTGACATACGGTAATTTCTGCATACAGAGTCAGGTTGGAGCTCGCCCTCGAACAAATTGTCACTACTATCTTTCGATGAAAAGGGGAGTTGGAAAGATTTCCACAGGTTATAAATGTGCTGGCTAGGCACACTTCAAGGGGCTTAGGACTCGGATGAGGAGAAATGTATTCAGAGCAGAAGCTACAACCTTGGTCTTGGAGTTTGTATTTGGATATCAATTCTGATAGGGAATAGATGCACTTATCCCGGGATTGGGCGCTGTTGGGTTGGTACATGACCTTGTAAATACCGTATGGCCTGATGAAATTCTAGTATCTGGGAGCCCATACGAAATTCGAGCTCAAATTGTCCGATCCTCTTTCTCCTGAGAACTTGTGCCTGTATGCAGAGGGGCAGGGGTTAAGCGCGGGGTGCTTCCTTATCGCCAACTGGATTTCCCCGCTCGCGGCTGCACGATTGACTCATGGGCACAAAAACAAATATTTTAATTGCTTGTTTGTGAACAAATCGAGGTTTGAAAGATTCTGGGTGTCTTGGGTTACGAGGTATTTATTGTTGAGGCATCGATGAAATCAGACAAAAGTGATCGGGGCTGAGAGTGGGGGAGGCGGCACCAGCTTTCATTGGCCGGAATTTGCGGAGTGCACGGATTTGCAACCAGAAGAATGCCCAACAGTGGCACTTTTGTTTCCGGGAAAAAAAGTGGGGCGAATCCCGCCCTTCTCCAGCCATGGGGGCTTAACCCCCGGCATCGTGAACATCATGCTGCTCTGGGGTTAAGATACTTGCATGATACTTACCATCAGGACTGAGAATGGCGCGAGGACGTTCCTTTTATTTGCCTTAGCGCAGGGCCAAAAGATAATCCTCTCCCCTTAATCCCGAGCGGGAAATTATGGGTGTCCTAGGGTTTCTCTTGATTACTAGTATTCTGATTTTTACGGTATTTTATGATACAGCACAAGTACTCGAGTACCGTATCATCCGCTCGAGTGCATCCTCCACCATTCCTGCGAAACCAAGCGGGTGACGAACAGGGATCGATTGCTTGTAATTTCATAACCCTAGCCCCGTTGATTCTTGCCCACCAAATACTCGAGTACTATCCTTGCTCGGCTCCTGCCTAAAAATAATTTACCCCGCCATAGACGACGTGGGGTGCCTTTTGTCCCGCACAAGTGCTGAGGCTGAAGGGGTGTTTCTCTTGCCTACTCTATTTCTCTCCAGAGCTGTCCCCCCTTTCCTATCTGAGCAACGCTTGGCGCGCCCAAAAACTCTCTATGCACATTTACTCCGTTTTCAAGCTATCATACCGTGTGATAGAAACTACCTGTCCAAGCCTGATATAGAATTGTCGGTGGGAATCAGTGCCAGCCTAGGGTAGCCCCAACTCAACAAGTCAACTGAATTGCTAGTTCTAGCTAATAAGATCCAACGAGTTCTGAGGGCTGATCTTGTACTGTGTCGGGGAAATGGTCATGCTTCTCTGAAGCCTTTGTCTCTGGGCCTGGGAGCTAGAGGGCTGGCGGAGATAGCATACCGTATTTCACGAGATTTTACAGTACGGTACTCGAGCGGTAGTAGCAATGCTGAGAGTCCGGGGGAAAGGCTTGTTAATTGGGCAAAAAGCATGATCCTAGACACGGTACCCCTCCTAAAAATCTCAGATAGTGTGTAGCGCCCCACTATGGCTGATTTTACCAACAAAGTGGGGACAATTGTCCCTCGTCCATGCGCGATGTGGGTTTAATGGCTAGGCCAGGACGGGACAGCTCCTGCGTGCTTGTGATCGATTAGGTGAAGCCTAGAGACGCATTTTGTATTTCAGAAGCTGATGTGTTAGAATTCATTTTCCCTCCGCGTTTGTCCGGTAGGTCGTAATGTTTTGCCCATAAGTGTGGGGCTTGTGTGGGCTAACCGTGGGTATCTGACTTAAGTTTTTACATCCCAGCTTAAAGGCCAACAAGCTACACGTACGCTCTAGCACTTGGGTACATCGATAGAGGGGAAAATTATAGCCCCACGAACTTTGACCGTATCAGGCTTTTGAACTCGCGATTTCCTCCCTCTGTCGCAAGGCATTCGCTCCATAGTCAAAATGCGTTCACCAGTACTGCTACCTGCTAAAAAACTGCCTCCGGAGTTCACAAACGAGGACGACCTGGGCGAAGAAGATGCGATTTCTGCTAAACACGATGATATCTTAGAGGAAGTCGATCAAGGAAACTTTAGGGATTTGGAGGATGCCGCCGGTCGTGAGCGTTTCGAATCTAAATGGGGCGAGTACCTCAGGCATGCAGATAAAGATCAAAACACACTTCTACATACGATGATGAACAACGGACCTTCCGGAAATTCAACCAAGCGCGCCACAAAGAAGAGGTATCGGAAATTAATAATGCTCTACCTCATTCGAAACTGCCCTGCCCTGTTATCGCATCCGAACAACAACGGAGAAACAGCAATCGAAATAGCAATTAGAAGGGTGGAGTTTCATGCTGAATATACGGAAGAAATGGTCGAGTCTGCGTCGGCAAGCTGTATCTTGAAACTGCTGCAAGGAGGAACCTTTCTGCACATATTGATAGAGAAAGTTCCGAGAGTTGTCCCATTTGTACTTGATAAATACAAGGAGGCCCACCCTGGAACTAGAGAGCTAGACGAGAGGCCGTTCCAAAAGCCCGACGGTGATGGCAACACGCCGCTTCATATTGCAGTTAGGTACAAATCTTCGAAAGAAGACCTGAAAGAGCAGGCGAGCCTTGTAAAACGTCTCATCCACATCTGTAAGGACTCATTACATCATTATAACAAGCAGAATTTGTCTCCCTACCTCTACCGCCAGGCAACACTCAAACAGGTGGACACTAAACCAACCGGTCCGGCAATCATAAAACCAGCTGCGGAGGGGAGTGTGGAGAATGCAGAGGAGCAAAAGAAAGTTTGTATGAGCTTAAAATATTGGTCCATGCATTATTTTTACGATCGCCCGGATATGATAAAAAAGGCTCTCTTTACAAGCAGATCACGTTAGTGGGACATTGTTACTACCTCTTGGGGATGGACTTGTGCTGATCAGGATACAGAACCTGAGATTCATTTCGACCTCAGCGAAATTGATACAAGTACGATTCCGGGAGGAATTGTCGAACATCTACAGAAGTTGACATTCCTGAAGTATGAGGAGATTCTACGATACATCCGGCTGCCAAAGTTACCAGCCCAGCCTCAGAGTAAGGGACCGACAGGGCCAGGACAGGGCAGATCCACGGGGATGATGGGGGAACCAGAGATCTCGAGGCTGTTCGATTGGATAAGATACCATAAAGTGAAAAAAATACTTAAGATTGTGGTAGAAGATCGGGCTGGCATTCCGCACAGCGATCAGGTTATTGAGAATTGCCTGAAAAACTTTGATGTTGAGATATGGGATTGGCGTAAGCTGGATCTGTGTAGCTATACCATTCTCGCAGCCGCACCAAAGGTTAGAGTATTGCATTTATACTCTAGTGGGAACCGGGCCGTACTACAAAGCTGGTGCAGCACTTCCGGTCTAAGAATCTTGGAAATGGTTAGATGCTCCTTTTCCATATCGACATAGTTTATGCACTTTTACTGACTCTTATCTTCGGTATAGTTAGAAAAGGTGGATGTTTCTATCAATCTAGTATGGTAGCCGCAGCCTCAGGGTGTCCGTAATTGAAGTGCTGACCAACAACGAGGGATACGAGACCAGGGAACGGATCGCCGACTACAAGAACGACTTTGAGAGGGAGCTGAGGATGCAACTTCCGGGTATTGATCTAACTTGTAGAATATTGGGAGGTGAGAAGCGCCAAGGTAGCCGAGTTGACCTATCTGCACCACTTCCATTGTCCGGTTCGGGGGAAAGGTAATTTCCCGGGTTTCCACTCGCCTCGTATATACCTATTGCTAACCGGCATAGATCCCCTTGGTTGTCAGCGATGGAAGGTTTTGCTCGCTTCATCCGGAATGCCGAATTCGGCGAAGGAGGTGAGCCTGCATTCGTGCCAAAGAAGATCAAGGTGGCCATAATCGATGATGGTGTCCTCGGGTTCTCCAAGGAGATATGCGAACGAATCAGCGACGGTGTATCATATTGCAAAAACTCTGGACGAGAAGACTACTCAAAACATTATTACTTTGCTTCGGGCGGGCACGGCACAGATATGGCACATCTAATTTGCAAAGTTTGCCCTAGCGCAAGCCTGTACATTGCCCGGCTTGATGAAGGTGTGGCTCTAGATGGAAAGCGGCAGATTTCTGGAGATTCTGTGGTCAAGGTAAAGCGTCGTCCAGCTAGGTCTCAATAGGTCTCCACTAATTCTCGGTCCAGGCAATCAAATGGGCAACTGAGCAAGACGTTGACGTTATATCTATGAGCTGGTCTCTCGAAGGCTCCGGACTGAAGCCTGAAACTATAACAAACCTAGACACAGCTATTCAAGAAGCAAAGCAAAAAAATATCCTAATGTTTGCCTCAGCAAGCGACCAAGGAGAGGCCGACCGCAATAAGGATATTTATCCCGCCAGCTGCGACTCCGTAATTACCATTGGCTCATGCACGTCTGACGGGGGGGATCCATCCACAGGTGTTCGCCTTGACCAAGTAGCCTACCTCATCCCCGGGGAGGAAATAAGAGTGACCGACGACCAGGATCTGATAAGTGGAAGTTCCGTCTCCGCGGCACTAGCATCCGGCCTTGCTGCCTTAGTCCTGCATTGTATAGATATATACTTGCCCCCGTACTTGGAGACCCCCGAAACTCAACGGCAGAAGAGCGAGGACTACAGGCGTGTACGCAGGGCGTTCATGCTGATGGCCCAGTCGGGGAAATACCTTAACGCTCCACTATTCTTTAAGCCCGGTTTTGGCAAAATGGGGTGGGAGGATACGGGTGCGGGATCTATTCACAAAATGACCGGAAAGGAAGAGTTTCAGAATTCAATCAAAAGACTTCTTGAGTATGTGCTTACTTCCTTTTTCCCCCGCTCCCAAATTTGCAAGCGAAACGAGAGATGCGAGCTGTATTGGCTGACTTGATCAAGTGATGCGACATGAGCTGTTATGGGACCCTTTTTTGTTTTCTATCTTTCGATGTGCGGGTTAAAGAAAGGTGTTTTGAGATGTGTAAGGCTGAGGGCTTGTTAATCGGCGCACGAAGTCACCTATTTCGGCAAGCGATATTGTTGTAACTTATAGCTCTACCGTTAATCTTTGGAATGAGGAAATGCCTTGAACGGAAAAAAGTTCTCACATTCACCGAAATGCTCTTAACAGCACCGCTCTTAAAGGGCTCCGGTCCGCCGGGGGCCGTATGCCCACAGCGGTCAGCGGGAATCTTGTTGCTTAATTGAAAAGTACCGAAAAGTGATTTAATTGACAAGAGAGCTTTTCGGAAATACTGTAAATGGTGCGAGTGACATCTAGATATCCAAAACGCAAGTAGAGCTTTTGCTATCGGATTCACGAGCCATCTTAACTAACGTCATGAGGAAAAAAAAGGGGGCTCAAATATAACAGAATGCATGCAGAGTACAACCCCGGGGAGGGGGTAACGAGACAAGTGCGCAAAATTCTTCAGCATCCAACCCCTACCCAAACACAATCAACACACCCAATACGCTGATTGATCAGAAGACAGGAAAATGACAGCAAGCTACAGAAACTGAGCATATCACGGTTATTGAAAAGCATGCTGAAGGGAAAAATTACTGCCAAATCGCCAGAGAAGCCAGAGTTTCAAGATCTGATGCTCAAAGGATTGTGAGGTTGTGGGAGACCACCAAAACATTCAACCCCCACCACACCCCAGTTTTAAGCCAAAATTAGACAAGGATGCCAGGAGGAAATTACATTGGATAAATGAGCAAAATCCTAATGCTCCACTCCATGAGATGAGAGGTGACCTCAACCTGAATGTTTCGAAAAGGACTAAGGATGGAATCCTTCATCATATGAACTTCTATATTCATGTCATTTATGGAAAGCCTGTCTTAAACTATGAATAACAGTGGACTCAGAAGAGGTTTTCCTGGAATCAAGAGAGGTGATGCTAAAACAATTTCCATTAGCGAAAGAATATGAGAATGAGCTGAAGCATACAATTGGACAAGGAGGAGGCAGAGCTGTGTCTGATGTCCTTCCAATACTCCACTTGCAAATTGCGACCTTGAGTATTTCTTTCCTGATAATAAGACTACTATCATATTGTAACAGGTTTATTCCTATCTAACGAAAATACAGTAGGACCGGTGATAGACCTGCTAGCGCTGGTGCCAAGGGCGGCTTCAAGCGACCAGTAGTTAAAGAGATAATAGTTGAAGAACAAATAGGGACACGGAGATCGCTGTTCAACCAAATGTATTCTTAGACTGAAGGTCCGAGTCTGTCGAAGTCTGCTGTGTCCTACTAGCAAAGAGACTGGTTTAAATACAAAACTAAAGAACGATAGCCTTCCTGCAATCACGATGATCATTACTAGTAGCTGCGCACATACAGGAATCGTGTAATCCTGCAAGAACAAAGAGTCATAACTCATCCTCCATTAGTGCTACATGACCATTCCATACCTGGAATCCTAAATATAAACTTCAAGCAAAGCAAACTAAACATAGCAATACCAAAGCATAGCCGGGCCTATGTAACTCAGAGACAGTGGCAAAGCTGAAATCAAATCAAATATAAATCAAACTAAACAGAGAAGATCCTGAACTGCCCGCTTCTGTGACCGTTACCAGAACATGTACACATGTTACATGTCCTCAGGTGCCAATTCCTGATGGAGATATAGAGTCCCGGAGAGGGAGGTAGATGGCAGGAGGCCAGGCTGGAATGTGAATTTGCCTGGCTATTAGAACAATAGAAGCCTACTTGTAGTAAATTTAATAGTTTGACAGAATGAGATCTATTGTGACCCAGGTGACCAAGATCAGAAACAGGTAAAGGGGGGACCCTTCGCTTATCTTAGAAAGATGTGTCCCGGCGTCTGGTTGCATCCGAGTCTAGAGTATTAGGTGCCTTGTCCTGTGCATCCTGAGTATTCGGCACTGCCTCTGGTACGTTCTGAGTATTGGGCACCACCTCTGGTGTGTCCTGAGTATTGGGTACTGCCTCTGGTTTGTCTTGAGTATTAGGACCGCGCCCAGTTGCATCTGGTGTGTTGCGTGGTAGGATTGTTGTGTCCTGATTCCCAATTATCGTTCTGGCGTCCTGTGCATCTGGCGTACAAAATGCACAGAATGCAAGGTATTATTTTTGCTGATGTCTAGCGGGAAGGGAAAAGCATGATGCTGACTTCATGCTCGCTTAGGATGTTGAGGTGGAGTATATTGGAACAAGTGGTAGTGAGGGGGAGGATGAACAGCATGATACATGTACGCCTACAAAATGGAAAACCAGGGGAGTCAATACTGCATAAGAATCTTTGTTGAGATAAAGCTTGTTAAGAGAATTCAATGTAGAGTCTTTGTTTTCTTCAAATAATTCTCTCCAAGTCATGCAGTTGTTGACGATGCCTGTTGTCCCAGATACCCTGTTGTCCCAGATGAAATCCACGAAATTTGACCATCCAGGATAGCGGGGTTCAACCTAATTTCCATTCTTACTACCTACGACTAACTAACTAGTATATGAGGCGTCCTGGAACACCCCCCCCCCAGGCCTGGGCCCCCTGATAAATGAAATCCACCAGCCCACCTAACGCTTACCCTCAACCACCTACCTGCCAGTGCCTCCGGTACCTGCATCAACCGCAGACCAGAATTAAAAACCACTGGCACCCAGGGCCTCGACGACGTTCCCTGGCCGCCCCTCCAGCCCAGCAAAAGAAAATCCATAACAAAACCACAAGGGACGTATTACATGCCATAGGGAAAAAACAAATGTTAATCCGAACCAAAAACCAACCAAGGTGGGAGAAAACCATTCCGAGCTCAGCACTTAACGTTACGGGACACAGCTACCCCAGACCGTGACAACTAAAAGAATAATCACTACCGCTGCCTAAAAGCCACCTCGTGTGCCCTCCCCCACATAAGAAACCCACCTGGGAAAGAAGAACCAGATCAGGAAGGAAAAAGACACAGTTGCAATGGCTGCATACGCCCCCTCAAGACCAGGGATTGAACCAATCCTACCGTGCCACCGCACACAACCAAAATTAGCCCAAAGGCCAAAGGGGAAGGCGTGAATATCGGGGTCTCTGGAATGCCCCACCCTCTGGGGTAGCAAAGGGGCCAGAGAAGATCGTGATAGACTTCCCAGCAACAAGACTCTAAAGTGGCTCGACTATCGGTATCGTGTTCGTGTCTGACAGGGCAGTGTCGAGGGCACAAAGCCCACAGGGATGATGGGGGGGTCGACCACAAGGGCCTAAAGGAGTCCACCCCTACTGCAAATGGTTATCCCAGCTGTCTGAAGAGCGAAAGAGAGAGGAAGTAATGTCCAGAGTTAAAGACATGAAGCCATCGTGAGGACGGCAACAAGGGCATTGATTGGTTGATCCCCCCTCGGCTCCGCCAAGACTTCGATGAAAATAGAAGGGATAGCGGGGTTAAACCTAATTGCATTCATGCTACCTACGACTAACTAAATAGTATGTGAGGCGTCCCGGGTCACCCCCCCCGGGCCTGGGCCCCCTGATCAAAGAAATCCACCATGTCCGCCTCGTGCCTACCACTATCATTGTAACAATCCTATTGTTGAGCACGTATGCAACAGGCAACGACCGTCGTTTCTTGCGTAAGCGAGTCTCGCTTTTCTGCACCAAGGCGTAGGAATTTACTATCTCTTCAGATAGTACGGAACTGGCTTGCTTGTCTTGGTTATTCCGTGAGAGGTACTATCTCTTCAGATAGTAAGATGGGTGGATTGTCGTGCTTGATAGAACTATCACAATAGTCCTATGTTCGGGCGACCTGTCGAGACTATCACAATAGTCTCCAGGTTCTTAGAGCGTAGGCTCTCGTAGAGGAGGAGTGTATGTAACGAGAGTAAAGTGTGATCGTATTGCAATATCTTAAGTATAGAAAAGTACTTAGATGGTTGCGTGAAGATCCTATCTCTTGGTCGTTTTTTTTTTTTTTTTT
>Ga0307509_10005665_pt1 | contig 17241 bp, 15 predicted proteins | sample 10_EM_MG_FD_202245 | JGI IMG/M metagenome (GOLD analysis project Ga0307509, IMG submission 202245) | Populus trichocarpa ectomycorrhiza microbial communities from riparian zone in the Pacific Northwest, United States - 10_EM | ecosystem: Host-associated > Plants > Roots > Unclassified | place... | reverse complement strand
TCGAGGGCATGAGCCGGCAATATGCCGAGGTGCTGAAAGACAAGGGCGAGGTCGCCGCCAACCAGATGCTGTTCGACCAGGGCCGCAGGTTCTCGCAGGTGTATCGCAACATCGAGACCTCGGGCAAACCGTGGGTGGCCGCGATCAACGGGCTCGCGCTCGGCGGCGGTTTCGAACTGACGCTGTGCTGCCATTACCGGGTCGCCGCCGATAATCCGAAAACCCGGCTCGGCCTGCCCGAGATCAAGGTCGGCCTGTTCCCCGGCGCCGGCGGTACCCAGCGGGTCCCGCGCATCGTGTCGCCGCAGGATGCGATGCAGCTGCTGCTGAAGGGCGAGGCGATCACTCTCGACAGGGCCAAGGCGCTGAAGCTGATCGATGCCATCGTCCCGAAGGCGGACCTGATCAAGGCCGCCAAGGACTGGATCAAGGGCGGCGGCAAGGCGGTCGCGCCGTGGGACGAGAAGGGCTTCAAGCTGCCCGGCGGCCCGGTGTTTTCCAAGAACGGCATGATGATGTTCCCGGCCGGCAACGCGATCTACCGCCGCGAGACCTACGACAATTATCCGGCCGCGCGCGCCATCATGAGCTGCGTCTATGAAGGCCTGCAGTTGCCGATGGACGCCGCGTTGCGCGTCGAATCCCGCTACTTCGCCCAGGTGCTGCGCTCCAAGGAAGCGGCCGCGATGATCCGCAGCCTGTTCCTGTCGATGCAGGAATTGAACAAGGGCGCCCGACGTCCGCAGGACGTGCCGCCGACCAAGGTGAAGAAGCTCGCCGTCATCGGCGCCGGCTTCATGGGCGCCAGCGTCGGCTATGTCTCGGCGCGCGCCGGCATCGAGGTGGTGCTGATCGACCGCGACCAGGAGAGCGCCGACAAGGGCAAGGGCCACGCCAAGGCCGTGATCGACGATCTGATCAAGAAAGGCCGCGCCAAGGAGGCCGATCGCGATGCCATCCTGTCGCGTATCACCGCGACCGCCGACTACAATGTGTTGAAGGATTGCGACCTGATCATCGAGGCGGTGTTCGAGGATCGCAAGGTCAAGGCCGAGACCTACGCCAAGGCCCAGCCGCTGCTGAAGCCTGATGCGATCTTCGCGTCCAACACCTCGACCCTTCCGATCAATTCGCTCGCCGAGGAGTTCAAGGACCAGGGCAAGTTCATCGGCATCCATTTCTTCTCGCCGGTCGAGAAGATGATGCTGGTCGAGATCATCGTCGGCAAGAACACCGGCGACGTCGCGCTTGCGACCGCGCTGGATTATGTGCGCGTGATCGGCAAGACGCCGATCGTGGTCAACGACTCCCGCGGCTTCTTCGCCAACCGCTGCGTGCTGCGTTTCACCGCCGAAGGCCTCGAAATGCTGATGGAAGGCGTGCCGCCGGCGATGATCGAGAACACCGCCAAGATGGCGGGCATGCCGGTGGGCCCGCTGTCGCTGTCGGATGAAGTGGCGCTCGATCTCGTGCTCAAGATCATGAAGGCGACCGAAGCCGATCTCGGCGCCAACGCCATCGACCAGGCGCAGAAGAAGCTGCTGGTCGAGATGGTCGAGAAGCAGGGGCGCTTCGGCCGCAAGAACGCCAAGGGCTTCTACGACTATCCCGAGAAGGGCAAGGGCCAGAAGAGCCTGTGGACCGAATTGAGCGGTCTGCAGCCGAAGCATCTCGATCCCGATACGCTCGACGTCGAGGAATTGAAGCAGCGTTTCCTGGTGGTGCAGGCGGTGGAAGCCGCGCGCACCGTCGAGGATCACGTCATCACCGACATGCGCGAGGCCGATGTCGGCTCCATCCTCGGCTTCGGTTTCGCCCCGTTCACCGGCGGCACGCTGTCCTATATCGACTTCATGGGCACCAAGAACTTCGTCGCGCTGTGCCACAAGCTCGAGGCCAAATACGGCTCGCGCTTCACCCCGCCGAAGCTGCTCGAAGATATGGCTGCCAAGGGCGAGACCTTCTACGGCCGCTTCCCGCCGAAGAAGATGGCGGCGGCGTAACTGCCTAACAACGGTTAGTGTTGCTGCGTCACTAAATCTTGGTGGTGAGGAGGCGTGAAATCCTCATGGTGAGGAGGCGCGCGTTCGTACCATCCCAGACAATGCTCGTCGTGGCGCGCCGTCTCGAACCATGAGGGCCCGGCTGCGGCCTCAATCCTTCGAGACGCACCGCTTGCGCGGTGCTCCTCAGGATGAGGAGATAAAGCCCGCTATAACGCGGTAGAATTAGCCAGGGACCGGATCGGCGGGATGACATTCGCGGTCATCCCGCTCTGACGGCACAATCCGCGATTGATCATGATCGCGGCTCGCCAAGCGTATGCATCAAACGGTTGGCCCACCCGAAGATCGCCGCCGACAGCACCAGATCAAGCTGTTCGAGCTCGCCCATTCCCGTGTCCGCCAGCGCCTGAGCCTCCTCAGTGCCGGCTTCGACCGGCGTGGTCGACAGTTTCACGGCAAAATTGAACAGCGCCTGCTGGCGCGCTTCCAGCGTGGCGTCGCGTTCGTCGGCGAAGATCGTTGCGATGACGTCGTTACGGCCGGTCAGGCCGATGAACCGCGACGCATGCACGGCCGCACAATAGATGCAGCGATTGACGATCGAGGCTCCGACGGCGCCGAGCTCGCGCTCCGCCGAGGGCAGGCCGTCCTTGCCGTACATGATGAGATTGAACAGCGGCGAACGCACCTCCAGCGATTCGGGATCGTGCGCCAGGGTCAGGACATAAGCGGAAACGCCCTTGTTGGAGGGAGTGACCTTCATCGCGGCGAGTTGCTCGAGCGTCGCGGCGGCCAGCTCGACCGGCGTGACGTAGGGCGACCAGGTCGGGACCGTGCTGGTGAACTGGTGGATGGGCTCGCTCATGGCGCGTCGACCTGCTTCAGGAGTTTGAGACCCGCGACCACCCGCAATTGGTAGTTCACGAAGGCGGCGAGTTCGGAGAGGCGGACGATGTCGGCCTCGCCGAGCCCGGCCGCCTTCAGCGCCTCGATGTCGTTCCGGGTGGCTTTGCGTGGTGCCAGCGTCAGCAGGTCGGCATGGCGCGCCATGGCATCCTGCAGCTGATGGCCACAGCTCCCATCGGGATGGGCAAGGGAGGCGACGTCGAGATCTTCCGAATGGGCCACATAGGAATCGTAGTGCGCGGCCAGCGCCTCGTCGCCGAGATGCCGGCACATCCGGGCCGCGAGCGCCGCTCGCAAGCCATGGCTCAGCCCACCGGGGTCGCGCGGCAACAGCACCGCGTCATGGGCAGCTTCGCTCAACCGCAGGATCTCTGCACGCATTGTCAGGGCCTGACCCAACCTGGTTTCGGCTGGGATAGCGGCGAGGCTTTCGATCAGTGTGGGCATGCGGCGTCTCAAGGGCTGTGGGGGTTTGCGGCATCCTCGACGGTGAAGCTGAGGGGCTGCCCCGTCTGCAGAAATGAGGACAATTCGGCCTCGTAGGGCGCCGGATCGAGGCCGCGGGCCGCCAGCCACGCCGGCTCGTAATAGGTCTGCCGATAGCGCTCGCCGGAGTCGCAGATCAGCGTGACCAGCGATCCGGTCTCACCGGCCCGGCACATCTCCGAGGCCAATCGGCACAGCGCCAGGAAGTTGGTGCCCGTCGAGCCGCCGACTGGTCGGGGAAGCAGTCGCGACAGCACCTTCATGGCCGCGATCGATGCGGCATCCGGGATCTTCATCATGCGGTCGACCACGCCCGGAACGAACGAGGGTTCGCAGCGTGGGCGGCCGACGCCTTCGATCAGCGAGGGCCGCTCGCAGACGTGGGAGCGGTCTTGATTGCAGAAGCAGTCGAAGAAGGCCGAATGTTCGACATCGGCGACGCAGAGCCGGGTCGGGTATTGACGGTAGCGCAGGTAGCGGCCGATGGTCGCCGAGGTGCCGCCGGTCCCGGCGCCCATCACGATCCAATCCGGCACGGGCCGTCGTTCGCCCTGCAGCTGCGCGAAGATCGACTCGGCGATGTTGTTGTTGCCGCGCCAGTCCGTCGCCCGTTCCGCGAAGGTGAACTGGTCCATGTAGTGGCCGCCGAGCCGCGCGGCGAGCGCGGCGGCCTCGGCGTAGAGGGCGCGGCCGTCGTCGATGAGGTGGCAGTTGCCGCCGTAATGCGCGATGGCGGCAATCTTCTCCGCCGACGTCGTCCGCGGCATGACGGCGTAGAACGACACGCCGATCATCTGCGCGAAGTAGGCCTCGGACACCGCCGTTGATCCGGACGAGGCTTCCACGACGGGCGTGCCTTCGCGGATATGTCCGTTGCAGAGCGCATAAAGGAACAGCGACCGCGCCAGGCGGTGCTTGAGGCTGCCGGTCGGATGGGTCGACTCGTCTTTCAGATAGATGTCGATCCCGGCAAGCGCCGGGACGATCAGCCGGATCAGATGCGTGTCGGCCGTGCGACACTGGTCCGCCTCGATCGCGGCCACGGCGTCGTCCACCCAGCCGCGCCTGAAGCTCGGCCCGGCGGGACAATGTTGGCGGAAGGACCCGGTCGACATGAGCGACACGGTGGCATAATACAATAATCGCATCAATATAGATTCATCATTCCAATGCCGAATGATGCGGCAAGCCTTGCCGGAAATTTATGCTTTTTGCCAATCAAGATTGGTGCATAATTCGTTTTATGCATGATGACGTCATCGATATTCGTTTGCTCGAAGCCTTCGCGGCGGTGATGTCGGCCGGCAGCATCACCGGCGCGGCGCGTCTGCTCGGTCGTTCGCAGCCTGTGGTCACGCGCCAGATCCAGGATCTCGAGGCGGATGTCGGCTATCCCCTGTTGTCGAGGAACGGTCCGCGCATCAGCCCGACCGCAAAGGGCATCCTGTTCCACGCCGAAGTCGAGCGGCTTCTCTTGGGCTTGAAGCACATCCGGCAGCGTGCCGCGGCAATCGGCGCCGGCGCGCTCCCGGTCCTCAGCCTGGCGGCGATTCCGGCGCTGGCCGCGGGATTCATTCCGCTGGCGCTGGCTGCCCTGGATCACGAATTGCTGCCGCGCCAGATCCATGTCCAGGCGCTCTCCGCCGAGAATGTCGTGCAATCGGTGCTGTCGCAGTCGGTGGATTTCGGGCTGGCGAGCCTGCCGGTCCAGCATCCCGGCCTCGATGTGCAATGGGTCTGCGAGGTGCCATGCGTGGCGTGCCTTGCCATCGATGATCCGCTGGCCAAACGCGAGGTGATCCGTCTCGAGGATCTCGACGGTCGGCGGCTGCTGACGATGGCCAATCCCTATCGGCTTCGTCGCCGGGTGGAGGAGGCGCTGGCGCGCGCCGGCGTCGTTCCCGGGGAGGTCATCAGCACCAACGCCTCCTTGACGGCGATTGCGATGGCGAAGCAGTCGCTCGGCATCGCCATTGTCGAACCGGTGCTGACCTCCAGCCTTCCGGTGGATGGCGTCGTGACCCGCCGCCTCGACGTGTCAATTCCGTTCCTGTTCGCGGCGCTGTCCCCGACGGGGCGAGAGCTGACGCCCACGGTCGCGGCCCTCAATGACGCGCTGCGCGCGGCGGTCACCCTGATGCCCGGCGCCAGGCTGCACAGCGGTGCAGCAGCGCTGCCCGAACTCGCCAGCGAGGCCGACGAATTGGAAAGAGCGGACTGATGAGCGTGACGACGCCCAGCACGGCAGGCCTTGCGGCGCTCGAGGAGCGTTTGAAACAGGATCTCGCCTGGCTGGAACTGCCGTCCAAGCCATGGGTGCCGCGCCGCGTGGTGGACGGTGAGGGCGTTGTCGACGTCGTCATCGTCGGGGCCGGAATGGCCGGCCTTGTCGCCTCGGCCATGCTGAAGCGTCTCGGGGTCGACAACCAGCTGGTGCTCGATCGTGCGCCCGCAGGTCACGAGGGCCCGTGGGTCAGCTTCGCCCGCATGCGGACGCTGCGCTCGCCCAAGGAGTTGACCGGCCCCGCGATGGGTCTTCCGGCGCTGACCTTCCGGGCCTTCTATGAGGCCCAATACGGCCGCGCTGCCTGGGAGACGCTCGATCGGGCGCCGCGCGAGATGTGGATGGACTACCTCATCTGGTATCGGAAGGTTCTCAACCTGCCGGTCCGCAATGAGGTGTCGGTCGAGCGCATTCACGCCCGCTCCGACGGCCTGTTCGTACTCAATCTTCGCGAAGGCGACCGGTCGCAGCAGCTGCTGGCCCGCCATGTCGTGCTGGCGACGGGGCGCGATGGGCTTGGCGGGCGTTACGTCCCGCCGTTGGCAGACGGGCTCGACCAGCGCTTCTGGGCGCACTCGGCCGATGCCATCGACTTTGCTGGGCTCCGCGGCAGGCGCGTCGCGGTTGTGGGCGCCGGCGCGTCGGCGATGGACAACGCGGCAGTGGCGCTCGAGGCGGGAGCTGCGCGGCTCGACCTGTTCATCAGGCGCCCCGACATCCCGCGCATCAACAAGTTCACGGGCATCGGCAGCCAGGGTGTCGTGCATGGCTTCGCCGGCCTGCCGGACGATTGGAAGTGGCGGTTTCTCGATTACACGCTGAAGGCCCAGACGCCTCCGCCCCGTCAGAGCGTGCGCCGCGTCTCCGCTTACCCGCATGCGCATTTTCACCTGGGAAGCCCGATAAAGGACCTCATCGCCGCCGGCGACCATCTCGTCGTGACCACGCCCAAGCGCTGCTACGAGACCGACTTCATCATTTTCGGCACCGGCTTCAAGGTCGACTTCACCCTGCGACCGGAGCTCGCCGAGTTCGCCCCGCATATCCGGCTGTGGCGCGACCGTTTCCCGGTGCCGGCCGGCATGGACAATCCGGAGCTGGAAAATTCGCCCGACCTCGGCGACAGCTTCGAGTTTCTGGAGCAGGTGCCGGGCGCGTGCCCGATGCTGTCCCGCCTGCATTGCTTCAACTATCCGGCGACGCTCAGTCACGGCAAGCTGAGCGGTGACATTCCCGCGATCAGCGAGGGCGCCGACCGGCTGGCCCGCGGCATCGTCCGTCAGCTCTTCGTGGACGATCGCGAGATTCACTTCACCAACCTCCAGGCCTTCGCGACGCCCGAGATCCTCGGCGACGAATGGAGCGATTCCGACGACGAGTCCGCGCATCAGGCCGCCGGATAGACCCGCGTCCCAACGATCGAACAGGCAGGCTGACATGCAGACGTCGAACAGGAAGGCCATCGTGGCGGCCATCGCCGGCAACGCGATGGAATGGTATGATTTCACGGTGTTCGCGCTGATGACGCCGGTCATCAAGAACCTGTTCTTTCCGGTCAACCCCAATGTTCCGGGCAGCGAAATCAACGCGCTGCTGCTGACGACGGCGCTGTTCGGCACCGGCTTCTTCATGCGGCCGGTCGGCGGCCTCGTGCTCGGCTATGTCGGCGATCGGAAGGGCCGCAAGACGGCGATGACACTCGGCATGGCCCTGATGGCGCTTTCGGTCGCCCTGCTGTCGCTGACGCCAACCTACGCCACCGCCGGAATCGCGGCTCCGCTCATCGTCCTGGTGGCGCGACTGTTGCAGGGTTTTTCGGTCGGCGGCGAGTTCGGCACATCGACCGCCTACCTGATCGAAGCCGCACCACCGGGCCGCACCGGCTTCTATGGCTCGTGGCAGATCGGCGGTCAGCTGTTAGCCAACGTACTCGGCGCAGTGCTCGGGGCCGGCCTGACATTGCTGTTCACGCCGGAGCAGCTGGCCGCCGGCGCCTGGCGAATCCCGTTCCTCGTTGGTCTGGTGATCGTGCCGATCCTGTTCTACATGCGCGTGACGATGATGGAGCCGGAGGCCTTCCGGCGCGACCGGGCGACCGCGCGCGACGAGGGCTTCACCGCCGCGCTGAAACTCCCGGGCCGCAACTACCTGATCGGAATGGGCATGGTCGTCGCCAGCGCCGTCTCGTTCTATGTCACCTTCGGCTACACCGTGACCTACGCCAAGGAAGTCCTCAAATTGCCGCTGATGCAGAGCTTCCTGGTGCAGATGATCGCGGCGATCGTGATGGTCATCGTCGTTCCCATCGCCGGCGCCCTGTCGGACCGCTATCCGCGCAAGCCGCTGCTGCTCGCGTCCCTGACCGGCTACTTCGTGTTGCTGTATCCGTTGTACAGCTGGGTGATTGCCGAGCCATCCATCGGCAAGCTCCTGGTCTGTCAGGTCGTGATCGGCTTCTTCAGTGCCTTCTTCCTCGGCGTCTACTGCACCACGCTCGTCGAGCTGTTCCCGGTGCGGATCAGATCGACCTCGCTGTCGATCGTCAACAATGTCGCGGTGCTGATCTTCGGTGGCTTTGCCCAGTTCTTCGTGACCTGGCTGATCGCGGTCACCGGCTCCCCGCTCGCCCCGATCTTCTACGTGATGATCGGCGTAGGTCTGGGGCTCATCTCCGTGATCGCCATGCGGCTCGAGCCGCGCGCGCGTGGAGGCGTGAGCGGCGAAGTGCTGACCGCATCCTGATTTGCAGATCCGGTCCGGGCTCGAATGAGCGAAAAACGCGTTCGGTTGACGAGTCCCGTCACCCTCGCTGCGCCAGCAGACGATCGCGGATCGCCAGTAGATCCGCCTGCAGTTGCTTGATCTGGTCAGTCGAAAGCCCGAGCGCGTCACTGACGCAGGGGGGAATCGAACGGGCTCGGCTTTTCAACGCACGCCCCGTGGCGGTCAAACGCACCCGCACCTGACGCTCGTCGTCGGGATCGCGCGCGCGCGACAGATATCCGGCGCCTTCCAGCCGTTTCAGGAGCGGCGTGAGCGTGCTGGACTCCAGCGACAATTTCTCGCCCAGTGCCTTCACGGTCTGATCGTTGGCGGTCCACAGCGCGACCATCACCAGATATTGCGGATAGGTCAGGCCGATCGCGTCGAGCAAGGGGCGGTAGAACTGGTTGAAGGCGTGCCCGGTGGAATAGATCGCGAAGCACAGGAAGCTGTCCAGCGACAGCGGGTCATCGCTCGCCGGAGCGGCTGATTTGGCGGTCATGACAATATGTCCGTCACGGTTCCGCGATAATGGGTCGCGCACGATTGAATAGCAAGCGGTTGACATTGATCTCTCTTGGCGCCTAGATCGCATGCGATGAAGTCGTGCACGATTTAAATCAGGAGGATTCGACGATGTCACAACTCCCAGCCCCCGGCGCCGGCTTGACCAGGCGTGACGCCATTCTCGCCAGCGTGGCCGTTTCGGCCTCCCTGACCCTGCCGTCGGCGGCAGACGCTGCACCCCGACCCTCAGCCGCAAAAGGAACCCCCGCGATGACCACCATCACCACCAGGGATGGCACCCACATCTTCTACAAGGATTGGGGCAAGGGACAGCCGATCGTGTTCTCGCATGGCTGGCCGCTCTCCGCCGATGCCTGGGATAACCAGATGCTGTTCTTCGGCCAGCAGGGCTACCGCGTGGTCGCGCATGATCGCCGCAGCCACGGCCGTTCCGACCAGACCTGGGACGGCAACACCATGAACCAGTACGCCGATGATCTCGCCGACTTGATCAACAAGCTCGATCTCAAGAACATCGTCATGATCGGCCATTCGACCGGCGGCGGCGAGGTGGCGCACTATATCGGCCGCCATGGCACCAGCCGGGTCGCCAAGGTGGTGCTGGTCGGCGCGGTGCCGCCCTTGATGCTGAAGACCGAGGCGAACCCTGAAGGCACCCCGCTCGAGGTGTTCGACGGCATCCGCAAGGGCACCGGCGGCGACCGCTCGCAGTTCTTCAAGGATCTCACCACCCCGTTCTACGGCTTCAACCGGACCGGTGCGAAGGTCAACGAGGGCTTGCGCGAGTCGTTCTGGCTGCAGGGCATGCAGGGCGGCATCAAGGGCCAGTACGACTGCATTCACGAATTCTCGGAAGTCGACTACACCGAGGATCTCAAGAAGATCGACAAGCCGACCCTGGTCATTCATGGCGATGACGACCAGATCGTGCCGATCAAGGCCTCGGCGGAGAAGACCGCCAAGATCGTCAAGGGCGCGCAGCTGAAGGTATTTCCCGGCGCCCCTCACGGTCTGGCGCAAACCGAATCCGACAAGTTCAACGCCGAGGTGCTGGCCTTCATCAAGGCGTAGCGCGTTGCCTTGGCGGAGCCCGGCCGTTTGTCCCCGTCATTCCGGACAGTCCGCATCGCGGGCTGATCCGGAATCTCGGTGATGTGAGCAATGACGAGATTCTCGGATGTGCAATTGCACATCAGAGTTCGCCGCGCTGCGGCGCCCCGGAATGACAACCGACGTTTACGCGGCCTTCATGAGGCCTTCCTTGGTCAGGGCCTCCTTGACCATCGGCCGCGCGGCGACGCGGTCCCGGTAGGCCACGAGATTCGGCATGCCCGACAGATCGAATTTCATGCGGTCGGCCCAGCTCAGCATGGTGAACAGGTAGCCGTCGGCGACGGTGAACTGCTTGCCCATCAGGTAGTCGTGGCCGGCGAGCGCGCCGTCGACATATTTGAACTTGCCCATCACGCGGTCCTTGAAGAAGGCCTTGGCGTCATCGGCCAGCACCGGCGAGAACAGCGGGCCGAAACTCTTGTGCACCTCCGAGCCGATGAAGTTGAGCCATTCCAGCAGCTTGTAGCGCTCAGTGCTGTCGCGGGCGGGGGCCAGATTCTTGCCCGCGGCCTTGTCGGCGATCATCTGGACAATGACCGGGCCTTCGGTCACGAGTTCACCGCTGTCGAGGGCGAGAGCCGGCACCTGGCCCTTGGGATTGACCTTCACGTAGTCATCGCCGTTCTCGAGCTTCTTGGCCTTCAGATCGACCTTGACCAGATCGTAGGGAAGACCCGCTTCCAGAAGCGCGATATGGGGGGACAGGGAGCAGGCACCGGGCGAGTAATAGAGTTTCATGGGGCGTTTCCTTCCGGGTTATTATGATCGGTGACGTCTCGGGGACTATCTTGTTGGGTAACTTGGACTTGTCGGCGGGGCGATTAAATGCATATGCATGAATAAGTCAAGATTGATGCAGATGCATTCAGTGAGATAGAGTGCACCTTGAGATGAGCACGAATCCATGAAACGCAAACCATCGCTGGAGGCGACCGCCGCCTGGATCCGCCTGATGCGGGTCCAGACCCGGGTATTGGACGCCGTCGAGCAGGATCTGAAGAAAGCAGGCTTCCCGCCGCTGGCGTGGTATGACGCGCTGCTCGAATTGTCGCGCGCGCCGTCGGGCGAATTGCGGCCGGTGGAATTGGAAAGACAGATGCTGCTCCCGCAATATTCGACGTCGCGCCTGATCGACCGGCTGGTCGATGAAGGGCTGGCGGCGCGCCGCGAATGCAAGATCGACAAGCGCGGTCAGTTCGTCGAAATCACCGAGGCCGGGCGCGAATTGCAGAAGAAGATGTGGGCCGCCTATTCGGCCGCGATCGAAAAGTACGTCGGATCGAAACTCTCCGATGTGGATGCCCTGAAACTCTGCGGCTTGCTCGATCGCCTGGGATGCTCGTGCGGCGAAGCCTTGTCGCCGGCCGCGGGCGAGAGCACGTCAGCGCGATGAGTCCGTTTACCAACACCCCGACCGCGCACCGCTGGGTTCGCGGACATTCCCGTCACCGCGCGCGATCAGTCGAAGCGCCTTTTACCCGGAACAAGCATGGCGCGTGACCAGATCGATATGACGCCGCTGCAATCGCGCGACGAACTCGTTGCGTGGATCGAAGAGGGCGTGAAGCCGCCGTCCGCTTTCCGCATCGGCACCGAGCACGAGAAGACGCCGTTCGCGCTGCAGGGTCATCATCCGGTGCCTTACGAAGGCGCCCGCGGCATCGGCGCGCTGCTCGAGGGCATGCAGCTCCTGCTCGGCTGGGAGCCGATCATGGAACACGGCAACATCATCGGGCTCTACGATGTCACCGGCGGCGGCGCGATCTCGCTGGAGCCGGGTGGACAATTCGAACTGTCCGGGGCGCCGGTCGAGACCGTGCATCAGACTCAGTCCGAACTGATGGCGCATCTGGCCCAGGTGCGCGAGGTCGCCACCCCGCTCGGCATCGGCTTCCTCGGGCTTGGCATGACGCCGTCCTGGTCGCGGGCGCAGATCCCGGCGATGCCCAAGGGCCGCTACAAGATCATGACCAACTACATGCCGAAGGTCGGCCAATACGGTCTCGACATGATGTACCGGACCTGCACGGTGCAGACCAATCTCGACTTCTCCTCCGAGGCCGACATGGTCAGGAAGCTCCGGGTTTCGGTCGCGCTGCAGCCGGTCGCGACCGCGCTGTTTGCCAATTCCCCGTTTACCGAAGGCAAGCCCAACGGTTTCCTGTCGTTCCGCTCCGAGATCTGGCGCGACACCGACAACGCCCGTTCCGGGATGATCCCTTGGGCGTTCGAGGACGGCATGGGGTTCGAGCGCTGGGTCGACTATGCGCTCGATGTGCCGATGTATTTCGTCAAGCGCGGCGACAGCTATATCGACGTCGCCGGCTCGTCGTTTCGCGCCTTCTTCGAGGGCCGGAACAATTCCCTTCCCGGCGAGCGGCCGACGCTGTCGGACTGGGCCAACCATCTGTCGACGATCTTCCCCGAGGTGCGCCTGAAGCGCTACCTGGAAATGCGCGGCGCCGACGGCGTGGCATGGGGCCGGCTGCCGGCGCTGCCGGCGTTCTGGGTCGGGCTGCTCTACGACGACGTCAGTCTTGATGCCGCGTGGGAGCTTGTGAAGTCCTGGACGGCCGATGAGCGCCAGGCGCTGCGCGACGAGGTGCCGCGGCTTGGCTTCAAGGCCAAGATCAGGGACCGCTATGTGTTCGAAATCGCCAAGGAATGCCTGGCCCTGTCGCATGCCGGCCTGCGCCGGCGTGGCCGGATCGACTACGTCGGCCGGGACGAGACCCGTCATCTCGAGCCGCTGCAGCACATCATCGACTGCGGCCGTACCCCCGCCGAGGAGATGCTGGCGAAGTTCCATGGCCCCTGGAAAGGGACCGTGGAACCTGCCTACGACGAATACGCGTTCTAAGGCGCGCCCCGGCGGGCCGGCGGCCATCCCCCCAGGCTCCGTTCATCCACCATACAGGTTCGTGGCGATCAAATGACGCGCGCGCGCTGCGTCCCGCCGCGCGGCCTGTGTGATCAGCAAGACCATGTCCTCGAATGCAAATTGGAGGATTGCAGCCGGTTTGCCCCCGATCTCGTTGCGAACGATTGAAAACGGATGATGCTTTTGCCGTCTCCCAGCCGCCTTGCGGGGCTATCTGATGCGCGACGCGGGTCTCGCCTGGGCAGCGGCGGCTTGGTTGGCATGTACCTGTTCCTGCTGGCGTGCCTTCTGGTCGCCGTCGACTTGCGCCCGGCGCTGGCCCAGGCCAATTTCGACCGTCCCGGCGGCGACTACCTGAGTTCGCCGATCGCCTCCGGCGATCCCGCGGATTGCGCGATGATGTGCGAGCGCGACCGGCGTTGCCGGGCCTGGAGCTTCAACTACCCGACCGACCCGGCGGCTGGGGCCGTCTGCTGGCTCAAGAGCACGGTCCCGGCACGGGTCCAGGACAATTGCTGCGTGTCCGGGGTTCGCGGCGCGGGCGTGGTCGAGCCCCGAAACCGGGCGGTCGAGACCTCGATCGACCGGCTTGGTGGGGACTATCGCAGTTTCGAGCTGAAGGACGGCGAGGACGACGAGGCCTGCAAGGCGGCCTGCACCGCCGAAAACAAGTGCCGGGCCTGGACCTATGCGAGGGCGGGTTATGTCGGCCGAGCCCCGCATTGTTTCCTGAAGAAGGACATCAAGCCACCGCGGCGCAAGGCTGGATTTAGTTCGGGGGTGGTGAGGTAACCATCCTGCACCTCTCACCGCCCCCGGGGGGGCCAAAGGGAGAGGTGCCCATGATCGGGCGACATGCGAACCTGAGCGTAGAAAGCCCGCTCCGGCCGCGTCAGCCCGCAAGCCCCGGCACCAGTTCGGCGCCGGTTTCGACCTTCAGCGTCGAGCCCGTCAGATCGCCCTCGAACGGCTGGCAGCGGCCGCCCAGATGCTTGGCAAGAAACGCCTCGGCGACGGCGTAGAATGCCATCCGATTGACCGGCCGCACGAAGCCGTGGCCTTCATCGGGGAAGGTGACGTAGGTGACCGGCACGTTGCGGCTCTTCAAAGCGTCAACCATCTGCTGCGATTCGGCCGCCACGACCCGCACATCCTTCAGCCCTTGCGCGATCAGGATCGGCCGCGTGGCGCGTTCCAGATGATTGATTGGCGAGCGTTCCCTCAGGAAGGCGCGGCCTTCTTCGGTGTCGGGATTGCCGACCCGGTTCTTCCAGATGTTGAACCAGCGCTGCCAATAAGGCGGGATCGTCGCCATGAAGGTCACGAGATTGGAGATGCCGAAGAGGTCGACAATGCAGGCAAAGACTTCCGGCGTCTTGGTCGCGGCCATCAGCGCGGAGTAACCGCCATAGCTGCCGCCGAAGAAGCCGACCCGTGCCGGGTCCGCGATGCCTTGCCCGACCGCCCAGTTCACCGCATCGATCAGGTCATCGTGCATGCGCCCACCCCATTCGTGGTCGGCGGCGTTGATGAACGCCTTGCCGTATCCCGTCGAGCCCCGGTAGTTGACGCTGAGCACGGCATAGCCACGATTCGCCAGCCACTGGTGCACCGGATTGAAGCCCCAACTGTCGCGGGCATAGGGCCCGCCGTGAATCACCAGCACCAGCGGGAGCTTGTCGCTCTGCTCGAGCGGGCGGGTCAGATAGCCGCCAAGGCGAAGTCCGTCGCGCGCCGAAATCGTCACCGGCTCGAGCGGGCGCAGCGGAAGCCCGGCCAGCGCCTTGCGCTGCTTGAACAGCGGCCGCACCTCGCGCGTCTCGCGGTCAAGCAGGAGGTATTCGCCGCTCTCGGCGTCGCGTTCGAAGAAGGCGGTCAGCAGTTGGTTGCCGTTGTTACGGCCGGTGAAGACGACGTCGCCGCTGCCATGGGCCTCGAGGTCGGCAATATCCTGCAGAACGGAGGGATCGACCGCGTGCCATCGCGAGCGCTCCTTCTCGGCCCGCGCCGCCAGCGGCCGGCGTCCGAAGAAGCTGACCTGCGTGATATCGGTATCGTCATCGGCCGCGAGCAGCGTGGTCTTCTTCGTCGTCATGTCCATGGCGAAGAGCGCCCGCTTGTCGCGCCCGCGTGAGTCGAGCATGTAGAGCGTCTTGCCGTCGGGGCTGAATTCGAGCAGCTCGACCCCTTCGACGTCGGAGAGTGGGATCGTGATGAATGGCGACCAGGTGCCGCCGGCATAACGCTGGAACACTTCGACCGAGCCGTCGGCCGCGATCTTGGTGGCAAGCCGCAGCTGAAACTCGCCGTCGGTCAGCAGGGCCGCGTATTCCTTGTTCTCGAACAGAAGCTCGCCCGCTCCAGTCTGCACGTTGACCTGGTAGAGGTCGAAATAGCGCTTGTCGCGCCCATTGTGCCGGAGCAGCACGTCGGTCGGAGATCTGCGATCGACCTGGGCCAGGAAGCATTGCGCGCCTTGCGCCGGCGACAGCGCGACGATCGCGTTGTTGCGAATGTTGACGCTGGAAGCGCGCCAGTTCTCGTCGCCGTCGCGATCCTGGAAGAAGATGATGTGGCTGTTGGTTTGCGCCCAGCGATAGAACGGGGAAATGTTGCGATCGGTGACGCGGGTGACGGGCCGCGCAGAAGCGAGATCGTCGATCCGAGCCACGAACAGGTTGCGCACGCCATCGACGGGCGCCAGCCAGGACAGATGCCAGCCGTCCGGCGAGACGGTGACGTTGCCATAGTCGGGATTGTCGAACAGGACGCGACGCGCGATCAGTTCGGTCTCGGCCGGGCGCGCGAGCTCGGGCCATGCGAACGGCAAGGTCGCGGCGAAGGCCGCGGAGGATTGCAGGAGACGGCGACGATCCATGGGAGCGACAGGCACGTGGACTCTCCGTTGCAGCGGGTGAAGCCGGGCGACACGAACGAAATGGCGCGCATCCCGGGGGCGAGCGCGGAACCGCGAAGCTAGGTCGGTCTGTCCTGTCGGGCAACGGCTCGCGGTCAAGGATCGCGCAGTTGTGCGATTGTACTTCGGTGAGATTATGCAATCATAAGTTGTATTTGGGTTAGGCGGTCGCCGTATCCGCTTGCAGCACCGTGAGCTCGGGCCACAGGCTTTTCCACCGCGCGGCCTTCGCCGCGTAATTGGGGGCTGAGAAGTTCGCTCCCGGATTGGGCCGCACAATCAGGCCTGCGATATCGTCGAAGCCGTGCGGCGCGTAAACCTCATAGCCGCCGCCATTGCGACGGATGCCGACTTGCGTATTCCGCGTCAGGAAGCGATCGATGCCCTCGGTCGAGCGATGCAGCGGCGGATAGGGCAGGCGGTGCTTGTCCGGATACCAGAGATGCACCCGCGCCTGATTGCGCACCTCGACCGGGGCGCCAAGGTCGCCCAGCCGCGCCGCCAGTCGGTGGATCACGGCGTCCTCGGCGGCCCATGATGTGTCGGGGTCGAAGTAGAACACGTCGTAGTCGCTGATGCCGTAATCGACGGCGCGCCCGGTCAGCCCGTTCCAGGCGGTCTGCACCAGGCATCCCGAGACGATCCACGCATCCGGCAGGGCAAGTTCGTCGAGCGCACGGGCGATGACGTCATGGGCCGGATTGTGCAGGACAGCGGTGAGGAAGGCGTCCCTGTCCATGGCGCTCGGCAGCCGTTACCGCGTCTTGTCCAGGTCGAACTCTCGCACCACCGCCTTCGAGGCGAGCGTACGCCAGTGGCGGCGCAGCAGCGGTTCGACCACGGCGCGCGTCGCCCTGGAGAGGCGGATCAGCACCATCGGATAGTCTCTGTAGTGATCGGTGAAATAGAACGTGTCGGGCTGGCGCTCGACCAGCATATCGCGTTCGTCCTGCGGGACGCCCGGCATCACCAGGCTATCGCCGTCTTCCTTCAGTCTCGCCAGCATCTTCTTGCGCACCTTCAGCGCCGCCGTGCCGTAGGACGTGCCGTCTTCGACTTCCGGCCACGTCAGCGCAATCCGTCTGACGTCGTCGAAGGTCACGGCGCCTGCTCACCGCACCGCGGTGAAGAACCGCGCCATCCGAAAACCGGACAGCCAGTTCCAGACCGGCTGACTGCGCATGCCGAGATCCCATGATCCGACCACGGCATCGGCGCGGCCGACCAGATTGTCGATCGGCAACAGCCCGACGCCACCGTCGTGCAGGGAGACGCGGCTGTCGGCGGAATTGTCGCGGTTGTCGCCCAGCACGAACAGCTTGCCCGGCGGCACCTTCACTTCCGGCGTGTTGTCGAG
>Ga0307509_10005664_pt1 | contig 17242 bp, 10 predicted proteins | sample 10_EM_MG_FD_202245 | JGI IMG/M metagenome (GOLD analysis project Ga0307509, IMG submission 202245) | Populus trichocarpa ectomycorrhiza microbial communities from riparian zone in the Pacific Northwest, United States - 10_EM | ecosystem: Host-associated > Plants > Roots > Unclassified | place... | reverse complement strand
AGAGCAGAGTTTTCCCTACTAGAGGGAACCGTAGCTAGCAACCTCCATAGACAACGCAACTCAATACAACTCCAACATCTCCTCCGTTCAACACATTCCTAACGAATCGTGCAACTACCTCCAACAGTACTAGTGTTGCACCTTGGATCGACAAATATTAATAGACGAATGCCTGTGTTGGCGCCTGTCTAATTTTGCAACCGAAATCTCGATCCTAGACGGTTAGGTGAACAGGCCACTCGCGGACCTGCATCTCAACTAATAAGACCCTCCCGAGCCAATAACATCAATGATGCTCTCTACTAGACTACCCGCATAAACTTGAATAAGAGCAACACGCGCTAGTATGTCAGTTTAGAGTGTGGCAGAAACTTGCGCAATCTGAGCATTCCAAAAGCGAGGAAATTGGATTTTCCTGGATTTTCCTGCTGATTTTAATACCCAATCTGTAATTCCTACTTCCTTTTGTAGGTTTAATTGCTATGGCCTAACCTCTCATTCTATCGCGGCATTTGTGTGGCTTAGTTTCACCTTATTTTAACCTACTAGCGCGTGTTGCTCTTATTCAAGTTTATGCAGTATGATACTCATCACCTCTGAAAAAAAAAGAGACTTGGCCATTTAATATGAAAAACACCTAATTGGCAGAAAGAGAGTTTCCGAGTATGAAAATTTAAGAAAATCTCACCATTGAAATCTCTCATTTACCTATTATAGTTTTATAGATTGGGGTGGGGGGCTCGGTTATGTTGATTATTTTATTCTGATGCGGACTGGTTAATTATGAGCTATCTGTGGACGAGTTCCAAACCACGAAGGTATTGGTCGAGTGGTTGTCTCATAGACCGTTGTACAAGTACCCTATGGTTGCACAATGCAGCCATGCACAAGAGAGCAGAGTGCACGGTTTTGCCGTACACCCGGAGGACAAAAGCGCATGAGTTTTTGTGCAACACAGCCATCCCCCAGGAATACACCCGATGACAAAAGTGCATGAGCTTTTCCGCAGTGGCAACCATCGTTATATTTATTTTATTTTTAGTAGATGGCCGTGTTCTAACCGGGCATTCAGGTTCCTATGGTGGGTTTCCTACATGTCGCGCGGGTGGTACTTCTCCATATATACTATGGGATAGGCGGGTTGAGCTGGCGTACCTCGGGATTGTACTGCCGTCAGGGTCGATAAGCCTGGATGGGTGCCGCCCTTACCTTGTTAGGTTGAATAAATTATTGGACGAAGAAAAAAAGATCTTCACATCCGAAATAAAGCACACAAAGCACCGATCACCACCACCATGCCTCTATGAACCCCTTACATAGTTTCCCTGCCAGCTTAAGTCAAGTCTCTCTTAGAACTAGCAATTTCTTCTGGTAAAAATCGGAGTCAAGCGAGAATTATGGAGCCCAAGGCCCACCAGATACGTCCCGGAGGATGGCTCTGCCGGGTAACTTAACTTGCCCCCTGGATGAGACTTGCCCTGCGGTGCTAGACTCGCGCCTGTCTCCACCGTTTCTTAGCTAGAAGAGTACATTTTTACAAGCCTCTGCAGTCTTATCAGTATTCTTTCTTTGGTAGGTGCAAGTATGTTGTGTTGCTGGCATTACGTTGGATTTTGACCTTGCGGGGATTGGGTGATTTTTTTTTGGGCGATTGTTGCGTTGTAAGTTACAAAAACTCATGCACTTTTGTCCTCCGGTGTAAAACGTATAAAGCACCAACTGCCACAAGCACGCCACTACGGGCCCCCGGTGCGGAGTCCCAGCATACCCAAGTCAAGCCTCTCTTAGAACTTATGGCCCTAGTAAAGAAGATAGGGTTTTTTGCCAGGCTTCTGGTCATATGTAAACAGCTCTATCTCAGTTGATGGTGGTCGCCGAGTAACCTAGGTTGTGGCCTGCGGTGGACCCACTCTGCTGTAATAGCCTCCAGCCTAAATCCATCCTTTATAAGCGTATAAGACAGAGTTCATGCATGGTGGAGTAAGGCCTCTGCATCCTTCCTGGTATTCTTTCTTTGACGTGAGCTGGTATGTCGTGTGGTGGGCATTGGCCAGGATTCATGTCGTGCCAGTTTAGGGGTGATTTATTTTTAGCGATGGTTGTGTTTCACAAAAACTCATGCACTTTTGTCCTCCAGGTGTGAGCTGTGACTCGAAGTTTGGCCGCGGTAGTGGATCAAAACTCCCAATCCGCTTGTATCTCCTTGGCATGAGTTGTCACAAACAGTGGCACACCCCCACCTTTTCTCTGCTTTCTCACCGAACGATTTTGTAAATTAAACACGCCCATTTATCCTCCATACCAGTATCGCAGTATCGTACTATTTCTGCACTCAACCACTAATTCGGACAGAAAATCATGGCCCAGACGACACATAAACAATGGATTAAATTCGGCGACAACAATTCCAACTACAACAGCACAATAGGGAGCTACAACACCACCGTCTCCATCTCGGACGAGGATACAGAGATCCTGCATTGGCTCTCCCCCCTAGGGTCAGATGACAGACACCACACCTTGCGCACCGACCGATTTGAGGGTGTCGGGGATTGGTTTTTTGGAACAAGCGAGTTTCGGGAGTGGAGGGGGGGTCTGGGTAGAGCCGATCAGGCTGTCTTGTTTTCCTCCGGGGATCCAGGAGTGGGCAAAACACATCTTAAGTAAGTGGTTAGATTATTCTAAGAAGTAGAAGAGACTAACAGCCGGAAATCCTAGTTCCCTGGTAATCGACAGGCTGTGTGATCAGGCAAGAGAGGAGGATCTAGCGGTTGTATGGCTGTACTGTGACTACAACGTCCATCAAGAGCAGACAGCCATTAACATAATGGGGGCGATTCTGAAGGGACTTGTAGGGAAGGGGGGCATCCCAAAAAATATACGGAAGGCGTTTCAGGAAGCGAAAAAGGTTGGGGGGAGACGGCCGCTACTTGCGGATCTGATGGCAATGTTAGTGACTGCTATTGCTGCTCTGCCCCGGGTTTTCATCTGCGTCGATGCGCTTGACGAATGCCTACCAAATTATCTTCCAATGATACTGCAATCGCTAGCAGATATTGTTCGGGAGTCCCCTGGGACTAGGATATTCCTTACTGGGAGGCCCCATGTCGCAGGAGCCATTCAAAAAACGTTTACCAAGGCGATTACAATACCCATTACCCCTAACGAAGATGATATCAGTAATTATGTGGTGATGAGGTTAGGCAGGGATGATGTGCCAGAAGCGATGGATGATAATTTACGGGCGGAGATTATGAGAATTGTTCTAGAAAAGATGTCCAATGTGTACGTTAGCGTTTCCCCTCTATCAAGGATGAATTCTTACTAACAGCTCTCGAGATTCCTCCTTGCTTCGCTAAACATGGAGGCAATTCTGGGGGAGGTGACAATTCGCCAGAGGAGAAAGAAACTCGAAGAGATGGCCCAAAGCAACGGACTGAGCGATGTCTACACGGCAACACTAACACGGCTGAAGGGTGAGAAAGGAAGCATAGCGGGGCTCGGGCTGAGGGCACTTATGTGGGTGTCGTATTCGGAAAGGCCATTACGGGCCGAGGAGCTCTGTCATGCCTTGGGAGTAGAGATAGGCTCTACAGATCTTCACCCAGCAAGCATTCCCGCCATACGGACACTCCTATCATCATGTCTGGGCCTCCTCACGGTCCAGAGCTCCTCCTCCGCAGTCCGCCTGGTTCACTTCACTCTCCAGGAACATCTCGCAAACGATCCTACCATATCCCATAGTCCTCACTCGTCCATTGCGGAGGTTTGCTTGACATATCTTAATTCTAGATCTGTTTGGGATCTTTCGCCTGCTCTTCGTGCTGCCCCCTCAACAATGTCCTTTCTTGAATATGCTTCACTTTACTGGGGGCAGCACACAAGAAGGGGGATGACGGAAAATGTCAAAACACTTGCACTTCGGCTTCTCAATAAATTTGATAAGCATATATCAGCTCAACTCCTCTTATTGCATTATGAGGAATATGCTTTATTTTTTCCAAAGATTTTCAGCCGTGGCGGACCAAAAGGATTCACCGGGCTCCACGGGGGAGCATATTTCGGGATAGTGGAGGTAGTGGCAGCAGTATTGGAGATGAAGAGGTGGGATGCTAATGCATCCGATTTCGCCGGGCGTACGGCTCTGACATGGGCAGCTTATCAGGGGCACGAAGGAGTTGTAAAGATGCTTTTGGAACAAGAGGAAGTCGATCCAAACAGGGCATTTGGCTTGACACCACTCACGCTGGCGGCTTGGAGAGGGCATGTGGGGGTGGTAAGGATGCTTTTGGAACGAAATGACGTCAATCCCGACCAGGCAGAAACCAAATATGGCCGGACGCCACTCTCGTGGGCGGCCGAGTATGGGCATCAGGAGGTAGTGGAGATGCTTTTGGAACGAGATGATGTCGACCCCGACCAGCCAGACACCAAATATGGCCGGACGCCACTCTTATGGGCGGCTGAATGCGGTCATGAAGAGGTAGTAGAGATGCTTTTGGAACGAGATGATGTCGACCCCGACCAGCCAGACACCAAACATGGCCGGACGCCACTCGGGTGGGCGGCTGGACATGGGAATGAGAAGATAGTACGGATGCTTCTTGAACGAAATGACGTCAATCCCAACCAGCCAGACACCAAACATGGCCGGACGCCACTCTCAGTGGCGGCTAAGAGCGGGCGTAAAGGGGTAGTAAAGATGCTTTTGGAACTAGACGACATCAATCCTGACCGGACAGGCACCTGTAATGGCGAGACGCCACTCCATTGGGCGGCTATGGGCGGTCACGAGAGCATAGTAAAGATGCTTTTAGAACGAAATAACGTCAACCCTGACAAGACAGACACCGAATATGGCCGGACGCCACTCTCGTGGGCGGCTGAGCGCGGGCATGAGGGGATAGTAAAGATGCTTTTGGAAAGAAATGACGTCAATCCTGACCACACAGACACCAAATATAGCCGTACACCACTGTCATTGGCGGCTGCACGCGGGCATGAGAGAATAGCAAAGCTTCTTTTGGAACGAAATGAGGTCAATCCTGACCACACAGACAGCGAATATGGCCGGACGCCACTCGGGTGGGCGGCTCAGGGCGGGCATCAGAGAACAGTACAGATGCTTTTAGAACGAAATGACGTCAATCCTGACCACACAGACACCAAATATAGCCGTACACCACTGTCATTGGCGGCTGCACGCGGGCATGAGAGAATAGCAAAGCTTCTTTTGGAACGAAATGACGTCAATCCTGACCACACAGACACCGAATATGGCAGGACGCCACTCTCGTGGGCGGCTGAGCACGGGCATGAGGGGATAATAAAGATGCTTTTGGAACGAAATGACGTCAATCCTGACCACACAGACACCGAATATGGCCGTACGCCACTGTCATTGGCGGCTGCACGCGGGCATGAGAGAATAGCAAAGCTTCTTTTGGAACGAAATGAGGTCAATCCTGACCACACTGACACCGAATATGGCCGGACGCCACTCTCGTGGGCTGCTGAGCGCGGGCATGAGGGGATAGTAAAGATGCTTTTGGAACGCAATGAGGTCAATCCCGACCACACAGACACCAAATATGGCCGGACGCCACTCTCGTGGGCGGCTCAAGGCGGGCATCAGGGGATAGTAAAGATGCTTTTGGAACGAGATGACGTCAACCTGGACCAGGTAGACACCAAACTTGAGTGGACGCCACTCTCGTGGGCCGCCGTGCATGGGCATCAGCGGGTGGTAAAGATGCTTTTTGACAGAAATAACGTCAATCCCGGCCAGGCAGAAACCGAATACGGCCGGACGCCACTCTTGTGGGAGTCTGAGGGCGATCATGAGTGTGTTGTAGATTGGTTTCCTGAGCTGAACAATTTCTACGCAAATATGCCAGTCGACCTGAGCCTACCCCTTCAGCCAGCAGCATCCCCTCTCGGACACGGTGGACCTACCGACATCCCGCAGGATCCAGACCATCTCAATTCCCAACTTGCAGGCACAAGTGGCGCATCCCTCGCTCCACCTTCTGAGTCTCTGGAAGAGGGTCTGGTGGAGATGAAATTCAGCTCTCCTTCTCCTGATGCCGACATCAAAGATTCTAAAATCCATCCTCCACTCCCGCCGGCAGACTCCCTTGAGCTGGAGAAAGTGCCTGAGTTTCTTGACCCCCTCTGCGCCTACCCGGATACCCTCCGTGCTCCCGCACCGTCCGTGCTCCTTCAACTCGCTTCCCTGTGGCCCCTAAAGTTCCTTTCCAGTCTACGCAAATCCAATGCCATATCCAAGAATCCCCGCTCAGCCCTGCCAATTGTGCTCAACCGGTATTGGGCCATCGGTTCTTGCCTTTGTCTTTTAATTTCCGTGCTCCACCGTAAGAACCCTCAGAACCGAACTGCACGCCAGGGCGTTGGCGCTTCCTTGGCTAGTAAGGCACTGCACTTTTTTCTTTTGTATTTTCTCAAGTTGGGCTTAGGAAATAGGCGCCGGTGTCAGCTCCTTCGATCCAGACATAAATAGCCTTTCATAATGGCCTTTTCCTAGTTCCCATTTAACTTTACTCCTCGACCTTTATTTATATTTTCCTTTGTTCTTGCTTCCCTTGGGGTCCTAGCTAGGCTTTCTCATATAATGGTGTTCTCGGTCATCATTCCTGTTTTCCATTCATTCTGTAACTAAGTGTTTGTCTTGCGTTTTTCTTCTTCTAGAGTTCTGTTGAAGATCAATACCGTGCTTGTCAACCAATTTGGTAAGAATAAGAATTAATAGATATGGTAGGTGATAATCTTGAAGAAGCCCGTCCTAAACCCGTTAACTGCTGGTTTCTCTCTGCACTGAAGTTTCCCTCAATGCTGCCAAGTCTTCACCATCTTGTCCTTTATAGATTACGTCTTTCGTGCTCCCGTACTTGCTCTGCTTAGCTAAATTCTAACCCCTAATCAGTGTTCCCAAGCGTCCTGCCCGCCCTATAGGCACCTACAGGACTCCAGTCCTCAGCGTCCCGGGCGTCTGTCTCAAGCTATAAGGCAAAGGGGTCCGTCATTTTGGAAAGCCTACCGTCTAAGAGGGTAACTGTAGGTCCCAAGTGTCCTCTACGGAACGATAACTCCTGAACAGTACCTGCAGTCCTCACCCGTCATCTGCAGTCCTCGCTAATTGCCTGCAGGGCCAGCCCATCATCAGGAGTTACCCGGCAAATTGCGCCACCTGAGACACCTGCAATCCCCACCAGTCCGTCCCGGGCCGTAATCCGGATGGGCGCCAAGATACCCATCCCACCCGGACACCCCCCCCCCAGGTGCTGTCTTCAGTCCTTTCCGGACTCGAAGATGGACGGACTGGACAATTTGGAGTACTGACCCTAATTGAGTACTTATCTTTTTAACCTCAGCACACGGTCAGCTGGCAGCAATCGAAGCGGCCACCGTTGATTCGGACTATTTCACCTAAATTCAGTAAATACCGAGATGAAGCGCCCCGGTGCATTAATCCTTTTTTATACCTCTTTCCAAGCTACGGGTACAGTACTAGTACGATCCAAGAAATAAGAGGTCATGTACTCCTCACACTACTTTACTATGGTAAGAGTAAAAATTCAGCCGTTTGATATAATAAAGCGATTCTAATCATCCAGCAAGTTCAGCCTCCAGGGGGTCGGTCATGGCAGTTTCGGGGTTTGCCTTGTGGTTGGATCAACACGGAGAACTATGCGTGTTTTGAAAGATTGACGCAGAATTCAAGATCTTCCCTGTGGGCAAATACCTGAGCATCAACAGCCATGAGAATCTCAGGTAATAACAACATCACCCCTCCATCAACGATAAAATCATGAAAATCAAAGGAAACAAATTAGAATTCACAGTAGAATACGTAATAGAAACTATTATTTGGTCGAGGGAAATTACTTTCGGTTGTCTTAAAAGTTTAGAGTAATGAGGATTGTGGGGTTGTAGTCGATCGTCGGTGAGCGGTTAATTTTGTTTTTGGCTATGGAGCAGACTCTTGAAATAAGGCTATGTTCGGTAGAGAGTGTATTGGGATTCTTATTCTTTCTACGTCTCTGGACGTGTCCTATAACGTACCGTACAGGGATCCCGCTCGGCCCCCGAATTGCGCAATCCCATGCCTCATATAAAGTTATTAAATAATTATAAAAATTGTGGGCCTCTGAGGAGTTTGATATATATTCTCATCCATGACTGGGAGTGTTTGTTGCAAGTCACCGGCGACACCTCCGCCCTTACGTATCTTTTTTCTTTTATTCTTCCTATTAGGTTAACCAATTGTAACTAGTTTTCTTTGTCACTCATTATCAAGCCAAGAGGTGGGATTACTATACCTGGTTGTATAGTACAACAGGGAATGCGCAGAGATGGCCGAAGGCCATCGGGAAACAAAGCGAGGGGGAAAGGCAATCCGGAATTCCGGTGATGCGGTACCATCACCGGCTGGACTCCTGACCGGGCAATGGAAGTCGTTGGAACTTTCTCCGAGTCCTGGAGACTGGAGTTGAATGCACAACAATGATCAGGTATTTTCTATATAAACCTATTAGTTCTCCGTAGATAGAAATGCAAGCAAGAAAGATACGATTTCCCCCGGTATTGATAAAGTTTCACTCACCTTGACTTGACTTCAATTCTTCCTCTCATCTTTAGTCTTTCCCCACTCAATCGACCGCTCATAACAATAGTGTTCCTAGTTAACCCAACCCTTCTATGCACCCACTGCTAGCAGTATGAGTGGCTGCCTGAGAGGGTCCCTGGTATGCGCTCCCATGGGTATCATTTCCATCCTCCAAGTCAGTAGACTCCTCGCCTGAGCTTTTTGTATGTTATACACCCTCACAGGGGGGTTGAGAATTTTTCTTCTTGCTCTTTGGAGGTAGTTTGGCTAGTTTCCGGCTGAATGTGAGAGAATATAAAAGTTTGGTAAGCTTTCAGGCCTTTCTTGCAGCCTTTTCAGCATCTAAGCACTCCCGATTTTTGTTGTTATGAGGTACCGATTGCGGAGGATATTGGACTGAGAGCGGGAGAAAGAAAGTGCAGTAGAGGAGGAACTCTGCATTCGTTGCTGTCTATCTATCTAAGGTACGGAAAGGTGAGATAATATAGTAAATACAAAGGACTTCAGCGCCAGCAGAGTCTCCTGGAACTCTATCGGAGTCCGGACACTATTCCACTCCCACTCGCTCTCCTACCCGATATATCTTCCGGGATGCTCTCCGAGAAGTACCGGCCATTGATGCCAATACTCCTAGCTAGCATACAAAGCAGGTATGCTTGTTCCTCCCCTGCGATTCATAATGAGTGGCAAATGAGACTAGTGCTAACAATTAACAAAAATAGGAAAGGTATCTAGAACACTCGCATCCCAGGTTATGCGGTGTGATCGCCGGTGACTTTTACCACTCCCCCTCACCGGGGATCATTCCCGAACAGCCTTCTCCTGGTTTCTCACCCTCATTCAGCTTCCGAGACTTGTGGTTGTTGGCTGTCGCTGTGGGCGCTAAACCTAGACCCCAAAGATGCTTTTTATTAAACTAGAATCGATGGCGACGACAGTATGGCGACAACAGAACGAAACATCGAAACGCCAAGGAACTTACACCTAAACGATCGCACACAGGAGAGGGGAAAAAACTTTTCACTATTGTCTCAACAACCACAATCTTACACTCAACAACACGTCCTCTAACAACCACTAACTCAGGACAAGACAGAAGTATAAATCATCCACACTCCTACTTTCCTATAAGGAAAGGTTTGCCCCTGTCTCTTGTGTTCCCAACTTTTCCGAAGTCTCATGCTAACAAAATGCAGGAACAAACACCGCTGTCCATGACATCCCCATACCCATTTTCCGGGTGTCAAACCTTCCCACAGCCACCTCCCTTCCTTTCCCCGCTTTCTTACAGTCTTTCTGCCGCCTGTCTGATCATGACATTCCTAGTTAGGAAATGCTTTCCCCGACCGTCTAAACACACGCCCGAACCCGAACCTGAAGCCCTATGCCCGAAGACAAAGCGCATCCCCGGCAGCGGTCTAAAAAAAAAGACAAAGGAAGTATCATGAGGGTATGGCGAGCAGCATGGTTGCCGACACTTTTCAAACTTTGGTCCTGGGAGAGGCTTTGTGAATATATCTGCGGTCATCTTAGGAGTAGAGCAGTAGAAGACAACAATTGCTCCAGAATCCACATGTTCTCATAAGAAGTGGTACTTGATATTAATATGGTTGGTATGTGCATTGTATTCGAGGTTTCTTGGAAGTGCCATGGCCCCTTGGTTGTCACATGGAAGCTCCTGTATCACTTTTCTGTACTTTAGTGACGCCAAACCCTCAAGCAGTGCTCCTAACCATTAGTCTTCCTTACGGGGCTGACCGGGGGCAGATTTCACATAATGGTCCCGCCTGCACTGCTGCCTGGGCCAAAAGCTTTGCCGCTTCTCCCTACCCCTTCCTATACAGGGCCCAGCAAGAGTGATGGGGCAGGGTGGTGATTTGCCTTCTCTCATTGATTAGCCAGATAGGTCCCTGTAGAATAATTCCCTGTTCTTTACCAAGTGCGGGACCCTCTCCTTCACCCTGGGTGATATTCTGTGACAACAAATATATTTCCTCGATATCTATGATTATATATCATATCATGGAATCGTAATCTGACTATCACACTAGTATATAATATAAACTGTACATATAGAGCTCTCAATATAGTACTAGTATTATTAACATCGTTTGAGTATAAAGCTCTAAGTATATGATTTTATGTCTATTATTCTAAGTCATTGATCCGGAGGTTATGATTTTCGGTGTATAAGACTTAGAGCGTATGAGTGTATGATTCGTAGTGTATTGTTCTGGGCTTAGATTCTGGTGGTATGATCCTGGGCCTATGATCCTGGGCCTATGGTTCTTTTCTATTGTTTCATGTATATCATTCGAGGCATAGGCTTCTGAGTCGATAATGCTCTAGATATGATTCTGAGTATCATGAGTGTGAGGTTACAAACGATCTCCCCAACCCCGCTGGCAATTGAAATGTCAAAATCATGTGAAATCAGCATGGGATCTACCACCACCCATCACCTTCCCCTTGATGGCTTCTGTCTAGGGAAGTGATGTCATCCTACCTCTTCTTGGTTGGGGGCTTTCGCCCCTTCCTCTATGGGTTTCTTGTTCCAGTTTGTCATTGACACCTTCTCATCAAGGTCGATTCTCACCCTTACCCCACAGTCCACTTGCATCCCACAGAGGTTTTGGGCAGTCTGCAACTATTCTATGATCATCAATATTTGTTTGCAGTCACGAGATAGTAGTGAAATAGAGGTCCCGGTGAATCTGTTTCCTTGTATTACACAGTCTCCTGTAATCTCTGCTAAGAATGTTGCTTCATTCGACAAATTGTAATCTCACTGCAGTGGGATGTTCTCATATGTCTTGGTCTCTGGTTGACCCTCCTCCTTCCTCTTATTTGTTCTCATCCCATTGCTCAGTTACAGCTGCTCACCATGTCCTGGCTTCCATCTTAGTACCCCATTTCTGGCACCCTACTACCTCATCCTCCCTTGGCTCACACTGTTCAGCTGTCTTCCTAGCGGTCGACAATTGGTTACTATGCAAAAACACACCTCTATTATTGCCATCCTTCTGGCTGTTGCTTAAGCTTGGTTGCCATACCCAGGGGGTCCCCTTGAGGGACACATTATTGATTCCTCCCCCACCGACCCGGGGCCGCATTGCCCCCCTGTGAGAGCTCCTGCAAGCAGACCAGTACTTCTCCTTTTTCAGCTTGGGCTGATCTGCGACCAGCATTGGATTTTCCTTTGTTAGGGGTTTATTCATTTCGTTTGTTTTACTTGTGTAATATCACTAAGGGTTCTCCTCTCCATGTTAATTGCTTCTTTCCGTTTTGTTTTCTTCGTGCGTACAAGTATCTTGATAGGACTTGGCTGGGTGATCGGCCCGATATGGGTTGGTCTCATACTAGAGAGACCTGAGCATTTGGATGCTTCCTGGGGTAAGGAGGAAAGGACTTTTGTTGGCCATGTTGTTAAGATGCATGATGTCTTGGTATCTTTAAACAAATGCATAGGATGGAAAAAGAAAAAAAGAAAAAAAGAGTCCTGAGTGTGAGGTCTTGTACGTAAGAATTTGGACTCCTGGCTTTGAGTAACAGGTCATAGGTTAATAGCTCTAGCATAGGGCTTGTAGATATGATTTGAAACTATTACGTTAACTGTATGCCCTGTGTTCGATATGGAAGTACAGCAGGAGTTTTTAGACTCGTAGAGGGAATAACTTTAAGAAGATTACCATTTGGTAATGTGAGTGGTTGATTCCAATAAGGCGAACAAGTAAGGAGAGTTACATGCGATATCCCGGAGTTTATATAGGCACAAAACTTGAAAATAGTGATAACTGAAAGATGTGAAAATAGTGACACAACTGTGATACAGAAAAGCAATGAAGGACTATTACCTGCAGCCCTGTTATTAATAAAAAACTCATAAGCAGAAAGCATAACTGGAAAATAAGCGACATGAGAGTAGAAATGATGTATCTAGGACAGGGAGAGAGACTATTACAACTATGACCTGTAGAGAACTATAAAGGAGAAAGTACTACGTCAACCACATGTTTCAACACCCAGAAGGATATTATTGGAAACTTTAAGTGGGTAGTATGACGATAAGGATATTTGATCATAGTATTTTATAAATGCTTTACAGGCATGCTATGCTCACGACTCGGCTGATAGGCAAGATTATATTGTGGGAAAGTCTTCTGATCACTAATATTTACCTTGAAATTAAACAATCAAGAATTAGAAATATTTATACCTGCAGATACCCAGCCAATTTCCGCCACTATTTATGTAACCGGTACAGGTTACGACTTTACATACAGATTTGTGTTAGATATTGTTTCAGGATAAGAGGTCCTGTGACTTATATCCCATCTTAGTTGGTGCTATGTTTTATTTTTATATACTAGTTGAGGAGCGTTGTAAGCCTTCTAATTTGTTACTTCTATTATTTCAGGATACGAACACCAGCAGTATAATAGGTTTACTTCTGTCTAACAAAAAGGTACACTTGTGTCTAATAAGTTTCCGTACCCCCCGGCGCAACCACACAACCACAACAAAATTTAAAGTTGAAAATTGGAAAAAGATGACTCACGATCACCTCAACAACCCTGCACAACCATGGCCCCACCCCATGCCTGGCATGCCAGGGAAGACAGAAATCGAGAAATATATGCCCTGTATAAACATACAGATATGGGGTATAATAAAATTTCCCAGCTTATGAAGCTCTCCAAGTCAACTGTTTCCACAGTGATAAAAAAGGCTGAAAATCACAATGGCAACACCCATGAGGCTCCCAGAGCTGGCAGACCAACAAAGATAACTGATGTCAAAAGGAAGATCATACTTGATATTATTGATGCTGAGCCTCATTTAGCACTAAGGGATATTACCCAAAATGCTAATGTTGGTCTTGGAAAAGATACTATCAATAAGATCTCTGGGGAAGCTGGTTTTAAGCTCAAAATACCAAGAAAAAAGTCTTTTTGGAGGAAAGGACAAAAGGAGAAGAGGAAGGAGTTTGCTAGGCAGAGGAGGAATTGGACAAGAGCTTGGAAGTGGGTAGTTTTTGTTGATGAAGCCACTATTGAGTATGATTCAAATCCTGTAGAAAGAAAGGTCAGACTTAAAGTGGGTGAGGAGCTGGAGGAAAACAACTTGAAGCCAAGCTTTAAGTCAGGAAGGACTAATATTGGACTTTATGCTTCAATTATGCATGGAAGGAAGACTGAATTAATTCTTGTGAGAAAGAGGAGGGAGGAGGAAAGGACCAGTAAATCAGACAGGCTTGGTCTGAATGCACATCAGTATGCTACTGAAATCCACCAGCCATACCTTATCCCCTTCATAGAAGGGATAAATAGATCACCAGGAACTATTCATATGGCTGCTGATAATGCATCATTACATAAACGGTTGGAAAACAAAGAATTGCAGGAGGATTGTGGATATCAAAGACTGTCTTGGCCACCCAACTCCCCAGATCTGAATCCTATTGAGAATGCTTGGTCTCTTTTTAAAAAGGCACTTAAAAAGCCATTCTCCAGGTTGGAGAGAAGGCCTCATAGTGCTGCTGAATTATTTCATGCAGCTAAGGAGGAGTAGGAGCTTATTCCCCAAGAGACTATTGATAGGTGGATTAAAAGGATGCCTGAGAGACTTCAGGCTGTACTGCATGGAGATGGAAGCCATACAAAATGGTAAAATATTTAAAATATTCTATTGTATTTCTTCTACTATCTATTCTGTAATTGAGTTGTTGTGATTTGGACTGTTGCCACGCAGGGGTACGGAAACTTATTAGACGCGAGTGTACAATAGAGGGCTAGCGGATGACCGTCAAGCGCTAGGTCTAAGGGAGTCTTCAGCGAGCTCGAGGATAAAGAGAGGTAATAGTTAAAGGGCAAGTGGAACTCTGAGATCGCCGTTCAACTAAGTGTATTCTTAAAACATGAGTCTGCTGAAGTCTGCCGTGCTCCTGCAAGCCAGGAGATGAGTTTAAATACAAGAGTTCTCCCAGAGCGATAGTAATCAGATATCCTGCAACCACATTCATTACTGGGCAGTGCACCTTACCCTGCATGTCCTGTGAACCCACATGCAACATGAGAGTCATAACACTGCATCAATCCTATCATCAGATTACATGACCATTGTAACAAACTAGCCTTCCCTTCAGGTGTTTGTAACGGGAAACGACTCTGTTCACTATCATAGACTATCAACATAGTCTATGTAGTTTACTTAGTCTATTGTTATAGACTAGCATCTTGCATTCGTCATAGGTCTAGTCATTGTAGGAACTCCTATCATGTAGGAATAGAGTTCTCGCATACAAGAAAGGTAGTATAGAGATAAGGGCATTAGGTATCTCAAATATATTGCACCTATGGAAGGTCACTGTGAATGGACTTAGCCCTTGCCCCAGTATCTGAGTGGTGTATTACTTAGATGGTTGCGTGAAACATAAATATACCTTATGAGTAATAACTATTAGTCATGTGAAATCAGGCTTGCTTAGTCACAATTTGTGACATTAGCTCCCCTCTCCCTCTAGCTCGAGACCCTTCGAGCTTTTCTTCAATCTTTCAACATCAAACTTAAAATCAAATAAACAATTTCACACCTTAAATATAGGGAAACAAAAGGAAAACAAACATATACATTACGATCCTGAGATACCGTTTGTTTGCTCTGGTTCTTTGCCTTTTCCTAAGACCACGTCCTATATGTGTTGGACACTTGTCTCGTTATCCCCGTTCGGTGTGTATCTGCTTGGTGTTTGTTCTTTGGGTGGCAGTCCAACTGCCTCAGTGTATTCGTCGTCGTGGTCGATCTCTCTTACCAGAGACGCCACTTCGCTTGCTACTCATGGAATTCGTATTTTGAGTTTGACGTTCTCATATGCCCATCGTCGGGCTTCAATTCTGGCCCTCCGGCCCGAGTCTTCCGCGAGGACCACTCACTTCGTCAGTCCTCTACTTTCCTCCTTGAGGAGGCCCATTTCTTCAGCCATGCTCAACATCTCGTCCTGGAGATCGTCCAGCAATTTTCCGGCCTCGTGGTGTTGCTCTTCAGGTGCTGCTAGCTCACCCAAGCGTACCTTCTTTGCAGCTCGTCGAGGTTGGTTTCATCGGGGTTGCGGGGGCCACCAACTGGCTCCTTTTTTGTCTCTTCGGTGTATGTCGCACCTGTCTTTATAGTATGCACTCCAGTGCATGGCAGCATGGCTGGTGGTCGAGGCTTCTCCGTTTGATGGCATCTTCATTTGTGTGTTCTTGGTGGTGGGAGGAGGATGTGTCTTTGATGTCGGGATAGAAGTAAGGGAAGAATAAAGAGTCTTTAGTAGGGGTAAGTGGTTCTTGGTCATCTTCGTGTTCGTTGTCTTTGTGGATACTTCATGTGAAGTGACGTTGTCCCTTTTGACGTTCCAAAGACTCCTTTATAAATCTTTTCTTGCTCCTTGATGTTTCTGTCCATCCCGTGGCTTTCGTGTTGTCTCGTTGCTCTTTCCGTGCTCTTTCCATTCTTCTTGCATTGTGTAATCCTTATCAGAAGTATTATGTCGTAATCATAGAGTCGCTCTTCTTTTTTTGTGTCGTTCTTGAGTTGGATAATCGTTATCAAAAGGATTCTGCATTAATCGTACGGTCTCTCTTCTTTCTTCGTGTCATTCTTGCATCGGGTAATCCTTGTCAAAAGGATGATGCAATAATCACACGGTCACTCTTCTTTCTATTCGTATTGTCCTTGCATCAGGTACTCTAAAAGAATCGTTTGAGATTGTCTTGTGATCTTAATCAACTCTTTGTAACGACCCTACGATAGGTAGCTACAATCACTATCACCTTAGCCCAAATGGTATACCAAGAGGTAACCAGAGGTGGTATGGTCTCGTATACTTGATACAAACAGCTGGTAAACCTAGGATAAGGCCTAGGGAATAGTTGAGTTGCCTTGAGGTACTCTACTAGGCAGGGTAACCTTTCGGGAGCACATTCGCATAAGGTCAAGAGAATTATGGGAATGTTACACGGACCTCCGAGGCAACTTCTGTGGTTGTCTGGAGGACTTCCTGAGCGGTTAAAGGCATAAGAGGGCAAAGTTACCCTACCTTGGGAATTTGGTCATTTTGCCCATGGGTCCCAGTTACCCTACTGAGGAACCCAAGTTACCCTACCTTCACCGGCAAAGTCATCCTAGAACTTAGAGGTCGATTGCCTCACATTCTATGGGCTCTTAGATGTTCTTGGGCGTACACACATCTGCGCGGGGAGACCCCACGCCTACGTAAGGGTGGCCCGATCATGCTATTGAACTTGGGCGGGTTTTGCTAACACCCCCCTCTGGCCCCAGCGTTGGGACGGCGCGTCACAGGCAGACGGCTTAGTAGTTGCTCGTTTGCTAGTTAAAAGAGGTCATTGGAGCAGCTGCCGTAACACCGTATAAGTCGTCGCTGTCCGTCCGACTGAATGTCGTTCGCAGGATATATAAGGGGAGTATGGGTAACCGCCAAAATGGAGGTCGCTCATATATGGTCTCTCGGGCATCTAGGAGTCTATTCTAGCCTACGGGTTGTAGGGTAGTCTTCCTAGTGGTGCTTAGGTAGTCTCAGAAGGCCAGGGTGCTTTCGAGACAAATACCTCAGTA
>Ga0307509_10005663_pt1 | contig 17247 bp, 18 predicted proteins | sample 10_EM_MG_FD_202245 | JGI IMG/M metagenome (GOLD analysis project Ga0307509, IMG submission 202245) | Populus trichocarpa ectomycorrhiza microbial communities from riparian zone in the Pacific Northwest, United States - 10_EM | ecosystem: Host-associated > Plants > Roots > Unclassified | place... | reverse complement strand
GGCTGGACAGCTTGGTCATCTCGATGGACGGGCGCTTTTTGCGATTCGCAAACATCGTGCGTGGTCTCTCTGTGGGGTGTGTCTAGTGCTTGCCGTCGCGGGCCTTGCGGAAGAACGTCAGTTCCTCTTGAGACGCGCGCAGCTCTTGATTCAACGCATCGATCTGATGCTCCAGTTCCTCGCTGCGCGCGTCGGACACGCGCAGCTGCAGACGCGACTGCTCGAGCTGCCGCTGCAGCGCTTGCACGTCCTTCAGCGCCACGGCCTGCTCCTGCAGTTGGTCGAAGCGCTGTACCCAGTAGACGTGGCTGCCGACCGCACCGGCCGCGCAGGCGACGATGACGAGCGTGCCCCAGACCCACCGGCGGCGCACCGGGTTCGATGCCAGCACGAGCCTGGCGCGCGCGAGGTTCGTCGTCGGAGCCAGACGCCAGGAACGTATCGACATGCGCAGCGCAGGCTCACAGACCAGCCAGATAGCGCCGCGGGTCGAGGGCTTCGCCGTCGCGCAGCACCTCGAAGTGCAGATGCGGCCCGGTGGAGCGGCCGGTGGAGCCGACCGCCGCGATCGCGTCGCCAGGCATCACCACGGCACCGGCCTTGACGGTCAGCCGCGAAGCATGCGCGTAACGCGTGACCAGGCCGTTGCCATGTTCGATCTCGACGACCCAGCCGTAGTCGGACTTGAAGCCGGCGAACGCCACCGTGCCGCCGGCCGCGGCATGAATGACCGTGCCTGGCCCGGCCGCGAAATCCAGCCCCGAGTGGAACGCTTGGCGACCGGTGAACGGATCTTCGCGGTTGCCGAAGGGCGAGCCCAGCTCCGCGTTCTCGATCGGCAGGCGCGTGGGCAGGCGCATCAGCGCGAGGTTCTGCAATGAGGCGGCGTCGGCGACCAGCCCGATCTGCTGTTCGACCTGCGCGAGGCGGGCTTGCAAGGCATCGAGATCGCCCAACGCGGCCAGGGCCGACTCGGTCCGTGGCGGCAGCAGCGGGCCGCCGCTCTCGGCCTTCTTGGCGGCACGTGCCGCAGCGGCCGGCTTGGTCGTCGCCACGCTCTGCATGGCGCCGATGCGCTCGCTCAGCTGGCCGGCCTGGCTCTCGAGCTTGAAGAGGCGCCCCGACAGCGCACCCAGCTGCTCGACGGCAAACGGCATGGCCGAGTTCGGCTTCTCTAGCAGCGTCGTGTGCGACGGCGCCACCGTGGACACCCAACGGCCCAGAGCGGCACCCGCTGTCAGCAGCGCCAAGATCGCCAGCCCGCTGGCGATCAAGACGACCGGCAGCGACACGGTGCGGAGGCGGGAGCTGGCCGGCCCGGCAGAAATCATGATGAAGGGCATCGAGGCTCCTCGGGACCGTGTTCGGGGTCGAAGCCGCGAGCGGCTTGCGACGCGCTGGCGACACTTCAACGTGTGTCGGTGCATCCTACGAGGTAAGGACAGTTGAATCCTGTCAACCGGCGCAACGAATTGTTCCTTCGTCGGAAGCCGCGATAAATTCACGGGCCAGCGGCGCCAGCCCGATCAGTGCCTGACGGCGGTCGAGACCTCGATCAACGCGGTCAGCGGCCCGGCCATCGGGTCGGCCTCTTCGCAGAAGAATCGGTTGCGCCCCTGTCGCTTGGCTTCGTACAGCGCTGCATCGGCGCGCCGCAAGAGGTCGGTGTCGTCGGTCTCGCCATCGCGCCACATGGCGATCCCGACGCTGCTCGTGATCACGAAGAGCTTGCCGGCCAAGGCAATCGGCGCCCTCAGCGTCTCGATCAGTTTGCTCGCCAGCGCCTTGGCGTCGTCGGCGCCGCGCAGGCTCTCGAGGATCACCGTGAATTCGTCGCCTGCGAGTCGCGCCACGGTGTCGGTTTGCCGAACGCAATCGCGCATCCGCGTCGCGAACACCTTCAGCAGCTGGTCGCCGGCTTCGTGCCCGAGCGTGTCGTTGATGGTCTTGAAGTGATCGATGTCCAGGAACAGCAGCGCCATCGTGCTGCTGCCGGTGGCACGCTGCATCGCCTGCTGCAGCCGCTCGACGAACAGCGCCCGATTCGGCAGGTCGGTGAGCGTGTCGAACTCGGCCCGATAGCGCAGCCGCTCTTCGGCCATCTTGCGGGCATTGATGTCGGCGTAGGTGCCGGCCAGGCGCAGCGCGCCACCACGCGCATCGCGGTCCACCACGCGCCCGCGGGCACGCACCCACAGCCAGTCGCCCGAGCATTTGCGGATGCGAAACTCGGCGTGATACACCTGCACTGCGCCCGTCATGGCCGCCGTCATGCTCGCCCGCATCGCGCCTAGATCGTCGGGGTGCACATAGGAGCGCAGCACCGCCGGCGACACTGTCTCCTCGATCGGTGGATCGCCGCGCATCGCGGCGGCCTGCGCGCTCTGGTAGATGCGGTCGGCGCCGATGTCCCAGTCGAACAGCGCGAGGCCCGAACCTTCCAGTGCCAGGCTCAATCGCTCCTCGCTGCGGGCGCGCAGCAGCTCCGCCTCGTGGCGGACCGTGAGGTCGTTGATCAACCCGTACACCCCGCGGACGGACCCGTCGCTGCCGTGCTCGGGAATGAGCGTGACTTCGACGTGGCGCGGGCCGTGCAGCGTCGCCAGCTCGCGTTCATAGACGACCCGCTCGCCGGCCAGCGCCGCATCGATGTGGGGTCGGATGCCGTTGTAGGTTTGTTCGCCGTAGACCTCTTGCAGGCTTCGCCCGAGAAGCGACGCAGGCTCGACGCCGAGCCAGTCGCGGTAGGCCCGGTTGGCGAAGCAAAAGCGCTGCTCCAGGTCGAACCGCGAGACCAGCGCCGGCAGGTTGTCGGTCACTTGCAGCAGTTGTTCCTCGCTGCGTTGCAGCTCGACCAGCGTGCGCGCGAGTTCGGCATCGGTGCGCTTGCGCTCGGTGATGTCCAGATGGGTCCCGACGATCCGCAGCGGCGCGCCTGCCGCGTCGCGCTCGACGATCATGCCGCGGCAGAAGACCCAGATCCAGTGGCCGTCCTTGCGCTGCAATCGGTGCTCGCACTCGTAGGCCGCGGTCTCGCCGTTGAGGTGGGGCTGCAGCGCCGCGTCGAGCGACGGCAAGTCCTCGGGATGGATCAGCTGCCGCCAATCCTTCGCCGGCAGCTCGTCGTCTGCGCTGTAACCCAGCAGCTGACGCTCTCGCGCATTGACCACCAGATGGTTGCCCGGCACCTGCAGGTCCCAGAGCCCCAGGTCGGCGCCGCGCAACGCGAGTTCGACCCGCTCGGCGCCTTGCTGCCGCGCCGTCGCAGCCTGTGCTTCAAGGCGATCGAGGGCCAGCCGCCGCCGCTGGCTGAAGTGCAGGCCCAGGCCCGACCCGAGCACGACCAGCGCGTAGACGAGGCCGAAGCGCAGCGCCTCGTCGCGCCACCGCAGATAGATGGCCGAGAGCTCGCGGCTGACCGCAGCCACCAGGGGCTTGTCCATGTGAAGGTCGGCACGATCCAGCGTGCGGATGGCCATCATGCGATCTTCGCCGGTGGCCAGAACCCGCCCGGTCATCAGGCTCGCGGTCTGCCCGCTCTGCTGGTGCCGCGTGAACATCGAGCCTGGTTTGGCCAGGTTCATTCCGAGGGTCTGTTCGACCAGCGGCGTGTTCACGAACACCTGGCCGTCGCCGTGGGCGATGGACGCGCGCATGTCGGGGGCATAGTGCACGGAGCGCAGCACCACCCCGAAGTACTCCGGGTCCAAGGTCGCCACAACGACCCCCGCGAACTCACCCTGCGCATCCGTCAACACCCGGCCGAGGGCGATCACGAACGGGCCAAGCGGCGACTTGAACGGCGTCGAGACGTAAAGCACGGACCGGTCCGGCCGCGCTCGCGGCGTGGTGAAGTAGTCGCGCTGGCTGGAGTTCCTGCCCAGCAGTTCGGCGCGGCTCGATGCCACGATCACGCCGCGGGTGTCCACGACGGTCATGGTGCGAACCCCGGGCATCGCGTCGCTCAGCAGCTTGAGTCGACCGAAGGTGGCCGCCTCGGCAGCAGCGGTCGCCGCATGTTCGAGCTCGTCGCGGACCCCGGCCAACGCGTTGTTCACGCCTTCGAATTGACGGATCAGGTTGTCGTCGACGACCCGGGCATGGACCTGGAGTCGATCGCTCTCCTGGGCTTCGACCAGACTGCGCTCGCGATAGAGCGCCGCGGCCAGCACGACACCGAGGACCACCAGCGAGATGCTCGTGACCAGCCATTCGGCGCGAAAGCGCCGGGGCCGGGTGAAGATGGCGTGACTCATGGGCTGACGTGCGGTCGATCCGATCGATGTGGCGCACGCGCCACCCAGCGCACAGAGTCGAACGACCGAGGTCGATTCGGGTGGCGCTGGCCTCGTTTTCGGTCGCGATGCGCTCGACTTGAGGCATCGGCCCGCCGAACCGGCGCGAGAACAGCCTGCGCAGGTTTTTGCAGCAAAGCGGGAAGAATGCGCAGCCTGGCACGGCCGAACTGTGGCGCGCCATTCCTTCCGGGGGATGCGCAATGCGGACGGTGGCGGGAGACTGCCCACATCGATAGCGATTCAGAGACAGGCAGGCCCGACGATGTTGCGGCTTCTCGAAGAACACGTGAGTGGTGGTGTGACGGCGGGCAAAGGCCCGTCAGCCGAAATGGGCCGCTTTTCAGCCGGCATTCGCGTCGTCACCGCCCTACTGTGCACGGTCATGCTGCTCGCCAACGAAGAACGCGTGGGGCTTTGGGCACTGTCCGTCTTGATGCTCTACTGCGGCTGGTCCGCGTACCTGCTCTGGATCGAGGCGTCCGAGAAATCGCGCACGGTTGGCCTGTGGCCGTATTGGGTCGACGTGATGTGGTCGTGCCTGACCATCAAGCTGTTCGCCACCGGCACCATGATGATGATCATCACGCTGGTGCACCCGGTGGTGCTCGCCAGCATCGGCTTCGGCGTCGGGCCGGGCCTGGTGCTCGCGATCGCCGCAGCACTGGGTCTGCTGTACGACGGCTCCAACGAACTGATGCAGATGATCGATGCGGGTTGGCGTCAGTCCCTGCCGGCGCTGCTCGTGCTGACGCTCGTGCCTGCTGCCGCCGTCATCGCCAGACCGATGAGCGTTCTGCGGCATCGACTCGCGCTCATCGGCGAGCTCGAAACGCAGCTCGACCCGCGCCGTGGTCTCGAGCCGATCTGTGCCGCCCTGGTGGAGCGTCTGCGCGTCGGCACCCAGGCCGATGTCGTCGCCCTCGTGCTGCCCAGCAAGCGCGGCGCCCCGGCGATGCTGGCGAGCCGCGAGGACGGCAGCTTCCGCGCCAAGGCCGAGGTCCACGCGACCCTCGAATCGCTGCTGGCGCAGGCGCCGCCCGTTCCGGTCAGCTACATCGTACGCCGTTGGTGGGACCCGCGGCGGCGCGTCCGGCTCCATCACGAACTGCCCTTGCCTCGCGGGCTCGCAGTGGCCTTGGCCGAGCTGGCAGAGACGCTCGGCGTGCGCAGCGTGCATGTGGTGCCGCTCACCCGTTACGCGCGCCAGCACGGTCACTTCGTGGTCGGCTACGGGGGCGCGCTCAGCTCGATGCAAGACGTCTCAGCACTGTCGGGCGCCGCGCCCGAATTACTGCGCATCGTCGAACAAGCCACGCTGGTCGATCAGTTGCAGGACGAGACCGCCAGCCACGAACGCGCACGCATCGGGCGCGACCTGCACGACAGTGCGATCCAGCCCTATCTGGGGCTGAAATACGCGGTCGAATGCGTGGCCCTGCGCATCGCACCGGACAACCCGGCACGCGCCGAGGTCGACGCACTGGCCGCCCTGGTGAACGGCGAGGTCTCGGCCTTGCGCGAGCTGATCTCGGGCCTGCGCACCGGCTGCGGACACGGGGACAACGCGCTGGTTCCGGCGGTGCGTCGGCAAGCGCGGCGTTTCGCGCTGCTGTTCGGCATCGATGTCGAGGTCGAATCACCCGACAACCTGCCGACCACCCGCGCGCTCGCCGGGTCCTTGTTCCACATGGTCAACGAGGCACTCAACAACATTCGCAAGCACACGGTGGCCCGCCATGTCTGGATCGCGTTGTCCAACGAAGGCGCCAGCCTGCGCTTGTCGATCCGTGACGACGCAGGCACTGCGCGCGGCCGCCAATGTAGCGACTTTCAACCCAAATCCTTGATCGAGCGCACGGCCGAACTCGGGGGCCTGCTTACCATCGCACGTCCGGATGGACTGAACACCGAAATGCTGATTCAGATTCCAATTTAGTCGTCAGGGAATGTCCATGAACTCAAGCTACAGCTACGGCGCCAATGCCGACACCCGGCCTGCGCAGCGTGCGATCCGGGTGTTCGTCGCCGAGGACCACAAGATCACGCTGTGGGGCCTGCAACGGCTGATCGATGCGAACAGCCCGCGCATGGAGGTCATCGGCACCGCCAGTTCGCACGCCGAGCTGATGAACCACGACGCGATCCCGAATGCGGACGTGATCCTGCTCGACCTCGATCTCGGTGGCGAAGACACCGGCGCCTCGCTCGCCAGCCTGCGGCTGCGCGGCCCCGCGCGCGTGCTCGTGCTGACCGCGGCCGACGACATCGCGCAGCACCGCGACGCCATGGTCAAGGGTGCACGCGGCGTGGTCCACAAGTCAGAGGCGGCCGAGACCATCCTGCGCGCGATCGAGAAGGTCAACGAGGGTGAAGTCTGGCTGCACCGTGCGTTGCTCGGCGACGTGCTGGGCTTGCTGACCAACGGCAGCCCGAGCGCCGTGTCGCGGCAGGCCGACCCCGACGCCGAGCGCATCGCCAGCCTCACGCCGCGCGAGCGCGAAATCGTCGTGACCATGGTGCGCAGTTCGGGCGCAAAGCAGATCTCGGTGGCCGACGAACTCCACATGAGCGAGCACACGCTGCGCAACCACCTGACGACCATCTACAGCAAGCTTTGCGTGCACGGGCGACTCGAGTTGCACGTCTACGCGACCGCGCACGGGCTGGGCGCTGCAACGCGCAGCCGCGTCGACGCTTGAGCTGATCCTAGGGCCTGCAGCCCGCCTGATTGCGGGGGGATCAAGCTCCGGGGTGCGACGACCTGTTCCTCCCATGGCGCTTGATCGCGCATCGCTTGAACATCGCAACGCAGCGTCTGCTTCGCGCTGCGAGAAGCAAGCATGCACGACACCTTCAGCGCACCACTCCTGCGAGCTCGATTCAAGGCCACCGGCCGGCTGGGGCTTGCGGCGGCGATCACGGCCATCGTGCTGTGCATCGACGCGGTGTGGCTGCTGCTGGCGGGCTGGTCGGTGTCCGGCCGCGGCGTCGCCGTGCTTGCACTGGGCGTCGCCGCCTGCCTGGCGCCGCTAGCGATCCGACGTTATCGCCGTGACGCACGCATCCGCACGACGATGCGCTTCTGTGCGCTGCTGCTGATCTTTCAGGCCGCAGCGGCGACCTTGAGCTACCTCGTCGTCAGCACGAATGCGGCGCTGGTCGACGCACCGCTCGCCGCGTGGGACCGCGCGCTGGGCTTCGACTGGCCGGCGCTCCAGGCCTGGCTGCAGGCACACACCCGGCTTCAGGCCCTGCTTCAGCTGGCCTACTCGAGCGGGCTGCTGCAGCTCGTGTTCGTGGTCTTGTTCCTCGGCCTCACCGGGCGGCGCGAGCGACTCGAAGAGTTCATGCTGCTGTTCATCGCGGCGACCTTGCTGACCATCGGTGTGTCGGGCGTCTTCCCCGCGGCCGGCGCATGGAAGTTCTACGCAGACGCAGGTCCGTTCGATTTGTCACCACTGTCCCACTTCGAGCTTCTGCGCGATGGCCGCCTGCGCGACATCGCGCTCGACCACATGCAAGGTCTGATCTCGATCCCGTCGCTGCACGCAGCGATGGCGGTCCTGCTGGTCCATGCGGTGCGCAGCACACGCATCGTTCTGCCCGTGTTCGCCGGCCTCGACCTCGCGATGCTCGCGTCGACACCGATCGCCGGCAGCCACTACCTCGTCGACGTGCTGGCCGGCGGCGTGCTGGCGCTCGCGCTGATATGGCTCGCTCGCGAACGAATCACTCACCCCGTGGCGGCGTCGCAGGCCCCGGCAATCAAAGACTTTGGAGGCTCGCACCCATGAAGCAACAAACTGCCGAAGGCCGATTCACCGAATGGCTGTTGCGCGGTGTCGCGCTGGTGCTGATGGTGTTCATCGTGGCGCGCTGGGGGCACGCATGGATGGTCGACCATACACGTTGGACCGCGCTGCTGCTGCTCGTCTCGGAGGGCTACACGCTGATGCTGATACTGCTCGCGCGCCGCGCGATCCAGCGCGACCTGTCGATGGTGGCGCTGGCGGCAACCATCTATGCGAGCTCCTACGTGGTGTTGCTCGGCGACGCCGGCACGATGCGGCTGATGCCCGAGTGGGTCGGCGCCGGCCTGCAGCTGACCAGCATGGCATGGCAGTTCACCGCGAAGGTCTTTCTCGGCCGCTCGTTCGGCCTGCTGCCCGCCAGCCGCGGCCTCGTGATGGCGGGGCCGTACCGGCTCGTCCGCCACCCGATCTACCTCGGCTACCTGATCGGCCACATCGGCTTTCTGCTGGCCAACTTCTCGTGGCGCAACGCTGCCGTTCTGGCACTGCTGTACGTCGCGCAGGTGATCCGCATCCAGCGCGAAGAGGCCGTGTTGGCCGTGGCCGCAACCGATCACGACTACGGGCGCTATCTGCAGCGCGTGCGCTGGCGCCTCGTGCCCTTCGTCTACTGAAAAGAACGGCGCACGTTCCGCCGTGGTGTCCGGGAGCAAGCTCCCCCACGGTAGACGCCCTTCCTCCCATGCGCCACGGACCGGCGCTACCTAGGATCGCTTCATGCCACCTCCGTCTGCCCCATGCACCGACACCGACGGGCCGCTCGCGCCCATCGGCGTGCTGGTCATCGATGACCAGCGGGCGGTGCGCGAAGGGCTGGCGCGCTTGATCGCGTGCGCACAGATCCCGCTGCGTTGCGTCAGCACCGCGGCCACCGGCGCCGAGGCCTTGAGCGCCGTGGCCTTGCTGCACCCGGAAGTGATCGTGCTCGACGTCGACCTCGCCGGCGAGGACGGCCTGATGCTGCTCCCACAGCTGTCGCTGACCGCGAGCGTGCTGGTGCTCACCAGCCACGGTGACGAGGCAACGCGCGCTCGTGCAACCCGTCTCGGCGCACGCGCCTTCATCGAGAAGCACCAGCCGGCAGCCGAGCTGCTCGGCTCGATCGTCGCGATGGGTCACCTGCATATGCGGGGGGAGAAAGCTCCCGATCACCAAGGAACAAGTTCCCTCCAGGCAGTGACCACTTCCTCCGCTGTGCGGACGCGACTCAATCCCTAAAGTGAAGTCCAACAGAAAAGACGCGAATCGCTGGCCGGCGTCAACGCAACAGGCCAGCAGGGTACGGATCCGGCCCTTTCGGATCCCAGGTACGCCCTTGCGGCGTCGATTGTTCTAACCACCTCAAGGAGCTTTCCATGCAACTCGCTCAATTTGTCCAGAAGTTCGTCCGTGATGAAGAAGGCGTGACGGCCATCGAGTACGGCCTGATCGCGGCGCTGATCGCGGTCTTCATCATCGCCTCCGTCGCGATCGTCGGAACCCAGCTGGCTCTCTTGTTCGGAAAGATTTCAACCGCCCTGATTGCGGCCTGATTCCGCATCGGCAAGCGGCGACATAGGTTCTATGTCCCGCTTGACGACGGTGTCCTCCGACCGACCCACTCTGCGACAGGAAATTTGCCATGAAAGCATTCCAGCCTCTTCAGAAGTTCGCGAACGACGACGAAGGCGTGACGGCCATTGAGTACGGTCTCATCGCTGCACTGATTGCGGTATTCATCATCGCCTCCGTCGCGATTGTCGGAACAAGTCTCGCAGCCATATACACCGCGCTCTCCACCGCAGTGACGGCCGCGCTCTGATGCCATGCCTCCACGCCGGGAACTCCTTCCCGGCCTAGCCACCGAGCCCACCATGCTGTCGTCCGTCATCGTCCCCAGCCATGCGCTGCTTGCCGCGCTGCTGCTCGCCGCTGTCGTCACGGACATTCGCTCGCGCCGCATTCCCAACAAGCTCGTGCTGTGCGGCATCGCGGTGGCGCTCATCGTCCATGCGATCGCGATGGGCACCGGTACGCCGTCGCCTGCGGGCCGCACCTGGTGGGCGCCGCTCGCCGGCCTGGCCACCGGCTTCGCCCTGCTGCTGCCGCTGCACCTGGTGCAGGCGATGGGCGCGGGCGACGTCAAGCTGATGGCGATGGTCGGCGCCTTCGTCGGCAGCACCACCGCGCTCGACGTCGCGCTCTACACCTTCGTCGCCGGCGGCGCGCTGGCTCTGGTGTTCATGCTCGGGCGCGGTGTCGCCGCGCAGACGCTGGCCAATGTGCGCTTCATGCTGACTGACCTGGTGCAGCGCGCCAGCACCGGCCAGGGCGCACGCCTCGCGCCGCTGCAGGTCACTGCTGCACCCTTGCCGTATGCGATCGCGATCGCACTCGGAACCGGGGTCGCGATCGCGTGGCCGCTGGCCCGCTCCTTCAAAGGGGTCATCGGATGAACCTCGTTCAATTCCCGAGCGTGCCCGGCCGCAGCGCGCAAGACGTGCGCGCCGCACTGCCGCGCGCGCCGCAGACGATCGAAGAGACCGGGCTGTCGACCACCTTCCTGGTCGAGCTGATCGCCAAGACGATGTTCCAGCTCGGCCTGACGCGGCTCACCGAGCTCAGCGCGCAGCTCTGCCTGGGCAGCGCGGTCGTCGAAGCGGTGTGCCAGTTCATGCGCCGCGAGACGCTGCTCGAAGTGACGCGCCGCGGCCAGCACGAGGCCGATGTGCAGTTCGACCTCACGCAGGCCGGGCGCGCGCGCGCGGCCGATTGGCTGACGCGCAACTCCTATGTCGGCGCCGCGCCGGTGCCGCTCGAGATCTACGCCGAACGCGTCGCTGCGCAATCGGTCGCGAACCAGGCCATCACGGTGCAGCAGGTGCGCGCTGCGTTTGCCGACCTGGTCGTGCCCGAGCGCCTGATCGATCTGCTGGGCACCGCCGTCAACTCGGGGCGACCGATGCTGCTGCACGGCCCCGCCGGCTCGGGCAAGACCTATCTGGCGCAGCACCTGCACCGCCTCATCACCGGCGCCGTCGCGATCCCGCATGCGATCAGCGTGCACGGCGAGGTGATCCGCGTCTTCGACATGCACTGCCACCGCGTGCTGCCGCTCGACGCCGCACCGCGCGCCGCGCTCGACAACCGGGCCCGGCCCGACGCGCGCTGGGTGCTGTGCGAGCGGCCGTGCGTCGTCTCGGGCGGCGAGCTCACGCTCGAGATGCTCGACCTGAGCTTCGACGGCCGCGCCGGCTACTACGAGGCGCCGCCGCACTTCAAGGCCAACAACGGCCTGTTCATCGTCGACGACCTCGGCCGCCAGGTGATCACGCCGCGCAAGCTGATGAACCGCTGGGTGGTGCCGATGGAGCGCCGCCACGATCACCTGATGCTGCGCAACGGCGCGAAGTTCACGATCCCGTTCGACATGGTGCTGGTGTTCTCGTCGAACCTGCGCCCCGCGCAGCTCGAGGACGCGGCGTTCCTGCGCCGCCTGGGCCACAAGATTGCGATCGAGCCCTTGCTGCCGAAGGAATACGCGCTGGTGTTCGAGCGTGCCTGCCAGGCCGAGGGCATCCCGCACGACGCGTCGGCCTTGCACCGGCTCGTCCACAACTATCACGCGATCTGGGGCCGCCCGCTGCTGGCGTGCTACCCGCGCGATCTGCTGCATCTGATCGCGAGCCGTGCCCGCTACCTGGGCGTGGCCGCGGAGCTCTCGCCCGAGCTGCTCGACTGGGCCTGGCACGCATATTTTGGCAACGAGGCGCTGAATGAGTCGGCGTCTGCAACTGGGAGTGGCACATGAGATCACGTGGCATGTTGATGCTGTTCATTGCCGCCATCGCGGGTCTCGCGGCGGTGTTTCTGGCGGCACGCTGGATGCAGAACCAGGGCGGCGAAAAAGGCCGTATCGCGGTGGCCAATGCCGACATCGAACTGGGCGGGCGCATCTCGCCCGAGATGATCCGCATGGCCGACTGGCCCGATGGCAGTGTGCCCACCGGCGCGTTCGCCGACGCCGCCAAACTCGAAGGCCGCGTTGTGCTGGTCTCGATCCAGCGCGGCGAGCCGCTCACCGAAACGCGGCTCGCGCCGATCGGCACCAAGGGCGGCTTGTCGGCGGTGGTGCCCGAAGGCAAGCGCGCGATGACGGTGCGCGTCAACGACGTCGTCGGCGTGGCCGGCTTCGCGCTGCCCGGCACCTACGTCGACGTGATGGTCAACACGCAGGACGAACGCGGCCAGCGCGGCGACCGCGATCACTCGATCTCGAAGATCGTGCTCGAACGCATCCTCGTGCTCGCGGTGGCGCAAGAGGCCGATCGCGACTCGACCAAGCCCAAGGTGGTGAACGCGGTCACGCTCGAGCTCGCCCCGAAGGACGCCGAGATGCTTGACCTGGCGCGCAGCGTCGGCACCTTGTCGCTGGTGCTGCGCAACCAGACCGATCCGAAGGCCATCGCTCAGCACGGCGGCGGCGCGACCAAGGCCGAGCTGCTGGGCATGTCGCGCAGCGAGCCCGAGCCGGTCAAGGCGGCCGCGTCTGCACCCGCACCTGCACCGCGCCGCACCGTGTCGCGCCCGGCCACCGTCGTCGCTGCAGCACCGATGCCTCGCAGCAACTGCGTCGAGGTCATCCGTGGCCTGAGCAAGGTGACGGAATGCTTCTGATCGCTCACGCATCACAACGAACCGGGAGATCGACGATGTCTTCGTCCTCACGCACTCTCACCATGGCCCGCGCGGCCATGGCGACCAGCCTGGCACTGCAGGCACTGGGGGCCGAAGCGCAGGCCGCCACTGCAGCCAAGGCGCCCGCCACTGCGGCGGCCCACACCGCGCCGCCCGCCACCACGACCGGCTTGTGCTCACGCGTCAACATCGCGCCGATGGTGCAGATCCCGGTCGGCAAGTCGACCGTGCTCCGGCCCACCTCGCCGGTCACGCGCATCCTGCTCGGCAACCCCGAGAACGCGCGCGCCGCACGGCCGGCCGAGACCGACGGCAAGAAGGACGACAGCGGCGGCAAGGCATCGGCCGCGGTCGACACGCGCCCCGGCGTCGCCGATGTCGACGTGCTGCTGCTCGCGCCGACCGAGGTCTACCTGCTCGGCAAGAGCATCGGCTCGACGAACGTCGTGATGCTCGACCGCGCCGGCACCTGCACCGCTTTCGATGTGGTCGTCGGCATGGACACGACCGCGCTGCAGTCGGTGCTGACGCAGCTGCTGCCCGCCGAGAAGGACATCAAGGTCTCGTCGGCCTTCGATTCGATCGTGCTGTCAGGCGTGGTGTCGGACAGCGAGGCGCTGACCCGCGTGACCGATCTCGCCAACGCCTACGTGCGCGGCGGCGACAGCGGCAGCAAGGCCAACCAGCGCATCGTCAACATGCTGGAGGTCGGCGCGCCGCAGCAGGTGATGCTCGAGGTCAAGGTGGCCGAGATCTCGAAGGCGCTGCTGGACCAGTTCGGCATCGACTTCTCGCGCGCCTACGTGCCGGGCGACGGCTCGATGATGCGCTTCTTGTCCGGCATCTTCGGCGGCGCCACCGGTGCGTTGGGCCAGATCAGCGGCACGGGGCCGAACGGCGTGCCCTTCAGTTCCGTCGACGCGGTGGTCGGCGGCACCGTGCCGGTCTCTGGAATGGCCGGCGGCAACGTGACGGTGACCTACGACACGGCCGGCCGGCCCACCTACACCACGACCTACGGCACGGTGCCGGGCCGCGGCGTCAGCAACGCCGTGCTGAACATGCAGAAGACCGACGGCGTGGTCAAGGTGCTGGCCGAGCCGACGGTGATGGCGATCAGCGGGCAGACCGGCAGCTTCCTGGCGGGCGGCAAGATCTTCATCCCTGTGACGCAGGACAACGGCACCGGCGGCCGCACCGTCACGCTGGAAGAAAAGGAATTCGGCGTCTCGGTCAAGTTCACGCCCACGGTGCTCGGCAACGGGCGCATCAACCTGCGTGTGAGGCCCGAGGTCTCCGAGCTCAACGCCGCCGGCATTCAGATCTCGGCCGGTGGCGTCAACGCGGTGCTGCCGTCGTTCACGTCGCGCAAGGCCGAGACCACGGTGCAGCTGATGGATGGCCAGAGCTTCGCGATCGGCGGGCTGATCAAGAACAACACGACGACCAACGTCAAGGCCTTCCCCTTCCTCGGCGAGCTGCCGGTGGTCGGCGCGCTGTTTCGCAGCACGCAGTTCCAGACCGACCGTTCGGAGCTGGTGTTTGTGATCACGCCGCGCCTGGTCAAGCCGCTGCCCCCGGGCTACAGGCTGCCGACCGATGCCTACGTGCCGCCGACGCGCAGCGAACTGATCCTCGGCGGCAAGCTCGAAGGCACGCGCCGCGACGAGCCTTTGACCCCCGACCCCATGCCCGCCCAAGGCGGCTTCGACAAGGAGAAAAAGTGATGCGCTCCTCCCTGAACCTCATCGTTGTCGCGGCCTGCGTGGTCGCACTCGGCGGCTGTGCCGCGACCGCATCGCCCGACTGGGACGCTCGCTTCGGCGACAGCACGCGCGCACTGAAGGCGCAGCAGCTGATCGACCCGGCGGCGCCCACGCGCAACGCGCAAGCGACCCGGCCGGCCGATGGCCGCAGCGTGCGCGAGGCGGGTGATCGCTACCTCGAGACCTACCGCAGCCCGCCGCCGACCACCGTGATCAACATCGGTGTCGGCAGCGGCCGCTGAGCCGACCACGAGAGCGGACCACCTCATGCAGCGCAGACTCCATCATCGTCACTACCGCGGCCACGCGGGCCGACGCACGCAGCAGCGCGGCGTCGTTGCGATCGTGGTCGGGCTGATGCTCGCCGTGCTGGTGGGCTTCGTCGGCCTGGCGCTCGACGGCGGCCATCTCTACCTCACGAAGACCGAGCTGCAGAACGGGGCCGACGCCTGCGCGCTCGCAGCGAGCTACGCGCTGACCGGTTCGCCGACCATTCCGGCGTCGGCCTTCCCGATCGCAGAGGCCGCCGGGCGCACGATCGCGAAGCAGAACCGGGTCAACTTCCAGGCCTCGGCGATTGCCGATGCCGACGTCAGCGTGAGCTTCAGCAGCACGCTCTCCGCGGGCGGGATATGGGTCAACGCCGGTGCCGCGTCACCGACCTCGAAGTACGTGCGCTGCAGGATCACGCGCAGCGGCATCGCGCCCTACTTCATGGGCGTGATGGGCTTCGGCGCACAGACCGTCAGCTCGCTCGCGACCGCAACGCTGGCGCCGGCACAGACCAACTGCGGCATCCCGCTGGGCATGTGCCGGGTCGGCACGGCGACCGCCACGTCGACACCGCCGTTCGGCCTGGTGCCGGGTCAGTGGTTCGGTGGGAAATTCAAGGACGGCGGCGGCAACTGGAACTGGATCGACTTCAGCCCGCCGGCCGGCGGCGAGAGCGAGCTGGCCGCGCTGTTCACCGGCAACGGTCTGTGCTCGCTGAACGTCACCAACCCCGTCGGCCAGCCGGGCAACCTCGGCAACGCCGCCGCGCGCGCATGGAACACGCGGTTTGGCCTGTACTCGGGTTCATTCGGCGTCACCAACGCGCCACCAGACTTCAGCGGCTATGCCTACGGGCCGACCAACTGGCCGTCGGGATCGAACGCGCTGGCCGACTTCATCACCCGCCGCAGCGCGACCCAGCCCTATGGCAGCAGCGTCGCGAACGGCAACGCCATCACCGGGCTGAGCATCAGCAACGCCTACAACCCGACGACCACGACCGCTCAGCACACGCAGTACGGCGCCGACCGCCGGCTGGTCGTCTCGCCGATCATCGATTGCGCCAGCCTGACCAGCGGCACGCACACGACCAACATCCTGGGCTGGGCCTGCGTGCTGATGCTGCAGCCTGTCGACGATCCCAACGCGACGATCAAGATGGAATACGAAGGGCTGTCGAGCGCACCGGGCAGCCCCTGTGCATCGTCAGGCGTAGTCGGCAGTTCGACGAGCGTGGGGCCGATGGTCCCGGCGCTGGTCCAGTGAGATGAGCATGATGACGCGCCAACAGCATCGGTCCAGGTCACGTGCCCGCGGGGTCGCGGCCGTCGAACTCGCGCTGCTGCTCACGCCGCTGGTCCTGATGGTCTTCGGCACGACCGAACTCGGGCGTGCCATCTACAGCTACAACACGCTGGACAAGACCGTGCGCGATGCGGCGCGCCATCTCTCGCAGCACGGCCCGGGCGACGCGACGATCGCCGACGAAGCGCGCTGCCTCGCGGTCTACGGCACGACGGATTGCTCCGGCACACCGGTCGCGCCGGGCCTGACGACGGCGATGGTGTCGATCTGCGACGCGACGCTATGCCCCGGCACCCACGCGAACCAGTTGACCGGGCTGGGCTCGGTCAACCTGGTGACGGCCAGCATCCAGAACTATCCCTACACCTCGGTGGTCACCTTCGTCGTTCCGAGCATGAGCTTCAACAACATCGCGGTCACGCTGAGGGCACAGCTATGAACAACATCCCGCGCCGTGCATCGGCCCAGCGTGGCGTCGCCGCGATCGAGTTCGCGCTGGTGTCGTCGCTGCTGTTCATGCTGCTGTTCGGCATCATGGAAATGGGCCGGCTGCTGTGGACCTGGAACGCCGCGGTCGAGGCCACGCGCCTCGGCGCCCGGTTGGCGGTGGTCTGCGATGTCAACCGGAGCATGAGCGCACCGATCAAGGCGCGCATGCGCGCGATGCTGCCGGCGCTGGCCAACGCGAATATCACGATCGAGTACATGAACCCGGTCGATGCGATCGACCCGTCCTGCACGAACGACGACTGCAAGGCCGCGCGGGTCCGGCTCTCGGGGCTGACCTACACCACGATCATCCCCTTCGTGCCGCTGTCGCTCACCTTGCCCGCGTTCAGCACAACGCTGCGCAAGGAATTCATGAGCAGCGCCGCCAACGAGGTGTGCCCGTGAAGATCAAGCTCATCACCCCCGATCAACGCAACGCCGACGCATGGAGCAAGGCGCTGCGCACCGAGCGCGCGTTCGAGGTCGCCTGCATCGTGCGTGCGCTGCACGACGTGAGCGTGGTCGTCAACGGCAGCCGCCCCGATGTCGTGCTGGTCGAGACCACCACGCCGCAAGACTTTCTCGCGCTCGAGGCGCTCGCCAACGCGCACCCGGAGATCGACTACG
>Ga0307509_10005662_pt1 | contig 17248 bp, 22 predicted proteins | sample 10_EM_MG_FD_202245 | JGI IMG/M metagenome (GOLD analysis project Ga0307509, IMG submission 202245) | Populus trichocarpa ectomycorrhiza microbial communities from riparian zone in the Pacific Northwest, United States - 10_EM | ecosystem: Host-associated > Plants > Roots > Unclassified | place... | reverse complement strand
GAACAAGTTATCAGGATGCGCGTGGATGCCATAGGAAGACTTCAGATGTCTTCCAATGTACCACAGGCTCTTCCCAACATAAACTCTACTTCAGGATGCAGAATTTAGATTTTTTCCTGATGCATCCCAGGCAAGAAGTACGCGAGTACAAGCACCGTACCGGACTGTACTTGTTCTCTTACTCGAGTACCGTAAATTCTTTTACGATTGGCCATCTCAGGAAGAGGTGATACAGTGGCTGTATGCCTGGATTGGCGGTGTCTCCGTATAATTAATTTGGATAAGTACATTAAAAACTTTGCCCATTCGCCATCTCAGTTAGGTTGCAAATCTCGGGATTCAGAGATAAACTTTCTTGAGATGGATTAGCACTTTCCTAACATGGTATAGCTTGAGTACTTTGGCCTTGTTTGATCTTCTCAGCTTTCCAAACTAAACCTATCTTGGGCTAATGACTTGGTCTCTCGCAATCCTCAGATGGCCAATGGTAAAATAATTTACGGTACTAGGGGTATTCAAAGTTAAAATTGGGGACTTTGAGTAAAAGTAAAAGCGGGATCTTGCATAAGGGTATTGTGAACAATTAGCCAATTGTATGAATAGATTTCAAGTAGGATATTTGAAAATCCCACCATAATGGTTGTAATGTATGGTAGGAATTAGTGTATAAGAATTAGTGTATCTTGGCAAGAAAAGATTTTCATCAGGAAAGCTCATCATCAATGTTTCGGATAAGTTGACACTAATCACGCATGGAAAAAAATGATAGCCAGCAATCATATTACAAATCTCAACAGCGCATTTGGTATGGACAACCAGCGAGACTGAGGCCTTAATTGAGTGGCTTGAAGAACCGGAGAACTTGAGAAAAACCAAAAATGGCTCTAGTGTTTCGAAGAAACAAATTATTACAGACATCGCAGAAAACATACCAACAAAACCTGAAGTGATGGTTGGCTACAAATATGACAACCTTCTCAAAACCTACCGTGAAGCTGTGAAGCTTAATAGCCAATCAGGTTGGGGCTTGAGTATGGGGAACTTAGATGAGAGGAAAAAAAAACTTCGAGGTATCTAATTTAATATTGAAACTTAATTTCTTTAATTACATTGTTGGTTTATAAGAAAAGAAAAAAAATGGGAATAATCAAGAAAAGAATAACCAAGAAAAGAAGAATATAGAATACAATATTTACAAATAGTGAAGAAAAAAGCATAGCTAATGATAAGGAAAAAATAATAGAGAAGCTCCTTTCGCGGTGTCCATTTTTCTTTCGACTCGAAGTAATTTTCGGGGATAATCCAAGTATTCACCCACCTGTCCATTACGACTCTGGTGTTAGCAAAGAAGAAGCAGTAGTTGCGGTTGAAAGTCTACTTACGGTAATAGGGGGTCATCGGAGGCGATTTGGTGAGCGAGAGGAAGTGTTAGGCATACTGGAAGGCTTATCCTTCCATTAGTGAATAAAGACCTATAGTTACCCTACCTTAGGATCCTGAGTTCAAAAGGACATGCCAACACCCCCCTACGGCCCTATTGGTATGACACGTGACTTATCTCATAATGTCACATGTTCAACTCCCTGACCTGTCATAGTTATTTTTCACTAAGACAAACTTGAGTCGCACTTACATATGACCCTGTGCCTATGCACAAGTGATGCAACCAAGGGGATTTCGCTGAATACTAAAGTTAGAATTCCTCTCTTGGAATAGAAACTTATGCGGCGAAGAATTATCGGTTGGATGAGAAGTTATGGCGCTTCAAAGTTTGCCCGACCGACATATGTAAGAAGCTGATGAAAGCTACTTGCATATGATTACCCGGCATGAGAAATGTTGATCGCGACATGACCGGAAGGAACAACTGGTATGATAGCAGGCCAAGCTGCATACGCAGGCCAAGTTCATAAGTCCTAAAGATCGTGAACAAGTTATTGGAAGATAAGGACGCTTACTTCTGAGAAGATATGACTTAGTTAAAGATTAAAGGGGAAGTGGTGTCCCCGTTCTCAGGGTCAAACGGGGTTCTCACATCTGACGAGCAAGAGGCAAAGTCAGGAGGTACTTAGATTGTATGTGAAGAAGATGTACTCCCAGAAGAGTATAAGTAGTGGTTAAGATCTCCGAGTTGTTAGAGGAATCATCAAGCAACGGAGAAGAGATCTTATCAATATAAGTTTTTATGCTAGAAAAATCTTTATTACTTTACCTACCTCTATTTTGAAACATTGAGCCTTCCTAGACAATCTCCGTCTACGATTAAGATTATCGGCCTGAGTTATCTCGCAAGACTTTGAGATAGGCTTCCGCCTAACAGGAAGAGGGAAATAGTAATAGTTGGGAAGAGGAAGATGGTTTTCAGGAAAGGGTAGGGGGGGGAGATAGGGGCAACAGAAAGAAGAGGAAGAATAATGCAAATAGGAATTGTGGAAGAGGAGGCTAGCTTGTATGAGCTGGATGCGAGAGAGGAGTGGAGGTTGAGGGAGCAATCTGGGAGAATCATTTGTTAGCTGGGAGTGGCCAGACAGAGGATGAAAGAGGTTATGGGGAGCGGGAAGAAAATAGACAAGGAAATCAGGAAGTGAGCCCTGTGGGAGGGCCAGGAAACTTAGGTGGAAATGCTGGAGACCAATTGTATTGGGAGAGTAAGAGCGAGGAGGGTTGAGATGAAGAGAAATTGCAGCCCACAGCATACCACAAATGGTGAGCTCTGACTGACGAGCAGGACAATCCGCCAATATATCTACTCGAAGATTTACCTCAAAGAGGAGTTTTCCCAAATCATTGGAGGAAGAAGAGGATGAGGAATACACACGCGGAAATGGAAAGAATCCCAAAAAGAAGAAGAGCGGTGGTAGAACTCTCGTCGATGTGGTAACAATCCTTGCATCACCAAAGATGGAAGGCGAAGACAAAAGGTTTGAGTTTCTTAATCGCCATATCATCCAGCAAGGAGAGCTTCAGCAAGAGGAGTTAGAGCTTGAAAAGGAGAAACTAGCTCTTCAGAAAGTGAAAGTGAAAGCAGAGCAACAAAAAACCGAACTCTTACTGCTTCAACTATGTGCATCAATCAATACTAATATCCAACACCACTCGCCTGCTAGTATGGAATCCAACTTCTAAGATTTTCATACCCATAGTTCTTAACAAGTCCTTTCTACCAGACTTCATATTCTTCCTCCTTTTACTCTTCTCTTCTATTCGTTTTCTTTCTCTTCTCCTTTTTCTATCTCTTTTTTTAATCTTCAACTCTATTCTTATCTCTACTTTTACTTTTTTGTTTTTTTCTTCTTTGCTTTGCTCGACTTGACTCTCTTCTCTTCTATGTTATTTTACTTACTTTATTTATTTATTTATTTGTTTATTTATCTACTTATTCATTTATTTATTTATTTATTTGTTCCTTCATTTATTCATCCAGTCACTCGTTTATTCGTTCATATCTTCCTTCCTACCTTGCTTTCTTGCTTTCTTGCTCTCTTGCTCTCTTGCTTTCTTCTGTCCTTGCTCGCTCTCTTTCCTTCTTTCTTTCTTCTTTCCTTGCTTTCTCTCTTTCTTTCTTCTGTCTTTCCTTCTCTTGTTGGTTTCTCTCCTTTTTTTGTTTATTTTTTAATTTTTTTATTTCTTTCCCCCTTCTGTTTCTCTCTCTTCCTCATTCGTTTATTCTTTTATTCTTTTATTCCTTTATTTATTTATTCATTTTTTTTCCATCATTTATTTGTTTATTTATTTATTTATTTATTTATTCCTTCATTCGTTCATTTATTTATTTATTTATTTATTTATTTATTCAGTCATTCTTGCCTTTTCTCTTTCTTTCTTTTGTGCATCTATTTTGTTCCTTCGTTCATTTATTAATTTGTTTATTTGTTTAGCTGTTAATTGGTTTGTTTATTCGTATATCGATGGATTGGTTTTTTATTGCTTTTCCCTTTCGATATTCCTTGGTCTATATCTTTATTGTTTTCTTTCCACATTATCTTTTGTTTTTTCTTTTTACTTTTACTTGTAATTCTATCAAATGTTATATAGTTTTAAATTGAAAATATCTTTTGAAGAAAACTTGATTTGAGTATTTTCAAGCTATGCGAATTCTTAATATTCATTGAAATGAGCCCGCATTCTGTTCCGCCATTCTGTTCCAGCTAGTCTTTCACTCTCTAAGTGTAGTGGCTGGTCAACCTCCTTATTCAAATATCCCGCATCTGCCTGTTCTGCTTGTAATTCCTCCTCTTGTATTTGCCATATCTCATTATTCTTATTCTCAACCAAGAAATTATGTAGTACAATGCAAGCCATAATCCAACCAATTGCTCGTGCATGCTCTGCCTTCTTGCAAATATGAATAGGAATTCCCATTAATGAGCGCCACCTATTTTTTTATACCCCAAATGCATGTTTGATCTTGACCCGTGCCTCAGCTAGACGAAGATTAAACTCAGGATAGCCCCTAACCTCCGCACTAGCCCAAGGCTCTTTGTACCGAGTCATACATCGTCTGGTGATACTATAGGCCTTATCAGCCAAAACGTACTCATCCGGGCGCCATAAAAAAAGCTTAGGGTTTCGGAAAAAGCTACTTTCACAGAGTACAGTGGCATCACTGACCGACCCAGGATAGCCACTCGAAACAAAGGTAGCAAAACAACTGCTGTTTATCTCAAATTGCTTGGATATTCAGTGCATATTTCTTCTTTCGATTGCAATAGGTCTCGCCGTAGTATGAGAGTCCATATTGCAGAGTCATATCGGTGCCATCTAAGAATCCCACATATCCCAGGTACTCACTTCTTCCCTCAATCTCGGTGTGCATTCTCTGATATTGAAAACTACCTGGTGCTGGCCATCGAACGAAATGTGGTAGGAGTTGTACTAATGCTATTATACAGCGGTTACGATAAAGATAGGTAGTCCCTCGGCAATTCCCAATTGTGCTGCTCCCCGGACAGTTGAAATTCCAAATGATCCCTGGAAATACAGCGTAGTTGCTAACTGAACTATAGGGGGAACCTGGGAATTATGGGAATTATTTTGAAAAATATGATCGGATTGGAGAATTTGGGCTAGTGAATAGAAGGATTCTCTTGTAATTCAAAAAAAGGATATAAATCAGTCATTTGACATCGAATAAACCTATGTTAAGTTAACCTTCTTTTTTTATCCTTTTATTATTATTATTATAATTATTATATTACTTACATGATAGTTAAACAGATACTCACTACGAGGAATGGGGTCCCTGGGCGAGAGATAGCCAATTCTCTGGATTCCCAGGAGCAGCAATTCAATTGCTTCCATAATGTCCTTCTCCAAAACTTCAGTTCATGCCTCCCAATTCATCTCAAGCCCAGTATCCTCTTCTCCCAAGAGATTACTTTCATTTGAATCAAGTTTAACCAACTTCAGAACCTCTCCGATCTTCCTCTACCGCTTCCCACTTCACCAGCCACTCTGGGGGCGAACCCTGCAGCTTCTACCATTCCTCTTTGACTACTCTGACCTTGTCCTAGGAAGAGAATTTTCCCCAGGAGTTCGAATTCGTTTTCATCAGAAACGATGGACAAAATAGAATTTGCCAGCTATATATCACGCAATTGGGATAATAGCTGGGCTTTTGCTGATATTCGAGACATCTTGGTTCTTGGTTCTTGATCGATCGGTTGACTTGAACCCATTAGATTGTCGCCCTGGCCTTCCGGACAATCCCCTCTCGCTACCGGTTTGCCGCCACCCATTCCTTCATACAAAATCCACCAATCACCATTCGCCTTTGTGATGGTGGCATCCGTATCGCTAGGAAGGCCGTTAGCTTTACTTTGGGTAAACCTTTTAAATACCATGCACTTGGGGTATTCAAAGTTAAAAAGTAAGTGTTTTCAGTGAATGCAACAGTCGAACCTTACATTAGTATACTTGACCAAATTAGCCATAGTGTGAGCTTACAGAAGGTGACGTATTTGAGTGCCCCATCAGTGGGAAAAATTAAAAAAAGGTGATATGCAGGGAATTACTATAGCGAGATAGATTAGTAGACATTAAAATAAAAATAATATATTGCTAAATCAACAAAAAATATCATCAGATTGCGAAAAACCTACCTCTCTTGGTGAAATCACCAAGACAAATAATCGTTAACCAAAACCAATAACGGAGCATGCCATCTGCACATGAGAGGAGGCTGACCAGCTGGTGCAGTGGCTGGAGGAGCCAGACAATTTGTGAAAAATAAAAAAAGGCTCCGGAGTGTCAAAAAAGCAGATCATCAAAGAGATCGCAGCAAGCTTTCCCACCAAACCCGCAATTAAGGTTGGATATAAATACGACAAGCTACTCAAATCCTATCGAGAGGCAGTAAAGCGGAATAGCCAAGCTGGTTGGGGCTTATCAGCAACAGATCTGAACGAAGGGAAAAAGGGATTACGAGGTATGTAGATTTATAATTATTAACTATTTTACAATAAAAGTTCAAGTATGAAAAAAAAGTATATATATATATATAAACAAGAGGTGAAATAAACAAAAGAATATATTAATAAATGAAATAATAAACAAAGAAAAATAATTATAATAGGAAAAAGAAATAAAAGCTAATAATACTAGAAAAACTTCTATCACAATGCGCAAACCTTTTCCGCCTCGAAGCGATCTTAGGTGATCGACCCAATGTTCATCCGCCGTACCAATTTGACTCTGAGCTCAGTCAAGGCAAAACTATACAGGGAGTTGAAAGGTTAATTGAGGCAATGGGAGGGAGGGGAAATATTGAGGAAAGGGGAAGGAAGAAGGGAGATTCAGCAGGTGTGGAAGGAGAGGGAAGTAGAGAATGGAGGTGGAGGGAGGAGGAGAGTGGGACAAGAAGAGGAAGGGAGTACATGGAAGAAGGAGATGGGATGGAGATAGATCAGGAACAGAAAGAGAATGAATTCAAAGAGAATGTTGAGCTTGAGACGCAGATTCAAGCTCCCCTATCACTAGAGATAGTTATTAGCGAAAAGCAATATTCTCAAGGGGAAGAGCGGGAGCAGGATGATGATATTAGAATTTTGGAGGGTAGAATTGCAGGGGACATAGGAAGAGGAGGTGGAGAGGGAGAAGGGATGAGTCAAGAGAGAATGAGAGGTGACTTACATACTGGAAGCCAAGAAAGACAGGGCAGACATTCGACTTATGCTTTAGCAATTCAAGCTGGAAAGAGAAGAGGTTTTCCCCAATTGGTAGAGGATGATGAGGAGGAGGAAACTGCACGAGGCCCTGCACTAGGCTTTAAAAAAAAAGGGCGGAAGCGAAACATTAATTGATGCTGTTACCATCTTAGCATCAGCCAAAACAGAGGGAGAGGAGAAGAAATTCGATTTCCTAAATTGTCACCTTTTACAACAAGGAGATCTTCAAAGAGAAGAGCTCGAGCTGGAACGGGAAAAGTTAGCCATTGAGAGAGAAAAGGCTGACACAGAAAACAAAAGAATGGAGTTTAAGATGCTTCAAATGCAAGCTTCCATTCAATCAAGCCAGTCAAAGCAAAACCAACATCTTTCGAACTCCGAGAGTTCTTTCTCTCACCTTCCCGACCCTTCATAGCAGCTTCATCACCCTCTTTCTCACTTTTTCTTCTTTCTCACCTTCTAGCTTTTTCTTGCTCTCTCTCTCGCAACTTGTTTTTTCTTCTCTATTTTTTGACTCACCAATCACTCCTTCTTTTCCACTTTAATCATACTCTCTTTTTCCCTCTTTACTCTCACTTCCCTTCTTCTTCCTTCCTTCTTATCTTTCCTCGTATTTCTTTCAAGTTTTTTTTCCTTTCTTCTTTTATTCCCTCCCTTATCCGCTGCTTTTCTCTACTCTTTTGATCTGTCTTCTATTTCTTCCTTCCTTCTCTTGCTTTTCTATTCTTTTGCTTTATCTTCTTTACCCAGTTCCTTTTTTGCCTTCATCTTTTATTTACCCTTTTCTCTATTTAGTTTCCCTTCCTCTCTTTCTTCCTTTTCAATATTCCCTTGCTTTCGCTTTTCTTTACTTTTCTTTACTTCCTTTCCCTTTTCCTTTCTATGCTTTTCTTTTCTTTTCTTTTCTTTTCTTCTCTTTGCTTCGCCTTCCTTCACTTTCCCTTTCTTCACTTTCTTTTGCATTGCTTTCCCTTTCTCTGCTTTCCCTTCCTCTTTTTTCCCTTCCTTCGCTTTTCTTTTCTTCGCTTTTCTTTCTTTCGCTTTTCTCTACTTTGCTTTGCTTTTCTATTCTCTACTTTTCTTTTTCATCCCTTTCCTTCCTTTTACTTTTCTTCCCTTAAACTTTTTCTTTTTTGTTTTTTCTTTTTTCTTTTTTCTTCTCTTTGCTTTTCGTTTATTGACTTGTCTTGTTCGCTTTTCTCTCTTTCGCATTCACTCTCTTTCACTTTTATTTCTTTCACATTTACATTCTTTCGTATTTATTTCTTTTGCTTTGATTTCTTTTTCTTTTGCTTCTTTTGCTTTTGTTTCTTTACCTTTTTCCTTTCTTCTTCTGTCTTTCTTTTATATTTCCGCTCTCTATTTTGATTGCTTCCTCTTTTTCTGTACTATTCTCTTTTTCTATCTCCTTTTCTATCTCTTTTTCTCTTGCTTTTGTTTGGTATTTTTTTTCTCACTTGTATCTTGCTAATTTTTCTTAATTTTTCTTACTTGTATGTAGTATTTATATTCTCTTTTGCAATGCAAAGGTTTTTTCATTGTTCCAAAAAGCAAAAGCGAATTCTGTTTCTCCATTCTGTTCCTGCTTGCCTTTCGTCTCGTAATCCCAACGGCTCATCAACTAGTTCATCTATCAATTCTGCCTCCTGTTGTTCTGCTTCTGCTCTATCTGCCCCTTCTGCCCTCCATATTTCATCATTCTCATTATCCCATAGGAAATTATGTAGTACTATACATGCTGTAATCCAACTAACTGCCCGCCCATGATCTGACTTATAGCGGGTGAAGATAGGAATACCACGCAGAGAACGCCATCGGTTTTTGAGAATCCCAAAAGCTTGTTCAATCTTAACTCTTGCAGTTGCAAGCCACAGGTTAAACTCACGATAACTATCAATCCGTCGGCTGGCTAGCGGTTCTTTGTATGGGGTCCTGCATCACCCTGTGACGCGATAAGCTTTATCCGTAAGAACATACTCTTTTGGCTGAGAAAAGTAGAGATTAGGCCTTTGGAAGAACGAGGATCCCCCAAATACTGTTGCATCTTCCACTGACCCTGGAAAGCCTGATGCAATATATGTAAACCGCCCGTGGCTATCGCATATTCCCTGAACATTAAGTCCATATCCCTTTTTTCGGTTGAAATAGCTTTCTCCATGGAATGATGGACTATATTGTAAAACAATATCGGTACCATCTAAAAACCCGATGCATCCAGGACATCCGCTCTCTCTTTCAATATCCTTTAGTATTGTTTGAAACTCTAGACTGCCTGGCACCGGCCAGCGAATATATTGGGGACTAATGCGGACTAATGCAATCATACAGTGTTGGCAGTAAAGGTGTGCAGTCCCTTCCCCAATTCCCAACTGTGCTGCTCCTTTAACCGTTGAACCACCGTATGCTCCAAGAAAATACAAGCATGTTGCAAGTTGTAATATTGGAGACACTTGGGGGTTATGGGAATCGTTGTAGAATATAGGATAATTTGAAATAACGCAGGCCAATTTGCTGAATGACTCTCGAGTCATACGGAAAAAGGAAAGAAACTGATCGTTTGACATTAAATCAATCTACTATCAATTAGACAATTTCCTCTTTTCTTTTAATTTTTAATTTTTAATTTTCTTTTATACATACATGATAGTTGAATAAGTACTCGCTCCGTGGTATAGGTTCCCTTTGGGCCAAATACCGAATGGAAGAAACAAATACACACAATCTCTCAACACCTTCCATTATCTCCTCCTCATCACTTTCTTCAATCCCGCCTAAACCCTGTATTGCGTCCTTATTTCCATCTTCGAAACCCCCAAAACCAAAGTCCAGCATATGCTGATCGAATGCCACCATACTTCCACCTACTCTTTCTTCTCCCATTGCTTCTTGACCAACCAGCTCTCGGCGTCGCAAATTTCCTTGAGCCCTTGTAGAGAAAAGACGGAAAGGAAGGTCGTTTTCGCAATTCAGAACTCTTGAAATCTCATTTGCAAGCCATATATGGCTCAATTGGGTGGTGATTTTTGCTTTCTCTGATGTGCGGGGCATCTCGGCGGTTGGTTTTTTGTTCACACATGGGGTTTCTCGCTTAGCTTTTGTATTTACACTTCATATTTTCACTGGATACCGACCTCTCCACCTTGGTAACCACCTGCACAAAAAGTATTATCTTGTATGATACATCAATGGTAAATTAACCCCTTCTGTTCATGCCAAGCTTACCCAGAACTCTCTTGTAAACTTAGAATTCCCCACTTTTTTAACTTTGAATACCCCAACTTAGCGGCAAACCTTTCGGATACCATCGTCTGGGAAATGTGCCATCGAAAAAGTGAAACCTTTGCAAAGAATTACTTCACATTTGACCCATCATAAAATGGCGAAGAAAAATTCAAAAAATAATCTGCGAACAGGGAAAATAAACCTAATTATGGTTAGACTTTTAATTTTTCTTGCAGTCAGAAAGGATTTCTGTGGGTGAATCTGTCTTCACTTAAAAGTAGTGTGTTTTGGGTAGAAATTTATGCCAAGAATTCTAAAAAAATCACTAAAACCCTCATCCTAGGTCTCAGATTATTGTTAAAAATTGTGAAAAAAAACAGGAAAATATCTAGAGACTTTGGGCTATTTTCCTTTAATTTTTTCGATTTTTTCAAAAATTATTTGGGTTGTTTAAAAATTAAAGAAGCTGCTGACACTCTGGGAATAGTTTGCTTTTTTTTGCAATGTGAAACCTTTTGGATGGTATGTCTCGGCCAAGGATGGTATCCGAAAGGTATGCACAAAAATGCATGGTATTTAAAAGGTTTTCTCGCTTTACTTTATTTACGGCCCTTTTACCCACCGTCCCAACATGAAAAACTTGTATTGTATCGTAAGGTAAAATAATGGTATCCTAGCTGTTTTCCCCTATGCCAAGCTTACATAAAACTGTGAAGTATGCTAAGTTTTTTCACGCTTTTTATCTTTGAATACCCCCACTACAGTAGTACCGTAGTTCCCGGGGACTGGGGCGGCATGCTTTGAATAGGTGCTCTGACGCGCACAGATATTTTATCTTCTACTGGCACAGTAGTTTGCTCGAGTAAAATACCATCTCTTGCACGCAATGTTGCAAAGAAGCCCTTCAGTGATTGAACCCGGGGGGTTTGAAGAGGGAGGGGTTGAATCGGGGTTTCTGAAAAATGGTGATAGAAGGGGGGGTTCTTTACAACACATCTTTCGCTACATCTTGTGACGTGTCACATTCAGTTTCGAGCCAATCCGCCCCTTGAAGTCAATCTCGCGATAGCTTTAAGTCTTTAACTTCAGAGATCTTTCCTCTGACTTTAATCTTTGTTTAAGAGATCATTTTATCTCTTACATCAGCTTTTCGAGTTCCCTCATCACCACCCATTCTTCCTCTTTTCGGTCGATATGGTTAAACGAGGTTCCTCAACTTTTTCCGCCGCCTCTGTCGCTAAGGGGTCGGTAGTTTTGTCGTGCATGGTCGAGAAGAATTTTGCCCTCGAGGCAGAAATTTCACGGTTGCGTCATCAGGTTTCGGTTCTCTCTCGAAGGTTACATCTTGTTACATTAGAGAGGGACGGTTTAGTTGACATGGTCGCTCCGACCGTGTTCGTGGAAGAGGAGTGGGGAGAGATGCCACAGACGGATGAGGAGGTGGCTGGTGAGGATGAAGAGAACGAGGCTACACCAAGTGTGGCAGAGAGTGTGTGCCCGAGTGTGGCGATGGTGGAGGTGGCTGGGGAGGTGGATATGGCGAGGGTGGCGGAGGAGGTGGCTGTGGGGGTGGCTGGGGAGGGGGTAGAAGAAGTGACTGCACCGGGTGTGGCTAATGCGGAGGTGGTGGATAGCCACTGTGTGGCTGGAGAGGAGACGGAGATGGATGCCTGGGTGGTTGGAACGGTGATGTCGGAGGGTGAACGCGATAGACGCGTTAAACTTTGGTTAAAAAAGTGGGCGGAAGGCGAGGAGGACAGGAGGAGGGCGAGAGAGCGGGAAGAAAATACCGCGGTGGAGATGGTGGAGTCTGCGCCAGAAATGGCGGAGAATTGCAACAGGTTCGAGTTGGACCTGGTTGAAGAGGTGGATTCGGTTCCGGATCCATTAATTCCATCATGTGTTGATGATTTGGTGAGGATGAGAGGGGCAGAGTTGGAGGCGGAAGGAGGTTGGCCTGTTTTAAGTGGCCGAGGTGTTGATAAATTTGGTGAGGGAATGGTGAGGGAGTTGGGATCTTCGGGTGATGAAGATGCCATTGTGGGTGGGGTGATTGTGGCCGGCGGTGCCTCGCAAAAGGCAAGGAACGCGGCGCGGAAGAAGAAGAGAAAAATCCGCCCGGGTGAGGCTTCCGGTAGGGGCGGTGGTGGGTAAATAAATTTTGTTTGGGCATGCGTGACCGGTTTGCCGGAATACAGACTTCGAATGTCGGTGGGCATGTTGTATGTGGTAGTGTTTGAAGGATGTTAGGGAGGTGGATTTCTTTTGTTGTGCCCTAGTTGGGTGGTTTATTTTGAAGACTGCTGTATGGTTAGTCGGATGCTCGGGGTTTCCTATGCGTCGCGCGGGTGGTACTTTCCATATGTACTATGGACTAGGCAGGAAGGGCTGGCGTACCTCGAGGATATGTACTGCCGTAGGATAGATAGCCAGGGCTGGAATGCTTCCTGTTATTTAACGAATATATTATATTAAGGGGTTCTTTAAAGACTTAGTAAGCAACAAAACCAGGAAATATTCATTCTTCTTCAGAAGCTGGGAAGAGGAGTAAATTATCAAGAATTGTCTGCTTTGTCATAAATCCTAGTTTACATGCTTCTTTCACCACACTTTTGCTGTCTTTTACTATAATATTTTTTGTTTCTTCACTTTCAACTAGCTTCAAATGTCATTATTTATTCTTTTATTAGAAGGGGTTCTATCTTATAACCCCCCGGTTCGAAAAGGCGCGTTCCAGCCCTTCGATCATTTTTTGATCCAACCCCCCCCTTCGTTGCAACATTGGTCTCAATGGCTCTCTTTTCGCTTCACACTCGAGCGCCGTTCGCCAAAAGTAAAGTAAATTAATATTCCTAGTCCTTAGATGCAAAGTTAAGGTTGGCGAGGCAAACGGTCGCAGTCGATGGTACAAGTATCTACTAACCGTGCCAAGGCTCCCGCCACTTTGGAGGACGCAAAGCGACCATCAAAGTTTGCGGCACTCCAGAGGAGTGCCTGACAGCCCAACGCAACACGGCAGCCCAACGCAACTTTCAATTAGTATGTGAATTTAAGAATTTCGAACCACAACCAAACATTCTCTGATGATTTAAACGTCCTTCTGGCTTTCTCACACACTGTTTTAAGTCTTTAAAAATAAGTCTTCCATTTTTTTCCCTCTCTTTTACAACTTTTATTTTTGTGTGGTGGGGACTTTGGCGTGAAAGTTGCGTTGGGCTGCCGTGTTGCGTTGGGCTGTCAGGCACTCCTCTGGAGTGCCGCAAACTTTGATGGTCGCTTTGCGTCCTTCAAAGTGGCGGGAACCTTGGCACTGTTAGTACTCGAACGGCAGCATGTTCAACATATACGGCACCCCTGCGATCGATCGTATTTGAAACTTCCACTTGTCTTGTAATTCTCACGGTATTATTATTTTGGTCCAGGCAGATAGCCATTCTCCCAACAACAGTGACCACTCGAGTACAGTGGTGGAGTCAGATGCATACCAAACAAATAATGGGAGAGTGAAGGATCAGTGGAGAGCAATAACATGGTTTAATTGAAACCCTCTCCAGTACCACTATTTGGGCCCCTGTCAGGGATCAGTTAGTGCGATAGAAAAGAAGAAGGGCTGGAGGGAACTGCTGCTTTTGTTGTTGTTCCACAAAGCCTCTTGCGCTACAGGCCTCGCTTGTGTCAACCCAACTGTGCTCTGGCGGGAAGATCTTCTGGTGCTGGGGCACCCCGCCCGCGCATCAGTGGGTTGTTCGCAGCCGCATCACTCACCACCCTGCCTGCCCTCACACTCTTCTCACCTTGCGCTTTCTTGCCTTCTGGCCCCCTGGTCTTCTCTCTTCTCTTCATCTCTCTCGGCTCTCCACGAACACACACATATTTCCTCTTCCCCGGATCCTCTTTCATCATCACCACTTTTGTCCTCCCTTCTACCCGGTCTACATCAGCTTGCATATTTTAAAGTTCGCATATCAGGCACTCATTGATTTCCCTGATAGATCATGGGTATATTTTCCAAAAAGTCGAGCTCAAGAGCAAATTCTGTCACTTCGGAGAGCACCTGTAAGTCGAATCGTAAGGGTTCTCAAACCTCCCTTGCAAGCAATGCCAAATCTCCGACAGGTCAACAGGGTAGATCGTCTTCCTTAGGGAACACCTCACTAGTATTGCCCTCTATTCCATCCATTGAATTGCCACCCGCACCGGATCCAGGATTGGATCCCTCCGGTTATCTCCGAAGCATTTATGCCGTGAGGGAGCGTTCGAAGTTTGTCATCGAGGCAGCTCTCAGGAACCAGCTCACAAACTTTACAGTTGATATGACCAAGTTCAAGGATGTTGCCGAATATGTTGTCTCCATTATAAAGGTACGGGACGATAGTGCTCGTCACTTTTTGCCCTTAGTTTTACATCTACAGTCACTAGGAGTAGAAAATTTCACATGATTGGGCTAGCTAACAATCCCACTTGACATGATTTCAGAGAGACTACGCCCCTGAATATCACACAATTCCTCCTCACGGTCGATGGCAGCATTTTGATGTCGGCGGTCGTCCTCGTATCGACCAAATGATGCAATCCTGGCCTTCTGACCCCGCTGAACAAACCAGGAGGCTCGTGGATCTGTTCATGGTTTCTGTCTTGCTGGATGCGGGCGCTGGGACGAAGTGGCAATATAAGTCGAAAGATAACGGCAAAATCTATCGTAGGAGCGAGGGTCTAGCAGTTGCCAGCTTGGACATGTTCAAGGAGGGATTATTCTCGAGCAACCCCGAGCAGAAAGAGCAAGTTGACGGTCAGTCCATGCCCCCGGCTTTGGACTGCTTGGGCCTGGACACGCCAGAGGCACACCTAGAGTCTCCAGTTACCTTCTTTTGCTCAATGCTAACAATATGATTGACCAGGCATGGCATTGAAAAATTTGACCGTTCAGGCTTTGGCAGAGGGTCTCCAAGTTTCAGAATCGAACCCACTCAGTGGGCTCGAAGGGCGTTCGTCTCTCTTGATTAAATTAGGTGAAGCTTTGGACAACCAAGACTTTTTTGGTGTAGATTCTCGGCCTGGAAACATGTTGGGTGAGAAATATGTTCGCCGTCCAGCATACATATTGGCTTGCTGACTCAATTTCAAGACTATCTTTTGCAGCATTCTAGTACCCAGAGGTTCGGTGTCACTCCAGTTATCCCGATTCCAACATTGTGGTCTGTTTTGATGGATGGACTTGCGCCGATCTGGCCTGAGTCCCGGACCCAATTTGACGGTGTCTCACTCGGTGATGCCTGGCCATGTTCTTCTATGCCTCCGGCGCCTGGCTGGGAGCGTATTGTTCCATTCCACAAACTGACACAATGGCTTACCTATTCTTTGATGGTTCCGATGTCAAAGTTCATGGGCGTGATGTGGGCAGGAGAACGTCTACTTACCGGACTTCCGGAATACCGTAACGGGGGTTTACTGATTGATACCGGTCTCCTCACGCTGAAGGCGCCTCAAATGGAACGTGGCATCAAGGCATACCATGCGAATGCGAAGAAGGCTGGCCAACCAAATGTTGAAGTCGTACCGCTTTTTACCCCGGATGATGATGTTGTTGTTGAATGGAGGGCTTGCACCTTGGGTTTCTTGGATATGCTGCTTGGAGAAGTCAACAATCTCCTTGAGCTGAAAGAGGGCGAGCAGCTAAATCTAGCGCAAATGCTGGAAGCCGGAACTTGGAAGGTATGAATATCCCGAAGCTGGCTGTTTCGCTACTAAAATTATTGACCTTCATAGGGAGGAAGGGAACTTGCAGAGGTTTCGAGGCCCAATACAAAGGAACCCCCGATTATGATCCTGTCGGACGGCACGGTGTTTTAAGGTTGTTGGCACAAGAAGGTCGCGCATGCCATTTCGCCCATCATGCTCTATTTATTTTTATTCATTCAAGCCCGGGTGGGCGACAAATTTTCAGCCAGCTATAAATTTTTATATAATCAGTCACCTAATTGAGCAGCTCTTATTTTCCCCCCCTTTTCCCCCTTTTTCCCGTCTTAATTTACCGAGTGTCGCTACAAGGATCTGATCCCACGCGAATTATCAAAGACTCTATTTTCGGGGTTTCGGGTTCACCTTGCTGTATTCCCAATGTTTTCTTCATTCCGTTTTCAATTGTGACTACAGTTGGAAAGCTTGCGGGTATTTTCTTTCGAGGTCAACTCTAGGGTCTTTGCACTAGGGAATGTTAATACTAACGAAATGACAAGTAATGGGAGTATGAAAGAAGAAATACCGTAAAAACTTGAATAATTGAACCGTGTGCTATGTCGTTGGACTTTCCTCTCTAAGTAAGGTCAAGAAATTTTTGTTTTTTTTTCTGTCTCAGCAGGGGGGAGAGGGCTGTGTTTTTGCTGTGTTTTTTGCCCCCATTCCAGAGAAGGGAATTTCGGACTTCATAGCACACGGTTCAATTATTCAAGTTTTTACGGTATGGGAAAAGGCGGTCGTAATGTAATGCCTCAGGCATGAGTCGGATGTTGAGCCGTGTCAGTGATATAACTGTACCGCTTTGTACCCTTGGACAGTCCCGCCGATCAACCCTCATAAGGTGATTCAAGATATAGTTCTTGGACATAGGTCATCGTCGGCCGGGTGAAGTACCCATTAAAACACACCAAAATAAGCCAAATTTATCCTCAATGAATCCAGCAGCACGAGTGTCACAAATCGTGACTAAGCAAGGCAGATTTTACATGACTAGTAATTACTAGTCATAAGGTATGTTTATGTTTCACGCTATGCAGTCAGTTGACTCATAGTTCTCACATGACTCGCACTTGCGTGTCATCGTTATGTTATGATTGGTTGATGTTTCTATGACTCACAATTGT
>Ga0307509_10005661_pt1 | contig 17250 bp, 17 predicted proteins | sample 10_EM_MG_FD_202245 | JGI IMG/M metagenome (GOLD analysis project Ga0307509, IMG submission 202245) | Populus trichocarpa ectomycorrhiza microbial communities from riparian zone in the Pacific Northwest, United States - 10_EM | ecosystem: Host-associated > Plants > Roots > Unclassified | place... | reverse complement strand
CTTCCGGGTTACCATAGTATTTGTTGGTGGCGTGGTCATGCCTGGGGAAGTCGGGATGCAGGCCGGGCGTGGGGGCGGAGGGCTTTCTGGGAGGGGGGGCCGGGGCCGGAGCCTGGTTGGTTGGTGGGGGTGCAGGTCTGTGTGACACGGGGGCTGTGCTGACCCTATGTCACAGGTCACGGACCGAAGAGGTAATGGGGGCCAAAGAGGCGGTTAATTCGTCCCTGTTGGGAACCGAGTTTGCCACCTGGCTGATGGAGTCATGCGTATGCGTGATGCGGTCGTTGTGGGTGTCAACCCTCTCAAGGAGAGAAGCCAGTGCGTTGATTGTGGAGCAGAGAAGAGGGAGGATAATGGATTCACCCGTAGAGAGGTCTCTACCGAGCTCAGAGCTTGTGGGGAGGGGGACAACATCGTTGAAGCCTAGCTTGTTGAGCGTTTCCCCAAGGAAATTCCTTACATAGATGATCTGTTCAGAAGGAGGGGAGGCGGAGCTGGGCCTGGTAGAGGGCACCGAGGAAGGAGGGAGAGGGAAGCCCTGAGGGGCGCCATGGACGGACATACCGCAGCTCACGAAGAGTGCTAGGCGAAGTGCAGCTCACTGAGAGTGCAAGAGGAGGCAGCTCACTGAGAGTGCAGAGTATCGTGAGATTTTGTACCAGAAGCAATGTGGTGTTGAGAAACATAGGGGTAGGGAGATAGCGGAGGCGAAGCTTGGTCATAATCTAAGGGAAATTCCTCCCCAATGTATACCCTTACTCAGTCGCACATATGCAGCCCCCTGCCTAAGGGAACATCTACTCGAGTATGAGTCACATAATCATAGGTATATCGTATGGCGGACACTGATGCACGATAGCGCAAGATAGGAGATTATGTTATCTAACAGGAGGGGTTTAGAGGTTAAGGACCAAGCGAGGTCTTGATGCTCTAGCTTGAGAATATTACAGTATACTGTACTGTACATATGATAGCCTTTACCCGAGGTCTACCCTCTTCGCGACCTACAGCAAGCAGGTATCCCTACCCCGCCACTAGTATGTCGAGAATTCTCAGAGACCCAATCGGCTTAAGCTACGGTGAGAGTTCATACCGTAAGAGCCGCAATAATTGTGAATGAAGCTACTTGTAGGACATCTAGAATTTCCGGCTTTGGATTAGGGTGAGATAACACAGCGAGAATCTCACTCGAGACACAGCCCTTACTACCGTAGGAGAAGCAACTCCAACGCCCAAGCGAGATTCTCAATTATCTCAGTTTTTGTTTACGATAAGCGTTCTGAGTGGTTCGTTAGGATACCCTGGGGGAATCCGATAGAGCCTGCTACAACCTCAAACGATACGATATTGGTTGAACCACGAATGGCTCCTGTCGTGTGACACTAACAAGTGGAAATCCAATTGCCGCTCTCTCTCTTCTTGGGTACAGTCATGCGGCCTATCTGGATGTCCCTTCACAGACAAAGCAATACAGGTAAACGATCCCCTATATAAAAATCATCCCTTCTAATTCTCTATCACCTCCTCAGACTGTTACTTTCCCCCTAGGGTTACTAGCTCTCATTCCTCCTCTCCTTTGATTCATCAGTTTCAATAATCGAAGCATTTTCTTCATCACCTTCGGCAAATGCATAAGAACGGAACTCAGTTTTGCCCCAGCAAGTGTCCGGGAGGTTGCCGTCGCTGTCCCAAGCCTCGGTTAGATAATGAATAAACTACCCATTCAAAATTAGCCTACACTCGTAGAACAATGGGAATGTAGCGCATGAAGCTTACATAACCATGTGAGACCACGACAATGTGGCCTTCCGATCTGGACTTGAGCCATTTACGGGCGATTATGGCACGCTCCCTAAGGGAATGATGGTCTGGGGCCCATTTTCCTTTCTAATACGATAGCGGTTAGTATTAGCACCGCCATACAATGAGCCAAAAGGAGCATATAATACCTTTGATGTCCAGCCATCAGGCAGGCAGGCCGCTAAAATCCAGTCCTTGGAATAATTCCTCATTCTCCAAAACATCACGGCTGCTCCCAGTATTACATGGGTCCTCAGAGGCCTCCTGAAGTTCGGCCAAGAGCTTAACCTCGACACCTCTCGACCTGTTTCTTGAACCCGAAAAGGGTCGTCTGGATTGCGCGCTTCAGCGGGGAGGAAACGAGCAAGTCGACTAGGGGTTCTGATGGGAACTCCTTCGCGAGCTTATGGCATTGAGTTTCGCCCAAAGGGGTTAGGGAAGTATCGCGCATTCGAAAGTTCCGGGTGGCATTGTGCTGAGCTTCTCCATGGCGAACGAGGGTGATAATTCTTGGAGCCATTTGATTTGGTTGGGCAGAATTTAGTCCTGGGGTGGGTAGATGAATAGGATGCTGGCACCTGTAAAAAGTAATGACCGCTCTCCCCTTGGATAATCGTGAAGCGAGAGAAGGGCTTCAAGTGAGGGAATGTGACTAGGGTCGGAGGTAAGCTGGGAGATATATGATAGCAATGACTAGAATAGTTGAAACCCTGCAAAGGGGCGGTCTGAGGTGCTTTTCGAGTCAGCACTCTCCACCATGGTACTCGAGTATAGCACCGGTTTCCGGGGGGAGGGGTCCTTAACTCAAAGCCAAATCAGGGTTAAGCTGCTCGGGTTTAGTTACCCCTCGAATGGTAGAGTTGGTGGAGAGAATCTAACAATTATAACTAAGACTTGAAAATAACGTCTCAAGTCTGAGCTAATTCTCTCTCAAACAAAGGGAAACTCTACCTCTATCTATACCCTTCTATCGTTACGTTAGAAGCCAGCCCCATGCCAATGGCAGCCTCATACCAAAGACAGCCCCGTACTGAAGGAAGCCCCATGCCAGATGTAGCCTCATATTAAATGTAGCCTTATATTGAAGACATTCTGATACTAAAGGAAATATTTGTGGGTGGCATGATTGATTCATACGGATGTGTAACATGACCGTCACGGCAGGTACCGGTACAACTTAAGTGATTAGGATAGGCATCATGGAGCAGTCCGACCCTTGCTCTGCAGGGCGGTTGTATTTTTCCCTTACAGGGCCTACAGTACCCTTGGCCTTATCGCTTATAAGGCTAAAGTGCTGTACTGTAACTTATGGTGTAGGTGTGCTGAACCATCCATAAATATATTAGTAAGCGAGAAAGAGTAGCCTGACACTAAAAGCCTTGCTTTTGACAGATCACCGGAGTCTTAGTGAAGGTGCAGGGGGATCAGGGCTATCCTGCCGGTATGCTAACTGCTGTATGCATAATGGCATAGGGTGTAAAAGAAACATCATAGAACCCAGTATAGTGCTTGCACCTAAAACATGTTTATACTGTGCTCCACGCAGCATGTAATGCTCAGCCTTGACGCAGCTCTCAACATCTTCAACACAAGAAGCGTCGTCTGAATTGCTCGCTTCCGTGGCGAGGAAACGAGTAAGTTGGCTGAGGGCTCAGATGGGAATACTTTTGAGAGCTCATGACATTGAGTTTCGCCCAAAGATATTAAGAAGGCATCGTGCATTTGGAAGTTCCAGCTGGCATTATGCTGGCCTTGCCAGTGGCGAACGTGGGTGATAACTCTTGGGGTCATTTGGTTGAACAAAATTTAGTCTGAGAGTGAGAAGATGAGCAGGGTGCCGGAAACCGAAGAAAGTAATTATGGCTCTCTCCTCCCTAGTAAACTGGAAGGCGGAGCATACATTCCCTTGGTTTACTGGAAAATTTGGATATGGAGCATAATCAACTGGGCTAATACTTGCCACTCCACCACCACCCGTCCACCTTCATTCTTTCAGACTAAGTCACATTAATGCGGCGGCCTAACTTACAATGGCCCTCCATACCTCCCTAGTACAAAGCATGGCACTGTCGTTGCGTGGGGGGGATGACAAGATATTTCCTTGAATCGGGATGCAGCGCAAGCTACAAAATGGAAATATGGTTTCAAATTTCGGCGGAGGGGCATGCCTGCGGTGAATGGAGGTGACTAAAAGATGAAATTAAGAAGGAAGAATAACCGTGACCGCTATTGCCTGCGGCCCCTTGACCCCATTTCAGATAACATCTTCATCATAATTGGAGTAATTATGAGCAATATGTTGGAATTTAGACATGAGCCTAAATGAGCAATAGGAGAGGCATAAAGAATGAATAAAGAGCCAGGGAAGAAAGTATATATGCAGATGGCAGCGCTGGTAGGAAGACCAAAGGCGAGAAAAGGTAGAGGAATATAAGTTCTATCCACCCCACCCGAGATTTCCAGTACCGTATTTCCAGGTGCCTATCCTTGAAGCGCTCCTTCCCACTCACCTGTATACTATATCCCCACCATCTAACAATCTACAAACCCTGCTATTTTGTGATGGCTGTGGCCCCTAAGTCTTAGCGAGGGTATCGCCGATAGACGCCTGTCATCGAGGATATCTATGGCCAACCACTGGGGGAGGTAGTGAGCAAGCATGTCGATCCTGTCAAAAGGTGCTGAGGATAATGAGGGTCGCACGGAAGTAACCAATAGACTGAGATTTAACCTAGAACTTAGGCACTCGGAGGAAGGATATGGAATGTAAGTTTACCGCCTATAATGCTTCGTTCATTCACTCCCGCTCGCTCCGCTCTAAACTGCCCTCTCCTCTAAAATCAAACTAACGGTAAAAACAAGTGTATAAGTAAAACATAATACGACATACTGATCCACCTATGGATCACCACACCTATCTCTGTGTTTGCCACATGTCCCTATTCCTCCGTACACTCCCGTGATAACAAAGAAAAGAACATGCAGATAAAACTCCCTATAGAACATTCTCCCGTATCTGTTCCGTCTGCACATCTCCTAAACTTCCTTCACACTCCCGTCACAAAGCCAAGCACATCCGTCTAACAACAGATCCATTTCCAAAATAGAAGTCAGGTCTAAGAAGAGGGGAAGAATCCGATAGTGTTATTGTTGAATATTGCCCAAAGCGTCCAATTTTTCTACCGGGTTCGAGAGAGTAAGGAGGTAACAATTAGGATCATTCAGCAGCTAAATTAGACAGACAAAAACGCCCTAAATTTTCAGGGTTTCCGGCCATCATTACCTAACCACCATAGGTGGAAACAATACTAAAAAAATCCAAAAAGTAATTTGCTATAATTGTACCCACACAAGAAAGTGTGGGATTTTTCTCGCTAATAGAGTAGTGAAGAGTAGAATGTCCTGTCCCTCAGGTTACCTGCCGTGACGAGGGTTTCTGTATGAGAAAGATAAATCACATCACACTTTACCTAGTTCATGCGCCGACAACTCAGTGCAAACTCTAAACAAAAGACCAGAATATATATATATTATACTTGAGACATGCTATACTCTTTGAAAAAATTTTCAAAGTCAAGTTTAGAGATAGCTATTGAAAAATAATCGCAGGAAAACCTGCAATTTTAGTGTTTTAGCCTACCTCCAGTTTCCAAGCGACCCCTACTGAAGCTAAGGAGAGGATCAGAGTGACTGTATATGATGGGCTATAAAGCAAGAAATGAACGAGTCGTAATTAAATTTAAGTGGCTGGCTTGGATGTGACTGTACTGTACCCGGGTGTGGCAGTGGGTATGAACTAAAGTTTTTTTACACGTATGGTACTAATCGTAGTTTCGTCCATGCTTTGGGGCACAGTATGGTACATACTAAGAGTGTCTATCATCTATACGGTTACTTCTTCAGAGTTGTTTACCTGAGATTTACTCTGTTGAAATGTAGTTTCAAATTTCGACTTGAAAATAGAATGAAAGATGGTTGAAAAATGCAATCAAGCAGGAGAATCGCACTGATGGGGGTTGCTCGTGGTCTACTTATAGGGCCCTGGACGGTGTCCAGTTTCTCATTTGAGGGGACCGGAAGTGGGGTTTGGGCATGCGTGGGTGTGTGTGTGAGCTATAAAAAGGGGAATACAGTGCGCGATTGTAAGCATATGCGCGCATTGCAGTCCTGGTAGCGAGATGAATGTTGGAAACACAGCAGTGATGATGGAGGACAGTGGGAGACATCATGGAAGAGCGAGGAACGGCGGGCTGCTGCACGAGTGATGTCTTATGATGCTAAATGATTCGTCCTAAGGTGTACGATTTCAACTTGGGCTAGTACTGGAGGTCTAAGAGCTACGAGTATACCCCTATGGTCTGTCCGGTCCTCATATTCCCGGGCGTAGTCCATCCTAGCACTCCAAAAAGACGGCCTATGAACTATAGTCCGTCCCGTCCTACCCCGAAAAAGCACGGGCTGGATGGCCGGGAACACTAGGTCATAGACTAAGGGAATTCAGGTGGAATATAAGTATCTTGTAGGAAGAATATGAAATGTAACTCTCATCACTCGCACTTCTTTCATTCGTTCGCTCACTAGCTGACTATTCTCTGAAACCAACCTAACGATAAAGACAGGTGTACAAGTAAAACACAAATAATCCTTCCTAATCCTTCCATAGATCACCACACCTATCCCTGTTTTTCCCCACATTCCCTTATTCCTCCGTACACTCCTGCAACAAAGCCAAGGACATCCTTCCAACAGAGAGGATTGATGAAAAGAAAAAAGAGAGACAATACTAAGGCTAGAGTGGGGTAGAGCGGGGCTAAAAGTCCACTGCTCCGAATGGTTTGGCAAATTGCCTTAAGGGTGAGACGGGGAGAACAGAAACTGGTTGGTCCTGGTCCAGCCTCAAGACAGACTGACTTCCCCGTTGCAGATGCGGTCACCTCAGACTGTACCATCTTGGCCCCTCCCAGTGGGGTTTCGCTCCTCTTCCTCCTCTCCCTCGATTCATCAGTCTCAATAATCGAAGCATTCTCCTCATCTCCGTCGACAAAGACGTAAGAGCGGATCTCAGCATTGCACCAATAAGTGTATGAGGGGTCGTGGTCGCTCTCCAAGGCTTCGATTAGGTAGTCAAGGAACTATCGGTGCAAAATATTAGTCTACTCCTACTCATGGAAAGCTGGGAAAACATTGCTGTGAGCTTACGTAGCGATGTAGGACCGCGACTACATGGCCTTCGGGTCGGGACTTAAGCCATTTACGTGCGACTCTGGCACGTTCCCTGAGGGAATGAGGGTCCGTGGCCCATTTTCCTTTCTAATAACTATTAATACTAGCACTGCCACCTAAGAAGCCTAGAGGAACATATAATACCTTTGAATTCCAGTCATCTGGCAGACCGCTAAAATCCAATCCTTTGAATAATTCCTCTTTCTCCAAAGCATCTCGGCTACTCCCGGTAGCAGATGGCCAATCAGTCGTCTCCTGGAGTTCGGCAAAGAGTTCAATCTTTATACCACTCTCAACCTGCTTCTTGAACCCGAGAAGCGTCGTCTGAATTGCTCGTTTTAGAGGCGAGGAAACAAGTAAGTCGACCGGGGGCTCAGATGGGAACCTTTTCGAGAGCTCATGACATTGAGCTTCGCCCAAAGGTGTTAAGTAAGGGTCATGCAATTGGCGGTTCCGAGTGACATTGTGCTCGGCTTGCCCGTGGCGAACGAGGGTGATAATTCTTGGAGCCATTTGGTTGAACAAAATTTAGGTGTGGTGCTGGTAGGTGAGTAGGGTACCGGCAACTGTAAAAAGTATGACTACTCTCTCGTCCTCGGCAAATTGGGAGTGTGGGGGCAGTATTTCGAGGGAGGGAGTGTGATTTGGCTTAGAGGTGAGCAGGTAGACGTAGCAAAGACAGGAATAATTGAAACCTTGGAGAGGGGAGGTTTAGGATGGCTTTCTGGGGCAGCACTCTATCCGTTATGGTATGATAAACCGGTTTCCAGGGGAATAGGCCCTTAAGTAAAATCCAATTTAGAGTCAGGACCCTAGTCTTTGGTCACAGATTGTGCGGGAGAGTTGGTAGAGAGAACCTAATCGGTATTATCAAGACTTGAAGATAGCATCCCAAGTCTGCGTTAGTTCTCTCAAACGAAGGAACTCCACCCCTATCTATATGCCTCTATCGTTACATGAGAAGACGGCCTTAACTCATATTGAAGATAACCCCGTGGCGTGGCAGCCCTATAAAGTGCAAGCCCCGTACGAGTGGCAGCCCCGTATCAAAGGCAATACTTTCTAAAAAGCAGCCCCAAAGGCAGCCTCATATTATAAGAGACCATAATGCCAAAAGAAACGTTCGTTGATCTCACCATTGATTTAGATGACTAATTCAAGAAGTAGTGTACTTGAATGGGCGGTTAGGATAAAAGGGTGTGTCATTAAACATAAATTTAGATTGATCCTGATCCCTAGCCGGCCGGACTGTTACATTTTTTCCTTGCGGTTCCACTGCGCCCTCGACCCTATTGTTTTATAGAGTTGAGGCATGGATGATACTATACCGGTAGATGGGGTGTGCAGAACCTTCCATATGCATCCAAACACCAAAGGCTTGTTTTTGATGGATGGTGGAAGCCCTGATTGGGCGGGCAGGCCTACTTATTGACCCTTACTGTCGGATTGGGAATCGCATGGAAGAGGCGGGTAACAATGCGGGATACAGAAAAGAATGATGAGTTCCTGCCAAGACGGGTGCGGTAACCCTAGGCGGTAACGCGTTTTGTCGGTCGTGCACGGGCCGCTGCGTGTTAAGTTAAGCTCCACAAGAAGGCTAGGGGTCTAGCGAAACCCATGAGTCCCCTCTGTCCGTTTGAATACTTAAAGCATGGAATCTAATCGAGTCTCACTCACTACTTCTATTTCAGGCCTACATCTAAAGCTATAGATTACCGTAAGTATCTTAAAAACAATGGTTTACTATTGACCCCCCCAACCCCCCCCGGACAAAGCGCCCTATAGTAGCTGCACACCAGGAATGACAAGATATTTCCTTAGCCCTATATGAGAAGTGATCTAGAGAAAAAAGGTGGTTTCAAATTCCCACAGGAAAATACTATGAACAGAAGTGATTGAAGAATGAAATTGAGAATGGAGAATCGCCCTAATAGTGATTGCTCGTGGTCCTTGACAGTATTTTGGGTGTCATCCTATGGTAATTCGAGGCTGCCCGTAATAGAATTTAAGCATGGGTGAACGAGTACATACCCCAAATGGGCGGTCAAATTTGTAGACCATTTTCGTCTTCCCAGCCTGGGAAGACAACTCCCCGTCCAAGCTATAGCTGCACTCCTTCCTCCCGCCCACTCTTAGCGATCCCTGTGTCCGGTGAAAAGTTAACCTTGCCTAGCCCGGAGGGATCTCCCAGGTACACTTCCGATCGCCTCAATGAATCCTACAACCCAGCAACTTCACCTAGCCTAGCACAAGATCCAACACAAAGTATATCTACTGCAATCAGTGGTGTTGAAATAGTGCATTAAATTATAGCTCTAAAGTGCAATATCGGAAAGGCCCTATCTCGCACTTTACAATTTGATTTCGGGTAATAATTTCTTTTGCCGCAGGGCTTCGTGTTGCACAAGGTGCTCACGAATAGCTTTCCCTTCTAACGACTGGATTTCGGTCGTAATCATTCAGATATTAGAGGGTAGTCATGAAGAGCTAGACGTGAAGCTATCGCAGCAAATAAAGAGGATCGTGAAAATATAGGTACTTGACGCCATCTTTGTTATAAAGTTGGCTGTGAGGATTGAAAGCAAATTTAATAAAGATTAAAAAGCAAATTCCCAGGCTCCTTCTACCGGAATAGGGAGTAATCTAAGGGAAATTACTCCCCTATACGTGCCTTTACCCAGTAGCATATATGCAGCCCCATCGCTAAAGAAATATCTAGGAGCCTCATAATGTAGAGTGCAGTAGATGTATCGTATTATAGACACGCACGCATGATGGTATAGGGCGAGAAATCTCATTATTCAACAGGGGGGATTCATTAGGATGACACCAAGCGATGCATTGGCGCTCCAGCCTGAGAGTATCTACCGGTACGGTAGCGTAGCTGTTTTCTTCCCCTTCTCCCGAAGTCTACCTCCTTCATGACCTACCCCCAGCGTAAATCCCTACCCTACCACCAGTATGTCGGAATTCTGAGAGATATAATATGCTTAAGTTACAGCGAGAGCTCATAATAACTCCAGGTGGTTTGTTGTGACACCCTGGCGGGATATGATAGTGCCGGCCCGAGGCTGAAACTACACGCAAGATATTGGTTGAATCACGCACTGCTATTCACACAAAGTGGATCACAACCCTGACAAGTGCGAATTCTACTGTCGCTCTCTCTATTCTAAAGCATAGTAGTGCGGTCCAACTGGGTATCCCTTTACGCACTATGTCATTCAGGCAAACAATCCGGCATAAAGTAATCATCCCTTCTAATCCCTTACCACTTCCTCAGACTACTTCATCCCCTCCCTCCTGTGATTCCCAGCCCCCATTCCCCCTCTTCTTCGATTCATCAGTTTCAATAATCGAAGCATTATCCTCATCTCCGTCGACAAAGACATAAGAGCGGAATTCAGTATTTCTCCATTCGGTTCTCCGGAAGTTGTCGTAGTCGGCCCAATCCTCGGTTAGGTAATGAAGGAACTATCCATGAAAATATTAGCCTAGTCGCAGAACAATGGGAATACAGTGAGGTAAACTTACATCACCATGGAGGATCGCGACAATATGGCCTTCCGATCGGGACTTGAGCCATTTGCGGGCGACTCTAGCACGTTCGGAGAGAGAATGAATGTCTGGGGCCCATTTTCCTTTCTAATAGCCATTAGTACGAGCACTGCCACCCAATGAGCTTGGAGGAACATATAATACCTTTGAATTCCAGTCATCTGGTAGACCGCTAAAATCCAGTCCTTGGAATAACTCCTCTTTCTCCAATTCATCGCGACTACTCCCAGTATCACATGGCACCCCACCTGTCTCCTGAAGTTCGGCAAGGAGATCAATCTTGACACCGCTCTCAACATGCTTTTTGAACCCGAGAAGAGTAGTCTGAATTGTTCTCTTCAGCGGCGAGGAAACGAGCAAGTCGACCGGGGGTTCAGATGGGAATTCCTTCGAGAGCTGGTGACATTGAGCTTCGCCCAAAGGTGTTAAGTAAGGGTCGTGCAGATAGTATTTCCAGCCGAGATTGTGATGAGCCTGTCCGTGGCGAACGAGGGTGATGGTTTTTGGAGCCATTTGGTTGAACAAAATTTAGCCTGGTCGGTAGATGTGTGAGGTGCCGGCAAAGTACTGTAATGACCGTTCTTTGTATATTGCGAAGGGAGAGAAGAATTTAAAGTAGGTGAGTGCGACCTGGATCAGAAAGTGCGCAGGGAGATGCAGCAATGACTCGAACAGTTGAAACCTGCATTGGGCGATTTGGGGTGCTTCTTGTGCGACAGTAGCCCACAACCAACTCCGATACCAGTAAGGTATGACAACCCCATTTCAGGGGGAAGAGACCCGGAACCCAATGCGAGTTTGGAATCAAGACACTCGTGTTTATTCACCGCTCGTGTGAGAGAGTTGGTAGAGAGAACCTAACCAATAGTCAAGATTTAAGTTAAGGATTGTATCTTGGTCCGCATTAACACTCTCAAAAGGAAACTCTACTACTCGAGTACTCGAGTATCTGCATTATTTTATCGTTGCACAAGAAGGCAGCCATATCAAATGCAGCCTACCAATGGCACCCTCACACCGAACCGAGCCCTGTCGCACAGGCAGCCCTATAAAAAACCCTATCCCCTGGCATACCGCTGAAACACTCAGTCCCATTTAAGATGTTGAACACTAGCCCATTTGAGTAACAGGGAGTAAACCTCCGCCCTCCTCCCTGTTTCCACCATAGATGTATCATAATGAGGAATACAGATTCCTCGGAATTCTGAGCCCTACTCCTCAATTGAACAAAGAGGATTTTTCTATCACGATCACTCAAATAGGCTAGTGTTCAACATTTTAAACGGGCCTGAATGTTCCAGCAGTTTAGAGGATAAAAAGCCACAGAAAACAGCTAGCCTCATACAGAAAAACAGAAATATCGGGTGTCTGTCTCTCAGGTGAAGGAAGTAACTACAAATCACGATCTATCACTGACAAAAACTACACACAGAAAACAGATCACATAATTCACAATCGATTCAAGCTGCCTAGCTAGTTCACGAACCTTCACCAAAAGAAAAATCCTGAGATCCACCTCTTGTGGTTCGCTATCCCAATTTCCCGTTGACCGTCCTGGTTCTCCCTCGCGGTGGTGGTCTTGGAGGTGAAAGAAAAGAAAGAGAGGTGAGAAACCGCTACCTTGCATAGACTCCCCCTCCTTGTCTGCCAAGCCTCAACCTACCATCCTTGTAACTAACTAACATAACCTATGAGGCTCCCAGCAAATACAAGCACCAGCAATCTTCTCCCCCAAGTACCCGGGGGTCAAAGGTAAGTGAGGCGAAACGGTTCTCATCGGTTCCTGGGTCACTCGGCCAATGAGAGAGCAGGAAGTTTCGTTGTCGGTACATTTTGGGTTCGCCTCACTTTTTTCCCCCTCTAAAAAAGCGCCAAGATTGGCTGTTCCCATGATTACACACACCAAACTTTAACAAGTTACATTCCAGTTAAGTACCTTTTTCGCCTCACTAGAATAATGCTCACCCCCTAGTACAGGACAATCATGTACTCCATCGAATCAGCTCTAGTTAGCTAAGAATATTGGAACTAAGCAAAGATAAAATCTATCCACAACAATACTAGAGAGGGCCTCGTTATCAAAGGAAATGTCTGTGATTACATGATTGATTTATACAAATGTGTCAGGTGCACAAAGAGCACGTGTACGAGTGATTTGGATGGGAGAGCGTACGGTATTCTCCAACATACAGAAGAGAAACTCGATCCCTACAGTAGTTGACCAGGCTGTTACATTTTTTCCCTGCATCGCTTACGGCACCGTTGGCCATAGTTTATACTTGAAGAGTTGCGGTGCAGAACTACTGCTAAATTTTAGGCATCGGGAACCACCTGTGCCTAATGCCAAGCGGCGGCTGGCAGCCCAGCATGGAAGGCTTGTTTTTGGCGGATGTCAGATGTTCTAATTAGAGATTTTGCGGCGGATGTAACGTATCGTACGGGGATCCCGCTCATGACAGGGATCCCGCTCAGTGCCAAGAGGTTACCCTGCTCTGTGAATAAATCGCTGTGGAAGTGAAGAAATGTGCGGTAGCCTTACCTTGTACTACATAATGCCTCGTCTAAATGAACGCCAACCTGATCAGAAGGAAGAAAATATCCGGAAGGCCCTGAAATCGTATCTGGATAGTGATCGCCCATCTATTCGTGCCACTGCTCAGCAGTATGGGATTCCCTACTCAACTTTCCGGGGAAGGATAGCTGGGGTACAGGACCGGGTTGGAGGTCATGTGCGATGCAGGTGTTAACTGAGTTTGAAGAAAACTCAATGGTTCGGTGGTGTGAGAAATTGGATGAGTGGGGGCATCCACCCCGCTTAGAGGTAGTTAAGTCTATGGTACAGGCTTTATTACAGAGGCGAGTAAATGCCCATACCTTAGGAAAGCACTGGCTTACCAGGTTTCTTAACCGCAATCCTATGCTTGCCTCAAAATTGAGTAGCCGTTTGGATTGCCAGCGTGCCCTTGCCCATGATCCTCGAGTAATTAAAGACTATTTTCAAAAGGTAGCTATATTCTGTATATAAATGAGGACTGTGCTAATATAATATTAATATATACAATAGTTAAAGAAGACTCGTAACTTGTATGATATCGCGCCATGCAATATGTACAACATGGATGAAAAAGGATTCATGATGGGGGTGGCTCTCCAGTGTAAAGTTATCTGCAAGCGTGAAAAACAGTCATCAAAATTAACTCAAGATGGCATCCTGGAGTGGGTTACTGTTGTTGAAACAGTGAGTGGGGATGGAGAGGTGCTTAGGCCAATGATTATCAATAAGGGTACAGCTCACGATATGGGATGGTATGCTGAGTTAAAAAAAAAGGACATGGCTAGCTTTGGCATCTCTGAAAAGGGATGGAATACGGAGAAAACAGGCCTAATATGGCTGAAAGAAATCTCTGATATGGAGACAAAAGAAAACTAAGCAATATTGAGTGTCTTGCTAGAGTGTAAATGGGTTGGTTTGACATTCAAGCAGCTAATATCAAACTATGAGTAAGTTAGAGCCGGGAATGGTTATCGACTCTTGCTACTCGATGGGTACGCTTCACACTTCAATTGGGATTTTTTTAACTATCTATCAAATAGAATAATTCCGCTATGCCTCCCTGTGCATTCCACCCACCTTGTTCAGCCATTGGATGTTGGCCTGTTCTCTCCGCTGCAGTGCTATTACTCTAATGAGCTTGATGAGTGGATGCGTCGTGGGAACCATGGCCCCTGCTTTACAAAAGGGGACTTTCTTCCGTAAGAATCTATTCATATTAAACAGGCTTTTCCACAAGCAGCACTAATCTAATTAAATCTAGGGTACTAATGCCCGCCCGCCAACTTGTCTTCACAAAAAGAAATACTCTTAGCGCTTGGGAGACTGCTAGTGCTATTCCTTTGAACCCACGGTGGGTTCAAAAATCTGAGACACGGGTGGATTCCAAAGATATCTCACACCAAGGATCCTCCTGCTCAATCACCACCACCACAAACCGAGTTCCTAAAACACCAAGAGCTGTTAGTTGTAACAATCCGACTCTGGTGACGATTTAGTTATGCAACAGGTAACGAATTACTTACGTATCCGGGAGTGTTCTTCTTTTTGAGATTAACTTATAATCTCTTCTTTGTCTTAGACTATCTTATAGTCTTCATATCTCACTCAAATATCTTATTGGGAAGAGGTGACGGGGAACTTCTTCGTATCTTGATCTCTTCTCACGTGAGAGAGATGTGAGACTGTCCTTGTCTTAACAAGGTAGTGTTTGCTCTGACGCTAAGAGCTAGAGTGCTTGCATACAAGTATGAGGTAAAGGCAGCGATAAAGGTAAAGGTATATTGTAAGAAAGTACTTAGATGGCTGGGTGAAGAGCTCTAACTACTGTGATTTTTTTTGATTCTTTTATATAATGTATTCGTTGTTAAAGTACAAGAACTCGCGTGCAGCGCTAACTATGGCGTAAACAAAACTATACTACTGGTGTCAGGGAAAAAGCCATCATCCCAAGTCCCTCTGGTATGGAACCGACCGCACATCTCGCCCATAGAATCCTCACCCCTCCTTCATGCGGACACAGAGATGATTGGAAAACAACAGGAAAGCAGGAAACAACAGGAAAACCCTTGCCATAGACTCCCGGATCATAACAAAATAAATCTAGCCTAAACGATAGAAGGAAGGGGGAACCACTAGAAAGGAAACCAAATAGAGGAAGAAAAACAACACTCCAAAGGGGCTGGCCAAAAATAGCACACACGCGCTGGCGACTGAAACAATTACTCCGAGCCCAAGGCGTTGACATCGACCAAGGAGGTAGTGCTATACCATGGAAGAGTGTAACCGAGGATGCGACCGTGGTAGCCGCAGGGGTGAGAGGAGCCACCTAGTAGTAAGGTACCAGCTGAGGGAGCGGAGTGTAGCTGTAACCGAGCAACAGGATGAAAACCAAAGAGGAGGATGGAGGGGTAGCCCCAAACGCTAGAAACGACCGACTAGAGCAACCGCGGTTGATGCCTTTGCGATAGCGAGGCGAAAGATGAGGCCGTGACGTTACTAACCGAAGTGTTCCCCAACCGGGCACACACAAACGAAGTGGTGAAGTACTTCGCAAGGGGCTTGGAAGACAGCAGCGCCGACCGTAAACGAAGCGAGAGGGGTTGCCAACCGTGCAAAACCTAAGCGAGGTGCAAAGGTGATGCTGAGAAAAGGGGGAGCAACGAACTTCATGAGCGGGGGTCAACAATGAACGAAGGCAAGAACCCCAAGGAGGGGGGGCCCAGAGGCCAGGAGGAGGAGGAGAGGAGGTAGCGTCACTCCCCTAGGCAGAAGCCATCAAGGGGGAGGAGAGGGGTGGCGGTGGATCCCACGATGATTTCCCTGGTATTGAGATTTCAATCGCCGGAGGTGTAGAGGAGATGGTTCGTGGCTCTAACTACTGTGACTTTTTTTTTTTTTCCTTCTTTTTTTTTGAATCTCGTTTATTAATTGTTTCTATCGGGGCGAATGCACAACTGTGCTCAATCCCACAGTCGTAGGTACAACGGACATTCGGCCGGAATTAAGACCATGTCGTCCAAAACCTCCCACTACAGTCCATCCCGCGATCCCAAAGCTAAAACCCTCTGACCCTGCCCGACAAAGAAAACTCCGCCCGGTACTATGGGTAGAAACTACAAGGAGATGAGAATATGGGCCTGAAAAACATCGAACCAATAACCCCCGCGAAAGCCTAGCCTAAAAGAAAAACATTCCCAACCGACAGTAGACACAACCAACAAAGGAAAACAAACCCACTCCCCCTAGTCAAACCACCTATAAGCTAAACCGTAGTACAACCCCAACGGGCCCAGCTCCCGAAGGAATAGGGACTTCTGAATACAGGTCTCGGGGACGCAACGAGGGGAGAAAAGCTCCCGGAGGCATATAGCCCCGCCAGCTGAGGCTCAGGAAGAACAACCGAGTTCGAGAGAATGTCGCCAAACGAAGGAAGGCTCGTGGCAGCCGAGGAAAGATCCGGTCGGCTCTTTCGGGAAACGGGACCCGGAAAGAAGGTTTAAACATGCACCCCTAGTCCGAGGACATCAGAAGGGAGCAGAGGTCTGGTGGTGGGCGTAGAGCTGCGAGCAGTAGGGTGCCAGCCGATCCAAACGTCGGGGAGGGAGTGGGCGGAAGGCTAACCGACACGAGAAGTTCGAGGAAGGCCGACGGAAGCGGGGTCACGATGTTTCGTAAAAACCGACCGTACCAGCAGAGCACAAAGGAGACAGTGCAATACCAGAGAGCAGTGCCACCGGTGGCAACTACTTTATTGATCGACTGAGACTAAAGACCGACCGTTGACGGGTGAGGGGTTGCCGACCGTGGGGGACTGCCTAAGCGAGCCCGGAGAAGAGGGGGTGAAGGCGAACTCAACCAACCCCTAGGAACAAGCTTGCCAGGCCAGACCATGAGAAGGGAAAGGAAGAGGGAGGGGAGATGGCTTCACCCAGACAGAGGCAATGTGGCGTGTCTGAGGAGAGGGGGGTGGATGGAAGTGACGATGATTTCTTGTGGTGTTGAGATTTCAATCGCCGGAGGTGTAGCGGAGACGGAGGATGTCTAACTACTGAGACTTTTTTTTTTTTTTTTTTTTTTTTTTTTTTTAAATAAATTGGGTTTGTTTTTTTTAGGTA
>Ga0307509_10005660_pt1 | contig 17251 bp, 26 predicted proteins | sample 10_EM_MG_FD_202245 | JGI IMG/M metagenome (GOLD analysis project Ga0307509, IMG submission 202245) | Populus trichocarpa ectomycorrhiza microbial communities from riparian zone in the Pacific Northwest, United States - 10_EM | ecosystem: Host-associated > Plants > Roots > Unclassified | place... | reverse complement strand
CCAGATCATCCTTAAGCAACAGAGATGAAACAAAGGAGTTGTAATCCTCAGGGAGAGCTCGAATTAGCGCCATTGCGCCGAGTTCGTCGTCCAGCTTGTCAAGGGTGAATGCAGTGGACCACAAATCGCGAATGCGGTGTAAAGCGTCATCTACTCGGTTGATAAGCGACTGTAGGTCCTCCTCCTCGCGTTTTCGGATCGAAAAAAGGTCGTCATAAGCGTTGAAACGAGTTCCAGGCCTCTTCTGCATGTGCACCTCCTTCAGGGCACCCCACATCTTCAGAGGATTGTGCTTAATCCCCCTGAAATGAACCCTCTGGGTGTTGTCAACCATCAACCACATAATGCTAGCAGCCTTGTCCACTTTCAGCTGCCATGCTTCAAGTTTGTCCTCCTCCCCTTCCTTTGGAGTTGCACTGACTGTAGGCAGCTTAGATATGCCGGAGCCGATGCGCCAGAGCGCCTGAGCATGAAACCAAGCCTCCATGTCACCATTCCAGGTGTTGTAGTTGTTGGAGTTCAGTTCGTCAAAAAGCGGAATTGAGGAAGACATGGGAAGTGCGGATTGACTGATGAAGTAGCGGTGATATAAGTGAGAGGCGACGTGCAGGGACACATGTAGAAGTGCGTGCGAAGGATTTGGACCGAATGGAGTCGAAATGAACTGAAGAAAGTCGAAAATAGCGGAAGTGCCAATTGAGGTGAAATGAGAAAGTGATAGTAACAAGAGTCCCAGCAACCCAATCGCGATGTAGGCATGTAGGGTGAGAGGGATACGTGTTCTGAGGCGGTGCGCCGAGTAGGGCGTCAAGAATGCCAGCGGATGAGCTTAAAACGATGAAAACAGCGGTAGGAGCACAATCTAGAGGCCGGGGCCCATAACCTGTTTGTGTGAGAGACTGAATAGCTGAAGTCCGAAGTAAGAAGCTGTAATATACATGAGGATGTGTTCTACTAACCTGAAGTCCGAAGTAAGAAGCTAAGGACTTAAGGTGGGAATACCTAGGATATATATATACTGTGACATAACTGTGACATGTGAGTATCACATATCTAACACTAACAGTAGTCATGTCAGAATCAAATGTCCTTACAGCAAGTATGGACTGGCACATCAAATTGGACCAGGCTGTGGTCTGACTTCCTGAAGCTCCATCATAAGATTCAAGCTGTTGTATCAATCAATGACTGTGAAAATTCCAACCCTTGTTGCGGTTCTTACATATCACAGAGTGATGCTATGGAAAAGAGTTGACCAGTCTTGGGCTTGAACCAAGGACCTTCACTATCCGGGGGGATGCTCAAACCACTGAGCTATCCGCTCTTAGGTAGTAGGGTTGGTATTGGGTAAACATACCAAGGATGAACGTGATCCATGTGTCTGCTGTCTGCTTCAGCACTGCAGGGGCTGGCTGAGGGACCTTCACACAATGTGGACACAGAGGTCCTTACCATATTGAAGTGGCTTATCCTGTCACCACTTCACAGCGGTGGCATGATTGGATGTAAGAGAAGTGAAATTGGCTCAAATCGTGATGGCGATAGTTGGTGAAAGGGCCCTATTGTGGTTGCTAGGACAAGGGGATGAAACAGAACTGGTACTGCTAGTTCTTCACTGGTTTGCATTTCCTCAGGTTCTTGTTCTTCATCTATTCTGTTATCAGAGGGGGTTATCTCTGCTTTATAAATGATATTGTATTTATTGTCACAAGTAGCCTCTCAGAAGGGTGAGTGGGGAGGTGATAGTAATTGAGGAGGAGCAGAGCATGGGCGTTCGATAAGTGAAACATAGAGATACTCTGCAAGCTATTTTCCATGTGATCTTCCTCTGCTTCAGATTCTGATTCCTCATCAACTTGATATCAAGTCATCTGCAGAATTCTCAGTCTCTTCATGGTGAGTATTGCCATGATTCTCGCAGTAAAGACAGGCAGAGTGAATAGCATAGTTGTGCTTGATGGACTCAATGCTAGAAAGGAGATGACAGACTAGAGGGGCATAGGTGCTTGTTGAATTGTATCCATAAATGGCTGCTATTTCAAATGCATAAGAGCCTCTACATGGGGTGACCGGTGGACAGCATGTCCATAAGGGCTTGTATGAGCATGGATTACTCCTGCCATGATATTCCAGGGAATCCAGATCTTCATATGGTGAGGTACTCCCTGGCGAATGAGCTGTGTATGGAAACCAGGTTGAGTTGTGCAATAAGCGATGGAGGTGGAAGAACTCTGATGTATTTCTCTGCCTGGGCAGGATGAATTCTTGATCCTCTATATATAAAATGTTCCCATGGTTCCAGATGTGTTGACAGATATAAGTAGGTGCAGTAATCTATAGGCCGGAGAGATGGATCATTTGGCTTGTTTTGATCCATTGTGTCAAAGGGGCCATAAGCCAACACATATATAGGTTCAAAAGCAATAGAAGGTTGCCTTATTGATGCATTGAAATTGGGTGGAGGGGCAGGAAGGTTACTTCCCCATCTGTCTATACTATGGTTGGACAGTCCTCCAATGTTTTCTCCTCTGAGTGTGTCAGTGCTTGTCGGTCTGGAATAGTTTTTGGAAAAACCAAGGGGCGGGTTGTTCAGACTGGGAAATTCCAGTTCAGATGGTTCTTCAGAAGGAGTGACAGTATTGGAAATGAGTGTTAGATATGTGATAATTATATGTCACAGTTATGTCACAGTATATAGATATTAGGTATTCCCACCTTAAGTCCTTAGCTTCTTACTTTGGACTTCAGGTTAGTAGAACACATCCTCATGTATATTACAGCTTCTTATTTCTAACTTCAGCTATTCAGTCTCTCACACAAACACACCTCAATTCCCATTTTTGACAAACTCAACTCCAACAACTCCAACACCTGGAATGGTGACATGGAGGCTTGGTTTTGCACTCAGGCACTCTGGCGCATTGTTTCTGGCATATCTAAGCCGCCTACAGTCAGTGCAACTCCCAAGGAAGGGGAGGAGGACAAACTTGAAGCATGGCAGCTGAAAGCAGACAAGGCTGCTGGCATTATGTGGTTGATGGTTGACAACACTCAGAGGGTTCATTTCAGGGGGATTAAGAATGATCTTCTTAGGATGTGGGATGCCCTTACACATGCAGAAGAGGCCTGGAACTCGTTCAATGCTTATGACAACATATTTTCGATCCCAAAATGCGAGGAGGACAACGTCGCTTATCAACCAAATAAATAATGCTTTACACTGCATTCGCATTTTGCGGTCCACTGCATTCACCTGGGAGAAGCTGGACGACGAACTCAGCGCAATGATGCTTATTTGAGCTCTCTCTCCCTGAGGATTACAACCCATTTGTTTCATCTCTCTTGCTTAAGGACGATCTGAACAAGGCTGCAGTTCAAATTGCGTTTGTGCACGAAGATAACCAGTGCAGACATCACCAGGAAGAGTCTCCTGGGCTTCGGACCGCCTCAGAATGCGCACAATTCGATGAGTGCATCTTTTCTGGACTTGCGAAATACAAGGCAACATCACAAGCTGATCTGAGACCTCCGGCTTTGCCGCCTCTGGTTCCTGTGCCGACTTCTGTCCCCACACTTGATCTGGAGGGGGATAGTGATGTTGAAGTCATTGCACCTCACATTCCTCATACTGGGCTGCCATTCTATGCGGCGCCGCCTGAACGCACTCTTACTATTAGAATTGATCACCTGAGATTCAGGTGATGTCTGTCTCCAAGGGCGTTGGAAGCGACTGAGGAGAACAGGGAGATAGTGAACTCGATGTATTTCCAACTGGGGTTCTCCCAGTTGGAACCATGGTATATATACAACTCGCTGACTAATGGATACCACGAACACGTGACCAGTTCCATGGAATGATGAGGTAAGCTACATGTGACATGACATAACCAGACAGAGAGAGGATCAAGGAAACGTAAAGAGTTATCATACCTAAAGGATCGAACCGGCACGGTTACCAAGAGGTAACTCTAACACCTACACCACCAGCAATCACGCATTTCACATCCACCAGGTGAATAGTGGAAGTTGAGGCGCTCTGCTGAACCAGAAGCTGAACCACCGGTGATATGGTCTGAGGATGAAGATGAAGATGGTGAACAGGCAAACTCTGCCTCATTGCCAGAACCTCGAACCTTCAAACAAGCTATGCATGTCGACCAAGCGGATGGATGGCGCAAAGCAGCCACACTTGAGTACAACACTCTTGTGGCGACTGGCATCTTCGAAATTGTGGACTTGCCTACAGACCAGAAAGCCATAGGATCTGGATGGGTATTCTGGGTCAAACATAATGCAGATGGTTCCATTGAGCGCCTCAAGGCCAGGATCATCGCAAAGGAATGCTGTCAGCATCCTGGACTCGACTACAATGAAAGCTTTGCACCTACCTTCGGTCCTGCCACACTCCGCATCATTATGGCCGTGACTGCAGTTGAACACCTTGAACTTCGTTCTGTGGACATCACAACCGCCTTCATGAAAGGAGACCTGGATGAGGAGATTTACATGAAGCAACCAGAGGGCTTCCATATTGGTGGTCCCAACAAGGTTTGCAGGCTATGTAAATGGCTCTATGGTCTCAAGCAATCTGCAGGGCAGTGGAACAAGAAGTTGCACTGTGACCTAACCAAATTGGTCTTCAAGCGGATTGAATCTGACTGCTCTGTCTACATCTATTCCAATGGAGAGGTCTGCATCATTGTTGCCATCTATATTGATGATATCACACTCTCTTCGAAATCATCAGCTGCAATTGACAAATATATCCAACTCCTCTCAACACTTCAAATGTCGCGACCTTGGTGCCACTCGTTTCCTGCTTGGTATTGCTGTTGAAAGGGACCACCCTACTCACACGCTGAAGCTCCACCAATGCCAATTTATTCTTGACACTCTGGAGAAGTATAGTATGAGTGACTGCAAACCAGTCCAAACTCCTTTGCCTCCCAAACTTGCTTTATCACATTCCATGGCTCCTGACTGACAGAAGAAGGACAAGGACTTCATGTCCAAAGTACCCTATTTCAGTGCAGTTGGACCACTCCAATACCTTGCCATGATGACACACCCTGACATTGCCCACTCTGTTGCCTATCTTGCTCACTTTAATGCCAATCCTGGTCCTGCACACTGGAATGCTCTCAAACACCTCTTTCAATATCTCAAGGGCACTTCTGATCACAAACTCACCTACCGCGGCGAACTGGCAGGATCTGAGCCCTTCATCACCTACACTGATGCCTCCCATGGCGACTGTGTTGATACTGGTCGCTCAACTGCGGGTTTTGTGACTATGATGGCTGGAGGTGCTATTGCTTGGTACAGCAAGTTGCAAACCATTGTTGCACTTTCTACCACTGAAGCAGAATATATGGCTGCAATTGAGGCTGGGAAGGAGATAGCCAGGATGAGGAACATCCTTTCTGAATTTGGATATGGTGCACAGCAGGCTTCACTCTCAAGATGGACAACCAAAGTGCTCTCAGTGTTTCCAAGAATCCTGAACACCATGGTCAGATGAAACACCTGGATCTTCGCTCCTACTGGCTTAGAGACAAGGTGGAAAATGGTATGATTTGCCCAGACTTCAATCCTACATTAGAGATGATTGCAGACTGCCTTACCAAGTCAGTGCCAGCTCCCAAGGTTCGCTTTTGCAGGGAACAGATGGGTGTCTTGGCTTAATCATTTCTTTTTCTATTTCCTTCTATTTCTTGTCTGTCATCTCACTTTAGATATATAGACATGCTCATTCATGGGGGGATGTTAGATATGTGATACTCACATGTCACAGTTATGTCACAGTATATATATATCCTAGATATTCCCACCTTAAGTCCTTAGCTTCTTACTTCGGACTTCAGGTTAGTAGAACATATTCTCATGTATATCTTAGCTTCTTACTTCGGACTTCAACTGTTCAGTCTCTCACACAAACATATTGTTTCTACCTACACCCATCCAACAACTTGAAGGCTCAAGAAGAATTTGCATATGAAGGTTCAAATATTCATCCAGTGGAGATTATAGACTTCCCCATCAACTGCATGCCTTCCTTGAACATAGTTAAGGAATTTAATTCCTTGACCCTTCAGTTTCTTGGACACATAATAAACTTGTTCAGGCATGGTACTCTTCCCTCCTCCAAACTCTGGATACCTTGGAGACTCATGCTATGGCCTACTTGGGTTGAGCCTAAGAATCTGGGCAACATCATTTAATATTCTCCTTTCATCTAGATGATGCTCCAGATTGCAGTCAACTATTTAACTTAACCAATGGAAGCATATGCACAGCTTCTCTGATGCATGCATCCAGAATTTGATATGTTTGAAGACTTCCATATTACATGCATACATCCAGATTGTACAGGATATGACTTTTCGGAAAACGAAGAAGAAGATAGAGGCACAAATGAAGGAGCACGGCATCAGATCCAGAAGTGGAACACAATGAGTTAAGCCATTCTAGTAACTCCTTCAGATCATCTGTGGACTCTCTTCCTATTTTGCAACCATATCTAGTTTCTTCACAATCCCCACAATTCCTTCAATCACAATGAGCCCAACTCTGTGGACTTCTGAGAATTGGTAGCTCAGAATCTGTTGGGATATCTGATGATAATAATACAATAGAACCCATGAAGCACCAGAAGTCGAGATCAAAACCATTACGACAGACACATCACCAACTTCTAATAATCTTCAAAGTGAAGCTACCAGAAACTCTACTTCTCTCTTGACTCAGGCCACATCCCTATCCCAACTGCAACCCATCCAGTCTTCTGACTGAGTTCTGCCTCAACATCTCACAGCTCAATATCCAATGATAGTTTTAATGGAGATGTAGACAACAACAGAGTCAGTGACTTGGAGATCACTACTGTTCCAGAAAACAGTACTTCTCATTCCCCCACTGATTCCTACCGGAATCCGTTGGAATGGACAGGAATCCGCAGGAATGGACAGGAATCCACAGGAATGGACAGGAATTTCAGATATATTTTTGTACTGATTTGTTCTATTTTTATATCTCATGAGTTTCTTCAAATTTTAATATATTTAATTGTTAATAATATACAATTATTCTTGTACATACTGACTAAAAAAAGAATGAAAATAAAAGGCAGAAGTAAATGGGAGGCAATGGATGGGATGGGACATGGAAAGGTGGGCATTGGCACTGGTTGGGACTAGGGAATTAAAAAAGAAAATTTGCGGACGTACCTTGTACGCCCGCCCTCCCTCTCCTTCATCGCCAGCGTGCAGTTGTCGTCATGGTTGTGGGTGGTTGTGGGGTGGAGAGGGCCAACGACGCGCCATAAGGGTGTGTTTTTCGTGTTTGAAGGTGGGTGGGGGTCCAGGAACACGCCAAACATGAAAAGCACGTCCAGTGACGAAAGGCATGTCCAATGGACGTGCTTTTCGTGTTGGAGGCTGGGGTGGGGCCAAGAACGCGTCGAGCATGAAAAGTACGCTGTACCTTTCATGCTCGAGGGGTGGAGAGGGCCACGTTGGTGAGGGGGGAGGTGCCAAGTATGAGAACGCACCTGAAAGGGCGCGTTCTCGTGTTCGACGTGAAGGGTGGGGTCAGGAAGGCGTTGAGCACAAAAAACATGCCCTCAAGGGCATGTTTTGTGTGCTCAACGTGAAGGGTGGGGAGAACACGCCCAAAAGGGCGCGTTCTCTTGCTCGACGTGAGGGTTGGGGTCAGGAAGGCATCGGGCACAAAAAACACGCCCTCGAAGGCGTGTTTTACGTGCTTGACATGAAGGGTGGGGAGAATGCGCCCAGAAGGGTGCGTTCTCTTGTTCGACATGAGGGGTGGCAACAGAGGCAGGGTGGTGGGGGCTATGGGGCTGTTGGCGTCGTTTGGTAGTTAGTTAGAATTTTAGAAAAATAAAAATATACGGCGTACCTGGTACGCCGTCCCCCCTGCTACCCCCCTCGCCCTCTCATCCTCATCCTCGTCTGGCCACGATGTGGTGGTGGGTTGGGTTTGGTTGTCGTGATGGTGAGTGAAGAGCTGTGTGATGTGACGTGCGACTAATTTGGTTGTAAGTTATTATTAGTTCAACGAAAGGAAAAAAAAAACTCACCAGAGTCCGTTTCAGTCAATTCCTCTTGCCATTCCGTTCCGGCATTCCATCTGGAATCCGCCAGAATGGAATTGCCAATTTTGGCCTGTCTCTCAGCCAAAACTGATTCACACAGGATTCCGCCAGATTCCAGTAGGAATCAGTGGAGGACAGTAAAGACCTCCTAGAAAACATTGAATCTGTGCTTAAAAAAGCCAGTTTGAGAAATTTTTGGAACAGACATTGGAATTATAGGATATGTATGGCCTCTTTGAATTGAACAGTTCACCTGAAATATTCAATGGCCATTGCAAGAACCTGTCTAATATTCAATTCCATGTTTATCTGCATCAAACCTTGGCAAGATTCATGATGTGTTAGACCTGTTTGCCTATGGTGGCCCTCAATATGAACATGATCAATATGTTTCGATATATGGCATGCAAGCCAGTCCACAAGTCTGTGACTACACCAACGACCTATCCCAAGAAGAACTTACCTTTCTTGAAAATGTTGGAAACTACCTAGATGGTAAGGATCATCCTGATGGAGCTCCCATTCCTCAAGACCTTCTTGAGGACTCTGTCCAGATATCCTATGGCAGTGCAAGAGCCCCTCAATACTGCCTTCCATGTATTGAGAATCTTATGGCCACTATGGCAGCCCAATTTGCCTACAATCATTTTTCCCATCCTACTAGCTGGTGAATGCTAAAAGAATTTTCCCATCTAGTTCAACCAATTTATCCTACCAATCACAACAAGAACCTCTTCAACTTATGCTGCTCTGAATTACCCTACTTGTGGCCTGAGTTTGAACAAGATGAACCACGACATCCTGATGATACTGGAGAATGAGTATTTTGGTTGTCTCCCTCAGAAAGAAGCCTTTATGTATCCAAAGTTCACTGATACACTGCAGTTGCTGTTAGAGTTACCTCTTGCTAACCGTGCCATTTGATTCTTTTAGGTATGACAACTCTTTACGTTTCCTCGACCCCTTCTCTCCCTAATTACTTCATGCCTCATGTAGGTGATGTCATGCTTACTTCATCGTTCCATGGAATCAGTCACATGTTCGTGGTAGTTATTAGTCAGCAACTTGTATATATACCATGGGGCCTAGGGAGGGTACAAACACGTCTGCTTGCTTTTCTCTGTGAAAGTGAAGGTCTTTTATACAAGCTAGCCCTGATTTGAATCTAGATTGCACTTGAATCTATATTCTTTGTGCTAGCTCACATGTAACACCCACATAGCTATCACACTGAGCTCACTGAGGATTTCTCCATGGCAAATCTTCGCTCTTTTGCTTTTTGCACTGGCAGTGATGGTACACATGCCTCTTGCATTTCTAGCTATCATGCTTGATCATTTCTGATCGAGCTAGCTTTATGATTGGTTCATCGGATACTCGGCCTGTTGCCTCTGCACATGTCACCAAATGTCCCTTATGGCTTGCTAGTATCATCTGACACAGTTTGTGTTTCTATGACAAGCCTTGCATGTTTGATGCTGGCATCATGCTACATCATGCAACATCACGCAACATCATGCTACATCCTTTTTTGGAGATGTGCTGATGCACCTGACACATTGTGTCAATCATTCTGATCTAGCTCAGCTCTATTAATCCGAGATATGTGTAATTGATCATGTAAGCTTAGTCTTGCATCGTCAACCTAGATTAGATACACATCCGTTTAAGGAAATTCAGCTTTAACACCACGCTAGCTGTACTAGCTCGCTCTAGAACTTGCAATAATGCCTCGTTCTTGGCATTTATTTGAGTTTTAAGACTTCTACCATATATTATTAGGTATAAGGCTGTGTTCTTTAGAGTCTTTTGTGATATAAATGATTTATCATGGCTCCTTTGTTAGCTAGCTGCAATGAACCAAGTCTGTGCCAACTCTATTATGGTTTCCTTAGGCAACTCTGGGTCTAGCTTTGTCGGACTACTGGAACATAGCTAGTATCATATGGCTATAGTATGCTAGCAAGCTATATTATTCATATACTTGCGAAACATATGCCAATTGCGAAAATACACGGCTAGCTTGGTGAGGGACTCATCAACGGTCTATTTTCCAAGAACGATAAACAACTCCCTGCCAACTGGACTTGTCAGACATCAAATGACTGAAGACCAGAAAAGCAAATTCTCATCCGCCAATAGAAACTCACAGATGGTTCCTGGTTAGCAGGCCTGGCACAACTGGGTGACAAAGGGTTGGACAAAGTGGAAGATACATAACAGAATCATCGATGTTTTGCTAGCTGAGAAATTTCATCCATACACTCTAGCTGCAGTGGGTACCCTTAGCCATAGATCCTGTTGAAACTGCTCTCTTTGGGGAGCAATGTTACTCTCCAGGCAAGGAGTGAGTGGACCCAGCCTTGCGCCTGACAACCTTTTAGAGTCTGAGGCCATAAGTAAGGCCTTTGAGGGTTTGTGTGACCACTTGTAGTGGCTACCCTCATGTGTAAGAAGGTGATCATTATGCATCCAGGCAGCCAATGGACTGGCAGCCAACGGGCTGTGACCCTACAGGCTGTTGGTGGACTAGTGAACTGTGATGTGGCTTGTACAGCAGGACTACCAACTGGCACCAACTAGTATGCAGGCTACCAAATCTGTAGGTAGTCACTCTCAGTTGGCAGTATTTTCAAAAAAGGAAAATTTTCCAATTTGGTAGCCCTGTGTTGGCAGTATATACAGGAATCGTAAACTACACGGGACTCCATCAATCCGCTGGACTCACGGGACCTCGCTGCGTCCATGTGGCCAATAATTTATTTGTGATTCCCGCCGCGTCCATTCAATCCTCCATTATCTTGAGTAGTACACGCCCACGTACGCGCCCACGCTGATAAAATGTCAGTCCCACCCGAAGACATTGACAACTTCATGCAGTGCCCTGGACTAGCAGGGTCATGTCAGGTCATTATTCCGAAAGTTGTCACTTGTACTGGTGCCAACAAGGGGAAATATTATCAGCATGTAGGTTGTCTTTATCTTTTGATATTTCCGGGTCTGACTTGCGTTCTTAGTGCAACTCTTGCTCCTATTTTCAGTGGCTGAGGCCTACCGAGGTTTTTGGCACACCCCCAAGGTCACCGGTAGAAGTTGCTGCATCAGCGAACCCTGCATGGTTCCCAGGCCCGTCAACGCAACCGCCGTTACCGCCGCCAACATTGTTTACCCTTCCTTTCACACAGCCAACACCTTTGGCAGTGACAAAAGTAAAGGCTAAATGTAAGCCTCCATGTGGACACATAGCTGCCGCTTCGTGCACCAATGCGATGTGTAAGGGTTGCTGCGAGAAGAGTGCGGCAGTATGTTTCTTCAAGAACCACAATGGTGGACAACGCCCATTCTCGCATTCTGATGACCCGGCCCATATCCCTCGTCCGTTGCCAGCGACACCTTTACTCCTACCGAATTTCCTGCCAATACCAACTGTGGATTCTGCAGGAACTGGGACAGGTCCAGACAGAGGTGAGAACAGAGGCAGGATTTCCGAAGATGGATTGCAGGGGGCTGCTGTCTTCACTCCTGATGAGTTTTCATTCCGGAAACCCATCCCAAAGGCTCTGGCTGACAACTACAAGTGGCGATGTGCAGAACGCGACACCCGCATCGAACTTGAGGCTTCCCACTCCAAGAACCAGAGGCGCATCAATCACACTGTTATACTTGTCGTGCATCTCACAGACTCCGATCCCTTGTTGCTACCTCTGCAGGACATTAAGACCTGGCCGACACTTAGGCTCTCGCAGATATCCTCCTTGCCAGATTTGCTTGGGCTACCAGATCTCAGCAGTCTTGAGCTCTTCGTCTCACGACTTGGCTTCTGGACATCAAATCTAGATTTTGCAATGGCAGTAAAGACAGACGACAGGATCTACATCCGTAAGAAGGGCTTGACTACCGTGGGTCCCTCATCTGTTCCTCTTGCTGCTCTTCCTGTAATGGACCTTGGGCCATTGACACCAAGGAAACGGAAAGCTCACCTGTTCGTAACGCCCTCACCTGCTTCGAAGGTCCCGCGCCTGGACCCTGAATGTGACAGCTCTGTTTTGAGCTCACCCATACCCCCTTCTGCGTCATGCATCATTGAGCTTGATGACGCTGAACTCGATGACCGTGATGACTTCTGGAACCATGGCTTTGTCCTCACACCAAATGACGAGCACCTCAAATGGCCACAGGGTATGTATGTCTGTGACATGGCAAAAGGTTTTGCATTGCTGTCCAACACATTGGACAGCACCTTGGCAACACAATTTCCAATGATTTTCCGTGGACGACCCTGGAAGCCATCAATGTACCATGCTAATCGTAAATTTTGGCTTGGGCTCCCAACCGACGTTTGACAACAAGCTAGTAATCTTCCGTGCACCAAAGCAGGCCTCTGGACTGAATGGCGGAAAACCCAGAAGGGACTGTAGCTGCACACATGTATATATTGTAGGTATTCTCCTCTGTTTCGTGATTTGTATCATGGCTTTGTCACTCCCCTCCGTATCACTTTGTTAGTCTAAATTTGCTACTATGTCTTGTTGTATTAGGAATTACATATTGTATTTTTAAGTCTGGAATGTAGCTCGGCACATACCCAGCCTTTTCAAGCTTTGCAAGTTGAACACGATTCTTTCTCATCACTAATTCATCAAGAAGGAAATTGTACCTGTCAGCATTCATTTCACGAAGGACAGCCCGGTAACCTCCCAGCCAGGAATTGAGTTGCTCGCATTTGGAAGAATTGAAATACCAAGTGCCATCAGAGTTGACAAGCTCAGGAAATTTTTGAGGATCGCAGTGTTGCTGGCAAATAACATCTGTCTTCTTGTGCTTGCAGTCAAAATGAAACACGTCAATGGGACATCCAAGCATCTTGGCAAGTGGATCCTTGTTCGCCAGCAGGTGATTGTACATGCCGCAACAGTTGTCATAGATGAAGAACTCAGGCATTGAACCCGGTGAATGGAAAACCTGCTTAAGCATTGCCTGATGGAATAGCACATCAATCGCCATCACAACGTTTTAAAAAATAGCCACTTACTATCGTTTGAGGGACTGTCTTGGAGCCGAAAAATGTCATCCGTGCAACAATAATTCCACATGGCCGAACCATAAATTGTTCACTATGAGTTTGACGCCGACCGAATCATGCCTGGAGGCGCCGGATTCCAGATTCAGATTTTTGAGGGCAAGTGACCTCCATCGTTTCAACTGAGTCATCATCGAGTATATCTTCCTGTTCAAGTTCGTCGAAAGTTGGTGGTTTCGAAATGGAGCTGTTTTTAATCGTACTCTTGCGCTGGAAATTGGCACCATTCCTTTGTTGGTAGTTTGTATAGAGTGCTTGGCGTTGACGGTCTTCGCAGGTCAGTGTACCCTCGACAACACTACCAGAGCAGCCCTCAACTGCTGCCGTTCAAGGTATGTGTGACCTGGACAAAAGCAGTTGTGTTTATTTGCAAGCGACACTGCACAATGTGCAACACTGCAGCAAGGATGACCAATTGTAATGCCGTCACTCACAATGGCACGAACATAATCTTGAAAAGGACCATGAGCATAAATCAAATAAATGAGGTTTTTATAAAGGCTTACACTCTGGGTCGTCATTCTCATCATAGAAAAACTGAAGGCATTTCTCACAGTAGTGTGCCCATTCCAGCTGTCCCTTCTCTTCAAAGGCTTTGTTTCACTCCTGGATTGCATCAGAAAGTCGATCCTTGTGTTTTGAACCATGTGGAACGACAAGAAGTCTGTTCTGGCCATCATGGTATTCTAGTAGAGCCAAATGGCTGATTGCATCCCAGACGTGTTCTGCCCAAAGATCAAATGTGAACCCCCAGTTGGGTGGTTGACTTTCCGGCTTTGCCAAGGACCTATTGTAGATTTCCGCACCATTGGTAGCTGATGTCCTGTAGTTTTATACATCTCAGCAGACGAAAGTCACATCAATTCATAAAACATACCAGGAAATGAGCATGAGATTGACAAATAGGTTTGCAACATCTCTCGAGACGAATTGGTGTTTACCAACCTCAATCGCATCTGGGACACCTGGATAATATGTTCGGGTCTTCCTATAGACCGAGTAGTTGTTATGATATGTTGTCTGACAAGCTGTGTGCCATAATATTCAGATTTTGCGTTCAGTATCGTTGAACAATTGGATCTTACTTGCGCACCGCATCTTAAAGTGATATGTTGCTATGGCACCATTATGTAGGGTGTACAGAACAACTTTCCACCCTGAATTGCTGGTGCAGCGAAGTGCTTTGTTGTCAGCAAGACATAATGGGTTGCTGCAATTCGTCACTGGAGGATAGAGGGCTTTTGACACTTGCATTCAGATAGGATATCAGCATTGGCAATCGGGTTATTGAAGCTTCATTGCTTACTAAGATAGCTTTCCCTTCTATGGTTATAGAATAGCCTGGAATCTGCAGCATCGGAATGTGCTTCTGCATCATAGGCCCAAACTGTGTCTTTAAAGGCAGACCAGCATCCATTTACATATTCATCTGAGAGCCCCACTGCACTTCCCAAAAAACTGCAGACAGCCTCTGGAAGAAAACATGGGGCATCGCTTGGACTGTCCGTTGGCTTCTGAGCATGTATGATACTTCACTTGAGTGCTGCTGCAAGCCTGATGAAACGGATCGCATCTTCCACTTTGAGAACTTGTGTCAATCCAGGGAAAGTGTCCAAATTTTTGTAAATATGGTGTATCGTAGTGTTTTCCATTATAGATAATAGTAGCGTTGGCAGAAATATAGCTTACATGCAACTAAATTCCTTATCCAGCGCACTCATGTGCTAATTTTGGTTCATCATTGAACGCGTCATCACAAGCAAGTCATGTGTGGCATGCATGTGACTCTATCCATCGATGGAGTACATGGATAGATTTTTCGAATCCTGTATGCTCTCTGTGTTGGGGCTCTCCGTATCTGGTAAAATCATGTGATTGGATGGTATAAATAGCAAGAAAAATGCAAAATACATTTTCAGAGCTGGTAGTTGGAGCTAAAAATAGAAACCTTTTTGCCAGTGGATAGCCCCATATCGGGACTTTCCAGATCAGGTTAAATCATATGATTAGCTGCTTTTATTAATAGACAATTGGACTTAAAAACATTTTTAGACGAAGTTAGGTTAGGAAAAACTCTGCAGCTTTTGTCTATCCTAGCATGCCTGACAGAGTGTGTGGGATGATAGGAGAGGGGTATTGACCCCTTTTCACTTCTTGGTAAGTGATCTACAGCCTTTCCTTTTTCAATGTTTGAAAGTAGTCTCTATAACAGCTAAAAAACCTTACCTTGGAGAATGTAACGCCATCTCCAACAAATCTCACTTGATCCTTGTTTCTGGAACAACTTTAGGCTTGAAAGTTAAAACTGCATTGAACCCTAAGGCCTTCGATCTTTTTGTATATACCATGGGACAGGCTTTTCAAAATGAGTTCTGGTCAGATAAAGGGTTGTTTGCTAAGTCGAGGCAGTAGCCAGTCAACAAGGTTATCCTTGCCAGTCATTCAGTTTGTCATTGTCATCTTCATTTCACTTAGGTGCACATGAGAAATTTTATTCTCCATCCCTATCCATATATATGAGCTCTTTTCCCTCCCCCACCCTTTCCGCTCGGACTCCGGTCGGACTCCAGTGGACTCCGGTGGACTCACTGGACCCAGCCATTCAGCCAACTTTGCCACTCAAATTTCATGAACTGGACTGGACCGGACTGGACTGGACCGGACTCCCAGTCCGGTCCAGTTAGAATGAACACTAAAGTCCATCTGGACTCAACTGGACTTTAGGGCAGTCCAAGTCCAGTGGAGTCCAGTGGAGTCCACCGGAGTCCAGTCCATATCCAGTCCAGTCCAACAGAAGAGGAAAAATTGTTGCATTTTACAAGAATTGAACCATAGACCTGCATTAAAATCACATGACTACAGCAGGCAATATTAACCACTACACCAAGCAGGCATTACCCTTTATATGCAAAAAGTCGTATTTATATGGTTGCTACATACTACATATATATTTATTTATTTAACATTTTAGGTGCTGCGTGAAAAAAATTCAGTTGGAGTTTAAATTTCCGTTTACTGTGGGGTGCAGTGCCACATCATCGTTATCTTTCCCATCAACCATGCCCCGTACCACCCGCAACACCCAGCGCAGCACCAACTCCGCCCCGCCCAACTCACCACCCAAGACTATCCGCGGCACGCGCAAACGCCGTGGATCAGAGGTCAAAGCAGCCGCCACCAAGTGCCCGAAAGGCAAGAAAGGCAATGAGGACGAGTGTGAAGGGGAAGACCAGCAAGATGACAAGGAGGAGAAAGAGGAAAACGAGGGGGAGGAGAAAGAGGAAGACGAGGACGAGGAGGAGGAGGAAGACGAGGACGAGGAGGAGGAGGAGAAAGTCGACGACGACGACGACGACAAAGAAGAAGACAAGACCGGCGCCGCTTCGAAAAGTGGCAGAGGTGCTGCTGCCAGGCGCCGGGCACCCAGGAAGGCCGCCAAGGATGACGACGAGGGGGGGAACATCGCTCGCAACCCCCCCACAAAATCTCAGTGCGTTTTTTTTTGTTTTTTTCTGCTTTCTTACTTCTTCAATACACCCCCCCGCCGTTCCTCGCAAATGGCGGGCTTTGTAACAGTTAAGGGCCCCCTTGTGGGCCCCAACCACCTTGATTTGAGCCATGTCGCTGGCTAACCCCCTCGAAACGGCGAGTTTTGACTGCATGGGCCCCATTTCGGTACGAAATGCCCCGTTTCAACTACAGGGCCCCCATTTCACCTCGTCGCCCCCCGTTTTGACCCACACAACCCCAACCCACCTCGAAACGGCTCACTGCCCGCCGTTCTGACCCATACTGGGTCCCCATCAGCCCCATTTCGGTACGAAATGCCCCATTTCGACCACAGGGCCCCCATTCCACCTTGAAACGGCTCTTCGCCCGCCGTTTTGACCCACACAGCCGCAACCCCACCTCGAAACAGCTCGCTGCCCGCTGTTCTGACCCATACGGCCCCAATCCCCCCCCTCAAAACGGCCACCGCCTGCCGTTTTGACCCATACAGCCCCAATCCCCCCTCGAAATGGCCACAGCCTGCCGTTTTGACCCATACAGCCCCAACC
>Ga0307509_10005659_pt1 | contig 17251 bp, 8 predicted proteins | sample 10_EM_MG_FD_202245 | JGI IMG/M metagenome (GOLD analysis project Ga0307509, IMG submission 202245) | Populus trichocarpa ectomycorrhiza microbial communities from riparian zone in the Pacific Northwest, United States - 10_EM | ecosystem: Host-associated > Plants > Roots > Unclassified | place... | reverse complement strand
CAGGAACCCGCTCTCTGAAGAAGAGGTGACACTTGAAGGTCATCAATATTAAGTGAAAATTACATCATCAAATAGTTGAATCAGTGGTGTTTTGGAGATGGAGAGTCATGATTCATTTGAAATTGGTCAAAATTGCACACATATACAATATTATAGACGGAGAGGGGGAGGGGGGAGGGATTTGCATGGAAAAACGAACCAGCTTGCCTAATCATATGATCAATAGCTTCAAATGAAAGGGAGAATAACTCATGTCCAGCACATACCTAGGCAAGGAAGCATGCTGTCTTTGGAGTGGAGTGCTTCTTTCCCCTTTACCATAGTGCTCCTCAAGATGTGCAAATTGTCGCTTGAATCGATCAACGCCACTATGGTTGACAGTGAAAAATAAAATCAAATAACTAATTCATATCAGAACATATAGCACCGCATTTTCAAAATATTTATATTTCATAAAAATCAGGTATTGATTCACTAATGTGTTGAAAATGTCGTGAAATTTGTAGAACTTCTCTAAAGTCATGTTTGCTTGTGGGGAAATTGGAGAAATTTCCAGTTACCAAGAAGTTTTTTCTAAAATAAGATATTTGTAGAAAACATTTTTACCAGTTACTGTTTTCTTGAAAATGTGTTTTTCCTAGGTTATAAGCAACCACCCTACCTTGGGTACATAAAGCTTGTCTGCTCTCCACCTCGAAGGTACTCCTTCAGCATCTGCGGGTGATACTCTAGTATCTGTTTACAACAAATCAAAAGTTCATTTTAGTCACAGTGATGTGTGAAAACCACAGTGCAAAGAAAAGCAACAAGAATCAAAGTGTTGCTGCCATACCTCTCGGTAGATCAGTTCCCTTACATCATCTTTTGTTATTTTCCTCCTCTCAAACTCAAACTCCAATTTTGAAATAGGTTGAGTGGAGGGCTCACACTCGACATTTGACAAACCATTAAAGTAAGGATTTGCTAAAGCCTGGGCGCATTAGGGATGTTAGAATGTATCATGATTCACAAATAACTGTCATAGATATCTCTTTTATCTTTATTTTAATTTGAATTTGAAATAAGGGTTACAAAACTACTGAATCTTAGTACCTCTTCAGCTGTCGGACGATCTTTAGGATCAAATGCAAGCAGGCCCTCCAGTAGGCGAAGAGCCAATGGATCTACATTAGGGAACTTTTGAGGGAATGGAACTGGTGGTTTCTTCCGCATGTTACTAAGATACCTCCTTGCCTTTTCATTCCGAATCTGCCAACATAATGCCAAGTAACATGAGGAGAAACATGAATGAAAAAAAGGAACAAAAGGAAACAACAAACTATGTGACATAAAAGCAGAAGAGCAACAAATTAATGCACTTTTTAAGAACTAAGAGTAGCAATTTACTGCAAAAGGCTTACAACAATGACAGCATAAAATTGTACCATAGGTTTGTCTATTGACAGCAGAAAAGCAGTGACTGTAATGAGATACTAACCTTTGAAATAGATTCAGGAGGTGGAGTGCCCAGCAAATCAGTCATAAGATCCAACTGGTGAACCACGTTTTTACCAGGAAAAAGTGGTTTTCCTGTGAGCATTTCAGCAAATATACATCCAATGCTCCAAATATCAATTGCAGGAGTGTACTGAAGGAAGATGAAAACACTTAGTAACTGTGTATTTTCAACAGTTGAAGAAAAATGATGCTAAAATACCTGCTCATGAATAAAGAAATAACTGAAATGTAACAATGAACTTGAGCAGCAAACATTTACCACTATGCCAAAAGATTGAAAGTGAAAACGTGCAAGTCATCAAGAATGAAAAATGTACACAATCTCAAACCTATCATGTGCATGCATATTATAAATACAATAAATTCTTAGTATCATTATGACCATCTGGACCATGCTGCAATATCTTAACAATTGAATGTATTTCACTGGATGAAAATAATCAAAGAATCAAGAACAAAAATAAAGAAATGCCAAGATTCAGGCTTAAAATTGTGGGAGAATACAGCATAGATCCATATCAGATCCTGTACACTTTAAGATGATAGAATACCAGCCATGATCCACCTGAAATGAAATATTTTATCATATTTAGCTGCCAGGCAGATATTGTTCTTCCTCATTAAAGAGCAGCACCACTTGTTACTGACGGGTGATAAATATTTGGCTGATAGCACCTCTAACAGCTTAAATTTGGAAAAACAGCAAACCAAATTTCAACATATAGGATGGGTTAAGATCCCTCATTAAAATCCAGAGGTAATTACAATGGATAACATGCTGCTACTTAATGATTATCTCATAAATACGTCAAGTAAATTGGACAAAATTACCAAGGATAGGTCCAAAATGAGTGTCCTGTTATATATTAAATTATTTGACATAACAAGATGAATTAATCAATGCCATTGATGCCTAGTGGAATCAATTGGGAAAAATGAAGAAAGGAGAAATCAACAAATAGGGATATCCCAATTTAGTCCCTAGATCAGTCTTTTAAATACCTTAAGCCATCACAGCAACCAGAGTATTATAGGAAAGTAATAAAAGGGTTGAGACATCAAACAGTAAAAAAGCTTACTTTGGAGAAAAAAGAGCCACAGAGTTCAGGAGCACGATACCATCTAGTAGCTACATAGTCCTTCCAAAAAGAGGGGGAGAAAAAGTTAGCATATTATAGTTCTTAGAGATTTCCAGCCTGTAATTTTCAATAAGATGACATCAAAAAAGAGCGTCATTGAAAGAAATCCCAATGACAAAAATAAAAAAGAAACACCACATGCTTTAGCATTTTTTCATTTGTAGCACATCATGTCAAGTTTTGCAAGCATGTCCATGAGCTTTTATTAAGTGCTGCAATTATGTAGTGCCATCATGGTCTGCTCCAATTTGGAGTCAAGATGTTGACATTTAATCTTCATGTACTAGCATTTGTACACAAATTCCATGTCAGAAAATTATAGGATACTTTAAATTGGCTCCACCTGAGATATGCTAAAATGACAACAATCATAACTCTTATTTATAAACCTAGTGATGACAAAACTTCAGTAATCTCGAGGATCAAAATATATTTTAATTTGTATTTGCTATCTTTAACCTCCCATCATCAGATTCCAGAATATTTTCCAGATTTTGGTCATCCATCTTCAAATACTTTAAACTTCCTCTTAAACAACGATCCATAATCCAAACCTACCCAAAAGCATGAAAAACTGGTAAGCATCTATCAATTCCTCTACAACCAGTCATTTCAAGCACAAAATCCACCTCCACAACCAACCGAACAAACATTGCATGAACCCACCTCCATGACCAGCCAATCAAGCATACAAGGAAAAACACCCTAACCAGCCACAAAAACATCAACGCCCATCAAACAGTCACCTATTCATTAAGTCCATCTCTTCAAACCCATTACCCAGCTACCAACAGCCAAAAGCCCAACACAAGCAAGCTTGATTCCCGCACAACTCATTACAAGTGAAACAAGTTAACCGCCACCATCTTCTCTAAACACAGCTACTTTTCCTCCTCAAGCATCAATCATCATTAAATAAAGCATTCATGCATGATCGAGACCTTGTAACAATCAACTCAATCTTTCGTTTTTATAATTCATATTACTAATTTCAAGTCATTTCTTTCTGAATAACCTCCCTTTATTGTGATCTCATGGTTGAATTTCATCTCAAAACTCACCCAAGTCATGTAGAATTCAGGTTATCAAACCAAACCCAAATTTGACAGAATGGTGATAATAGAAAACAATTGCAGCACCTAATCAAATAAAAGAAACGCACATATAGGAAAGCTAGAAAATAGGCTAAAATTGTAAAAACAAACGCTTAAGAACTTTTTTTGTCGGTAGGCCTAAAAAAGAACAGAAAAACACAGAAGCTCATGACTAGCATTAGAGAACATACTGTCCAAAGAATAGCTGATGGGGCATCATTGAAAGATACTCTAGCAAGACCAAAATCGCATATCTTCAGTTTGCAGTCGGCATTAGCAAGAATGTTTTTTGGCTTTAAATCTCGATGAAACACATTTGCTGCAAGAAATGCAAAAAATGAATCAACTAACAAAAAAGACATAGAAAGACAATAGACAATGACAAACACATACCTGTATGTATATATTTAAGACCACGAAGAAGCTGGTACAAGAAAAATTGATAATGCTCGGGTGTAAGATCATCATTTGCCTTAATTACTTGGTGAAGGTCAGATTCCATCAACTCAAAAACAACATAGATATCTTTGAATTCCCTGCGTGAAGGAGGAAGCATGATATGCTTTATTTCTACAATATCAGGATGACGAAGCAACCGAAGGAGTTTAATTTCTCTCAGAATACGTGTGGCATCAGAAACATGCTCAAAAACATCATTAATCTTCTTGATTGCAACCCTTTCTCCAGTATGAGAGTCAATTGCAGAGCCAACAACACCATAACTACCTTTTCCAATGACTTCTTGTACTTGGTATTGACTAGCCTCTCCATACTCGGTGAAGAAATCTGCCTCTGCCGAGCCCTGTATAAAGAATCAAACTTACTTTTGTCAATTTCAAACTGCATAATATGTAGAGAGACACAGAGCAGGAGGATTGGAGTACATGTAAAAGGTATAGCATCAACTATCTCAACCAATCATGTAATTAAAAAACATTGAGCTAAGCAAGATCTTTTAAAGGGAGGTAATGATAAAAACCTATCTTTTAAGGCTTATTGGTTTTAGCACTAAGAACCTGATGCAGCATATAATTCTAAAACCAACACCCAAATAAAAATTGAAACTTCTTGATGCATTTCACAGAAAGACTCCAATTTCCATGAAGCTCATGCAAGAACATTTAACTTCTAAAATCCACCAAACGGACAACTTCGCATTCTTACAATGTTATACAACAAGATACAAGTCAGATTGTCAATAGCATGACCTCGCATCATAAATATAAATTTGAAAACAATTTTCTTAATTGTATTGAAAAGAACAAAAAAAGAATATTTTCAAGCAAATAACCGTGTTGCTCACAGATTCAATCAAATAAAAGACCAGGTCACAAAAAACAAATAAGATCAACTAATCATTCCTAAAACCAAAAAAAAGGAACTGAAACAACTAAGAAAGGGAAATGCTGATGAGGTAATTAGTGATATACATCAAACAACCATGCCAAATAATAAATGATAACAAAATGGTGCAACTAATAAGAAAATCGACAACGATAAATGCCACACTTTAAAAAAGCCACATTCTTTTGGACCCAAAAATGCAGATAAGTCCAATGAAGAAATATAGTATACCGAAAGTGAAAGAAATCAGAAAGAGGAAGATCAATATCAAACACCAACCAAAAATCCAATTTTCTCATTTAACCCCTCACATTTTTGCAATCAAAAATTTAGATTTTAAGCTCATTGAAACCCATTAACAGAGCAGCCAAACAAATCCCAGAAAACTCAATAAAACAAAACTAAAACACTTTTGAAAAAGAAAAAACAAAAGAAAAGGGAAACAGTAGTTCTCAAAGAAATCAAAGAAGAGATCAGAAACAAAACAAAACAAAGAAAAAAGAAAAACCCACAAGTCAAAGAAATCCATCTATAATCTTGATTGTCAAAAGGGGGATTTGGTTACCTTCTTCTGAAGACCCATGGTAGAACCAGGAGGGAAATGGAAGCGTTTAGGAACTCTAATAAGTTTAAGATCAGAAATATCAAAATCCTCAATCACAGTCAGCTGCTCTTCCTCTGTCCCCTTTATTCCCTCCTTTACATTTACCGATGATTGTGGACAACCACTACTACTAACATTAGAAGAAGTAGTTTTGTTAATATTATTAATGTGATCATGATTGTTATGGTTGGTTCGGCGTTGAAACCATCGACGAATACCGTCCACTAGCGTTCCACTCCCACCCATACAAAATGTTTTCCTGATTTCCCTTTTTGTTTATAGCCACCAGCATTCCTCGCTCTCTCCCTCTCTCTTTCTATTATCCCTCTCGGCTTGCCATCTATTCTACTACTACTATTGAATCTCCCTCTCTCCTCTCTCTCTCTCTCTCTCTCTCTCGTGTTGCGTATATGGTGTGTTTGGGTTTTTTTAATTCTCATTTATGGAGCGTGTGGATTGGGCGAAGCGTGCGGAGGAGAGGGAAGAGAGACATGCGGCGCTTCACATTACCCCATGTTGGCTTCGCTACTTCGGTTTTGACTTTATGAGTTATGACAGAACATAAATACCTTCTACATGTTTTTGTGTCTTTAATTATTATTATTATAATTAGCATGAGCTTGGTTTTTTATTATAGCATTAACATATACTTAAAAGAGCCTGCTTTTTTTAGTGTATCGTTAATTAATTAACATAAACTAAAAGAGATTGAATTTTCACTGTAGCAATAAATAGTTTAAAAAAAATTTACTTTTAAAATTCTTCAAGGATTAAATTAGATTTATTAGATATTAAATTTCATAATTTATTTCAATTTGTTTTTTATGGAGTTATCCTAATCTCATAACCTGGATTGCGAGTTTTAAGGGTTAATCATATTGATCTACGTCATTTTCTTTTCTTTTCTTTTCTTTTCATTTCTAATTAGTTTTTTTCCTCTTAACTTTATCCTTTAACATTGGTTTCATTATAAATTGAGTTTCATAATATTGAGGATTAAATTGGGATTAATAGGTTTTAAATTTGAAAAAAAAATTATTTTTTATGGAGTTATCTTAATCTCATAACTCGGGTCGTGACTTTTTAAGATTAGTCGTATTGATCTGGATCATTTTTTTGTTATTTTTTAATTATATTTTTCTCTCAACTTCATTCTTCAACATTGACTTGATTAGGAATTGGGTTTCATAATTATTTTTTAATTTTTTTTCTATAAGGTTATAACGGTCTCATGACCCGGATTGAAAGTTTTGCGGGTTAGCCAGGTTGATTCGGGATTTTTTGTTTTCTTTTTTTAATTCTTTTCAATTTCATCCTTCAACATTGAATTAGTTGAGAATTGAACTTTATAATTTTTTTATTTGTTTTCTATGGAATTATCCTGATCTCTTTATCCGAGTTTGATAAGTTAATTCGGGTTGACTTAGTCATTATTTTTGTCCTTTTTTATTTGATTTTTTTTTAATTTAATCATTCAACAATAAGTTGATTGAAAACTGAGATTCATAATTTATTTATTTATTACTTTCTAAGGAGTTATCACAATCTTATGACTCGATTCGCAAGTTAGGCTATTTGACTCAGGTTTTTTTTCCTTTTTTAGTTGGATTTTCTTGATTTCATCCTTTAAATAGTAGGTTCGTTAGGAATTAGGCTTCATAATTTTGTTTTGATTAGTGTTATATGAGGGTTTTTTTGTCTCATGACTCAGGTCATGAGTTTAGTTGGTTGATTCAAGTGATTTTTTATATTTTTTTAATTTTATTCTTCAATATGGTTATCTCAATCTCATGATTTAAGTTATCTCAATCTCATGATTTAAGTTTGGTAGGTTAAGTCAGGTTGACTCAACTTATTTTTTAGTTAAATTTCACTTTCAATTCATCCTTCAACATGGGTTGATTGGGAATTGGGTATAATATTATTTCTTTGTATTTGCTTTCTATAAAGTTATCAAGTCTCATGACTTGGGTAATTGATTTGACAGGTTAACCCAAGTTGATATGAGTTGATCTAATATATTGTCGTTTCAATATTTAATAAAAATATGTTGTCTTATTTTTTTTTTTAGTCAAACTATATTTTTATTAATCGTTCGAGTTATTTTTTAACCTACCAAGTCAATCAGACATGTCAAGTCAATCATCATATACTTTAAATTTGTTTATGCTAAAAAACACATTAACAATACCTGAATATATTTCTTTTATGTCATAAAAATTTGATATGATTCACAACGTAACGCAGAAAATAATCTAATATTTATCTAATATAAAAAAGAATATGCCCAAAAAAAATAATGCATCTTACATTCTTGCATAAATCTCATTATGTCTACCTAAAATGGAGTTTAAATTTAAACTTTCCGCAAATTAGATGTATATAGATATACCATTTTAATAGATTTTATATGTTTTTTATAAGGTTTTGAAAACTAGGTGAACAAAGATTCCTCAATAATCGGTCTCCTAGTTAAAGATATATCATAATTATATTTTTTTTAGAGTTCAAATCTTGGAATAAATTAATATTTTTAAAAAAATACTAATTTTTTCTAAATATATGGTATTGGAATGGGGATGTATCCTTAAAATTGTTGAAAAAAAGGTCTTAATTAATATATAAATTGATTTGAAAATATTTTTTACTATTAAAAAAAAAAGGTGATTAAACAGTTAGATTCATTCATCTACATAATAAATGTCAATTTGATGAAGGTAGCATGCTCAATTTTGATTTTGAAGAGAGTATTTGAGATTATATTGTAAAATATTTTTAAAAATGTTTGTTTTTTATTTAAAAATATATTAAAATAATTTTTTTTATTTCTGATATAAAAACCATAAAAAAAACATTAAATAAAGTATCAATTTATTTTTATTTTTTATAAAAAATATTTTTAAAATTGCCTAAAAATAAAAGCACCTTCACTCCTAAGTTTACTAACCAAAAGTTTCGTACACATATAAATAGTAAAATAAAGGAGCCGTACTTCACTAAATATGGAAATAAAAACAGTATATAATATTATGGCTAAATAAAGGAGCCGTACTTCACCCTAAATTACTGACATTATTGTATGAAAATAAAATCAGAATAATAAATGCAAAAATCTATCTGTAATAATTGTCTGTGTCCAACCGTCACTAAGAACCTTAATCCATCCATTTTTGGGAAGTCTAATAAATATTTATTACTGTAATATGCAATTAGCGTATTAGGGTATGCCAAAGTCAGAATTTACATTTTAATTTGTACGGTTGTGACACAAATTAAATTTATTGCCCTAAAATAAGATTGGAGTTTCTAGAAAAAAAGAAAAAAATGTTTCATGTTATGCAAAACATTTATCTCAACTTGTCTCAGACATGGTATTTGTTTATTTTTATAATAATTAACATATCTTTGAGTCAATTTGATTATTAATTAATATTAAGTATTTGTTTAAATAATCTTGAAAAAATATTTTTCACACAAATCTAATATATTAAGATAAATTTTATAAATTTTATTAGCTAGATACTTATTTCTCTATACTAATTTTTCTTATATATACACATGTAATCTAGATGATTTTTTAATATACTATTAAAGTTTTTATTTTTAGTAAATATTTATCATCCACAAAAGTTTATACTTCAAAGGAGCAGGCAAGAAGCAAATTTTTTTTAACACATTAATTCGTGTGTTAATAATGTTGACGTTAAGATCATACATTTATATTTTATATATTTCAATGATAATAATAAAATAAAAATTAGACTAATAATATATTTAGTTGAGAATAAATGTTAAACATGTTTTATACAAAAGAATATATTAATAAGAATGAAGGGTTTTATGAAGAAACGAATCTAGAGTTATAAGAAGGAAGCAATGTGAAGATTTAGAATTTAAGTGTGTTATTTTAGTGCTTTATGTAAATCTCTATATCTTATCTTCATAGCACAATTAAAATAAACTCACACACTTCACTATGTATACATTTAAAAGGATTGATTAAAAATCTAATAGACAATTTTAAAAAATCACCAAGGTTAAAACTAATAAATCTGTTATTCTGGATGAACCAGTCAATTGTTTGGCATGACTAAATGAATCGGTCAACCGCTTATTCATCAACGATGAACACCTGGAAATTATACAGGAACTAGTCAATCGAGTGGCTTAATCAATTTGAACCAATCGACCGTTTATTCATCAACGATGAACACCTGGGAATTATACAGGAACTAGTCAATCGAGCGGCTTGATCAATTTGAATCGGTCGACCGTTTCATTGTCAATGGGACTGTAACGGCTATAAACTACTAGTTTATGCTAGAAATAATACACACACACACACACACACACACACACACACACACACAAAGCTTATTTGATTGTAAAATTATCAAGACAATCCGAACATGTATCATATACAAACTATTTTAAGAGCAAAATCACTTCAAAATCATCAATCCTTAATTATACTCATATTTATGCAATCAAACCTTTATAATTTAGCACAAGAGTATATATTCTCATTCTCACTACATTTAAACACTTTTTAATCCTATAAATGTTATCCAGTAAGATATAGAGATACTAAGATTTTCAATTGTAATATCTATTCTATCAAGAGAGTAAATTCGTGATAACAAAATTATATTTGTAAACTCTTGAGAGTTAGGGAAAAACTCTTGGCACTGATGATGTATTTTCACCAAGAGAAAATCTTGAAGAAGACATATCTTCAAGTGGAAGAAAAATCTTGAAGAGAAAATATCTTCGAGAGGTGTAAAAATCTTAGTGTGGATTCATCAAGTAATTATTATACTCTAAAGCTTGGACAAGCTAAAGAATACAATACTCAAGTACGGTTTGGTACATGAAGTGTGGATGTAGACTTGTCGAACCACATAAAAAACAAGTTTGCAAATTCACTCTCTTATCTCTTTACTTTAAACATTTTAATTATATTGTTTGTTATTGTATTTATTTAAATTAATTTGTATTATTTATTAATATTAGTGATACTCCTAATTCATTTTCTCTTAGGTGTTATAGTTGTCTTAATCCTAAAACAACATATTTCTAAAATATTTGAATTTAAATAATGTTTTGTAAAAAAAAAAAAGCACAAAGTAAGTCTTCATTTTATATATAATTGTGGTCGATTTAGATTATCATGATAACGTACTCTCATATTCTAACAAAATAATCATTGATTGTGAGTTGCAACCTTCTTAAGTCCTATCATTTTATTTCATGTTATTAGGTAGTAAATTTTAATTAATTCCTCAACTTCCAGACATCTCTTGCTTACCTGGAAATTGTGACAAATATTCACGGAAGCAGGTTTTCCTTTTGAAAATGTTTCCCCAAAAACTAGATATTTAAGTTATGTCTAGTATGAATTATGAAAAATAATTTTTGAATTTGAATCATAATTTAAAAGTTATTTTTTATAAATAAGTTATAAAAAAAAATAAGTTAAAAAGCTTTAAATTAGATTTATATTTGTTAAAATTGACTCAAAGCAATTTTTTTATAGAAAGAATATAATATAAGTTGTAATTCATAAATTTAATTTATTTTTTTATGATTTACAAAATAAAAATTTTGACTCAAATAAAAAACTAAAAAATAATTTAAATCAATTTACAAAATTTCATAGAAGTCCCATTAATATTTTATATTGATTACATTGAACCCCCAAATCTCATCCCTATTTTTGGTCAGTGGAAGTTTTGACCTAACTATAGTCCATTTCTATCAATCCAAATTAATACGTAACTAATCATGTATAGAAGTATCTACATTATCTATTGCTAAACATCCTTTATTAGAGCCATTTACATAAGGTTATGTGGCTCAAGCAATGTGGCAAGTTAGGGGAAAAAATGAAAATAAATGTTTATGGGAGCTATATTATTGCATTCCAATACATTTATAAATTTACCATTATAAAATAAAATAAAAGAGCTGGTACATTGTTAGCTCATGTAGTAAGAGACATAGACGCCCTCAATGCAAAAGTTATTGTTCACGAGGAGCATGAAATTAAAATTTGATTCCTTATTTTTTTAATCTATTTTTTTTTTAATCTTTATATATTTGATTACCATAGTTTTAGATATTTATATTTTGATTATAAACTTTGTTTTTATTTTGTTTTAGTTCTTACACACTAAGAGAGAAGAGAGAAGAGAGATGGTTGCTAGAAATAAGAAGGGGAGAGAGTTTGCAGTCAGCCACATTTCAATGACAAAAAACATCAATCGTGATGTCCATGGTTCATCTTGAAAGGGGGTATTCAGTGGAGGTGATTTGGATTTCTAATCATATAAAAAATAGATCGGAACTTGATATGATTTTTTTATTCCATTTCATTTTAGTTTCTATGATGTTTAGAAGTTTGGTTTTTGGATTTCTAATCATATATATGATATGTTTGCTTAAAAACCTATGACTAAAAGGGTCAAAGACAGGGTAATAACCCAACATACCTAGGTTTGACAGAATGTCAAGCCTAAATGACATGAGTTTAGCTTGCTTTAAAACCCAACACCTTTGAATTCAGCTACACGCTAAGCCCAAGTGCATATAGGTCTAGCAAGGTGCACCTAACATCTTTGGGTTTGGCTACATGCTGAGCGTAAGTACATGTGGGTTTAGCGAGATGTCAGACCCAATATCCTTGGGTTTAACTACACGCTAAGACCAAATACATATGAGTTTGACAAGCTGTCATACACATCACTCTTGTGTTTGGAATCATTCCAAGTCCAAATACGTATGGAGTTAATAATCTTTTTAGTCCTTAAATTAAGTCATGAGGATTTGTATGTTTATTGTTGACTTTTAACAATTTATGTTAAAAGATATAAGAATGATCATCTCTTTATATCCCTATGTGTATAAAAGTCTCCTACGGGCCTGCTATATTTTATCAATATAATATTATATAAGAGATATTTATTCCTCATCAATATTGTGTAAATGATATTTATCCATCATCAATACTATCATGAGGAAATATTCCTTATATATATAAGGTAATAACCCAAAGATTTACTTATAACCTAGATTTGTTGCCCATTATACTAATTATCAGCCACCTTCCCTTCCATTTCTTAACATGTGCAGACTTACCTTGCAAAGTACCTTTCATGGCTTCTGTGGTTCGGCTAGTAAAGGTAAAAAACCAACACATATTGTTTCCACCATTAATGTCAGTAACCAAATGGTAACAAGTCTTAAATATGTCCATGGTATGCTCGATTCCAATAAGCATGAGTGACTTATCTAAGGTAGATAAGAGAGAGGGAAGGAATATCTAAAAACTTTCTTCACAAACCATTAGAGAAGAAAGGAATACCTCAACTCATACATACATATGAAGGTTGTAATTTCAAAATATCCCTGAGTAGAACTCGGGGTTAGTAATTCGACTAACCATGAAAGGCAGTTGAGCTATATATATTCTCCTGACCACGGACGATTGACAAATGTCACCTCCTGTATACTTAAGGTGTTAAAGGCATCATTCTCAAGGGTCTGTGGAAGCATTTCTCTCCCATGAGGTTCCCTAATAATAGTAAGGGAATGACTTCTCTAACAAGGAGAACTACCTTTCACCCTACTAGAGGTGGACATTGGGGTTCCACCCCTTTTAGTTTTGGGCCCTAGTGTGATGGACCTCCGTCTCTACTATTTCCTTCAATTTCAGGTTGGAATGTGAACTCTTTACTGGAAAAAACAATATCCCTACTTGTAGGGTCAGATCTAACTTTTTTAGAGTCTATTTTTCTATTCAATAAGAAGAAGAAATAAATCTTTGGTGGGAAATACCTAAACTGACGGTTTCTTTTCATAATATAGCAAAACTTGCTCAATAATTCTTCAACAAAATTGTTTTTACAAAGATTATAAAAAGTGAAAGTAAAAGAAAAAATGGAAGCAAGAACAACTAGGGTTATAAATGGAATAACTTTTCATCCTCACCATTGGATGAATAACCTTTCATGTCATCTCAAATCTCTAGAAATCTATGTAATTACTGCATTAAATGCACGCCGCCATTTTGTTTTCCAATGAACACCTTTTTTAAATTAAGATAGGACATTTGGCTATCTCATTCAATAAGGATGAGCCACCTGGCCACAAGAATCACAATAGTTCTACGTGGGACAGACAAATCTCATGGGAAAGGTAAAAAGTATTTTATTAAAGCTGATAACATTTCAAATCTTTGTGTATTTCATACATAAAAACTTGGGGGGCTATTAATGAATCAATATATTATATATATAAACCCATGATTAAGAGGGCAAAAAACATGGCAATAACTGAACATACCTAGTCTTGACAGGATACCAAACTCAGATGACATGAGTCTAGCTTGTTTCATGGCCCAACACCCTTGGGTTCAACTACACATTGAGCCCATATGCATGAGGGTCTGACAAGATGCACATAACATCATTTAGTTTAGCTACGTATTGAGCGCAAATACATGTAGGTCTGACAAGATATCAGACTCAACATCCTTGGGTTTAGTTACGCGCTAAGCCTAAGTACATACAAGTTTGGCAAGTTGTCGAACCCATCACCTTTATAGTAGATGGATCAAAAAAAATTTTAAAAAGTGATTGTGATAACTTGAGGAACATATTTTTTCAAAAATGGACAAACAATATAGCTTAATTTATTGGCCATTAAATATAAAAGGAAAAATTGGAATAAAAAAAGACCTCAACAAATCAACTTTGATCAATCCGAGTTAACATTACAAATCTGTAACCCAGATAATTAGGGTCGAGCCAGCCCGGGATATCCCACTAAACTCGCGACCCAGAACATAAGATTAAAATAACATGATAGAGAAAAAATTAAAGAAAATTATAAATCCAATTTTTTTATTAAAAAAAACTTGTCAACCTATGACCAAGGTCTTTGGACCTGAAATACTCAATTTAAAAAAAAAAAAATTCAATTCCCGATCAATTAAATATTCATTAATGACATTGAAAAAAAATCCAATTATACAAAAGGATTCAAAACAAAAGGAATGAATTAAAAGAATGAGGATGAAAATTCAAATACACAATAAATTTTATATTTGATTGAAGGGTGAAATTGAAAAGAAAAATCAATTTAGCATAAGGAACTAAAAAAATCAAAAGAATGAGCATCAATCAATATAAGAAATAAAAATAATTTTTTGATTGAAAGGTGAAATCAAAAAGAAAAATAACTTAAACAAAAGGAAAAAAAAAAGGAATGAGGACCAAATTGGTAAAAATAATATACTATAAATTTTGATTGAATAATGAAATTGAAAACAAATAAAAATTTTACAAAAGGGCCAAGAAAAAAAATTAAAAATCAAAACAATGAGTATAAAATTGGAAAAAATAATACCATAAATTTAGATTGAAAGATGAAATTAAAAACCAATAAAACGTTTCCAAAAAGGTCAAGGAAAAAAAATTATAACAAGATAATAAAGACCAAATTGGAAAAAATAATACCATAAATTTGGATTCAATGATGAAATTGAAAACCAATGAAGCCTTTTCCAAAAGGCCAATGAAAAAAAAATTATAAATCAAAAGAATAAGGATTGAAGTTTAACTATCAACAACAAAGAAAGTCAAGCTGTAATTTTCACGGGAGGAGTGAGAAAAGAAAAAAAATCCACCAGTAACAAACCGCTCCACCATCACCTACACACTCCGCACAAATAGAAATAGGGTGTGGTGACGCTTCCAACAACACGATAGAAAGACATTTTTTGCTAGCGGGAGGCGGTGCATATGCACGGGCGTCTCTCATGTGTCGACAAGTGTCTCATACATGGCAATTATTATTTTATTATTTTCTTTCTTTATTAAAAGATCCCATTGTTCTTCAACTAACATGGTAATAATGAAAGAAAAAAAACAGCTCATTGAAGCTAGTTTTAACATTGCTTCCAATGATATTTTGGTCTTTTCAATGTGCAATGTGTTTTCTATGCCCAGTCAAATATTGAATTGTCCATCTTCTAACATGATAACTACATACAAACCATTGTGAAAATACCAAATTTTCCATTGAATCTAATTTTATTTTTTTATTCCAATGATATTTTGATCATTTCATTGTGCAATTAAAATGAAAAGGACTTATTTATCCCCTATCAATATGGTAATTATTAATGTACCTTGTTAAAAAACCTTAATACCCCCAATAATCAGTGTTAAGTTTTTCGGTGTGAGGAGCAAAATCATTATTACATTGTTTCAATAAACAATATAAATAAATCTAGTCGAACAACATTTTTTGAATGAGGTTTAGCTCTTTTTAATATATTAAGGATTTTTTTTCTTTTCATCCATCTCTTTTATATTGTGAGTATCACGTGTCAAAGATTTGTACATCAAAACAAAAACACAATTTTACAAAAGATTAAAAAAAATTAAAAGAAAAAAACTCAAATTTGGATATTAAAGAACTAAAATTAAAACTAAAGGGAAAATATTAGACCTTACCAATATTTTTAATTTAATTCTTTTTAATATTTATATAATGTTAATTTAATTTCTAATTCAGAAGAAAAAAACCCAACCTCCTTTTCCAAAACCATGAAACAAAAGTGTACGCTTTACCTTATATTTTTTATTTAATATTTTTCTATTCATATGTTAGATAATTTTTATTTTATGAATTTTTAGAAAATACAATCTTTAGTTTATTAATTAATTTATAACTTAAGAGAACCCAATTTTTTTTCAGTTCTAGGAAAAAAGTCAATATTTTACTAATAATCTTAATTCAATTTATTCAATATATATATATATATATATAATTTTATTGGTCTAATATTGATTTATTACTTTGCAAAAGACAAACGGTCAAGCCCGTTGAAAGATAAGCTTTGAAAGTTCACATGGTGCAAACCTGTAATTCACATGTACAGCATGACCAAGTCATGGATAAATATCCTTTATTTTGTAATAAAAAATAATTGTCAATAAAGATGTTTTATGCATTACCACATCAAGAATACGTTACCCAATGAAAATGTTAGAATAACTTGGTCTATCATTAAGGGAGCGTTTGGGAACGCGGCTGCGGTTACCGCTGTGTTTCCAAAAATTTTGAAATTTTTTTTTTACTAAAATTTAATATGGTTTGTATGTTTTGAATTGTTTTGATGTGCTGATATCAAAAATGATTTTTAAAAAATAAAAAAACATCATTGGCATGTATTTTGGCACGAAAAGTTATTTGAAAAGCACTCGCAACCACACTGCCAAACACGCTCTGAATCATTTTCATGTAATAATCTCTCCTGTAATACACATAAAACTAATTGTGGTTTGATACTTATGTTTTTTTTTGTTTTATGAAAAATATTTTCTCTGGAAATTACTTTTCACATTTTCTGTGAACTTTAAAAAAATTGGTTGATGAAAAAAATAATTAATTTCATCTTTAATAAAAAGCACTTTTTTCTATTTTAAATTATTCTCTCACATACTTTTTTTTTCAAACATTCATTTCTTAATTAATTGTAAGGTATATATATATATATATATATA
>Ga0307509_10005657_pt1 | contig 17253 bp, 22 predicted proteins | sample 10_EM_MG_FD_202245 | JGI IMG/M metagenome (GOLD analysis project Ga0307509, IMG submission 202245) | Populus trichocarpa ectomycorrhiza microbial communities from riparian zone in the Pacific Northwest, United States - 10_EM | ecosystem: Host-associated > Plants > Roots > Unclassified | place... | reverse complement strand
GAGCGAGAAGCGTGTGGACACGACGCGCGCCTGTGGCGCTTGCCATAGAGAGAGGAAGGCGTGAGCGACGGAGAGGGAGAGGAGGTGGGTGGTTGTGAGCCAAGTACAGACAGTGGTGGTACTCGTACTTTAAGTTACGATGCTGTCTGTGCTGTGCTCGAACCTTTTACAGTCCTGTTCCACTTGAACCTTATCCTGTCCGTCCCTGTGGAAACTCTCGCCTGGCGGCCTACTGGAGGGACGTCCTGATCGAGACTCGATACTGTGCTGTGCATGTGATAATACTGTGGGGGCACGAACTGCGCTCCAACCACAATCAGGCCTATTCATTCAGATCCGTGGTGGCAGCAGTAAACTTTACTTGAAGGAGACAGGCTCGGAGGTGTGCGTTGATTTTAAGGTGCATCAGTCGCTGCTTTCCTTCCTTGGCCTGAAGGATTAGCGCTTAGCCCTGGAGTTTGTTTCTCTCCGCGTACCACATTACACCGCATTCGAATCATAGTAGTATCACTTCATCAACTATGTTTTACTCGCATTCGCGTGAATGTGCGTGCATCGATACGATATCACCGTGACACAATTTAGGTTGCATCGTCCACTGATAATGCCGCCGTCGCTGCGAATGCAACCATACTTTCGATCGCGGTCTTGGATACACCAGTAACCATATCACTGAGATCTATGAAAAATGAAGCCTAAAAGACACCCATTAACGAGCGGTCAACCTCCACCGCAGCTCCGTCCTCTCTTCTCTTCTCTACTCAGCCGCCCGGACCGGGTTGGAAGCCTGAGTCACGTACTGTATGATGCCAAGCTGGATTAACGATCAACAAATCCTCCGACGAGGTACGAGCAAGGTGCTGTGTGACATGGTGGCGCAGGTGTTCGAGCGTACAAAGACCGCAATTTATCACAAAGAAAGGGCGAGCTCAAGGTTTCAAGCTTCAAGGTTTCTGATTTCAAAGTTTAACTGACGAGTTTTTTTTTAGGGCCTGAGGTCAGTCGTTCTCTTGGAAACGACATCATATTCCAACGAGACAGGAAAGGTCCCTAGGTCCCCTAGTCCCCTAGACCGCTATTGAAGCAGCTGTCGATCACCTGCAGAACCAGGGAGAGCTGAGGGCGCAGACAACGTGGTCACCAGCTCATGAGTCATGACGCAGGTCCTATGCACGCCTCCGGCTCCTACAAGCTCAAGTTCAACTTTCTTAATCTATCCATTCCACGCCGGATTACTCCAAGCAATACTTTCTACCGTCACAGGAGACTCGTTTGGACTGCACAAAGGGCCGAATTCCAGCAGCATGTTCATTTACCGTATGTATGTTCCGGCTAGGCACGACGCCAAGCCAGAAAACCGCTACTGCCTCCGCCTCAGCTTCCCCGCCTCTACACGACGTGTGAACGGTACACACACAGGTCCGATGTGCCAAAATAGACAGCCAAACACGGAGCGCCTTACCAGCGGGCCCTGCATGCGCGCACGCATTGTACTGTACATGTATCATAGTATGTCGTGGGCGACTCGGACAGTAGAGTAAAGGTTTTTTTTTTTTGGTGTCACGTGTTGATCTTCTCAAAGGCGCTCGTTCCCTCGTGGGATTGTTGTTTTTATCGACCACGCGTGTGCTGGTCTTTTCAGAGCATGCACCATGTTGTGAAGTGGGGCGCGGCAGGGCTTGGACTTGGACTTGGCGCAAAAAGAGGCTTTTCGTGTGTCTTCGACCGCGCCGGCGGACCCCGACGAGTTGTCGGTGACCACTGTCAGTGACTGCGTGTCGTCGATTGGCAGCCCCGTTATCGTTTTAACCTCCCTTGTCCATCCGAGGCAAGCCGATGAACTTTGTGAGAGCGAGCCCGCGTTGTATTTTTCATTGCTTCTTTCTCGGCCCTGCCACTTCGCTTCCCTTCTCCGAAGCTGCGCGGAAATTCGAATCGCGGATGCCTCTGCTTTGCGTTGGTTCTCCCACTCACCGATACACACATGCATTTTCACCTTGAAACCTAACCCTCTGGATGCTGTACACAATCAATGAGCCCACATCACACTACAGTAGTAATCACCATCAGATTTTTCGTCAAGGTGGAGACCCCCACGGCGGATCGAGCCCGAGGGCAAGACAGAGCGGACGTTTCCGCAACGGTTTCTTCGTACCGGATCGGTATTTCGAGCCTGTGATAGACGAGATGATTGTATAGACAAGATTTGTCCGTTGCGCTCCTGTGCGCGGATAGAAGCCCCGCGCGATGCGACATGTGCGCCCTCTCGGACTCTGCGATGTATATGGTAGTACCCACATGAGACAAACAGCAGACCAGATGCGGAAACAGGTGCGTGCGAGGAGCCAGCCCCCGGTTCATGTAACCCCGAGGGGTGATGTCGGTCTGGCACCTCCCTCCCCGCGGCCATAGAAACGCTAGTTGACCGATCCGTCCTCGACGGATCGCGACATAGCGTGAATACTGTGCCGAGGGTAGAACACCACGTACTTCGTGAGGAGCCCAAGCGACGACATGTGTTGGGGTGAGAGGATGGGCGGGAATGGGCGGGCTCTTCAGGCAGGTTTGACCAAATGTTATCTTTGGTACAGATCAGCCAGCGCTTCGGCACGGCCCACGTGTTAGGGGTGGGGTAGGGGATGACACGCCGATGCTCGCATTCTCCCACGCGTCAAGAACATGATAGGAAATCGATGCGTTCGTAACAACTGTGGCCGACCATCATCCCCACTAAAATGCGTGTTCCGAAACGCTATTGTGGAGCACGCTCGAGCGTAGGAGAGATGCCATCAAGGCATTTTGGCCGGCATCGTCCCTAGGGGAACGCATGGCCGAAACACCATCATGGAGCCATTCGAATGCTAGGAATGCGGTGCACTCTGCTGCACGAAAAATTCTCTCGTGTATAGCATCGAAGAACGATGGTCGTCACCACCCCTCGAGAACCCCAAAAGGATAGAGGGTGTTGCGTTACGGCATGCCCCCGGGCAGAGTGTTGTAAAGGGGTAATAAAGAAACTGAGGAGGATACTAGGTCAGTTCTGAAGGAAGCCCAGGGCTTCCGGGATCATTCGTGGTGATTGGTAGCCCAAGCAGCGTCACCGACGAAAGGTAAGCGAGGAGCAAAGCCCCCGAAGGTTCTCGCCCTTCCCTTAAGGAACGTCCCGGAGGTGCGACCAATTCCCATGGCCTAATCGACAGCTTGAAGATGCGCTCAGCGTGATCCATTTATGCCAGGGTTCACGTCACGCACCAGAGTGGTCTATTTTCAGGTCAGGAACCATACTGTACCTTCGCAGATGCGCGAGGGAGCGAGGCACAGGAAGGGAAGAAGGCAAAAACATCCGGGAGGACGCGAGAATGTCCTACGTATCCCCAGAAGGGCGATGAGGCCCCTCAGGCGCCGCATACGTACGGGGACCGAGAATTCTCCTCACCGAAAGAGAGATGACACCGTCCAGGTGTCACGGATGACCACTTGGATACCGACCCCAGTAGCAAGCATAGTTGGAACATAGTCAGAACAAGCAGCAGGGGCTGTGAGCCCTGCGCACATCAGATGGGCTGTCGTACGCTTTCTTGGAGAGGCACGAGGATTCAATGTGATGGAATGTCGTAAGTAGATTTGCCGTTACCAAGCTGGGACTCACTGCATCAGCAACCGTCGACACACTTCGGTGGTGGAAAGTGGGGGTTGGGTGTAAATTGAACGAAGGATATGGATAAAAAGTACCGTATCGTAAGCGAAAAGGCTTCGAGTGGCGATGTGAACAATGCGGAGAGATCGGAATCGCTCGTTAATGGCACTTTAATGGCATGGGCACCTTCCGACCTCCGGCCCGAGGAAGGACGATCGTAACCCAAAATGGGTGCCAGATGTCTTACCACCTTCGTTGCCACACTGGTGACGATAATCACAATAATAAGAATAATGGGTTTATGTTCGCTGACCTTTCATACTGGTCACAAAGTCAGCATCATTACCAACCGCAGCTATGCGAGAGTCATAAATAATTGGTGACTAACCTTGTTGCCCAGGTTGGCATGATAATAAGGCTTGACACTGACCCTTGGCGCTGGGGCGGGATAGTTCTCCCCCGCACATTGAGCGCACGCGAAAGCTACAGTATTCGTGAAGTGTCAACCATTTAATTCCCAAGTGCCATGTATTTGATGTATTGCAGTTGATTTTCTATTTCCCCATATGTCCATAGTACGTCGAGACCTCGGCCCCCTGTCTATTAGGTGTTTTGGTAAGACCTTGTCTTTCTTGCTTGAGCGTGCCGGTGGGGTCATCGTGGCGAAATTTATACACGTGTAGTGGGGCGTTATTGATTGACATGAACTTCGAGCCCCGTGGTCAAGGTTCTAGGAAGGAACCAGAGGAAAAAGTCAGGGAAGATCATGCGGAGGTTTTCTTTGGTTCTAGTGCATTTTCGAGATTTGGGCGGGTGATGATCTTCAGGAATAAAGAGGGTCAGGACGTGGTGGTGTTTGAGAGGTCGTGACCACTTCTCGCGATCACGTGCCCTTCACTGGGCCACAAGGCTGGTTTCATCCTTTCGCTTCCTTTGCTTGAAACACTTCCCAAGATTCCATAGCGTGCAAACAGACAATCCATTCTCCCTGTTAAAACATTCATCAATTTTTACAAGAAACGGTGTCACCTTTCAAAAACTTGTTCAGATTGCTGACATCCCAGGTCTGGTGTCCGCTCTGCCACCGCACCCGTGATATTTTCTCATGCCTGACGTGCTTCTTGTACATCATACCGTACGTGGCATGCGCGGTTTATTAACATTTCCGGTAACCATTCGCCGTGATGAAAGAGAAATTCGCCATTCCGCCTCCCTACTGGTCTCCTTCCTCAGAGCGCGGAGTCGCGTCCAAAGCCCCGTACCTAACAATATCCCCTAAAATCTAGATCGAGCCGTCTCTATTCTGCAGGCGCCTTGAATTGTATGAACCCTGGGAAGGCGAGCCATCGGGCCTTGGTCAGTGTGTAACGATGTCCCTACTTTCCGATTCTTACCTTGGTGAGTGGAACCACACCAATGGAAAAAGGCTTGATGATGAGTCACGCTAATAGATGTGCTTGTCATACGTCCTATTTTCGCGGGCACCGGAAGACCTTTAAAGAACGTGGTCGCATCCCTAACATGCTTCATTAGCATCTCACATCCTTTGCACCTTGCCCATACACGGTGCGCAAGATGCGCCCCACTCTTTTTCTACCCACACTCCTTCACTTTGCAGTGCTGCTCGCTGTAGTGCCTGTACGCCTTTCATCCATACATGTCCCTTGGAGGAACCTGTGCTCATGACTTATGTCGTCGCATTATAGTTCGTACATGCGGATGCATCCCAAATTCATCGCAACAGCCTCCGACTCAGCCACCTTCGTCATCTCCGCTACCAACCACGGGATGTCATCACTGATCTTCCTACGGGTTGGACCGCGGTCGGATGCTACACGTTGGTCTTCGTACGACCTTTGTAAGAGAGCCGATCATCTGACTTGAATCAAATTAGGGACAATGTCGCGGCACGCACACTCACGTCTCCCGGCTATACGGACGCGGCGAACATGACTGTCGAGAATTGCGCGAACTTCTGCAAGCGGAACTTTATCTATGCCGGTGTCGAATTTGGCCAAGAATGTTGTAAGTCGTGTTTCAATGTTGTTCATGGTTCCCTTTATTCTTCCATCTCCGATATTCTGATCACGCGGTTTTGGGATATAAGATTGTGGGAATATCATATCAAATGGGGCGACGAACGCTTCGGATTCGGACTGTAGCTTCCCATGCCCCGGCAATGCAAATGAGCATTGTGGTGCCGGCGATCGCCTTAGCTTGTATTGGAGCGGTGCTACACCCCCGGAAGGGCCCATCATCGCCCCGAACAATGGCCTTTGGGTTTCCTTAGGGTGTTACAGGTACGGCCACCTTCCTTTTTCGGTAGAAAGCGGATCACTAACACTTCTGTGCCTGCCCCATTAGCGACGCCCCCGGCCAGAGGACTCTCAGCGTCCCAACCACTCCCCTCGGCGGTGCTTCCAATAATAGCGTTCAAAGTTGCACCGATGCCTGCTTCGCCTCGGGCTATCCCCTCGCCGGTATGGAATACTCGGACGAGTGTTGTACGTATCATTTATCACCCCGGTATCCAGCGCTTCTCCATTCACCTTGCTTCTCAAAGATTGCGGCACAACCCTCGCTAACGGCGGCGCCCCGACACCCCCGCGTGATTGTTCCATGGTCTGCAGCGGAAACAGCTCTGAGTTCTGTGGTGGCCCAGGCCGACTTAACCTGTACAATTATACCGGGACCAACCTTCCGCCAGCTGGCACTCAGACCCAGAATGCTGGCGGCGGGGGAGGTGGGTCCTCGGTTTTACCCGTCCTCTCCACTCTCCCGACCGGGTGGTCGTACAACGCTTGCTGGGTGTAGGTTCTCACCTGATATGCGCGACGTAGAAAACGTGCTGAAAAGTAAATGTCCAGGGACAATGCCCACGGACGCGTCTTCCAGACTGAGCTCCCGGATAATTCAGCACTTACAGTGGAGAGCTGCATTGCTTCGTGCTCGTCCCAAGGCTTTACACTTGCAGGATTGGAGTACAGTGTCCAATGCTGTATGTTTGATCGTCGTGGTCGATCAGTTGATCAACCTCCAGTCCAGGAATTATCGCTAATTTCGCTTCACAGTCTGTGGTAACAATCTCGTACAGGGTGCCGTTACAGCCCCTGACAGCGAATGCAATATGCCCTGCGGTGGAAATGCCACGTAAATGTCTTCTCCCCTCTTCACGTGTACAGCGCAGCTAATTGAAAAATCACGGGCAACAGCGAAGCATGTGGTGGACCAAGCCGACTTTCTGTTTACACCTCCACGACCTCCATCACTGTTTTTGCGGTACCCACAGCGCAGACAACAAACCTGCCTGGAAGTTGGCAATATTCGCATTGCTTGGCGTACGTTGCATTTCCTCAAGCCCTGTCTCCTTCAAGGGAGATGCTCACCCAGTTTCACAGTGAGCCTGGTGCCGTTCGGGTCTTCCCGTATCAAATTATACTACCCCAGAACAACACCGCGCAGAACTGTCTTTCACTATGCTCAACTTATGGTTATCCCGCGGCGGGTATGGAGTTTGCGGATGAATGCTGTGCGTTAATCACCGGGCTGCAGAGGATTTACGACGTCGCCTACGTTGACACCTTCCTTTAGGGTGCGGTGATGTGGCGGATATTACCAACAACGGAGGTACACAGGCCGCGGAAACCGACTGCTCCATGGCGTGCTCAGGCGACCCCTTGCATCTTTGTGGGGGTGCCCAGAGGCTGCAGCTGTATCTCTGGAACGGTAACTTGAATACCTGGCACACCCCTGCCAATATTGGTAGATACGAGGTACGCATATATCCCCACTTTCGTATCCACGGTATGTCCGTTGAAAAGACATTTCATGTAGTACCTCATTCCTGGCCTTGTACCTCCACTGCTTGCCACCCTCGGTATAAATGGAAAAGTATCCTTCTTGGAGAAAAGTGGCACATCTGAGTTCGGAAACTCTACTGGCGCATACGAACTCGACTTGAGTCTCGTCCCTGATTTCGGGCATGCTTGGCGCGAAATGCATGTCAAGTCAGACGTTTTCTGCTCCGCCGCTGTTGTACTTCCAGACAAGGCCGCTCGTATCATCAACGTGGGTGGCTGGTCGCTCACATCGACGTTTGGTATCCGGTTTTATGCCCCCGACGGCTCACCCGGTGTCAATGGTACCAATGATTGGGAAGAAGACCCAAACAACCTCCAACTCCAGGTATGTGTTGTGTACCTGTCCATGTCACGCACATCGGTATTCAGGGAGTTTCCCATGCAGGGTGGACGTTGGTATCCGACAGCCCTTGTCATGGCCAATGGCAGTATCCTCGTTATGGGCGGTGAGACAGGTGCAAACGCCCCTGCCAACCCGACGCTTGAGATTCTCCCCCGCATTCCTGGTGGTAGTACAACGCTCTTCCTCGACTGGCTTCAGCGGACAGACCCAAACAATCTCTATCCCTTCCTTCATGTCCTCCCTAGCGGTCGCATATTCGTTGGTGAGTTTGATGCGACTATATTCCTGGACCCCCTTTTCTGATTCATATGGACAGGATACTACAACGAGGCACGCATCCTCGACCCAGCCACGTTTGCCACCGTCCAAGTCCTTCCAAACATCCCTGGCTCCGTCATGAGTGGCCAAGCCGGTCGCACATACCCGATGGAGGGCGCATCGGTCCTCATGCCTCAACATGCTCCTTACACAGACCCAATCACTGTCCTAGTCTGCGGTGGCTCCAACTTCGGTGTTGCGCTGGACAATTGCGTTAGCATGCAGCCCGAGTCTGCCAACCCAACGTGGGTTATCGAACGGATGGTTCGTCCATTAATTTCCCATGTTATGAGGAGCATCCACTGACGCAACCCTGTGCACAGCCCTCGAAACGCGTTATGCCTTGCATAGTTGCCCTCCCAGACGGCACTTTCATGATCGTGAACGGCGCCCATCAGGGTGTCGCCGGCTTTGGCCTTGCGAGCGATCCGAACCTCTCCGCGCTGCTGTACCATCCTTCGCAGCCGGCCGGCTCGCGTATCTCCATTCTCGGCAGTACGACCATCGCTCGGATGTATCACTCTGAAGCGACGCTTCTCCCCGACGGCCGCGTGCTGATCTCGGGCTCGGATCCACAGACACCCGGATTGCCAGAGGAGCTCCGCATCGAGGTCTACATCCCCCCGTACCTTAACTCAGGCCTCACCCAGCCCATCGTGACCGTGCCAAACACCGACTGGACTTACGGTGGGCAATTCCAGATCAACATACAGACATTCCAAGGCCAAACCCTGCGCGTCTCGCTCGTTGCGGCCGTTTCGAGTACGCACGGCAACACCATGGGCGGCCGCACCATCTTCCCCGCATTTACGTGCAACGGCAACGTCTGCACGGTCACTGCACCACCAAACGCGAGGGTCTCTCCTCCCGGATGGCACCAACTGTTCATCCTCGATGGCCCGACGCCGTCTCACGGCGTTTTCGTTCGCATCGGTGGTGACCCCGCACAACTTGGCAACTGGCCCGCTCTGCCTGGCTTCAACCCCCCCGGCGTCTGAGCATCACGATGAAGAAATGGTTTTGAATCCTGTCGACTTGTCCGAAAAGCCTACGAACGATAAATACCCCATTATTTCTTGTTTACTTATTTTTCTTGGAAAAACGATCGCTGCGTTACGGATGCGTTCTTTGGACTCTGGCATTAAATCGAACACTTTACTTGTCCATTCCTTTCTTTACACATCTCGGCCAGTCTATCCCCTCTAATAGTGTAATTGTCATTACTGTGGGCCCTCTGTTGGATAAATGATGGCCGTGTAGATACGAATGACTAACTGTAGATACCCTGACGAATCTTAAATCTTCTCCACCTCAACCATCATCTCGTTAAGCGTATAAACATATTTATATCCGCAGCTTGGGACACCTACTTAGCCTAGCCAAGCACCAGCACATCAAATGTGATCAGTTGAACAGGGTCGCAAACCACCCATCAGAGGACGACGCCATCACTGGCATGATGAGCCACCAAGGATCGCAAATGATACGTCATGACAAAGACGTCAAATGCAGATCATTGACTTCCGCGATCCTTCCGAGTCAAGGATTGCTGTATCCTTTGCTCTCAAGCCGCCCTGCAGGCTGCAGCTCAGCTTCGGACCCACCGGGACGCAAGCGGTGGCCCTCAAAATACACTGTCAACTTGAATTGTGTCACGGTTTGGACTCATAGGGTCTCGAATCGCATCTTGACCGTGACCGACCCTGTTTCGCTACTTTGATACTGTGCTCCCCGCTGACCCCTGTCTCCCTGACTACTGATCCAGAACTTGACTATTTTACTTCGTCCGACCGATCTATCATAATCTGATGTCGCAGAAACGCCGTCTTCTCCTGCCAAGTTCCAGCATCGACACTGCAACATATTTGACCCGTGACATTTTCTCAAGATCCCAAATCTTGAGACGTCTGTCGCAAAATGATAGTCAATTGAGAGCCATCATACGATATACAAACTGATTCACCATAGGTAAATCCGGTAATATCACGAGGCCGGGCCGGTCTACGAAACTGATGCACAGCCATACCTCCTTTGATTACCACCGTACTTTTGTTCTGACAATGACACTTGTCTTGTCGTCACGACGGCATTGATTGTCGCATCCTGCGACTCCTGCCGCTCGGCGATGCTGCGGGCTTGATGATGATCTCTGGTCCATATCTCGACAACGACCGACGATTTCGGTATGCTATCCTGATATCGAGCGAATTCGACATGGACCACATGGCTCTGAAACACCTATGAATGTTGGCAATTTGTGCTGGCTTCGCGTCTAATCGTCGTAAGAATGGACCTTTGTAATGGGTTGGCGCGAATCTTCCAAGTAGTGGGGCCACGAAATTGTTTTGCGTAAAGGACGTAACCTGATATGGTTACATTACATCTAGAGAGCCAGGAAGACATGAATCGACCTGTGACCTAAGCCCGTTGCGTCCTTGCCGCAACCTGCGAACACGGCGACTTTTTACCACCTCACGGCGTTAATAATGATTGCCAATGAGAACAAATAAGGGACCACAGAGGGAGCATGATGAAACAATGACCGCCTTAGGATTGAAAGAAACGCCGGTGAAATTGCTAGTAGGATGAATACCGTGGGGCATCACGATGTGTATGTCGATGCCGAGATATGACTGCAGTGCCGGACTTTCTCACACTGGCATGGCTGCTGAGCTGCTCACCAGCTTGCTTTCTGATACTGTGAGGAGCGAGACTCGTGAGCCTCGCAAGAGAGATCGAGAGTGTGTCTGGATGTGTAGAGCTAGAGGCCGCGTTCCCGAACTAGCGAGAACGCGCGGACGATGAAACGGGAGAAGCGTGAATGTCGGTGTGTTGACACCGAAGCTGACTAGCGTCTTGAGGTGTCGACGAGATGAGATGGTGGCGACGCGATAGACAAAGATGGCGGCGACGGGCGATAGCGTTGGCGAAGGTAATCGACGAAGTCGAGGGCGATGGCGAGAGCAAGGAAGACGACGATAGAGATGACGATGGCGATGATGATGACGATGATGATGGCGAAGACGGAGAAGAAGGCGATGGCGATGGCGAAGGCGAAAGCGAGGATCTTGAAGATGAAAGCGAGACGCGGAAGCAGAAGTTCAGAAAGACGGTTGCGGCACGGCAGGCTCGCAAGTCGTCGGTCGGTCGAAACACACGGAAAGGAAGAGAAATATGAGGCCGCAGTTGCCTGGCTCTTGACTAAGCCAGACGCGGGGTTTTATACGCAGAGCTCGGTCCATACAGAAGTGAGTACTGTATTGCAGACCGATGGTCCGCGCGTGAGTCCGAAAGGATGGATAAGATAAGGTTGAATAGAGGGGGGGGGGTGGATTGGCAATTGTTAATCGCACGACCACCGGCAAGGGAGAGAAAGAGAGAGGGAGAGCGACACACACACGCACACACGAACGAGAAAGGGAGAACCGGGCTTCTATTGCACACCCCTTTCAGTGAGGCTGGGCGCGAGGTATTTATGTGATGCGATAGATACAAGTAACTTACACTAAGAATGAAAGTGAGTAAAATAGGAAAAATGAAAGGAAAAGAGTGTTGGATTGAGGGCGCGAGGTCCAAGCGTAGACGGCATTTGTGCTTTGGCCGTTGACTAGTCGAAAAGGGGAATGTTGAAGGAGTGCTTTGGCCATTTGACAGGGGAACAGGCAGCGTGTTCGGGGGTGCGGGATTCGATTGTCGAGGCGATGCGTGCGTCATTGTTTTTGAGACGAAGGGTGTGGGCATGCGGCAGTGGCGACGTGCTGGCGTTGCGTTGGCGCGGAGGTTGTCACATGGTCGATAGTGGCCGATTCCGAGCCCAGCGCGATCCCATACCTTACAGTACTCTACGCGCAGAAGTGAGAAGATGGGGAAAAAGATAACGAGACGAACGAGTCAAGATACTGCCGGCGACAGACCGCGCGGCGTCGTATGCGATAAAGTCGGTGTCCGAAAAATGTGAAAATTTACTGAATAGTCGCGAGGAGTGCGACGTCGAGCGCGAAGGCGACGAGGGTGAGGAACGTCGCGGCGGATATCGAGGATAAACTCTAGATCGAATGGGGAAAACGGGGAATGGAGAGCGGACGAGTCTAAAACGAAATAAGGTAGAAAACGTACACAATAAGAACGAACGATCCTATATACAACCCAAAAACCCTTCCAATTCTTGAGGAGTCCAGACCGAGGTACGGTCGGCGAGGGCAGCGCGAGGCGCGTGCAACGTGGGCCAATGGTTCTTCGAGTCTTGACGTCGGCCGAGGCGACATGGGCGATCCACGAGTCATCGGCCAAGAGGACTGGTGCGCGGCGAGCACGATGGCTTTGACTTCTTGAGGAATGGCATTGATCTCTTGACGATGAGGGTGAGGGGCAGAGAGACGAGAGGGACAAGGACGAGGAGGCAGCGCAAGAGGAGAAGAGGAAGGGCACGTGGGTAGAAGACGATGTGGTTGATGTTTGCATGCATCGAGGCGGGGGCGAGGTCACATGTTCATCAGCACATACAGGGAATGGACTCATGGAGCGAGAAGGCGGGCTACGGCTCAGAAACATGGCTGCGCAGCGCAGTTTTGCTCGTTTCCGAAGCTAACGCATCTGCTGGCCTTACAATACACTGATACCATACCTTCATATTATCCGAGATCGGATAAATTGAGACGATAGGGTGTCCTTCTACGAGCGCAACTATGTCAAAGCACCGCCAGTTGTCGCTGCCAACCAACAGGACAGACAGCACTACTGTACTGTAGTACTATACCTAGCCTGCCTGAGTGACTCCTGAGTACTGAGTGACCGCACTCTGGTTGCTCTCGGTCGAGAGCACCGGTCGGCACTACTGAGTCAAGATTTTGCTTTTCCCACGACGGCAAGCGGAGTGACAAATTCGGAATTCGGATGCGAATGAGGTAACAGCATTGCGCCCAGGAGAGCACCGCCTCGGTGGCACGAGGCACAGAAGGTGTATGAATAACAGGGCCACACCCCAAATACCTCCCTCACCTTCATCTGTCCTCTACTCCCAGTGACAACCGCAACCATGATAAACCAAATCCGACGTTTCTCCTATAACCCCATGTCTTCAGCTCCAAGTTCAGCCTCCACTTCCTCCAACTTCGAAGATCTCATCGATGTCGCCCTAGTCAAGTACACCAAGTGTACTGGCACAGATCTCCGTAACCACCCGCTCGCCGACATGATTGATAAATGCAATTCTCCGGATTCAATCCTAGCTATATTCCAAGAGCAATCCAAGGCATTTGATGAATTCAGGAATGGCGATCCCAAGTTGATCAAGTGGCTCGCACCCCTTGTCTACACGGTACACGCCATCTCGATCAGCGCAGGCATCAGCGCCGGTGCCAACCTCGTAGGCCCAAGCCCATTTCATATTCTATTACCAACGTAGTTCAACACTGCCTCTAGGCCGTTCCCCCTGGGAACATCATCTTTTCCGCAATTGGTGTCCTCCTCTCTGTGCGTGTCAATCTCGTCCTCCCTAGCTATCTCTCAATAACGTTCGCGTCTGCTAGATGACTAAATACGTCAGGGAGGGCTACGATGTCCTTGTCGATATCTTCGAATGCATCGAAACCTTCTCGAGGCGACTCAAGATTTATACGGAGATTCGGCCCACACTCGCAATGACAGAGATGGTGATCAAAATCATGGCCGAATTGTTGGGTGTGCTTGCTCTTGCGACGAAACAAATCAACCGGGGAATATTAAGTAAGCTGCAGCGTCCCTTCTCGTGACAGCTCATGCTTGACCTGTCACAGAGAAATTTGCAAGAGCGTTACTTGGAGAGAAAGAAATCGAATCAATCCTTTGGCGGTTAGATCGGCTCACCCTCGAGGAGTCCAAAATGACCGTTGCTCCGACTCTTGACGTTGTTCATGGTCTGATAATCAACATGCAGGTGGTAATGGAAGGTATGCATTATTTGTACGTATGATTTTGTGCGTATGAACCACAAATCTGGTAGATGGGAAGGCGTCAATGGACGATATACGACAGAATCTCGGTGGGTCTGTGCATTGTGCATGAATCAGTCTCATTTTTGACCTTGTCCACTAGTGCTCATGCAAGACATATTGACGAAAGTAAACAAGATGGAACGTTCGTAACCCCTCTCTCCCCAATATCTGTATATCTGGAAATGGGCTGAAGCTACTTGGCAGGCGACCAGTTACGAGACAAGGCTCGGCAATGGTTGTCTGCACCAGATCCATCGTTGAACCACAACATCGCCCGTGAAGCGCATTACCGTGGCACCGCCAAGTGGTTTACTCAAGGCGATGTCTTCGGGAAATGGAAATCAACTGGTTGTCTTCTCTGGATCAATGGCCTTCGTACGTGAATCGTCCTCCTTCATTTTTGCCCTGATGATAGCCACTATGTTGTAGCTGGCTCAGGAAAAACTGTCCTTTGGTGCGTACTACCATAATCATTCTTTTGAGAGGCATTTACGTTGCCCATTAGTTCATCAATCGTTGAAGAGACCCAAAAGATGTGTAAAATGGGATTAGCTACAATGGCTTTTTTCTACTTCGATTTCCGGGATCGTGATAAGCAGGATGTCCGCAGTCTACTGTCGTCCATCCTCATTCAGCTCTGCGACCAATCTGACAAGTACTCAGAGATCCTCTCCGCCCTCTTTACGGACCACAGTCGTGGCTCACGCCAACCCAACGAGGATGCGTTCATGGATTGTTTGAAGAACATGCTCGAACTCCCAGGACAGGGTGCACTCTATATCATCATAGATGCCCTTGATGAGAGCTCGAACTCTTCGGGGTTAATGTCCCCACGAGCAGAAGTCCTCCTGACTGTGGAGAAGCTCGTTGAATTGGGCCTCCCACATGTACATTTCTGCTTAACTAGTAGACCTGAGATGGACATCCGAGATGTTCTCAAGCCCTTGGTGACCCACAGCGTCCCCCTTCAGAACCAAGTCGGACAAAGACAAGATATTATTGACTACATCACTTCAGTGGTTTTTTCACGCCAAGAAATGCGGAGATGGCGACTTGAAGATAAAATGCTAGTGATTGATACGCTGACAAGGAGGGCTGATGTGATGTATGTTATGACCTTTTATACCATATTTCTTGCTCAAATCTGATGGTTCAGGTTCCGTTGGATCTTCTGTCAGCTTGAAACACTCAGTCGCTGTTTGCCGCCGAGCATTCGACATGCCTTGGACGAATTACCTGTCACCTTGGACGAAACTTACGAACGTGCCTTGAAGGGCATCGACCAGGAAAAAAGGGATTATGCCAATCGTCTATTTCACTGCCTGGCCGTATCCATCCGCCCACTTCGCATCGAGGAGCTCGCTGAGCTTTTTGCGATTCTCCCTGAAGCGGATTCGACTCCAGAGTTCAATATTGGTTGGCGCCCCGAGGATCCAGAAGAATTCATTCTTTCCACCTGTACCACATTGGTCTCCATTGTCAACATCTACGGCGAAAGAGTCACACAATTCTCACATTTCTCTGTGAGAGAATACTTGACCTCTCATCGCATCGTGAAGTCCGCACCTGTTTCCCATTTCCACATTCTCCCCAGACTAGCACATACTGCTCTCGCCAGAGCTTGTCTCAGCGTTCTTCTCCAACTGGATTACATCCTTGACAAGACGATAATTCAAAACTTTCCCCTAGCTCGTTATGCGGCGGAGCATTGGGTTGAACATGCCCAGTTTGAGGGCGTATCATCAGATATCCAAGATATGATGGATTGCCTCTTCGACTCGAATAAACCGCACTTTGCCGCATGGCTCTGGCTATGTGATGGAGGAAATAGTCAGAGACGATACCGTCGTTCTCCTAGCCCAACGCGACCTGGTGCAGAACCCCTGTATTACGCTGCGTTATATGGATTCCGTGATCTTGCAGAGCGCCTCCTTGATGCACATCCACAAGACGTCAATGCTTGGGGTGGATATTATTACACTCCGTTACTTGCGGCTTTAAACAAGGAGCATCCAAATATTGCGCTTCTTCTCCTTGAGCGTGGTGCCGACCCGGAGTCTCGTGGCCGCCAACTTCAGACGGCATTGTATGCGGCATCGTTTCGTGGATATACCGAGGTCGTACGTTCGCTGATCGACCACGGTGCGGATCTTAACGCGGTTTGCGACGACACGGACAATAGGCGCCACGTAAGGTGGACTCCACTGCATGTGGCGTTGGAAAAAGGAAGACTGGAGATTGCAAGATTGCTATTGGAGCACGGAGCAGATGTGAATTACCAGGATAATGATGGCAAGAATCTACTGCACGTCGCATTGCGTCACCCGTCCATCGAAATCACCCGGTTATTACTTGACCTCGGCGCCAATCCCAATGCTTTCGATACCTGCGGCGAAACTCCACTGCATGAGGCGTCATCCAGGGGACAGATCACAGTCGTCGTGCTACTCCTCAAGAACGGCGCCCACGTGGATGTCCGGAACAAGTTGGGGTTGACACCGCTGCATAAAGCTGCGAAAGGGGGACGCCTGGAAATCGTGCAGCTGTTGCTCGACCATGGCGCTAACGTGAACGCACAGAGGGAAGATCGCTGGACAGCGTTACACGTGGCAGCATACAATGGGCGTTTTCAGGTTGTGGAGGTCTTAGTGAAGCACGCTGCAGATACGCATGTCCGGACCAATAAGGGCAAAACACCTTTTCAACTGGCTTCGGAGCAAAATTATCCGCAAGTCGTGCGCTTCTTATCGGAACATACTGGCGAGGGGATGTAAGGTTTATGACGTGTAGGTTCATTGGTGTCTGAGGATCCCTCGAGTTATTGTATGCTTTTGGAGGCATTGCGTAGCCAATTTGTACGGTGCAAGTATATATGCCCGCAGTGAAATTGTATGACGTCCCTCGCTGCTTATTACGCTGTTATTCAGTAATTTCATGATTGCCACGTCTTCACCGTGATGACCGAGTCACTTATTAGCACGAATGGTGCCCTTGTACGCCGATTAGATCCGTGTAGACGGGTAGCCAGGCCACCGTAAAACTTCGATCACGTCGAACGGGGTGACCACAAGTTGCTCGGAATTGAAGTTACTCACAGGGTATCGTGCTAACTTCAACTAATGG